>ERZ808240.4506-NODE-4506-length-12249-cov-3.775873_pt1 | contig 12249 bp, 15 predicted proteins | sample MGYA00521084_ERZ808240 | MGnify/ENA primary metagenome ERZ808240 (study PRJEB31516, sample SAMN03275571) | gut metagenome | biome: mammalia-associated habitat; material: feces | host: Papio cynocephalus | place: Kenya | collected 2012-08-06 ... | reverse complement strand
TCCGCCAGAGAGACGCCGGCACCGAACCAGATCAGGCTGTTTTGAAAGGTGGAGGTTTTCTTCATGCCTGAGCCTCCCCGATGAACGTGCTTTTGAGATCGAACATGTGGTTCATGGGTCCGGAGCCCTTCCCCAGGTTCAGCATGGCCGCCAAAGCGCCGGAGATGTAGGATTTGGCCCGCTCCACGGACTCGTCCAGATCGAAGCCCTTGGCCAGATTGGAGGCAATGGCGCTGGAGAGGGTGCAGCCGGTGCCGTGGGTGTTGGGATTGTCGATGCGCCGGCCCCGGAACCATTTTCCGGCGCCGTCCCGCCACAGCAGGTCATCGGCGTCGTTGACTTTATGGCCGCCCTTGCAGAGTACGGCGCAGCCGTAGGCCTCGCTGATGATCCGGGCGGCGGTTTCCATGGCGGCGGCGTCATGGATTTCCATGCCGGAGAGAATTTCCGCCTCGGGGATGTTTGGCGTCAGGACGGCGGCCAGAGGCAGCAACTCCCGCTTCAGGGCGGCGATGGCGTCATCCCGCAGGAGCTTGGCTCCGGAGGTGGCCACCATCACCGGGTCCACCACAATGCTGCCGGCCTTGTACTGCTTCAGCTTTCCGGCAATCACCTCAATCAGCCCGGCGGAGGATACCATGCCGATTTTGACCGCGTCGGGAAAGATGTCGGTAAACACGGCGTCCAGCTGCTCCGCCAGAAAGACGGGGGTGGATTCCAAAATGTCTGTGACGCCGGTGGTGTTCTGGGCGGTCAGGGCGGTGACGGCGCTCATGGCGAATACGCCGTTGGCCGTCATGGTCTTGATATCCGCCTGGATACCGGCGCCTCCGCTGGAATCGCTTCCGGCAATGGTCAATGCTGTTTTCATCAATCATACTCCTTTCAAAAGTGACAGCACAGTTTTATAACGCGGCGCACAGTGGTGCCCCCGATGCGCCGCGGGAGAGCCGGCGGAAGCCGGCGTTCCTTTTTCGGCAAAAAACGACAAAAGCCGCAGACAATCCTCCATGGCCTGTCTGCGGCAAAAACACCGTATTTCCCTACGTTGGCATGAACCAAATCAGGTCATGGGTCGAGGCGTTCAGCCTCCTCTCAGCCCGCTTCAGCGGACTCCCCTTTTTTATTGTGTCATGTATTATATACCCGCCGGATGGGATTTGCAAGCCCTCCGGGCGGAAAGTTCATCCGGCGGGATGCCCCCCGTGCGTCCGCACGGCTGAAAGTCCGCCGGTCGGAGACATTTCACCTGCCGGGAGGTACCGCGGGCCGCTGACAGCCCGGCGGGGGCCGGGCGGACGAAAAAATAAAATCGGCACGGCTTGACAAGACTTCCCAGAATCATTACTATAAAAAAAGAAATGACATAAGCTGGCGGATAACTGCCAAAGGGGACGTTTGCAGATGGAATTAAACCGCGCGGTAGCGGAAAATATCAAGCGAATCCGGAAAACCCAGAAGCTGAGCCTGGAGCGGACGGCGGCCGCCGCCGGCGTATCCCGCAGCATGCTGGGGCAGATCGAGCGGGGAGAGGCCAATCCGTCCGTGGCGATTCTGGAAAAGCTGGCGGCGGCGCTGAAGGTTCCGGCGGAGGAATTCCTTCGGTGCGACGCCTTTGATCCCATGCTGCTGAGCCGGGAGCTGGACAACACGCCGGACCGGCTGGACGGAGGAAAGGTGCTGCTGCGGCGGTCCATGCCCTATCAGGAGGCCGTCCGGACGGAGAGCGCTTTTCTGGATGTGTACATCAGCGGCCGGTATGTGCCGGAGCCGTCTGTCGCCGGGGCACTGTGCACGGTGACGATGCTGTCCGGCACCGGATTTCTCACCGCGGAGGGGGAGACCTGGACCCTTCAGGAGCGGGACGCGCTGCGGTTCGCGGCGGACCGGCCCTGGCAGCTGGTCAACCGGGGAAACAGCACGGTGCGGGCCTATCTGCTCTGGCAGTACCGAAAACGGGAGGAGACCATATGAACATTCGAACCGCTTCCATGGCGGATCTGGACGAGCTGACAGCCATCGAGGCCGCCTGCTTCCCTCCGGCGGAGGCCGCGGGAAGGGACTCTCTGGCCGCCCGGCTGAGAGAATATCCCAATCATTTCTGGGTGCTGGAGGAGGATGGAAAGATCGTCAGCTTTGTCAACGGCATGGTCACGGATGAGCCGCTGCTCCGGGACGAGATGTACGACGACGCCTCGCTCCACAAGGAGCGGGGGGACTGGCAGATGATCTTCGGCGTGGACACCCTGCCGGAATACCGCCGGCGCGGCCTCGCGGGAATTCTGCTGAGACAGGCGGCGGCGGACGCCCGGGCGCAGGGCCGGAAGGGCTGCGTGCTGACCTGCAAGGACCGGCTGGTCCCTTATTACGAGAAGTTCGGCTACCGGAATCTGGGGGTGTCCGGGTCTGTTCACGGCGGCGTGGTCTGGTATGACATGCGGCTGGAATTCTGACCGGAGCCTGAAGCAGACATGAATCAGGAGCGCGCCCGCACAGAATCGTGCGGGCGCGCTCCTTCGCTCAGAAGAGAGGATGAACCAGTTATCGGGACGGCGCTTTTTTCAGACAGATCTCCGCCCACCGGCAGTCTCCGCACACGGAGGCCAAACGTCCGGGAGAAAGAATCTGACTTTGAATGGCCTGGCGGAACTGTTCCCAGGACAGAAGCTGTCCGGCCCGCAGTCCGCACAGGGACAGGACCCGCCGGTCATAGACGGCGGCCCGCCGGCAGGGGGTTGTTCGTTCCGGGCAGCGGGCGCACAGAACGTCGTGTCCCTCCGCCAGACGGATGGGGCTGTCCGGTGTCAGGGAAGTCAGGACGCTGGACATGTTCCGGCTGAATTCCCCGCTGTAGCCCCTGCCCTCGAAAAAGCCCAGACACAGCCCGTGGTGGGGCCGCAGGGCGGTCTCACCGGACATGGGGCTTCAGCAGCCGGGTCAGCACGACCGCCAGCGCGATTTTCACCAGATCGGGAACAATAAACGGGATCACACACCAGCCCAGAGCGGTGCCCAGGGTGACGGCCTTCTGGGCGGTCCGGACATAGACCTGCATGAACCAGACCGTGCCGAAAGCGTAGCAGATCACCAGGCCCAGCACCATGGCGGCCACCATGACGGGCGTCCCGGTGCCAAGAACCCTGGTCATGCCCCAGTACAGCAGGGCGGAGAACAGAAATCCGATGATATATCCGCCGGTGGTGCCCAGCAGAATGCCCAGACCGCCGTTAAAGCCCGCGAATACCGGCAGGCCCACGGCGCCCAGCAGGATGTACACCAGAACGGCAAAGGTTCCCCGGCGTCCGCCCAGCACGCCTACCGCCAGAAATACGGCGAAGGTCTGGAGCGTAAAGGGAACGGTGGTGGGGACGGAGATCCAGGAACAGATGGCGATGACCACGGACATGATGGCCACATAGGCCATGTCCCGGGCCTGCCATTTCTGTTTTGCGGCAGCGGCGGTGGCAGACATGTAAAAAACTCCCTTTCCTTGAAAAAGCTGAGTGGAGTATAGCATGAAAAAACTGAGTTGTCAACCACTAAAATAAAAATGGTTAACAGCTGGCCGGGGAGTGAACAGCCGCGCGTCGGGGGAGAGGCTCACCGCAGGAGAAGATGGGGGCCGGAGACATACGCCTCCGCGGTTCCCACCCGCTGGGCGCAGGGAACCGCCCCCTCCAGCTCCGCCAGCAGGGCGTCCGCGTCCCGCGGGTCAACGGCCATCAGAAGCCCGCCGGAGGTCTGGGGATCATACAGCAGGTCCTGCAAATAGAGAGGGGTATCTCCGGCGTCTGTCTCCGGTTCCGCGAAGGTGCGGTTCCGGTACATTCCGGCGGGAAGGACGCCGTCTTTCGCCAGAGCCTCCGCCTGGGGCAGCAGCCGGATGCCGCCGGTGTGAATCGTCAGCCGGACGCCGCTGCCCTGGGCCATCTCGCAGGCGTGGCCCAGAAGGCCGAAGCCCGTCACATCGGTGCAGGCGTGGACGCGGTAGCGGACCATAACATCCCGGGCGGATTTGTTCAGCACGGCCATATTCCGCTCCATGGCCTCCCGGCTCTCCGGCAGCAGCAGCTCCGCTTTGGCGGCGGAGGTCAGGACGCCCACGCCCAAAGGCTTTGTCAGCACCAGCACGTCTCCGGGACGGGCACCGGAATTGGTAAGGACCCGGTCGGGATGGACAAAGCCCGTCACCGCCAGGCCGTATTTCGGCTCGGGGTCCAGAATGGTGTGGCCGCCGGTAATCAGCGCCCCCGCCTCGTATACCGCGTCGTAGCCGCCCCGGAGAATCTGCTGCACGGTCCCGCCGGCCATATCCTCCGGAATGGCCATGACGTTCAGGCAGAGCCTTGGCTCGCCCCCCATGGCGTACACATCGCTCAGGGCGTTGACGGCGGCGATGCGGCCGAACAGATAGGGATCGTCCACGATGGGGGGGAAGAAATCCACCGTCTGCACCAGCGCCAGTTCTTCGGACACCCGGTACACGGAGGCGTCGTCGCTCTTGTCAAAGCCCACCAGCAGATTGGGGTCCCGGCGGACGTGGAGCCCGTCCAGCAGCTGAGCCAGGACGCCGGCTCCCACCTTGGCGCCGCACCCTGCGCACTGGGCCAGCTTTGTCAGTTTGATTTCATTTTCCGCCATGTTCAGGTTCCTCCTTCTTACACTGTTCCGTCCGGCCCAGCGCGCCGCTCAGGCGCAGGACCGCCTCCAGAACTCCGCCGCCGACAGCCAGCGCCTTGTCGGAGGCGGTAAAGCAGTTTTCGGGATTGCACCGGGGGTCCACGTCTCCCGCCTTCATCCCCCGGAATACCGGCGTGCCGTCCATCAGAATTCCCCGGAGGATGCCGCTGATGGTGCAGACCATGGGGATGCCGCCGACCGTGGCGGCGGTGTCTCCTTCCCGCACCTGAGCGCCGATGTCCAGCAGCTGGTGAAATACGCCGTCCGCCGGCGCCCGGAGAACCCGTTCTCCGGCAAAGCCGCCGATCAGTCCGGGAATGCCGGTGTTGGGCAGGGCGCTGCCGGTGTAGTAGACCCGGCCCAGGGTGTGGCCCCGCATGGTCTCCACCACTCCGTGGCAGTCCAGTCCGGCGGTAAAGCCGGGACCTACGCCGATGACCACCGGGGCGTCGGTGATGCGGGTGCCCAGATTCCGCTTGGCCAGAATGGCGTCCACCAGCGCGTCCGGGCGGAGAACGCAGACGCAGTCCCCCGCCGGGTCCGCCAGAACGGGAAGAATTCCCTCCGCCAGCAGGGCGCGGGCCTGCTCCGGGGTTTCGGCCCTTCGGGCGGAGACGTCCTCCACGGCGGCGGTCCCGTGGACGATGGCCTGAGAGAAGCACACCGTCCGCCGGATGGCGGTGGGGGCCGGGAGATCGGTCATCACCACCTGAATTCCCGCCCGCCAGAGCCGCAGGGCAATGCCGGAGGCGATGTCTCCGGCGCCGCGAATGACTGTCAGCATGGATGCAAAACCCCTTTCTGAATGGAGCCGGCCACGGAGGGACGGCCCAGGGCGTCCGCCGCCCGCCGGGCCCATTCCCACCGCTCCGGCGTGTCCGCCTGATTCCACAGATATACCTCCGCCAGATTCTCGGCGGCGAGAACCCGGGCGGTATTCTCCGGCGTGGCGGCGTCTGCGGGAGCGCATCCGGCCAGAGCGGCGAATCGTTCCGGCCGGTGGGCCGCCTCCCGGATGGGCAGGCCGAAGCCGCCGACGCCGGTTACGCAGATGACCCTTGAGGCCTCCGGCGGGATGACCGGCTCCCAGGGGGCGTGGGCCTTCAGAGGACGGCGGGCGGAGCCGTCGGCCTCCACCAGAACATAATCCGCCAGCTCCGCCAGCAGCTTCATGGGAAGGCCGGGGGCCGTCAGCTTGCCCGTGCCCGGAACGGGTTCCCCCGCGCAGACCAGAGCGCGCCGCTTCAGCGCCGCCCCCAGCGCTTCCGCGGAGGGACAGAGCAGCGTTTCCACATCCGGGAAGGGATAGATTTTCGTGGTGGTGCACAGCACCGTCCGGCGGCCCGGCGCCGCCAGCTCCCGGCCGAGGGCGCGCAGCAGGGAGGTTTTTCCGCCGCTGCCGATCACCGCCGTCACGCCGGGACGGATGCCCAGAAGGCTGGCCAGCTCCAATGCGCGGCCCCCTTTCGTTCTTTTTCTCATAGAATAACACCGCCGGAACATACCGTCAAGCTTGCGGGAGCGGAGCGGGACGGCGGCGGAAAAACCGCTCCGGCAGGTGTGCCGGGAGGCGGACAGACGGCGAAGCCTTCTGAAATTCCCCGTATTTTGTAATTTTGGAAGAGTTTCTGAATCAGAATTTCAGATTTTCCCTTGACCTTCTGAAAAAAATCGTATAAAATATTTAATTGTCCATAAAATCGACCGGACGGAGACTTTACCGGGATTTTACATGCCGGTATTGCCGCTTTGTTCGGATTGAATCTATTCTGAGGGGCCAGATCACCATGAAACATCCCTATAAAACCCGGGAAGGCGGGGCTACGGTTACCATCTTTGTTCCCTATGACTGCGGGAATCACTGCCCGTTCTGCATTAACAAGGGCGAATACGCGGATTTGACGGGGTTTTCTGCGGAGAAGATCTGCCAGAGTATCCGGCGGATGGATGCCATCACGCCGTACTGTGATTTTGTCTTCACCGGCGGAGAGCCTTTCGCCAATCTGGAATCGCTCCAGATGATGCTGGATACGATTCCGGCGACCCATAAGGTCTATATCAATACAACCCTTCCGGTGTCCCAAAACCAGTCCGAGGACGACATTGTGGCGTTTACGGAGCGGAACCGGGACAAGATTACCTGCATCAATGTCTCCCGCCACATGCAGCGGTATGTGGTGGAGTCCAACGATCATCTGCTGGCCCGGCTGGCAGTGCCGTTCCGCATCAACTGCGTGCTGTACAAGGACTATCCCGCAGAGCAGCTGGTGCCCTATCTGGAACGGTTCCTGAAGATTCCCCATGCCTCCATCCAGTTCCGGTTTGACTATACCGCCACCACGCCGGACAACCTCTACGATCAGGAGGGAGACAAGATTCTCCGGGATCTGAAGGCCATCGCCCCCTACACGGGACTGGACGGCTGCCGGATGCGCTGCGGCTTCCATTTCGATTACAAGGGCATGGAGCTGACCTATCACAAGACGCTGCCCTATTCCACCATTGTGGAAAAGGACCCGGCCGACGGCGTGACCTATGATATCCTCTATGATATCCTGATTAAGCAGAACGGCGACATCCACTCCGACTGGGATGGAACGCCGCTGGATGTGGACGCCTACGAAAAGGTTGTCTTTGAGCCGTATGACCTGACGTGGAAGGAAAAGGCTGCCGCCTGCTGAGAGGGCGCTTTGCCAGTCTCAGCCTGCTGAAAAAATTCCGCGGAGCTTCGCGCACGCAGGCGCGAAATGCGGAAAATATTTCTCGCGGAGCGAGCGCCGGATAATCCGCCGTGGGCGGATAACCGGGACGCGGAGCAGGGAGCGGCCTTCCCGAAAAGCGGCGCTGCTATTTTTCCGACAATCTCAGACCGGCTGGACAAAACTGTCCAGCCGGTCTTTTTTCATGTCCGCCGCTTCCGTCATTACCACGCCGTTGTGTCGGTGCGGCTGCATACCGACCGGATCCGGGCCTGAATGGATTTCAGATCCTCAAAGGTCTCCGGCCGCTTGGAAACGTCCCGCAGGAGGGCGGATGGGTGATAAATGGCCGTCATCTGTACGCCGCCCCGTTCAAACCACTGGCCGTGCTCCGCCGTAATCCGGAAATCCTCCCGGATCAGCTCCTTGGCGGCAATGCGGCCCAGACAGACAATGATTTTCGGGCGGAGAAGGGCCGTCTGGCGGCGGAGCCAGCCCAGGCAGGCGTCCTGCTCCACGTTCAGCGGGTCCCGGTTTCTGGGCGGACGGCATTTGACGGTGTTGGTGATATAAACCCTGGAGCGGTCCAGCCCGATCATGGCCAGCATATCGTCCAGAAGCTGCCCGGCCGGACCGACGAAGGGAAGCCCCTGCTCGTCTTCCCGCTGGCCGGGACCTTCGCCCACGAACAGGACCTCCGCGTCGGTGGCTCCGTCTCCGAAAACCACATGCGTCCGGGTCTCCGACAGCGCGCAGCCGCGGCAGCAGAGACATTCCTGCCGCAGGCTCTCCCAGGTGTCCGCCATTTGAAAAACCTCCCGTGATGGAATCATACCGCCAGTATACCACAGCGGCCCGCCGGGCGCAACGGACCGGCGCGGGAGTTTCCGCCGGAAAAGCTCTCCCGCGCCGGATATTCCCGCCTGCCCCCGGACAAACTGATATCCGGATATCCGGAGAAGGGAGGGAAAGACGGGCTTGAGTCTGGTGTTGTGGGAATTCTGGACATACAGCTTTTTCGGCTACCTGCTGGAGAAGGGCTTCGCCGCCGCCGTCAGGGCGGAGCACCGGACGCGGAAATGCCTGCTGCTCGCGCCGCTGTGCCCGGTGTACGGACTGGGGGTGCTGGGAGTGCTGGCGCTGCCGCCGGCGCTGACGGCGGGCTTCTGGGGCCGGGCGGTTTGGGGCGGCCTGACGGCCACGGTGGTGGAGTATGCCGTCCACCTGGCCTATGACCGGCTGGTTCATGTGCGGTTTTGGGATTACCGGAGTCTGCCGGGAAATTTTCAGGGCCGGGTCTGCCTGCCCTTTTCCGTCGTCTGGGGATTGCTGCTGGCCCTGCTGCTGCCGGGAGCGCAGCGGCTTTTGACGCCGGCGCTGGGAGCGGTTCCGCCGGGCGTGACCTATGGGGCGCTGCTTTTGTTTACGGCGGATCTGGTGGTGTCCCTCCGGATTCTGCGGGTAACCGGGGACACGGAGGCCCTGAGCCTCCGGACATTGGCGTAGCCGGGGGGTTATTGCGGCGCGGCGTCTTCCGCCAGGCGGGCGTTCAGCCACCGGGCGATGTCCCGGTATACCGCGTCCCGGCAGGTGTCGTTGAGAATTTCATGCCGGGCGCCGGGATAGAGCTTCCAGAACGCCTGCCGGACGCCGGCTCTCCGGAAGCTGCGGCAGGCGCGGCGGACGCCCCGGCCGCAGCTTCCCACCGGGTCCATGGCGCCGGAGAGAAACAGGACGGGGGTGCGGCGGTTCATCCGCCGGAGGTTTTTGGGATTTTGAATAAAGGACAGTCCGCTGAGCATTTCCCGGAACAGTCCCACGGAGGCGCTGCCTCCGCACAGAGGATCCGCCAGATAGGCGTCCACATTTTCCTCGCTGACGGAAAGCCAGTCGCAGGCGGTGCGGTTGGGGGCGAAGAGCCGGTTATAGACTCCGAAGGAAAGGCGTTCCGTCACCGGACTGATCCGATCCTCTCCGATCCGCCGGATTTCCCGGGCCGCGATGGCCCTGCCGCCGGCGATTGCCGCCGGGGACATCCATCCGGTTCCGATGAGAATTGCGCCCCGGACCGTACCGGGCCAGCGGATCAGATACGTCCGGGCCAGAAAGGATCCCATGGAGTGCCCCAGCAGGAAACAGGGAACGCCGGGGAAACGGCTGTCCAGCCGGCAGCGGAGGGCGTAGAGATCCGCCGCCGCGTGCTGCCAGCTGCCCCGGGGGCCGAAATAGAGCCGGGGAGCGCCGGGGGCCAGGGATTTCCCGTGGCCGATGTGGTCGTTGCCCGCCACGGCGAAGCCCCGGTCCGTCAGATAGGCGGCAAGGGGCGCGTAGCGGTCGATATATTCCGCCACGCCGTGGGAAATCTGCACCACGCCGCGGACAGTCCCCTCCGGCAGCCAGAGGGAGACGTGGATCGGGGTCCGCCCATCGGCGGAGGGATAGGTGAATTCCTGCTTGAGCATGGAAAAGCCTCCTCAGTTGTGATGAAATCCATACGATAGGATACCACGTTTCGGAAAAAAATAACAGGGGAGCCTCCCCGCGGAGACCCGCGCTCCGGGGCCGGGACCCTTAAACGATTTGTAAATGAATCGGGAAAGCGGTTGCGTTTTTTTCCGTTTTGGTTTATACTGGAGCCAGAAAGCCGGGGCGAAAAGCACGGAAACGGGAAAGGAGTTTTCAGCATGGCGTTTTTTGATGATTTGAGCAGGAAGGTAAAGGATGTAGCCTCTGTCGCCACCGAGAAGACCAAGGACGGCGTGGAGCTGGCAAAGATCAACATGGCCATTGCCGGAGAGCAGCGGGAAATGGAGAAGAGCTACCGCGCCATCGGCGAGTGGTTTGTCTCCGAGTATACAGGCGAGATTCCCGACGCGGTGAAGGAGCAGGTTGAGGCTGTGAACGCCTCCAAGGCAAAGATTGCCGAGCTGGAGGCCAGCAAGCCCAGAAAGGACGAGGCCGCGGCCCCCGCGGAAGCGCAGCCTGCCGTGAAGACCTGCCCCATCTGCGGCGCGGAGTCTGACAGCAAGTTCTGCCCCCAGTGCGGCGCGCCCATGGATCATTGACAAGGGCCTGACGCGGCGGATTTCTATTAAAAAAACAGCCGGGGAGTTACCTGAGAAAGGGTAATTCCCCGGCTGCCTGTTTGCCGGAAGGACCGCGCTCCGCTCAGGTGTTGTCCCGCGAGATGGGCTCCCGGACCAGCAGGCGCTTGAGTGCTTTGGCGTCGAAGGGGAACAGGGGATAGAGATATCCTTTCCCCACCAGGGGGCGGGTGGTGGCCAGCAGCACCACGATTCCCACCACTCCCAGCAGGAAGCCCCAGATGTCCAGCACCGCCGTCAGCACCAGCAGCGCGACCCGCAGCAGCTTGAACGCGTATCCCAGTTCGTAGCTGGGCTGAGCAAAGCCCGCCACGGAGACGAAGGCCATGTAGACCAGAACCTCCGGCCCCAGCCATCCGGACTGGACGGCGAAATCTCCCAGAATCAGCGCGCCGAGCATGGAAAAGGAGTTGGACAGAGAGTCCGGCGTGTTCAGGGATGCCAGCTTCAGCACGTCGATGAGGAATTCTACCACCAGCAGCTGGGACAGGAGGGACAGGGAAGCCGGCTCCGGCGAGGAGAGGAATTCCAGCCATTCCGGCAGGCGGTTCGGTTCGCTGACCATCAGATACCAGAGGGGCGTAATCAGCAGCGAGATCAGAAAGACCACGCCCCGCAGCACCCGCAGGTACGTGCCGATCAGCGGCGGGAAATAAAACTCGTTGGCCTCCTGCGTAAAGTCAAAGAGGGAGGTGGGCAGAATCATCACGGAGGGGGAGTTGTCCACGATGACGACGATGCTGCCCTCCATGACGCTGGCGGCGGCGCTGTCCGGCCGTTCCGTATAGCGCACTTTCGGAAAGGGGTTATACCATTGGTGCGGGCGGATGGATTCCGCCACGCTCTCCTGGGCCATGGCCAGCGACCGGGCCTGAATATTCCCGAGCTTTTCCCGCAGCTCCTTCAGCAGCTGCTGGTCCACCTTGTCATCCAGATAGCAGAGCACCACGTCCGTCCGGGAGCGGGAGCCGACCTTGGAGCCCTCCATGGTGAGATGGGGATCCCGGATCCGCCGGCGCAGCAGCGCCATGTTGGGCACCACCGCTTCCACAAAGCCGTCGTGGGAGCCGCGGAGGACCTTGCCGTCCAGCGGCTCCCCGACGCTTCTGGAGGGATAGTCCTTGCAGTCCATCAGCGCCCCGCCCCGGAGGCCCTCCATCAGCAGAAGGGTTTTTCCCAGCAGAACGGAGGTGACCAGCTCTTCCGTGTCCTCTGAAACATTGGTCTCGGAAAAGGAGATGTGGCGGTCGGCAAAATCCTGCATTTCCGTGAGACCCGCCACGTCCGACGGAGACAGCGAGAGCCAGAAGGCGCCCATCCGCTCCAGAATTCCGTCCCGGCCGTAGCCGTCCACCACCCAGATCCGTCCGCGCCGTCCGCCGATGAGAAAGTCCCGGCTGACAATGTCGCAGCTTCGTCCTACCCCCAGCGTCCGGTCCATCCACGCTGTGTTCTGCTGATAATTGTTTGAGAGCTTGTCCATAGTCCACCTCCGGCATACTCTCTATAGTATGGACGGTTTGAAGCGGAATATCCCGGGGAAAGGGCGCGCCGGGGCGGGGAAATTTCGAAATCCTCTGGACGGCGGGAGACGGGAGTGTTAAGATAATGGCAGAAAATGGCCATGGGGAGGAAAAAAGAGGCTGTGGAGAATCTGATTGTTGCCCTGAACGCGGTGCTGCCGATGTTCCTGATGATTGGTTTGGGCTGCCTGGCCAGAGTGTGGAAAATGATTTCCGATACGGCGGTTCGCCAGATGAATTCTC
>ERZ808240.4505-NODE-4505-length-12249-cov-127.759964_pt1 | contig 12249 bp, 10 predicted proteins | sample MGYA00521084_ERZ808240 | MGnify/ENA primary metagenome ERZ808240 (study PRJEB31516, sample SAMN03275571) | gut metagenome | biome: mammalia-associated habitat; material: feces | host: Papio cynocephalus | place: Kenya | collected 2012-08-06 ... | reverse complement strand
ATGGGCCGCTGACGACGGACGAGATCAGTGCGCCGGACCTTGGTCCCATCCCGCGATAAGGAACACCCTGGTCGGATTCACCGGCCGCACGATGGCGTCGAACACACCTTCGAACGCATCGGTCCGGCCCTGGAAGGCGGCTCGTTTCGCCCGTTCGTACGTATCCCGCGTCACCGCGCCCCAATCCAGATCCCATCCGGCGTCATGCGACAGACGCGAGGCGAAGATCCGCAGCACCATCGCATTGCCCTCGGCGAACGGATGCAGGAATCCGAGTTCGTCGTAGACCGATGCGACGCGGCGAACATACACGTCACGATCCAGACATGAGAGCCCGCGCTCCCGCTCAAGCTGTGCGGCGATGTTTCCCGCGCCGGTCTCGATCAACGACGCGGGAAAGAACCCGGGACCGCCATCCACACGCAACTCGCCGGCATCGTCCCGAATCCCACGGAACAGGCCATGGTGTATCGCGCGCAATTCGTCAAGGCCGCCGGAATGGCGCCATCCATGTTCCGCCAACAGCACCGTCCTCGCGAACACGCCGGATGCGACAGTGCCATCGCGGTCGGCCGACGCCACCAGACGCGACGGGCCAAGCAGCCCGTGCTCGTACTCGACGGCCGACCGCGAAGCCACGCGCCCCGGAGCCATCGCATCCAACGCGCAGTTTCTCAACGCGAATGCGACTGCGCTCGCACGTTCCGCAGGAGTCATAGCCCCTGATGATAGCGCGATGGTGGTGCCCATGGGTAAACTGATGCCCGTTATGGCACGATCAACATCTTCGCATTCGAAATCGGGCGGCAAAGGCTCCGCCGGCAAGGCGCGTTCAGGCGACACCAAGGTCATGGGGGCCGCGGAGCGGACGTCGCCGGGGGTTCTGTCGACGTACCATCGCGACATCGCCTGTTTCGTAATGGTGATACTCGCGGTGCTTTTCTGCGCCTCGGAATGGTTCCGCGTCCAAGGGCCGTTCGGACGCGTCCTCCACGCGGTCGCCTCGGGGGCGTTCGGCGTGATGAGCGTGGTGCTGCCGATTTTCCTGGCGTTGGTGGTGTACAGCCTGATGCGCAAGGTCGAACACAGCGTGGACAACGCCCGTATGGCGCTGGGCTGGTCGATGATTTTCTGGTCGATCTGTTCCATACTCGACGCGGCGTTCGCGTCCGACACGAACGGATTCGACATGTCGGCGTTGCAGGATGCCGGAGGATTGCTCGGATATGTGCTCGGCTGCCCGCTCGCATGGGGGCTTTCCAAGGCGTTCGCCATCGTCATATTCGTCGTGGTGATTCTGTTCTCCCTGTTGTTGATCACCGGCACCTCCGTCGTCGAAATCCCGGACAAGGTGCGGGCGGCCGTGGCATGGTTCGGTTTCGGCTCCGATGACGATGGCGCCGATCGCGGACGATTCCCCGACGAGACGCGCGTCGGAGACGATACCATCGCGTTCGCGGACGGCGTTCCCACCCATGACGTCGGCGAAGACGAACAGGCAGGCGGTCGTGCCCCGGGACTGTTCGGACGCGTGTCGCAATGGTTCGCCTCACGCAGGGAACGGCATGAGGAACAAGGACGGCTCGACCATTACGCCGGCGACGAGGCGTACACCACCGCGGCCGAACGCCATGGGCAGGCCGCGGAGACCATGGTCGATGGATCATACGGTCATACGCCGCGCAGCATCTCCTCATTCGACTATGATTCGGACGCATCCGACGGCACGGTTCCGATGCCGCAGCCGGCGCGCTCCTTCGCATCGGAACCGATCGGCACGCCAAGCGGCACGATGCCGGCTTCCACGCCATCCGATGAAATCAAGCCGGTCGGCGCGGCCCCGGCCGACCCGTGGTCGGTCATCGACGCGGACGGCACGTCCAACGGCGACGAGGTCATGGTCGATGCCGCCACGGGCGAGGTCGTCGACGATCCGGACGCGGGCGAATCGTCCGAAACCGTTCCCGTCGTCGATGGACCGTACCATCTTCCCGATCTCGGCATGCTGAAGAAGGGCGCGCCCCATGCCGCGCACACGCCGGAGAACGATCGTGTGATCCGGGCCCTGACCGGCACCTTCCAGCAATTCAAGGTGGACGCCAAGGTGATCGGATTCCTGCGTGGACCTTCCGTCACCATGTACGAGGTGGAGCTTGGACCGGGCGTGAAGGTCGAGAAGGTCACCAACCTCCAGAAGAACATCGCCTATGCGGTGGCCAGCTCCGACGTGCGCATCCTGTCGGTGATCGAAGGCAAGTCCGCGATCGGCATCGAGATCCCGAACGCCGACCGCGAGACCGTCGTGCTCGGCGACGTGCTTCGGTCCGACAAGGCCGTCAGCGATCCGAATCCGATGCTCACCGGCGTGGGCAAGGACGTGGAAGGCCATTTCGTGACGGCCGACCTCACCAAAATGCCGCATCTGCTCGTGGCCGGCGCCACCGGCTCCGGCAAATCGAGTTTCATCAACTCCATGCTCACCTCGATCATCATGCGGGCCACGCCCGACCAGGTGCGCATGATCATGGTCGATCCGAAACGCGTCGAACTGTCCGCGTACGCGGGTATTCCGCACCTGCTCACACCGATCATCACCGACCCGAAGAAGGCCGCCCAGGCGCTCGAATGGGTGGTCAAGGAGATGGACGCCCGATACAGCGACCTCGAATTCTTCGGATTCCGGCACATCAAGGACTTCAACGCCGCGGTGCGCGCCGGCAAGGTCCATGCGCCGGCCGGATCGAAACGCAAGGTGGCGCCCTACCCGTACATCCTCGTGGTCGTCGACGAGATGGCCGACCTGATGATGGTCGCCAAAAACGATGTGGAAAGCTCCATCCAGCGCATCACGCAGCTGGCGCGAGCTGCGGGCGTCCATCTGGTGCTCGCCACCCAGAGGCCGTCGGTCGACGTGGTGACCGGTCTGATCAAGGCGAACATCCCGTCACGGCTCGCCTTCGCCACTTCCTCCGCCACGGATTCGCGCGTCATCCTCGACGCCACCGGCGCCGAAACGCTGATCGGCCAAGGCGACGCGTTGTTCCTGCCCATGGGGCAGGCCAAGCCGATCCGCGTGCAGGGCGCATGGGTGGATGAGTCGGAGATCCGCCGCGCCGTCGAATTCGTGCGCACCCAGCGCAAGCCGCATTACCGTGAGGACATCGAGGAAATGGCCAAGGAGGCCGAGAAGAAGGCCATCGAGCCCGACGAGGACATCGGCAACGACATGGATGTGCTGCTGCAGGCCGCCGAGCTCGTGGTATCCACGCAATTCGGCTCCACTTCGATGCTGCAGCGCAAACTGCGTGTCGGATTCGCCAAGGCCGGAAGGCTCATGGACCTGCTCGAATCCCGTGGCGTGGTCGGCCCGTCCGAAGGTTCCAAGGCGCGAGAGGTGCTGGTGCAGCCCGCCGACCTGCCGCAGGTGCTCGCCTTCATCAAGGGGGAGACCACATCGCTCACCGCGGGCGCCTCCGCATCGGATGACGCGGAGACGAGGTGAATGACGCGCAAACATCGTGTGGCGGTAGGTAGAAGTATTGGGGTAACGTGGACGGTATGGAAAAGCAAGAACGCAAATCATCACTGCTCGATGGGTGGAATTCACCGCCGAACATCGTCACCTTCTCCCGCATCATCCTGGTTGTCGTGTTTCTGGCACTGTACGTCAAGGCCGGAGCATGGGGACTGAACAACGTGACCATGCGTTGGGTGGCCGCGATCATCTTCATCATCGCCGCATGCACCGATAAACTCGATGGATGGATGGCCCGCAAATACAACCAAGTCACCGAACTGGGCAAGCTGATGGATCCCATCGCCGACAAGCTGCTCACCTGCGGTACCCTCATCGTCGCCGCGGCATTCAACGAATTCGGCAACCCGATCCTCGGATGGGTGGTCACCGCCCTCTTCCTGCTGCGTGAGATCGGCATCACCGTCATGCGTTTCTTCGTGATCGATACCGGCGGCAAGGTCATCGCGGCGTCCCAGGCCGGCAAATACAAGACCCTGTGCCAGTGCATCGGACTGGCGATGCTCATGCTGCCGATGTGGAGTCTGGCATCCAGCAGCCTGCAATCCACTCCGATGTGGATGACGGTCTACTACACCATCACCTACGCGCTGATTTATTTGGCGCTGATCCTGTGCCTGTACTCGGGCGGCGAATATCTGGTCAACACCTTCGGCGGCCGCAAGAAGGCGTCCACCGACGATTCGCGGCGTTCCGGCGGGGAGACCAAGTAGCGTAATGGCGGAACTGACTTCGACGGTCGTCTCCGATCAATCGCGACGCGATGATCTGGCGGCGACCGTCCTCGCATATTGTGAGAAGCATCACTTCAAGATCGCGGCGGCGGAATCCCTGACGGGGGGACTTCTGGCCGATGCCTTCGTCCGCATCCCGGGGGCCTCGAAGGTGTTCCTCGGTTCGGCGGTGACCTACGATATACGCGCCAAGGCGTCCGTGCTCGGTGTGGATTCCACGTTGCTGGAGCGCGAAGGCGCCGTCCATCCCGAGGTGGCCCGGCAGATGGCGGCGAACACCGCGCGTCTGTACATGCAGAGCGAAGACGGGGACCGAGTCGTCGGCCTGTCCACCACCGGCGTGGCCGGCCCCGGACCGGACGGCGACAAGCCCGCGGGACTGGTGTATGTCGCCTGTTCCGTGCCTGCCGGATTCGGGGGATTTGGCATGAGACGCACGCTCGCATACGAGTTGCGGCTTTCGGGCGGCCGGGAGGATGTCAGGCACGCCACCGTGCAATGCGTTCTGCGAAAACTGAGCGTTCTCTCAGGTGATTCTCAGGAATAATCTTTCAAGATTGGTGTTGACCCAAGTGGACGACTCATTCAGTGAAAGGGGCTGGAGGAATGGACACGACGACACTCGCCAAGGAGCAGATGGAAGTCAAGCCTATGGTTCCCGTCGCACGGCAGGGCAGCGCCCGCATGAGGGAGCTCACACCGGCCCAGCGTCGCGCCGTGATGTTCGCCCAACAGCAGGTGCTGCGTGCCCGTGCGGCGAAGAAGGCCAAGGACGAGCGTCAGGCGGCGTTGAGCCGGATGTGGCAGGAGGAGGATGCCGAGCGCGCGCAAAGCCGCGCCGCGGCCAGCGTCCAGCAGTCCGTGGAGGTCAAGGAAGTCTCGTTGCGCGAGGCCATAGGCCATGTTCTGCGCGATCTGCGCACCCGCGACCGGCGCACGCTGCGTGAGGTCAGCGAGAAGGCCGGCGTGTCTTTGGGTTATCTTTCCGAAGTGGAGCGCGGGCAGAAAGAGGCAAGCTCCGAGCTGCTCACTTCGATTTCCCAGGCGCTGGGACTGTCCACCGCACAGATGCTGCGCATGGTGGCCGATTACCTCGACTCGATGGAACGCTGAACGGAACGTCGACCATAGGCGGCGCGGATTCATTCGATGGATCCGCGCCGCCGTCGTTTGCCGCGGCGTCGCGGGATTCGCGCTTGGCGCTATGGCGATCGCGCGGGGCTGTGTACACTGGAGCGCGTGCAGGAACGTGAATTTTGGCAATTGCTCGAAGAAGTGCTTGGACGCGGCTACGGGCGCGCGCTCGCGCACGATCAGGTGCTTGACCGTCTTGATGGCATGACCGCGATCGAGGCATTGGACGCGGGCGAGGAACCCAGAGTCGTGTGGAACGTGCTGTGCGACCAGATGGGCATTCCGGATGCCGAACGGTGGGGCAAGGACCACAATGCGCCTCCGATGCCGATACGCTGACCCAATGGGTCCCGGCGTTTCCGAAACGTCGATTCGAACAGATGTTCGTATGATGCGGTATAGTTGTCCACAGACAGACGAACGCGGATGGAGCATGTCGCCGTTTTCGGAAAACCGGAGGTGCGATTTCCCGGGTATCCGCATATCGGCGTGTCGCGATACGCGTCCTTCGACCACCAAGGCCGTTCGGACTTGCGCGTGCGGGACGCCGGTTTTTATGGTGAAGCCACATATTCGTCGTGATTATTGAAGGAGAAGCCATGGCACAGACGAGCGCGGCGAAAGGCGCCGCACAGCACAAGTCCGAGGACGGCATCGATCCGCGCCGCAAGGCAGCGCTTGATACGGCGCTGGCGCAGGTCGAAAAAAGCTTCGGCAAGGGGTCGGCCATGAGGTTGGGCGACCGTCCGGAACAGGACGTCGAGGTCATTCCCACCGGCTCCCTGGCCTTGGACATGGCGCTGGGGATTGGCGGCCTGCCGAAGGGCCGCATCGTGGAGATCTACGGTCCCGAATCCTCCGGCAAGACCACGTTGGCGTTGCATGTGGTGGCCAACGCGCAGAAAAACGGCGGTGTCGCGGCGTTCATCGACGCCGAACACGCGTTGGATCCGGTGTATGCGCGCAAATTGGGCGTCGACACCGATTCGTTGATCGTGTCCCAGCCGGACAATGGCGAGCAGGCGCTTGAAATCGCGGATATGCTGATTCGCTCCGGAGCGCTCGACGTCATCGTCATCGATTCCGTCGCGGCATTGGTGCCGAAGGCTGAGATCGAAGGGGAGATGGGTGACAGCCACGTCGGCCTGCAGGCAAGGCTCATGAGCCAGGCGTTGCGCAAGATGACCGGTGCACTGGCCCAGGCGGGGACCACCGCCATCTTCATCAACCAGTTGCGCGAGAAGATCGGCGTGTTCTTCGGCAACCCCGAAACGACCACCGGAGGAAAGGCGCTGAAGTTCTATGCGTCGGTGCGCATGGACATCCGGCGTATCCAGACCATCAAGAACGGCGACGAGGCCGTGGGCAACCGCACCAGGGTGAAGGTCGTCAAGAACAAGATGGCGCCGCCGTTCAAAACCGCCGAATTCGACGTGCTCTATGGAGAGGGCATTTCGAAGGAGGGATCCGTGCTCGATATGGCGCTCCAGGCGAATGTCGTGAAGAAGTCCGGTTCATGGTTCACCTACGATGGCGATCAGCTTGGCCAGGGACGGGAGAACGTGCGCCAGTTCCTCAAGGACAATCCGGAGCTGACCGAGGAGATCGAGAACAAGGTGAAGGCCGAATTCGGTCTTATCGATCCCGTCGACCAGTTCGCCGAAGACGGTTCCGCCGAATCGTCCGAATCCGCCGCGGAAGGAGACGCCAAGGCGGATTCCAAAGACGCGAAGGCGGCCAAGACCGCGGGCAAGGCCTGAGTCGTGATCGAAGCCGAGCGTTTTCTTCAGGAGCGTGGCCTTCAGCCGGCGAAAGCCGAGACTGAAGGCCCGTTTTGTGCCGTCGATGGTGATGATGGCGCGAAACGGGAACGGATGCCTTTCGCTGACGGCGAACATGTTCGGGGTGCGTCACGGCGTTCGCGACACGCGCGACACGCTGGGCGTGTCGCGAACGGAGTGGTGTGCGGATCAGAGGAAACGCGTGATCGTTCCCATGACATCGACGCTTGCAGGGAAGCCGCGCTGCGGTTGCTGGACGCGGCTCCGCGACCATCCGGTGCCTTGAGAAGCCGTCTGCTGGACAAGGGCTATGCGTCCGAAACGGTCGAAGACGTCATCGAGCGTCTGATTCGCGTTCAGCTGGTCGATGACGAAGCCTATGCCCATTCCGCGGTGCGTCATTGCGCGGCTCGGATGATGGGGCGCAGGGGAGCGGTTATGGAGCTTGTCCGCAAGGGGGTCGACCGACGATTGGCCCAGATGGTCTGCGACGAGGCCGAAGCCGATGGCGTGTTCTCCGAGGCGGCTTGGGAACTGGGTCGCAGAACCGCGCGGCGAACCGCCGGTCTTGATGCCGCGGTGCGCAAACGCCGTTTCTGGAGCGCCGGCGGACGGAAAGGCCACAATCCTGAGGTCTTGCGGGAGGTCGCGCGGGAATTGTTCTGACGGCGGAGCCAGCCGGCTCCGCGGGGCCATGCGACCGTATTTAGGTGTGATGCGAACGCTTGTCGAAAACCAAAAACCAAGGAGATGAGACCTCTTATACCCCGGGTTCTGTCGTGCCGAACGGCACGGATGACCATCCATCTCGACCTGACGTTGCCGTCAGGCTCTAGCAGCCTACCCGAAGACATCGGACGGGCAGTCCTCGAACGTCTTCTGCTTGGCCTTGCTCCCGATGAGGCTTGCCATGCGACCGTCTGTTGCCAGTGGCCCGGTGGTCTCTTACACCGCCGTTTCACCCTTGCCTGCCCTTGCGGGCGGGCGGTCTGTTCTCTGCTGCGCTATCTCTCAGGTTGCCCTGGGCGGACGTTATCCGCCATCGTGCCCTGCGGAGCCCGGAAGTTCCTCAACCGACGAATCGGTCGCGGTCATCAAGAGGTCTCAAAAGCACAATATTAACAGAAGGTGGGACGAAAAGGAAGCGTCAAAAAAACTTCTTTTTTCTTGCCTGAACTTCGGGTAAATCCTTCATGTCGCGGCTACAATGAGGACTACCGAACAACGAAGCAGCTGTTCGGTCCGTATATAGCGGCTAACACCGCTTGATTCTAGGGAGGTCCACATGGAAATCGTCGTTACCGGACGTCATACGCAGATCAAGCAAAGGTTCCGTGACGTTGTCGAAAGCAAGATGAATCGTGTGACCGCCATCGCGCCGGATGCGCAGCGTGTGCAGATCGTGCTGTCCCATGAGGGCAATCCGCGCCAGGCCGATACCGCCAAGCGCGTTGAGATCACCGTCATCGCGGGAAGCACCGTGGTGCGTGCCGAAGCCTCCAGCGCCGACGAGTTCAGCGCTCTCGATCTGGCGCTCGACAAGCTGACGCTGCGTCTGCGCCGCACCCGCGACCGTCGCAAGGACCACCGTCGTGGATACACCCAGCCGGTTCCGGTCGACCTTGGCCCGGTCGAGCCGGAAGTGGAGGTCGAGGAGCCCGTCGAAGAGCCGAACAACAGCCCGGCCGATGCGGTCGCCGCGGAGCTTGGGCCGGGCGAGTCCGTCGAGGTCCAGGTCGGCGACACCCCGATCGTCATCCGTCGCAAGCTGCACATCGCCGAGCCGATGACCATCGACGAGGCGCTGTACGAGATGGAGCTGATTGGACACGATTTCTTCCTGTTCGTGAACAAGGAGACCGGGCGCCCGTCCGTCGTCTACCGCCGTCACGGCTGGAGCTATGGCGTTTTCGAAATCGACACTCCGGAGAACGTCGCGAAGTGATCGGATGAGGCGCGTCGGATGATGTGATGGCCGACGCAAGGATTCCTCCAAGGGGTCCGCATGGATGACATGCGGGCTCCTTTTGCTGTTCTCCGGCCTGGCATATGCACGAAGTTACGTAATATGGACGGCTTTTTTCGGGAAATGCGATATGTCTACTATCCTCAGGTGGGAAAGCACCATACACAAAGGGAGTGATTGTGGTAGATATCGTTGACAAAGCCCTGCGCATGGGCGAAGGGCGACAGCTCAAGAAGCTCGAGAACGTCGCCAAGGCGACCAACGCCTTGGAGGATGAGATCGCCGCGCTCGACGACGAGGAGCTGAAGGGCCAGACGGCCAAGTTCAAGCAACGCATCGAAAACGGGGAGTCCCTCGACAAGCTCATGCCGGAAGCCTTCGCCACCGTGCGGGAGGCGTCCAAGCGTACCCTCGGACTGCGCCACTTCGACGTGCAGCTCATGGGTGGCGCCGCGTTGCATTGGGGCAACATCGCCGAGATGAAGACCGGTGAAGGCAAGACCCTGGTGGCCACGCTGCCGGCGTACCTCAACGCCCTCGAAGGCAAGGGCGTCCACGTCGTCACCGTCAACGACTACCTGGCCAGCTACCAGGCCGAGCTCATGGGTCGTGTCTACCGTTTCCTCGGCATGAGCACCGGCTGCATCATCACCGACCAGAAGCCGCCGGAGCGCCGCAAGCAGTACAACGCCGACATCACCTACGGCACCAACAACGAATTCGGTTTCGACTACCTGCGCGACAACATGGCGTGGGAGAAGTCCGATCTGGTGCAGCGCGGACACCACTTCGCCATCGTCGACGAGGTCGACTCCATCCTCATCGACGAGGCGCGTACCCCGTTGATCATCTCCGGCCCGGCCGAAGGCGACGTGACCCGTTGGTACCGGCAGTTCGCCCGTCTCGTCACGAAGCTCAACCGCGACGAGGACTACGAGGTCGACGAGAAGAAGAAGGTCGTCGGCATCCTCGATCCGGGCATCACCAAGGTGGAGGACTATCTCGGCATCGACAACCTCTATGAACCGAGCAACACCGCCCTGATCGGCTACCTGAACAACGCCATCAAGGCCAAGGAACTGTTCCTGCGCGACCGCGACTACGTCGTGACCGGCGGCGAGGTGCTCATCGTCGACGAGCACACCGGCCGTATCCTGCCGGGCCGCCGCTACAACGAGGGACTGCACCAGGCCATCGAGGCGAAGGAAGGCGTCGAGGTCAAGGCCGAGAACCAGACCTTCGCCACCATCACGTTGCAGAACTACTTCCGCATGTACGACAAGCTGTCGGGCATGACCGGTACCGCAGAGACCGAAGCCGCCGAATTCATGGGCACCTACAAGCTGGGCGTGCTGCCGATTCCGACCAACAAGCCGATGATCCGCGAAGACAAGGACGACCTGATCTTCCGCACCAAGAAGGAAAAGCTCGCCGCCATCGTGCGCGATGTGGCCCAGCGCCACAAGAAGGGCCAGCCGGTGCTTCTGGGCACCGCCTCCGTCGAATCGTCCGAAGTGGTGTCGTCGCTGCTCGACGTGGCCAACATCCCCCACCAGGTGCTCAACGCGAAGCAGCACGACAAGGAAGCCGCCGTCGTGGCCGTCGCCGGACGCAAGGGCGCGGTCACCGTGGCCACCAACATGGCCGGCCGTGGTACCGACATCATGCTCGGCGGCAACGTCGAGTTCCTCGCCGACGCGAAGCTCAAGTCCGAGGGCTACTCGCCGGACGACACCCCGGAGGAATACGAGAAGCGCTGGCCTGGCACCTTGGCCGAGATCAAGGAGCAGGTCAAGGACGAGCACGAGGAGGTCGTCGAGCTCGGCGGTCTGTACGTGCTCGGCACCGAACGCCACGAGTCCCGTCGAATCGACAACCAGCTGCGTGGCCGTTCCGGCCGTCAGGGCGATCCGGGCGAATCCCGCTTCTACCTGAGCCTCGAGGACGACCTGATGCGTCTGTTCAACACCCAGCTGGTCGCGCGAGTCATGGCCAAGGGCATGCCGGAGGGCGAGCCGATCGAATCCAAGAGCGTCTCCAAGGGCGTGCGCACCGCCCAGAAGGCCGTCGAATCCCGCAACTTCGAAATCCGTAAGAACGTGCTGAAGTACGATGACGTGATGAACAAGCAGCGCACCGTCATCTACGCGGAGCGCCAGGCGGTGCTCAAGGGCGAAGACATCCACGACGACATCCTTCGCTTCATCGACGACACCGTGTTGAGCTACATCAAGGGCGCCAACAACGGTTCCGACAAGCCGAAGGACTGGGATTGGGAAGGCCTGTTCAAGGCGCTGGCCACCGTGTACCCGATCGCGGTCGAACAGGAAGCCGCCAAGGACGCCGTCGTCAAGCTCAAGGGCGACAAGGCCGTCAAGGCGCTTGAGGAGCTTATCGTCTCCGACGCCAAGGACCAGTACTCCGACATCGAGGAGAAGCTGGGCGAGGACGGCCTGCGCCAGTTGGAACGCCGCGTGGTGCTGGCGGTGCTCGACCGCAAGTGGCGCGAGCACCTGTACGAGATGGACTACCTCAAGGACGGCATCGGCCTGCGTGGCATGGGCCAGCGCGATCCGCTGGTCGAATACCAGCGCGAAGGCTACCAGATGTACAACTCCATGATCGAGGCGATCAAGGAGGAGACCATCCAGCTGCTGTTCCACATCGACATCGACCGTGTGGCCACCACCGAGGACACCACAGCGGAATCCGACGAGGATGAGGCGGTGGATGCCGCCGAGGCCGTGATGGGATTGGACGACGGCGAGGCCGCGGCCACCGACGAGTCCGCTCCTGCGGAACCGGAAACCGATGACGAGGTGGAGAAGACCACCATCGACGAGATCGCCGATGAGCAGAAGGACGAGCCCGGCATCGTCGGCATGCAGCCGATCAGCCACGCCGAAGGCAAGGTCCCGGCCAACAAGCGTCCGAAGAGCGCGGAATTGCACTCCCCATGGGCGGATGGCCGTACCTTCCCGGGAACTGGCAAGAACGCCCAGTGCCCGTGCGGTTCGGGTCGCAAGTACAAGATGTGCCACGGCCAGAACGAGAAGTGACGGCGGGCGGCGTTGACCGTCTGACGCTCGGCTGAATATG
>ERZ808240.4504-NODE-4504-length-12252-cov-5.806920_pt1 | contig 12252 bp, 9 predicted proteins | sample MGYA00521084_ERZ808240 | MGnify/ENA primary metagenome ERZ808240 (study PRJEB31516, sample SAMN03275571) | gut metagenome | biome: mammalia-associated habitat; material: feces | host: Papio cynocephalus | place: Kenya | collected 2012-08-06 ... | reverse complement strand
CGCAAGTCTCATGCGGGAAGATGATATCTTCCCCTACATGTTTTGCCTTGCGCTTAAATTATTTTAAGTCCCGAAATATACGCCGATTCAATTTATCCCGATTCCAAACCAGAGGATTTGCGTCTATATAATCATATATATTGTCATATTCTTCATCGTAAAGTATCACATGATCATAAAAAGACTTTTGCCATATTTTCATGTTTATCCTTTTACTCACATTCGACTTAAACGACCCTACAACACTTGATATATTCGGCAGTTTATACCGTTCGTCCAAATCCGCCCGCAATGATAAAAGCAAGTGTACATGATTCGGCATTATAACGCAATTTCGAAGAAAAACTCCGTCATAATGAGACTCTATTTCCTTTATTGCATTTTCAACAACACAGCCTATATGAGTCAACGTTAATTCTCCGTCAGGAGAAACATCCGACAGTAATTCCTCAAAATCGGAAACACAAACCGTAATAAAATAATCCCCGTTGCTCGAATAATCGTATGATTCAAGCCGATTTTTCTTTCTTTCCGGTTTCATTAATCCCTAAGTTCAAACTCGGTCTTTATGTCTATACTGCTTTCATTATACCAAAAACCCCTCGCCTTAACGGTGACGGTATATTCGCCCTTTTCGAGTCCGTCTATACGGCAGGTGAGTTTTTTCGGCATATCGTAAAGATAATATTCGGAGAAAATAACGTGTTGTTTAACGATTCGTCCGCACTTTTTACATTTAACGGTTATAACGTAATCATCGACGTAATCCTCGTCGATATTCGCCTGCGAAAATGTGACGTCGACCGAGTCCGCGCCCGTTTTTGTAACGGAAATGCTCTCGTTTACGCCGAAATACGGGATAACGTTCGTCTTATATCTTTTATTCGTATACAAAAACGAATCGGGGTTTGACGGCTCGTCGATCTTCCATACATACGGGAAGAAATTGCCCGAAATTACGTCGAAAGGCATTACGCGGACTCTGTTATCCGCGTCGGCTTCGACAATGAGCATCTGCGCGGCGGCGTTGTTTCCGGGAGGACATGTGCCGTAATTTTTATCGAATTCGTCAAGCTCGAAATAGCTGAACGTACCTGTTCCGAAGCATGAAAAATGCTCCTGATATACGCTTCGCGGGTCGTTTATCGGCGCGTGAGAATGTCCCGAAAAATCAACGATCTGCGGGTAGTGAATAAGGGTCGGGGTCAGCTCGTCCTCGCCCCAGTTTTTACTGCCGTAGACGGTGCCCATGATGTGCGGATGCTGGAAAAAGAAGATCGGTTTTTTAAAGTCGTCGTCCGCCGCCTCTTTTAAATTTTTCTCTGCAAATTCAATCTGCGGGTCGTCAAAATGACATCCGCGCGTGCTTGTAACCGATATAAAATGAAAACCGTTTATAACGCGGTGAGTGTCGGGAGACTGATTGAAAATCTTATCGAATCTCGCCCTCGCGCCGTCCTCACCGTCGCACATATACTCGTGGCTTGCCATGGAAAGATTTACAATTGTATCTTTTCTGACGCATTTATCGAGCGATTCCTTAAAAAGTCTCATCTGACTTTCCTCGCCCCTGTCGGCAAAATCGCCGACAACATACAGCGCGTCGACATTTTTATATTCGCACGAATCGGCATATTTATAAAGATACTCCATACCCTTTTCGAAACGTTTTTTCTCAACACACTCCGCGTCCTTATAATGCATGTCGCTCGTAACGCAGAAACGAATTATCGGTTTAAAATCTTCCATAAGCTGACCTCTCAATTTTAATTTTCTACAAAATATTTATCATACCATAATATGAACGAGTATACCGTCCATATCTTTTTCATGTTTTTCGCCCTGCCCTCGCGGTGATCTTCAAGCAGTTTTAAAATATAATCCCTGTTAAAGAACATTCCTGCGGTCTCGCCCTCGAACGACGATTTTACGGCGTTATAATATTTATCCTGTTTAAGCCAGTCGTTAAGCGGCGTTAAAAATCCGAGCTTTTTCATATCCGCGGTCTTTTCGGGAAGCTGTTTGAGAGCCGCCCCGCGCAGAGCGATTTTCGCCTTGTCCTTGGTAACGCGGTACTTCGTCGGAATACTCAAAGCGAGTTTGAGCATTTCCTTGTCAAGGAACGGAACGCGCAGTTCGAGCGAGTTAGCCATGCTCATTCTGTCGGCTTTTACGAGAATGTCCTGAACGAGCCACGTCTGCATGTCGACGTACTGCATTTGCGTTACGCCGTCCTCATTTTTACAGCGGTCGAAATATTTTTTCGTATAAACCGCCGGGTCGGGAGCCGGAATATCGGGAGAGAGAACCTTTGAACGCTCTTTCCAGTTAAATACGTAATTATTTCTGATATAATACTCGCTTAAATCCTGCGCTCCGCGGGTTAAAAATCTCTTACCGTGGAAGCCGTCGGGCAGAAGCTTTGCGCACGAGGCGAGAGCCTTTCTCAGTCCGAGCGGAAGACGCTGATATTTTTCGAATTCGAGCGGGTCGGTGTAGTAATAGTAACCGCCGAAAAGCTCGTCCGCACCCTCGCCGGAAAGAACGACCTTGACCTGCTCGCTCGCCTTTTTCGCAAGGAAGTAAAGAGACAGAGCCGAGGGGTTCGGCAGGGGTTCGTCCATAAAATACTGAACCGCGGGAGCTATGTTGAAATATTCGTCGGCGGAAATTTTCTTACTGAAATTGTCAACGCCCAAAGTCTTTGCAAACTCCTGCGCGTTGGCAAGCTCCGAATACTTTTCCTCGACGTAACCGACGGAAAAAGTCTTGACCTTATTATGTTTGGAGACCTCGCGCACGGTGTACGAGGAATCGACTCCGCCCGAAAGGAAGCAGCCGACCTCGACGTCCGCAATGCAGTGAGCCGCCGTCGAATTCCTGAAAGTTTCGTCGACGATATTCTCCCACTCTTCAAGCGATTTCGAATTGTCGATGTCATATTTCATTACATAATATTTATCGGTCGTAAATTTGCCGTTTTCGTATTCGAAATACGAAGCGGGCTCTAATTTATATACGTTTTTAAACAGAGTCTCCTCTGACGGAATGTACTCGAAGCACAGATAATCGGGAATTCTGTCACGGTTGAGCTCTTTTTCAAACGCGGGATTCGAGAGGAAAGATTTAATCTCCGAGCCGAACATGAATTTGCCGTTCTTCATAAAATAGAAAAACGGTTTTATTCCGAATATATCCCTCGCGCCGAAGAGCTTTTTCGCCTTTTTATCCCAGATGACGAACGCAAACATGCCCCTTAAATTTTTGAGCATGTCCTTTCCGTACTCCTCAAAGCCGTGCAGAATCGTCTCGGTATCGGTATTAGTTTTAAAAATATGACCTTTCTTTTCAAGGTCTGCTCTTAATTCTTTATAATTGTATATCTCGCCGTTAAAAACGATAACCTTTGTTCCGTCCTCGTTAAGTATCGGCTGACTTCCGCCGTCGAGGTCAATTATGCTTAACCTGCGAAAACCGAGCGACACGTCGGAATCGACGTAGTAATCGTCCTGGTCGGGGCCTCTGTGAACTATTCTGTCCGCCATTGCTCTGACGGTCTTATTGTTTAAATCGGCGTCGTCCGTTTCATTAAAAAATCCTACGAATCCGCACATATTACTCCACCTCTTTTATTTCTTTCCCGCATTTTAAAATGCTCGCACGCGCGAGCGTCTGCATCGAATCTATAACGTCGGCGCGTTTCATTTTATGATCCCAATGTATGACCGACAGTTCCGTGCATCCGAGCACAACAGCCTCGCATCCGTTATTTTTCATTCTGTCAATAAGAGACTCGAACGCGCCGAAATCAACCTCGCCGCCCGCCTTTACTCCGTCGTAAATTATATGCATGAGCAGACGGGAATCCTCCTCGTCCGGGGTAAGATATTCTATACCGTACTTCTGACACGCTCGCTGATACGAACCCGCCGACAAAGTACCCTTTGTAGCGAGTATTCCGAGCGTTTTAAGTCCGGGAACGGTCTTTTTTGCATATGAAACCGTCTCGTCGATAATATTGAGCATCGGGATATTTATGTTATCCTGAATTCTGTCGTAAAAATAGTGAGCGGTATTGCACGGGATAACTATAAAATCCGAACCAGCGCCCTCCAGTCTTTTTGCGTCGGCAATCATGACGGGGAGCGGGTCGGGCTTTGAATTGTCGAGAATATAATCCGTTCTGTCGGGTATCGACGGGTGGTTCAAAATCACCATCGAAATATGCTCCTGGTCGCATTTCGCGTCGGTAAGTTTTACGACCATATCGGTAAAATACACCGTCGCGAGAGGACCGAGACCGCCCAGAACGCCTAAAGTAATCTCTTTCATTTATATCACTTTAACTTTCCGTAAACGGGGACGGAATTTTTCTCCGTCTTATAGTATTTTCTGTACTGATTGAGATATGAAGCGTACACGTAAAATCTTCTTACGGGGCTTAAATCCTTTTTATAATAAAGCGGATAGCACGACTTGCCCGTGCGGAAGAGACGTTTTATTCTCTTTCTCAATTCGGGGTCTTTTACGTACTTCATTATAATTCCGCGCGGAACGACGTAGAAGAGATTTTCGTTGTCGGCTACGGTATATTCGAGGTCTTTTTCATAAATCAAATCGTCGACGATCCATTTTACGACGTTGAATCCGCTGCCGGTTACATAATAATTGCTCCTGCCGAGACGTACGTTTATTTCAAAGAAATTGTACGTGCCGTTACGGCTGTCGTATTTTATGTCGAAATTCGCAAATCCCGTATAGCCTATATGCTCTAAAAATTTAGTCGCGGCGGCTACGATCTTTTCGTCGACCTCATTGATAATTGCGACGGGGTTGCCTATCGCCGTCGGCGTGTGATCCTCTAAGAGAACGTGACCGAGGGAAGCGAATTTGACCTTGGCGTGTCTGTCGCAGTAGCATGTTAAAACACGCATGTTCGTGTCGTCGCCGGGGATGCAGTCCTGAATTAAGAATTTATAGTCGTAGCTTGATTTTTCAAGATTGTTGAGCATTTCTTTAAGCGACTTTTCATCCTCGAATCTGAACACCTTTTTCTTGCCGGGGAACTCGGCGTAGTGGTACAGAGCGGACGAAGCGCACTTTGCGATTACGGGGTAATCGAAATCGAATTTAAGATCGTTTTTCTCACCGCAGTTATAAACGTAGGTTTTCGGATGATTGATGCCGAGTTCGTCGCATATTTCGTAGAATTTATCTTTCAGCACAATCTTGTCGAGCAGTTCGAGGTCGATATACGGAATGACGTAATACGGCGACAGCTCCGCCTTATGCTCTACAATCGCACGTACGTACCAGTCTCCGCAGCCCATGACGATAAGTTTTTTCTTACCATCGAACTCTTTGCCGATATCGACAAGGTGAGAAATAAGCACGTCCGCGTCCTCCAAATTGTCGAAAACTCTGTTTTCGCACAGCTTGCTCTCCGATATGATTTTCGCCTGTCTCTGCGAGAGAACGAGGCTTCTTATGCCGTACGCCTCGTGAAAACTGCGGACAAGGCTGTACGCCGTGATATCCGCGCCGAGGATGACGGGCATAAACTCTCTTTCTTCAAACTTCATATTTAAAACTTCTTTCATATTATTCTCAAATATTGTACCATAATTTTTTTATATGTCAATGAATACGCGTACAAATTTAATGCTTTACTTTTTATTTTAAATGATATATAATGAATTTTAAAATGGATAAGAATTATATTTTTTCAATCAATGAGGTGTATATGTTGAACGATTACGAGACGCTTGCGGAGCTTTTGTTTCCCGATATAACAAAAACCCCCGAAGACTATGAAAATATTTATCCCCCGCGTAATCTCAAAGAGGGCGCGAGAGTTACGCGATTCGCCCCCTCCCCCACGGGCTACCTCCACATAGGCGGACTTTTCGGCGCACTGACCGACGTTCTGACCGCAAAATCAACCGGCGGAGTTTCGTTTTTGAGAATCGAGGACACGGATAAAAAACGTGAGATCGACGACGGCGTTTCGGCGATTATAGAGGGATTCAAGGCTTTCGGCGTGGAATTCGACGAGGGCGTCACCGGATTCGGAACGGAAAAAGGAGACTACGGTCCCTACACGCAGAGCAGGAGAGCCGAAATCTATCAGACCGTTGCAAAGTCGCTTGTTAAAAAAGGACTTGCATACCCCTGCTTCTGCACTGCGGACGAGCTTTCGGCAATGCGCGAAGAACAGGAAAATTCCGGCGCGCTCATACGCGGATATTTCGGCAAGTGGGCTAAGTGCAGAAATTTAACTCTCGATGAAATCAAACAGAATCTCGCAGACGGCAAACCGTGGACTCTGCGTTTCCGCTCGGACGGAAGCGACGGCAAAAAGATTATATTTGACGACATAATCAGGGGCAAAATCGAAATGCCCGAAAATACGATTGACGAGGTTCTCTTAAAATCCGACGGAATTCCGACGTACCATTTCGCGCACGTATGCGACGACCATTTCATGAGAACGACCCACGTTATCAGAGGCGAGGAGTGGATATCCTCAACACCCAAGCATATCGCGCTTTTCAAGGCGTGCGGATATAAGGTTCCCAAGTACGCGCACACCCCGCAGGTTATGAAGCTTGACGAGGACGACGGAAACAAGCGTAAGCTTTCAAAGAGAAAAGACCCCGAAGCGGCTGTCAGCTACTTTGTTGAAAAAGGAATCCCGAAAGAGAGTCTTATCGAGTATCTTCTCACGCTCTTAAACTCGAATTTCGAGGACTGGCGCAGAGCAAATCCCGACGCTGACGCGTTCTCGTTCCCGTTCAATCTCAAAAAGATGAGTTCGAGCGGATGCCTTTTTGACCTCGTTAAATTAACCGATATCAGCAAGAATATTATATCCAGAATGAACGGGAAAACCGTACTCGCAAGAACACTCGAATGGGCTCAAACATACGACAAAGAACTCTTCGGTTTAATGGACAAAGACCGCGCGTACGCGCTCGGAATTCTCTCAATCGACAGAGACTGTCCGAAGCCGAGAAAAGACATAGCAATGTGGTCGCAGGTAAAGGATTATATACCGTATTTCTACGACGAATTATATACTCCCGAATACTTCCTCCCGGGTTCCGTAACATCGGAGGACACTAAAGCGATTATCGATAAATACATTGAAATATACGACGAAAACGACGATAAGGACGCATGGTTTGCAAAAATCAAAGACATGTGCACCCCGCTCGGATTCACCCCGAACGTCAAGGAATATAAGAAAAATCCCGAGCTTTTCAAGGGTCACGTAGGCGACGTATCGTCCGTTATCAGAGTTGCGGTTACGTCGAGAACAAACACGCCCGACCTCTGCTCTATCATGAAGCTTCTCGGCAGGGATAAGGTTATGAACAGGCTTAAAACATTCAGAGAGGAAATATAAATTTTATGGAAGAGACAGTAAAATCATCAAATTTTATTCACGACTTTATCGACGAGGATCTCGCCGCAGGCAAAAACACGCGCGTCCAGACGCGTTTCCCCCCGGAGCCTAACGGATATCTTCATATCGGCCACGCTAAGGCTATATGCATAGACTTCGGCACTGCGGAAAAATACGGCGGAATATGCAATCTTCGAATGGACGACACGAACCCCTCGAAAGAGGACGTCGAATACATCGACGCTATCAAGGAGGATATAGAATGGCTCGGCTTTAAGTGGAAAAACTTATACTATGCGAGCGAATATTTCGATTTTCTCTACGAGTGCGCTATTAAACTCATTAAAAAGGGCAAAGCCTACGTCGACGATCTCTCCGCAGACGAGATCAGAGAATACAGAGGAACTCTGACCGAGCCCGGTAAAAATTCGCCGTACAGAGAGCGTTCTATCGAGGAAAATTTAGACCTTTTCGACCGCATGACAAAGGGCGAATACCCCAACGGCGCAAAGGTTTTAAGAGCTAAAATAGACATGGCTTCCCCCAACATCAACATGAGGGATCCCGTTATGTACCGCATAGCACACGTTAGACATCATCAGACGGGTGACAAGTGGTGCGTTTACCCTATGTACGATTTTGCACATCCTCTCTCGGACGCGGCGGAAAAGGTAACATACTCGCTGTGTTCTCTCGAATTCGAAAACCACCGTCCGCTCTACGACTGGTTCGTAAACGAGATAGGTTTTGATGAGCCTCCGAGACAGATTGAGTTCGCGCGTCTTAATCTCAACTACTGCGTTACGAGCAAAAGAAAGTGCATCGAGCTTGTCGAAAAACATCACGTTTCCGGCTGGGACGACCCGAGAATGGCTACGATATGCGGAATGAGAAGACGAGGCTACCCCGCCGGGGCTATCCGAGATTTCATTGAAAAAGTCGGAGTTTCTAAGGCGTACAGCGTAGTTGACTACGGTCTGCTCGAATCGTGCGTAAGAGACCGTCTCAACGACTCCGCCCCCAGAGCCATGGCGGTTCTCGAGCCGTTAAAGGTTATAATCGACAACTACCCCGAGGACAAAACCGAACAGCTCGACGTTGAGCTACATCCCGACCATCCCGAAATGGGAACGCGCAAAGTCACGTTCTCAAAGGAGCTTTACATCGAAAAGAGCGACTTCATGATTGATCCGCCGAAAAAATATTTCAGACTTTTTCCCGGCAATGAAGTCAGGTTTAAGAGCGCGTATTTCGTTAAATGCGTAGGATACGACACGGATTCAGACGGTAACGTAACATGCGTTCACTGCACGTACGACCCCGAGAGCAGGGGCGGAAACTCTCCCGACGGACGTAAGGTAAAGGGTACGATTCACTTCGTAAACGCATCTGACTGCCGTAAAATTACAGTTAATCTCTACGACAGACTCTTTAACGTCGAAAATCCCGGCGAGGACGACGGCAGAACGCTCGAGGAAAAGCTCAATCCGAATTCTCTCACCGTTCTTGACTCCTGTCTTATCGAGGGCGGAATGGAGTCGAAGCCCGGCAGCGTATTCCAGTTCATGAGACAGGGGTATTTTTGCGAGGACAAGGATTCGACAAAAGAAAATCCAGTGTTCAACCGCACGGTTCAGCTCAATTCGTCCTGGGATAAAAAATAAATCGTTTTTACGAAAGGCGGTTTAGAAAATGAAAATATTATATAAAATCGTCACGCCGATTCTGACCGTGCTGATTTTCCCCGTAATCCTGTTTATGCCGTTTTTCCGTCTTATAACGGCATCGGACACGGTAAATCAGCTTCTGACAAAGTACGGAATCGGCGAGCAGATAACGCTTCTCGACCTTTATCACGCGGTTTCGAATATTAAAACAAAAGCGGCGGCGGACGGCCAAACGCTTAACTTATCGCTTGACGTAATTCCGCAGCAGACACGCGGATATCTCATCGCGTTTCTCGTATTTTTCGCTCTTGCGGTTCTGTGCGCTCTTCTTGTTATTATTTTAAGTCCTATTCTTAAAAAGAAACTTCCCGTCGCGGGAGTTTCCCTCTTCGGCCTACTGTCGACCTTTTTAATGAACGTCTTTTTTAACAAGGCGGCACACGGATTTATTTCCGGTGAAATAAACATTATCGATATTTATACGTCAATTACGGGCGACACTTCAGTCTCGACGCTGACCGGACTTGTCGGAAACATACTCGGCGCGGTCAGCGGAGAGTCAAGCCAGCTGGGCGGAATACTCAATTCGCTTCTCGGAGAATACACCGGAGTCGATATAAGAATACTCGAATTAAGCTCAGCCCAGACGTTTATGCTTCTCATATTCGGCGCCGTTACGGTGTTCACGGTCGTAATGAAGCTCGCGCAGACCGATAATTAATAAAAATTTCAAAATTATTAACAATATTTTCATACCGTTGCAACTAAAATTATTTCAAAACCACTTGCATATTTATATTTTTTATTATATAATGGTGTGGCAAACAACATAAGGAGGATTTACTTATGAAGAACAGTCTTGTTAAAAGGACGCTCAGCATTGTGTTATCGGCAATTATGCTCGTATCATGCGCTGTCTCCGTTTTCGCAGCAACTGAAAACAACTCCATCGACCCCGTTATCATAGTCGGCGGCATTGATGCCAATCCTTTGATAGCAAACCCTAACTCTCAGGACGCCGAAACGGTCTTCCCGCCTTCGGATGCCGAGATGAATTACTTTATCGGCAAGCTCATTACTCTTATGAATACCGCCGTTGCAAGTAACAACTACGATGAAATCCTGAACTACACCTACAGCTGGGTTTATCCTATCATGGACAAGATATCCATGAACAACGACGGAACCAAAAAGAGCAATAACGTAGGCGTTCAGAAATACACGCACTCGCTTTCCTACTACCGTACCGACGCAGAACTTCTTGAAAAAGTAGCCGGCACGCTCGGCAAGGGCATGGCGGAAAAGCTCGGTTACAACAACATCTACGTTTTCCAGTATGACTGGAGACTTGACCCGTTTGACAATGCAGACAGTCTTGCAGAGTTCGTTAAGGAAGTTAAGACCGCGTCTCACAAAGATCAGGTCAGCATCGTATGCGAAGGCTACGGAGCAAACGTTGCGGTAACATACCTCTCAGAGCACAGCGAGACCGCTCATAAGGACGTTTCGAAGTTCGTAACCGTAAGTTCCGCTTTCATGGGCACATCGCTTATCGGCGACCTCTTCACAGGAAACTTAATCGTTAAGGATTCTACTTTCTCATATCCCAACAACGTAGGCTACGGTCAGTTCCAGAACCTTACCTCGGCTTACATCCGCTGGTCTAACGACTTCTCGGATAACCCGATTACGGCATTCTCAACATGGCTGACAAACTACATTCTCAACGGCGAATGGGAAACTCAGTCTTACATCATTAACATCATGACAATGATGGGTCACACCATTACAAAGATGTATGATAAGTACCTCAGAGAAATGCTCAGAAATTACCTCGGTCTTTGGGCTATGGTTCCCCTTGAGTATTACGACGACGCTTATGAGTACATGTTCATCGACAGAGAGGAGCCCAACGCTTCGCTCGTTAAGAAGATAAACGCCTATAAGAAACTTCAGAAGAGCGCTTCTTCAATTCTTACCGACGCTCAGAAGGCAGGCATCGACGTTTCAGTCGTTGCAATGTGGGATCTTCAGCTTCTCCCCATAGGAAATGACTACATGCCCTCAGAGTCCGGCAATGATGAAAGAGATATCAACGATATGTCAAATGAGCTTTACGGACTTTCCGCACAGAGCGACGGCGTAATCGATACCTACTACGCTTCGTTCGGCGCTTACTGTACCGCTCTTAATGATGCAGGCAGAGCCGCTCTTATCATGCAGACAAAGGATAAGGATCACGACCACCTTTCAAGCACTTACGATTACCTTGATCCTACTCATAAACTCGGCGCTATCTGCCACTACATCGACGCATCTACGTGCGCTCTCCCCGAGAACACATACTTCATCAGAAACATGAAGCACGGAACATTTGCAGAGGGCAGCAACACCATCGATTTTATCGACTGGCTCGCATGCGATGACGACACAAATATCAACGCAAGATGGGAATTCGGTCAGTTCATGACAATCAACAGATATATAGACCCCGCAATCCTTGTTGTTGATTCGGATAAGGATAAAAACGGTCAGTATCTTCTCGGCGACGTTAACCTCGACGGCAAGGTAACGGCGGGAGACGCAAGACTTGCTCTCAGAATGGCTGCAAAACTTGAGTCGATGCCCGACAAGGACTCCGTACAGTTTAAGAACGCAGATGTTGACAACAACAAGGAGATTACGGCACAGGATGCAAGAATTATCCTCAGAGTTGTAGCAAGACTTCAGAATTTCTAATAAATATCCTGACTTTGTAAGTTTATATTGTTTATAGCCCGCCTGTAAAAAGGCGGGCTCTTTGTTATTATATAAAGGTGCAGAAGCAGAGTATTTATTATATATACAATTATATATTACAAAATGTTCTGCTGTTTATACACGTAACACTTTTTACAAATCGGCATAGTATGAGAATGAAATAAGAAAGAAAGGAGGTCAGACAATGAATTTCTTCGGTAATAACAACTCTTGGCTTCTTGTTTTAATCATCCTCATCCTCATCGCGGGTCAGCAGAACAACGGATGCTCGAGCTCACAGAATGATTACTCCTGCCCCTGCTCACGTTAAAAACGTAAAAAAACGGAATAAAAACAGGGCGAACGGCTTAGCCGTCCGCCCTGTAAACAATAATTTATCGCGGTAATTTATTTTTAAAGAATAAACAAAATATGTAG
>ERZ808240.4503-NODE-4503-length-12252-cov-7.905551_pt1 | contig 12252 bp, 13 predicted proteins | sample MGYA00521084_ERZ808240 | MGnify/ENA primary metagenome ERZ808240 (study PRJEB31516, sample SAMN03275571) | gut metagenome | biome: mammalia-associated habitat; material: feces | host: Papio cynocephalus | place: Kenya | collected 2012-08-06 ... | reverse complement strand
AAATGGGCTGGTATTCTGGAAGCGGGTACTGCCTGTCTACCAGCAGTCTTTTTCTGAGTAGCAACTGATAGGAGAAACTATGAAAACTGCATCTAAAAAATATTAAAGTATTACGATAGAGGAGATAAATTATGCTAAAGATTGAACATTTGTCAAAACATTATGGGGACAAGATAGCTGTAGACGATTTGAATTTGCACATTGCTCCCGGTGAAATTTATGGTTTTATTGGCCATAACGGCGCAGGTAAGACAACAACCCTGAAATCTGTGGCCGGTATTTTGCAGTTTGATATTGGAGAAATTTATATTGACGGCAAATCAATCCGAACACAGCCGTTGGAATGTAAACGCAGCTTTGCTTACATTCCCGATAATCCCGATCTGTATGATTACATGACAGGAATCAAATATCTGAATTTCATTGCAGATATTTTCAATGTCAGCGCCGCAGACCGACAGACGCGCATTCGTAAATACGGAGATCTTTTTGAATTGACAGGCGATCTGGCGCAGCCCATCGCCGCCTATTCCCACGGCATGAAGCAGAAGCTGGCAATTATTTCCGCATGGCTGCATCAGCCGAAGCTGATTCTTATGGACGAGCCTTTTGTGGGACTTGACCCCAAAGCATCTCACTTGCTGAAAGAGATGATGCGGGAAGTCTGCGATGCAGGTGGTGCAATCTTCTTCTCCACCCATGTGTTAGAGGTGGCGGAAAAACTCTGCGATAAGGTCGCAATCATCAAGAGTGGAAAGCTGATTCGATCAGGTACCATGGAGGCAGTCAAAGGCGATGATTCTCTGGAGGATGTATTCTTGGAGTTGGAGGGAGAATCATGTTAAAACTTTTACTAAAGAAACAGTTGCTTGAAATTTTTCAAGTCTATTTTTATGATGCGAAAAAGAATAAGGCTCGTTCCAAAACTTCAACTGCTATGTACTTCGCCTTATTTATTTTGTTGGTTTTTGGACTTTTGGGTGGAATTTTTACATTTCTTGCCGCAAAACTATGCACTCCACTGATTACAGCAGGCATGGACTGGATGTATTTTGCGCTGATGGGTATGATTGCCGTGCTGTTAGGTGCTTTCGGAAGCGTGTTCAATACTTATGCTGGTCTATATCTGCCGAAGGACAATGATTTGCTTCTGTCTATGCCAATTCCTGTTTCGGTATTAGTGGGTGCGCGCCTGTTCGGGGTCTACCTGATGGGACTGCTGTATTCTGCCGTTGTCATTGTGCCGGCAATCATTGTCTACTGGGTCATAGCAGGTGTTTCGCTGCAGGTGGTCTTTGGCGGTTTACTAATGACCTTGTTAATTTCTATATTTGTATTGACCATCTCCTGTGTGCTGGGGTGGTTGGTGGCCAAAATCAGCCAGAAGCTAAAACACAAGAGCCTAGTTACTGTGCTCATTTCGTTGGCAGTTATCGGCGTATACTATTTTGTATATTTCAAGGCTCAGAGCCTGATTCAGAATTTGCTGGCAAATGCCGCGGTTTATGGCGCACGGATCAAAGGTGCTGCCTATCCCGTATACCTGTTCGGCAACGTTGGCGTTGGTGATGGTATGGCATCTGTAATTATTTCTGCAGCAGTTGTTATACTGTTTGGCCTGATGTGGGTGTTACTTTCCCGCAGCTTTTTGAAGATTGCGACCTCTACGGGGAAAGTGGTTCGCAGAGAATACCGGGAGGTGCGCAGCAGGCAGCGAAGCATTGACACTGCATTACTGAGCAGGGAGTTTTCCCACTTTACCGCAAGTCCAAGCTATATGCTCAACTGCGGTCTTGGTACATTCCTGATGCCGCTCTGCGCGGTTGCTGTGTTGTGGAAGGGCAGCGAGCTGTTTGCCTTATTGGATGCAATGTTTGTTGAAACGGAAGGCAGTGTACCTTTGCTGCTGTGTGTGGTGCTTTGTGGTCTTGCGTCAATGAATTTTATGACAGCGCCTTCTGTATCCCTGGAGGGAAAAAGCCTATGGCTTCTGCAATCTCTTCCGATAAAGCCTTGGAGAATTTTTCAGTCAAAAATCAGGTTGCAGCTTCTTTTAACCGGTTTACCACTGCTCCTTTGTATTGTGTGCACGGTAGCAGTATATCCCTTTCATTCAATGCAACTGCTGATACTCCTTCTTTTTTCTGGCTCCTATGTACTGCTTATGGCACTGGTTGGTCTGTTTCTTGGAATCAAAATGCCAACATTGACGTGGACCAACGAAATTGTGCTTATCAAACAGGGCGCACCGGTCATGATCACATTATTTGGCGGTTTCGGATATATGGTACTGCTGTTCGTTGGATTTATGCTTCTGCCCGGATGGGTATTAGGGTTTTACGGGTATATGAGTTGCTTTGTGGGTGCGAATCTGCTCCTGTCCGGGTGGACCTATTTGTGGCTGCGAAAAAAAGGCGTTGCCCGTTTTTCAACTCTGTGATGGCAAAGTAACAGTTTATAGGAGGAACCAATGAAAAACCATAAGAAAATGATTACAATGCTTCTGACTGCAACCATGTTATTGATTACCGTTTTTGCGACGGGATGCACCAAACTGTCGGAAGCTCCAAACAACACATCATCGGAGGTAGATACACCAGCCGAATCCGATGGATTTGGCGTGTATGTCAAGTTGGAACGCGATGATGTCAGCTCTGTCGCCCTGCACGGCGGCGACTTCACAAAGGTGTGTGAAAATGCGGATGGTTCGCTGTTAAAGGCCGGTGAATGGATTTTTACCGGGGATGATATTGTGCAGCTTTCCAAGGAAGAAAACCGCTCCGTCCTCTTTACCGTCAGCGCGCATGATGCTGACGATATGCTGCTGGGAGAAGGTACGTTCCTTTACGATATGACACGGGAAAAACTGTATGTTACGATCTCTGCGGACGGCGTGACCTGCTCCACCTCTGACGCAGCCGATGCCCCGGCAGATGTGCCGCCGGTGCTGACGCTTCCCATTCTGGATGAAATCGACACAAGTGTTACGGTGGGAACATCCGGTTCTTCGCTACTGGCTGTGCAGGCGGCGGTCAAGCTGCTGGACTGGGGCGTAAATACGGGACTTGGCGCGGATGAAATCAGCGACGCCGCCTCCACATGGCTGGCTGCAAAAAACAATGATCTGGTCGATTGCCTGAAAAAGTTGGAGTTGGTGGATAATGCCTATCAAAAGCTCCTGACCGATGAAGCGCGGGAGCTGCTGGACAGCGCCGGGTGTGAAGATGTGGAGATCACTTGGGGCAACGATCCGGTAGAAGCTATCGAGGCCATTATGCAGGCTGCTGGAGTTCGTAAATAATACACGGGTATATACCGAAGAAAGACTAACTATTAAAAGTCAAGCCCGAAATGCGGAGGAGTGGTGAAAAATGTAGGCGGTTCAAAGGGGTATAGCAAAGTAGGCATCCTGTTGGACGCCCAACTGAGTATATGAAAAATATGGGTTATGCTGCGCTGTTGTATGGCAGCCCGGATTTCTCCAAAGCGTAGATTAGGCGCACCAACTTCTTGGCCGCGTGAGAAAGCGCAACATTGTAGTGCTTACCCTCAGCCCGCTTTTTGGCAAGGTAAGTGGCGAAGACCGGGTCCCAGAGGCAAACATATTTGGTGGCGTTGTAAAGCGCGTATCGTAGATACCGGGAACCTCGCTTTTCCATGTGTGAGTAGACTCCAGACAGAGAAAGCTGCCCGGACTGATAAGTAGAGGGCGACATCCCTGCATATGCGAGGATCTTATCCGGCGAGCCGAAGCGGGAGAAGTCACCAATCTCGGCAAGGATCATAGCACCCATACGAACGCCAATACCCGGAATCGTTGTAATGGGGGACTGTATTTCGTCCATCATGGACTGGATAGCAGCCTCAATATCCTCAATCTCGGCATCCAGTTCGCGAATCAGACGGATCGTATGCCGCAACTCCAGAGACTTGGCAGGCATAACAGAGCCGACAGAACATTTGGCGGCATCCCGAAGCGTTACTGCCATATCTCGCCCATAGCGGCCTTTAGAAGCCTCGCTTAGAACGGCTTTCAAATGCGTTAAGTGCGCTCCAGCAACCTGCTTGGCACCGGGGAACTCGCTGAGAAGTGCATAAACAGATGCCATGTGCAGTGTTGGAACCAGCTTTTCCAGTTCAGGAAACAGAATCGTGACCAGACGGGAGATGGACTGCTTCAGCTTCGCCCGCTCACGAACTTTATCAAACCGGTATCTTGTGAGTGACTTTAGTTCCTCGTTGTGGTATGCTGTGTCTGTGTAGGACTTGAGGTCCACATCAGACATGAGCATAGCAGCAATGGTTCGCGCATCGACACGGTCAGTCTTGGTTTTGCGAAGGCTCAGACTTTTCCGGTAGAGGTTTGTGTGCAGCGGGTTTATGACATAGGTTGGCAGGCCGCAGTCAAGGAGAAAACCGAGGATGTTGTAGCTGTAGTGTCCGGTAGCCTCAAGCCCTACTTTTATTTTATCTTCCGGGCGGGTGCAGCGGCGAATGGTTTGCAGCAGTGTGTCAAAGCCCACTGCGTTGTTCTGGATGGTGAATACATCTGCCAGGACTTCGCCTTCCGAACTAAGGATGAAGCAGTCGTGCTTGTCCTTAGCCACATCAATACCCACGCAAATCATAATGAAATACCTCCGGTGTGTTTATTTGATGCTGGGTCCACAGGACACTTTACTCTTGTAACCTTGTTCTACATAAACCGTCTTGCGGTATCTAACTGATCAACAATACTGTAAAGGGCTGTGGTTGGAGCCTTTCTTGAACCGTCTGGCGGTAGGAGGACTAAGCCGATCCACAGCATCCATTACAGTGTAGCACAGCCCTTGGAGAGGGGCTCTAAAAACTACTACTCTATAATACAAGGAAGTCTTAAAGATGAGTAACAGTTTGTTTGTTATTGAACGCGCACGGCCAGAGGAAGCCGCTGTATTACTGGATTATCTGAAAATTGTAGGCGACGAAACGGATAATCTTAGCTTTGGTGCAGAGGGCGTTCCGCTCAGCCTTGAAGAAGAGCAAAACTATCTGCGTTCGCAGTGTGAATCGACTGATAATGCTCAGTATTTTGCCAAGGTAGATGGCGAAATCGTCGGTACAGCAAGCCTGAATCGCAACCACAATCGCATGAGCCATCGCGGGGTGTTCGGTATCAGCCTGAAAAAAGCATGGTGGGGCTGCGGTGCTGCATCTGCTTTGATAGAGGCAATTCTGACCTTTGCCAGGGAGAACGGCTTCGAGCAGTTAAATCTTGAAGTACGCAGCAGTAATGCCCGCGCCATCCACCTGTATGAGAAGTTCGGTTTTCGGAAGCTGTGTACGTTTCCCCATTTTTTCAAAATCAATGGAGAATATGTCGATTTTGATCTGATGAATCTCGAACTGAATGAAGTAGGCAACAAAACGTAAAAAGCTGCGGCAGAATCATTTATTGAACATAAAAAGCAAACGTATAGCCAGACGCAAAGACGCAGAGCTTACCAATCGGTATTGCTCTGCGTCTTTTTTCAAAAGGAGTTCTGAAACATGAAACATAAGACTTTAGTTGCCGCCCTGTTTGCGGTAATGATGATGCTTGCCCTCACGGCTTGCGGAAAGCAGTCGGTTCTCGGCAAAAGCGACCAAGACACTTCCATCACGGAAAACACGGATGGAGCAGTTGATACTACCCCTTCCGCAGATGTGAGTATTTCACTTGACGAGGATACCTCAGAGGACAAAGATGCCCCGACAAACGGGGATACCTCTGTTGATGATTCGTGGAAGGTCGAATTTGAAAAAAGTTTGCTGGAAAACTACGGTGTCAAACCGGATCATTATGAGGAACTGGAAAATGGCGTGTATCAGGTCTATGTAGAGATCGACGGCAAGATTGTTCCCTATGTCACAGTAGATTCTGCGACTGGCGACTATCATGGATAATCGTGCAAAAGGTATTATGAAAATCAAGGGCGGAATCCGCTCATATAGTGTCCTTTTTTCCTTTGGCATATTGGCAGGGATACTTTGCAGATTGACGGATTTCTTCCCCTATGAAAGTTTATGGAGCTTGCCATCTATTGCAACCTTGTTTGGTTTCTGGATTGCCAGCGTGAGTCTGATTACCTATTGCAGTTCCTCGAACTGCGGAGCTTTTTGGGGTTCATTTCTTTATATGTTTGGTATGACGGTTAGTTTCTATACGTTGAAATTCATATTAGGATTCTTTTGGGAGCAATTTTCCGGGGAATTTCCTACGGCACTATTCCTTGCGTATTCCGTGATGGCACTTGTTTGCGGTATTGGAAGCTATATCTTGTACTTTTGGAACAAGAAAGCCTTATTTTCCTCTTTACTTTGTGCTTTGCCTGCGAGTGGTATACTTGCAGAAGCAATAGCATGTTTGATTGTACTCTGGAAGCAAAAAATGCTTCTTGGACAAACGATATTTGATTGCATTTTTGCTGTGATTTTTGGAGTTTTACTATATTGGAAAGCGAAAAGCAGACTTTTGTTTTTCCTTACATTGGTCATTGCAACAGGTATCGTGTTTTTCCTAATCTATAGGCCATATTTATTATAAGGGAAAACGATATGACCGTACTATAAAACGATATTTGATGACAAGTGCCGGACGCATAGACGCAGAGCCGATGATAACACCTTTAATCAGGGTGTGCATCATCGGCTCTGTTTTTATTCTTTTTCGGTCTGGCTTTCCAATGCGGCTTTCGCAGTTGCCCTGACGATTTTCATGGAACGGTCATCGCAGTTGTAAAGCATACGGACGAGATCTTCTACCTCGGAATCTTTGGTCGGCTTCTCAGGGTAGAAGATCGAGTTCGCATCAATCGCCAGTTCACGGATGAGCTTTTTGAGGACTTCAAACTTTGGAATTTTCCCCTCATTCTCAATCCGGTATAAGTATCGCTCTGAAATCCCAACACGCGCGGTCAGTTCTTCAACCGTCAGGTCGGACTTGTCCCGTGCTGCTTTGATGAGTTCTCCAAGTGTTTCAGGTTGTTTCTGCACTGTGCGTTCACCTCCACATATAAATTATATGGATTCTGTTCATGCAGATAATGGCATGACCGTTCAATTATCGGTGAACGGATAGTGCAGAGATAACTGAACTAAATAGAGATGTCACTCCGCCAAATAAAAAAAACGAGGCTTTGACGGAGTGTAAAAACACGCCCATATCCCTCAAGTCCGAGTTTTTGGATTGGAGGGATTTTTTATGCGTTGGACCTGGCATTCGGCAGCTTTGCCCGTCAGAAACCATCCATTTGATTTGCCCGGATAACAGCCAGTTTATCAGGTGACTCATCAAAAAAAGCGTAGCTTCTGCGCGGGGGCATTATAACTCCTATACTGAACTGGCAGACCATTATAATAATGAATTAGACGCACTTGCTTTGCGGCGTTTGCCGCTTTGCAGGTGCGTTTTGTTATATCTGCGCTTTTTGCGTGGCAGCGTAGGCTGCCGCAGTCCTCCGGTCAATTTGATTTTTCAAAAATTCCAAATTGATTGGAGGTACATAACATGGATGCTGACAAGAAAAGAGTATGGGTCAGCGGTCAATACATTGAAGTGACGGATGCCGTTTACGATGCCTATATGAAGGGTGATCGAAAAATCCGCTATTTTGAAAATGACCTTAAAACGGAACGGGTCCTGATGGATACCGATGGACATATCAAACAGATCATTCCCAGCCGGGAGGATTCTTTGGACAGGCTTATGGATGATAACGCCGAGCAGTTTACGGACCATCACGAAAGTGTTGATGATATGGTGCTGCGAAAAATCTCCGCAGAGAAGCTGTATCAGGCTTTGGCAGAACTTTCTGAAAAGGAGCGGGAACTGATCGTTGCGCTGTTTTTTGAGGAAAAGACGGAACGTGAACTTGCTGCTGTTTTTGGAATTTCTCAGCCCGCTGTCCACAAGCAGAAAAACAAAATTCTCAAAAAGCTGAAAACTTTTCTTGATAAATAAGTTTTAGCGGTTATCAGACCTCTCACTCAACGGCAAATAGAGTGAGAGGTCTATTTTTCTCTCCCCTATGTACCTTGACAACCGCATACTCATTCGTCAAGCACATTCCTATTGTTATTGTGATGAGCATAAGCCACTTTAGCGGCTGCGCCATGATGTGTCGGGCAAAGACAGCGGGGACGCCACCTTATTGATTATGGTCCATGACCTGCTCTGTCCGATATGGAGCGAGAACAGCTGACTATCAGTACCGGGCAGCTCCCGGTATGGCGATGACCGGCAATAGGGACATTGATACTCCTGTCCAGCCACAGTCCGAGCGTGACAGCATCATTGGATGTTAAGCCGCCGCAGGCAATGGGGGCAGCCGTTTGTAGAGATCCTACCGGGGGGGAAAGACCCGTGGCGCTGGTACGCTGCCAGCCACTTGACGATTTCCCAAGGAGATTCGGGGTGTCGAGGACAAATGGAATCTCTCTACATAAGGAACACCTATCATTTTATTATAGGAGGACACGAAGTGAGCAGAACATATAAACGCGGCGAGATTTACTACGCTGATCTTGGTCATGGAGTCGGATCAGAACAGGAAGGGTATCGTCCGGTGGTCATCATTCAGAATGATGTAGGAAATCGCCATAGCCCAACCGTCATTGTGGCAGCAGTTACAACGAAGGCGTTCCGAAAAAGAAAACTGCCCGTGCATTACATGCTGGACATTGAACCCGGATTGCAATATCCGTCCGTGGTTATGCTGGAACAGATTCGTACACTTGACAAGCACCGGCTAGAAGAGTACATCGGGAAACTTTCTCCGAAGCAAATGAAAGAACTGAATCATGCGTTGGCAATCAGCGTTGGCCTGATTGATCCGAAGCCCCAGGCAATGACGCTATGCCTTTGTCGCACCTGTGTTGAAAACTTCTTCAGCACAGGTGCTTATTTTTTGAAAAGGATCGACCCGTATCAAACCGAAAAAGACACCTGCACTTACTGCAACCAGCGTACAGGGTATGATTATCTGGTCGGTAAGAAAACAACAGATACTACTTAATATAGGAAGGAAGTGGATTGAACTATGGAAAAACTGATTACCCGTAAGGAGGCGGCAAAGCTATTAGGAATCAGCATTGCAACACTGGATGAAGCCAGAAACAGTGGTTTGATTTCCTATATTCAGTATGTACCCAATGGCTGCGTTTATTTTACCTCCGCTGGGCTACAGGAGTATATCGCCAAAAGCACGCATCGGGCAAAGCCCATGGAAAAGCGAGCAACTTATAGAAATGTGCGAAGTGGAAAATAAGCGAAAATCGCACCTTTGATAGAAGTTCTCACCTCTGATAAAACAATGGTGACAATACTACAAAGCTACAATGGAGGTACAGAAAATGGCAGCAAAGAAAAAACGTATTCCCCGATACAGCACGGTTGAGATCAACGGCCACAGCTATTACAGAACTGTGATTACGGATGAAGAAGATAACCGTATTTCTCTCTATGGGAAAACCCGTGAAGAACTCTATGATAAGGAGATGGCAGCTTTGGAGCAGATCGACAATGCTTCGTTTCGTCGGAAATCTCCTACAGTTGCAGAGTATTGCGAAAAGTGGCTGTTACTGCAGTCTGCTCATGTCAGAGCCACCACCCTGATTGATTATACATCTAAGGTCAGACGGCACATTATTGCGGAACTTGGCGATAGGCATATTGCAGATGTGACGTTGGATGACATTCAGGTAGCACTTGTTCCGGTATCAAAGAAATCGGAATCCGTCTATAAATCGGTGGTTGTTCTCTACAAGTCCATCTTCCGGGCGGCAAAAGAGAGCCATGTGATTGAGGATAACCCAACGGTCCACCTGACCGCAAAGGGCGGTGGGGTTCCGCAGACGGATAAAATCCCACTGACGGATGAGCAGGTAGAACAGCTTCTTGAAGCAATCAAAGGACTGCCGCCGTATGTGTTTGTGATGCTCGGTCTGTATGCCGGGTTGAGGCGGGAGGAAATTCTTGCTCTACAATGGGATGCTGTTTATCTGGATACAGACGCGCCGTATCTGACAGTTCGCAGGGCATGGCACACAGAGCACAATAGGCCGGTCATTCTCATGGAGTTAAAGACAAAGGCTGCGGAGAGGAATATTCCGCTTCCGGTTTGTCTGGCAGAGTGTCTGCGGGAAGCAAAAGCGGCTTCTATATCTGAGTATGTAGTGGCAAACCGGGACGGTGAGCCGTTGTCCTATACGCAGTTTAAGCGGCTGTGGCAATATATTGTGACCAGGACGACCAAGGAGCGAAGCTATTACCGGTACGAAAATGGAAAGCGCATAAAACATACGGTGAAACCGGTTCTCGGAGAGAAAGCCGCCCACAACGGGAAAGTGGTCTACAGCCTGGACTTTGAAGTGACGCCGCACCAACTGCGTCACACTTATATTACGAACCTGATTCATGCTTCCGTAGACCCCAAAACAGTTCAATATCTGGCGGGACATGAGAGCAGTAAGATCACCATGGACATCTACGCAAAGGTCAAATACAACAGACCGGAGGATGTTGTAAAAACGATGGGCGGAGCATTTGCCCAGTGGGATGATGAAGCCGTATAACAACATAATAAGACAGGCACAGAAAGAGCGAGGAGTCAACAGTTCCTCGCTCTTTTCCTATACATAATCGCACCTTTGAGGAAATCATTGATATTTGATAAAAAGAGGGTGGTAATACAATGAGCTAAATTCAGAAAGGATGGTTTACAGTGGCTAAGAAAAAATCGAATATTCCTCAGTATGGAACGGTTATGAGAAGCGGCGTCCAGTATTTCAGAACAAGGGTCACGGACGCAGACGGTAAGCAGGTCAGTCTTTACGCAACAACCTGTGAGGAACTCTATAAGAAAGAAAAAGAAGCGCGTCAGCAGATTGAGGACATTATCTTCCGAAGGGAGAACCCGACAGTTGCAGAGTATTGCGAGAAATGGCTGTATATGAAGTCAGCCAAGATTTCCAGAGGCACCTTGCGGGGATATAGAAACGCAATGGATAATTACATAATCAAGCCGCTTGGAGATATGTACTTGTCAGATGTGACCGCTGACGATATAAAACTTGCAATGATTCCTGTGTCGAAGATGTCCCAGGGCTATTACAGCACCGTGAATATGCTGATGAAGTGTATTTTCTACTCAGCGGAGCGAAGCAACCTTCTCGATTATAACCCGTCTGCGGGAATTTCCGCGAAGGGCGGAAAGCCTAAAAAGAAAAAGGATGCTCTGACGGACGAGCAGGCAAAAAGGCTGCTGGATGCAATCAGAGGGCTTCCGCCGTATGTATTTGTGATGATCGGTCTGTATGCTGGTTTGCGCAGAGAAGAAATACTGGCGCTGCAATGGGATTGTGTATTCCTTGATGTGCCGACGCCATACATCTCCGTACAGAGGGCATGGCGCTCCAATCATGGCAGGCCGGAGATTTCTACGGTGCTAAAGACAAACGCCTCCAAGCGGGATGTGCCTATTCCGAAACGCCTGATTGACTGTCTGCAGGAAGCAAAAGCAGCTTCAAAATCCAAATTTGTAGTAGCGGACAGTAATGGTGAACCCTTGTCCTATTCACAGTTCCAGCGAGTGTGGCAATACATTGTTGTCCGAACTGCAAAGCCCAGGTACCGTTATAAGTATGTGAACGGGCAGTCCATCAAGATTTTGATGAATCCAACATTAGGCGAGCATCAAAAGAACAATCCAAAGATCGTTTACAGTCTGGATTTTGATGTGACACCGCACCAACTTCGACATACTTATATCACTAATCTCTTGTACGCCGGAGTTGATCCAAAGACGGTTCAGTATCTTGCAGGTCACAAAAACAGCAAGACAACTATGGACATTTACGCGAAGATCAAGTACAATAAGCCTGAACAGCTCTGTGGTGTGGTAAACGCCGCATTTCATCAGAGCGCAGTCAGTTGAATCCGCACCATTTTGTGTGTTAATGGATAGGACAATTTGAATGCAAAACAGGAGAAAAGCCCGTAAAATCAAGGAGAAAACAAACATAAGACGTGACGAGTACGGTCTCAAAGCAGCTCGTCGCGCTCCGCAGTTCAGCAAGCGATAATTCAAGCAAATATCAGAAGAATATCAAAACCCTTGGAAATCCAGTATTTTCAAGGGTTTTTTATACTACGGAGCTTATTTGGAATCGTGTTGATTGATGTAAAATTATATCGGTAACTAACATTTAACCAACGCGTAACTTACAAGATGA
>ERZ808240.4501-NODE-4501-length-12266-cov-3.751536_pt1 | contig 12266 bp, 10 predicted proteins | sample MGYA00521084_ERZ808240 | MGnify/ENA primary metagenome ERZ808240 (study PRJEB31516, sample SAMN03275571) | gut metagenome | biome: mammalia-associated habitat; material: feces | host: Papio cynocephalus | place: Kenya | collected 2012-08-06 ... | reverse complement strand
GTGGTTTATCTTCTTGCTTATTCACAGTTTCATCAGGCTGCTTTTCTTCTACTAAATCTTTAAAATTTAAATAAAGTTGCTTGCATTCCTGACTGGATAAATTAATACGATAAACACCACGTTTTTCAGTATGCTCTATAAGAGATGTCGTGTTCTTTGAATGATGCAACAGAAAATTTATTACTTGCTGTCGAACATTATCCAACGAAATATCATCAAATAGTCCATGTTTACGATTGTATACATGTAATACTATCTTTTTAATGCTAAGCCCTTCTTGTCCAGCTTCCCTAAGGACATGTAAAATATCATCATCGTAATTCATACATATAGAAAAAAGGACCGGTAAAGCTTAATTACCAGTCCTTTATTATTATAGATTAAGCTAATGTTAGTTTATTATTGTCAGCATCCTTAATCTTTCCCTCTTTAAAAAGCCAACCCATACCTAACAAAGTCTCCTCTGTAGATATATTTGCAGATTTAGCAATTTCAGCAACACTTAATGGAGCTTCAGCAGTTGCAAGTGCTTGATAAACATCACCTGCTTTAAAACCTACTGTTTGAGCATTAATTTCAAGAGCTACTTTTTTAGTAGTTCTTCTTACCTTTCTTTCAGCTGTACTTTTGACAGCTGTCTTTACTGTTACTTTTTTCTCTGTCATAGTTATATTTCCTTAAGACAAAATCCGATATGGAATATCTTTAATGTTAGATATTGCAAATATAATAGAAATATTCTACAATATTGACTTTATAAAGTAATTATTTGCTTCTCTTTAATTCCTAAAGACTCATTTTTGATGCAAATCAATTTTAATTTGCAATTCATCTAATTGCTTGGCATCAAGCATAGAAGGAGCATCAAGCATTACATCTCGCCCACTATTATTCTTTGGGAATGCGATGCAATCGCGAATACTATCTAAACCTGCCAAGATAGAAACAAAACGATCAAGACCAAAGGCTAATCCTGCATGAGGTGGTGCTCCATATTTAAACGCATTTATCAGGAAACCAAATTGTGCATTGGCTCTTTCTGGAGTAAAGCCTAATATCTTAAACATTTTTTCTTGTAATTTGCAATCATGAATTCTTAAGCTACCTCCACCCACTTCAATTCCATTACATACAAAGTCATAGGCCTTTGCTCTTACTCGTTCAGGATGTTCTTCAAGCAAAGGTATATCGTCTGGATTTGGCATTGTAAATGGGTGGTGTGTAGACATTAAACGTTGCTCTTCATCACTCCATTCAAATAGGGGAAAATCAATAATCCATAGACATTCAAATTTATTTCTATCGCGCAAACCCAATCTATCACCCATCTCAAGACGAAGTGAACATAGCTGAATTCGTGCTTTATTTGCATTATCACCACTAAGTATCAATACCAAATCGCCATTATTGGCACCAACTTTGTCCTTAATGCTTAGAAGAGTTTCTGCATTATAAAATTTATCTATGCTACTTTTTACTGTACCATCTTCATTAAACTTTACCCATACAAGGCCTTTGGCTCCAATTTGAGGTCTTTTTACGAAGTCTGTCAACTGATCCAATTGCTTGCGAGTATATTTCGCACAACCAGGTATACAGATACCACCAATATAAGTAGCATCATTAAACACATTAAATGAGCCTGTACCTCTTAGTACATCCATCAATTCTACAAACTCCATGCCAAAGCGTAAATCAGGTTTATCACTTCCAAATCTACGCATCGCTTCATGCCAGGTCATTTGTTGTAACTTTGCAGGGAGTTCAACACCTCTAATCTCCTTAAAGAGATGACGAGCCATGTCTTCAAACAGATTAATCACATCATCTTGATTGACAAAAGACATTTCACAATCAACTTGAGTAAATTCAGGCTGGCGATCGGCACGCAAATCTTCATCACGAAAACACTTTGCTATTTGAAAATAGCGATCAAAGCCGCTCACCATCAATAGTTGTTTTAAAGTCTGCGGGCTTTGTGGTAAAGCATAAAATTGCCCTGGATTCATACGTGACGGCACGACAAAATCTCTCGCTCCCTCTGGAGTACTTCCTATTAGAATAGGAGTTTCTACTTCGATAAAGTTTTGTGCATCAAGAAAATTTCTTATTAATATTGTCATGCGATGGCGCAATTCCAAATTCTTACGAACACATGAACGGCGCAAATCCAAATAACGATATTTCATACGAATATCATCACCACCATCTGTATTGTCGTCTATAGTAAATGGAGGTGTCTCACTTTCACTTAATACATTAAGCTCATTTACAATAATTTCAATATCACCTGTAGATAAAGAGCTATTTTTACTTTGACGTTCGTTGACAACTCCCTTAATTTGGATACAATATTCACGACCTAATTTATTAGCCTTAGCACATAGGTCCGCATTTTCATCGTCATTGAATACCAGCTGAGTTATTCCGTAGCGATCGCGTAAATCAACAAACGTCATACCACCCATTTTACGAATTTTTTGCACCCAACCCGATAAAGTTACATTCTTTCCCGCATCAGTTAGACGCAATTCTCCACACGTATTAGTTCTATACATTATATATATATTTATGTTTTATCTGTCTTTTATGAATATATGTAAAAGCTTCATAGATAAATTTCTTAATTACTATGTCCTTTAGCTGTACAAAAGTATAGTTTTTTATTTGAATTTACAAGCAACTTTCATGTTTTTCTTTTCTCTGCTTCAATTTTTAGTCCAAACAATTATACAAAAATAATTAAGGAACGAACAATTGCATAAATAAATGTAAATGCCAAAACTATAAGAACTGCTTCAACATCTGTTAGGCAATAACCTGTTGATGTATATTGTGAAGATATGTAATTAAATTTTGGTGAAAATTTAAAATAAAGTTTCAAAAATATTACATATATGCATAAACCTACTATTGCACCATATAAAAAACCACAAAATATATCACTTGGGTAGTGAAGTCCCAAATATACCCTTGTCCAACAGTTAAGGATAGACCATATAAGCATTGCCGCAGTAAAAATGCTATTTCTAATCAGCAACGAAAAAAATACAGCTATACAACAGGTATTGGCTGCATGAGCTGAAAAAAAGCTATATTGCGACCCTCTTAAATTATCTACAGTATGTACTAAATACTTAATTGAAGGATCTATTGTAGGACGTAGCCGCCCCACAATAGGCTTAATTATAAAGTCTGTAACAAATTCAGATAACAACACACAGACTAAAGCAAAACCAATAATCAGCAATATTTGCTTCATCGTCTCATTATTTTTAATAACCAGATACAACAAAGCTAAATACAAAGGTATCCATGTTATACCAGATGTCAATACATATGCCAAATTATCAAGAAACAATGACTGACTACCATTTATAAAAAAAAGAATTTTCTGATCTAAATCTAACATCACTAATAAATATTATCATACAATAAGACAAAAAATTATATTGTTATCCTTCCTTTCATCATTTTTTATATGAACAATTCATGTAGTAAAATAGAATCGTATTTAACATTATATACGTTCAATTTTACTACTCTGTATCCAACCTACACGACCATCGCTTAATTCTACATATTTCCAATCTTTCATTGTATCATCTTTTATAGTTACTTTACTTCCCTCATGTATAATTCCTACTGAGGCACTATTAGCTACTGGCATTTTTCTTAGCGTTGCGGAAAAATCCATCACAATAGCCCCAGTTCTAAGAATCAGTGCATTCTTTTGGATATGAGCAAAACATGTACTTATCAAAAATAAAAAGAAAAAAATTGACATGCCATAAAAGCTTATCTTCCTAAGCTTAAATTTTGGTGCAGATAAATAGCCAAACAGTAACAATAGTGCCACAACTAATGATATAATCGAGAAAATAGCCCAACCATTCACATCCTGCAAATTTAATAAGAAACGATATAACGTGACAAAAAACATCTCATTTTTTTGACTAAGTTTATCTATCGTTTTTGATCGTGCTAACTGAAGATTATATCGAACATCGCTATTATTTGGCTCCAACAATTGTGCTCGTTCATAATTAAGTACTGCCAATGGCATATTATCTGTTCGATAATATGCATTTCCCAAATTATAATAAAGCATTGAAGATGAACCCTTCTTTAAAAGGTCTTCATAGTCTTTTATTGCCTGTTGATAGTTGCCTCTTATGTATTCATCATCGGCATTTTTCTTTGACACTGCCTTCATTGTTAATGATGGCAATGTCATCATTAACGCAAAGAACAAAATCAATGCTAACGAACGTTTATGTTTCTTATTACTTTTCATCACATTTTCTATTTCAATAATGACTGACATAGCAGCATCAAATGTTGCATTCATATTACCTTTATCCTCTCCTGGAGCATACCTATTAAATTCACAATCATCTAAAACCTTAATAAAGCGTTCTACTGTCAATTTATCAATACCATGAGCTAACAATGTTTTGTTAATGTTATCTTTATTTAACTCCTCTACTGAAATAGATAATTTATCACTCATATATCCCAACAAAGCGCGAAGCACCTCATCATAAAAGCTCTCTTTTTCATTAGACAACATTAATTTATCTGCATTCTGCAATCGTTTTGTTGCCAAATTTTTAGCTTTTTTTCCTCTATATTTGTCTACATTAGCATTATATGCAGCTCGTTTTCGGAATATGATAAAAAGACATGCAGTTAGTATAATAAGTAGTACCAATAATATATAATAGCTGAATGATCCATAAAATATATCTGACAGCTGTTGATATTTAACAGCTAAATTAACATTAATAGGTTTTATATCTTGATTTTTAAAATCACTGTAATCTACCTCATCATTAGAAGCATTATTACCTTTTAGAACATTTAACTTAAGTGATTGAGTTTTTAGCGTCTTATAAGATTTTAGAGCAATATCATAATAAATGAATTGTATAGGTGGTATTATATATACTCCTTTATTTCGAGGTACTACCATAAAATCATATATCATATTACCCTCAATACCACTAGAAGTTAATCGCGTTTTATCTGTAATTTTGGCATCATACTTATCAAAATCCTTTGGCAAATTTAAAATTGGCTGTTTAATTAGTTTCAAATTGCCAATACCACTAACTACAACTCTTATTGTTATAGGATCATTAGTTCGCACTTCCTTTTTATTGAGCTGAGCACTAATGCCAAACTTTCCTACTCCACCAGAGAAACCTGCAGGACGTGTTGGTAAAGGATCAACTTGTATGCTTATACTGGGTGCCTTAATAGCTTTTTTAACTTCCACATATCCAGAACCACCATTGAAAAATGCTTCAAACGGATCGACGTTCCTATTTTGCTGTACTACAGTACCATTAAAGACAATACTTGGAATTTCAAGTTTACCAGTCATTTGAGGGTACATCACATATTGACTCCAAGTTACGCATCTATAAGGACGTCCATTTACACGTTCTATATGAAAAGATTTCTGCTGAGGCAAAGGTATTTCTTGAGTGTGAAAGCCATTTAAATCTGGCATTTTTCCTTCCAATTGACTTAAATCAACTAAAGTATAGACTTTATAAGTCAATAATATTGGCTCTTGTTCATAAACTCTGCGTTTATTTGCACTAACTTTAATAAATAAATCTGCATTGGAAATTTTGGAACCAGCAGCTTGCAAACGGCCTTGATTTGCCCCATCTTCATGCATACGTGGAGAACCTGTTGCATTTTTGTTACTACCTGTGACATTTACAGTAATAGCAGCAGATGATAATCGCTTTCCATTAGTTACTACATGTGCAGGCGTAATATGGTATGTTCCATTTTGAGTAGCACATAAAATAAAAGTATATGTTACAGATGAAGAACTACTTGTATGACCATTTATAACTTGTATACTTGATTGCTGTGATACATAAGGTCCCGTTATAATTTCTAATGCATGAGGTATGTTACCTACATGAAAGTCTTTAATGTTTTGAGAATTTACAGTATAAGTAAGACGAAAATTCTCACCTACTGAAACATGCGAAGGGGCATTCACAACCAAACGCTGAGCTGACAGCCCTATTGCACATATTAATAACTGAAATATCAGTAAATATTTTTTCATAAATATTTCACTAAAATTATTATTACCAATTTTTTAGCAAATGCTTTGAGCGAGGTTGTTGCATACTCTTCTTCAATTTTTGTTGCGTAGCTTGCTCTTCCTGTATAGCTGCATTAAGAAGTTGCTCTGCATTTTCTTTGCTCATTTTCTCTATGGGTGACTGATTTTTTTTATTCTGTTTATTTTGACTCTTATTTTCCTGCGCTTGCCGCTTTTGTCCCGACTTATCTTTATTTTGCCTATTCTGCCGCTGTTTTTTCTGCTGTTTTTGTTTTGAACCATGCTTTTTCAAAAGGTGTTTGCATAATACCAAGTTATACCTTGTTTCATTGTCCTTCGGATTTAATCTCAAAGATTCTTTATATGCAGCTATTGCCTGCTCATACATTTTATGACTTTGACATATAAATCCAATATTATGAAATGATTTTGATTTACGAAATTCATTGTGTTCCAATTTAGAGGCTTTTTCAAATTGCACAATTGCAGCAGAATCCTTATTCTGCATAAGTAGGACACATCCTAAATTATATAGCGCCTGAGAATTTAACTTATTCTTAGACAAGGCTTTTCTATAAGAAATTTCTGCTTTAGCAAAATTCTTCTGTTGGTACAGATAATTGCCTTCACGCACCAATCTGCGATCACTCTGTGCGTTTACTGTTAGAGAAAACAGGACGAATAGAAATAATATAAGATTTCTCACTGTTATAATTATTAAAGAATCAAAGTTACAGTTTACGCTTAAAAAGATTAACTTTTTGAAGCCACTTACTTTTTATTTCACCAATAAAAGGCTCAATAATTAATAATATAATTGCTATAATTGCTAAAGACTGAAATTGTTCATCATATTCAGAATAAGTGAGAGTAGACTCTCCTTTTTGCAATTTAGCCAATTCATTATTTAGTTGTTCTTGAGCAATATTTGTATTATCAACATGGATGTATGCCCCACCACCAGCCTGAGCTATCTGTCTACACATATCTTCATTCAAAGTTGACAAAATAACTTGCCCAGCATTATCCTTTAAATAGCCGCCTTTTCCATCAGGTATCATACCACCCTTTGAGGTTCCTACGCCCAATACAAATACCCGAATTCCTTTTTTAAATGCATTCTTAGCTGCATCTAAGACACCTCCTTCATGGTCTTCACCATCTGTTATAACGATAATGGCCCGCCCTATTTTACTCTGTTGAGTAAAACTATTCACGCTCAAATTTATAGCTTTGGCTATGTCTGTTCCCTGAGTTGCAATCAATGAGGGCACAGCATTATGCAAAAACATTTTAGCTGATACATAATCACTTGTAATCGGCAACTGAACAAAAGCATCACCAGCAAAAAGCACTAATCCAACTTTATCTTGTGTAAATTTGTCTACCATATCTTCCACCAACATTTTACTTTTATCAAGGCGAGAAGGTATGACATCTTCAGACAACATGGAATTGCTGATATCCATAGAAATAATAACTTCTATACCCTTCCGTTTTTCATGGCTCAGTCTACTTCCCATTTGAGGCCGAGCTAAAATTATGATTAAAATTCCCAATATCGATAGTAAAATGCTAAATTTCCATATTCTCTTTTTTACAGAAATATCAGGCATCAAATCTCTTAATAAGAAAATATCACCAAATTTTAATAATGCTTTTTTGCGCTTATAAACATACGCAATCCTTATTATAATTAATAAGGGAAGAAGCAATAACAACCATAAAAATATAGGATCTTCAAATCTTAACATTATCTCTAATTTTTGATTTTGGTATTAATATATGCTCAAGGAATTCTACGGAATATTGTCATACGAAGAATTATCTCAAGCAATAGAATAATGATAGCTGCAATGGCAAATGGCTGATAAATGTCATATCTTTTTGAAAATTTTTGAACGTTCATTTTTGACTTTTCAAGCTTATCTATGTCACTATAGATTCTTTTTAATTCATTGGTATTTGTTGCTCTATAAAAATGCCCATTCGTTATATTTGCTATTTCCTGCAAAGTAGTAGCATCTACATCAGCACGCATTCTAACATATTGAACTGTCCCACCTACCTGCATTGGATAAGGAGCTAAAGTTTTACTTCCTACTGCAACAGTATAAATTCTAATACCAAAACTTTTTGCAATATTTGCAGCGGTCAGGGGGGATATATCCCCCCTATTATTAGTACCATCGGTAAGAAGTATTACAACTTTGCTTTTTGCTTTACTGTCTTTTAATCTTCCTACAGCATTAGCTAAGCCCATTCCTATCGCAGTTCCGTCCTCAATTAATTGTCGAGCAGCAATATCTGTTCTGACACTTTGCAACAAATTTAATAAAGATATATGATCTGTGGTCATTGGACATTGTGTAAAAGCCTCTCCTGCAAATATTGTAAGACCTATATTATCATTAGGGCGTCCTGCTATAAATTCGGAAGCCACATTCTTGGCCGCTTCAATCCTATTAGGCTTTAAATCTTCTGCCAACATACTGGTAGAAACATCCATTGCCAGCATAATATCTATACCCTCAATATGCTTTGTTCCCCAATTATTATGTGTTTGTGGACGTGCTAAGATTATAATTACTAATACAAATACTATGATACGTAAAAAATCAGGTATCCACAGTAATCTTACTTTTAGATTTTTAGGAGTATACCTAAATGCACCTGTATCACTCATACGAATCGATGGCATCTTACTTCTACTACAAAGTAAGTACCAAATTAAATACGGTATGAGAAGTAGAAGTAATAAAAAATAATCTTTATTTACGAATTCCATATCATCAATCGCTTTATACCAACAAATAAATTTGATATATTATATATATTAACAGTAAAATTCCTATAAATGTCAACACCGATATAATTATTTTTAAACTGTATCTTGACCGCATTGTTTGTTGTTCTTTAACTGTTAATTTTGGCTCTACGTTCTCTATTGTTGGCTTAACTTCAGTCTTCGTTGTATTAATGAATTCTATAGCATTAACTAAATTAGCATCATTTTCATTGATTAATGTTGAATGCTTTGCAAATTTTACCAAATCTGCAGTAAGGAATAAGTTTCTTAATTCATTTATCATTACAGTATCACCTTCTTTTTGCAAATGATAAATTATTTCCGAACTTGTCATCTCCATTGCATTAAAACCAAATCGTTCTTTAATGTATTCTCGCAAGACTTTAGTAAGACGAGTATAATATACCTTCGTATTATCTGTATCAGCAAGCTTTTCTGCCTTTAAATTTTCGATTTCATTTAATGCTTTTTGGTGAGGAAAGACTGTTTTCACAAATTGTGTATGAACAAGAATTGGCTTATTTTCTTTAAGCCTTGTCCAAAAGTAATATATACTTAAGTTCAATATAATCAATATTGAACTTAACCAAAAGGTAGCACTCCATTCTGACCAATCAAAAGGATTAGTTTGTACACCTTTTGGTGGAAAAAATTTTTCAGGATGTAATGTATCTACAGGAACAGAAATTACTTTTAATGCCAAATTCTTACTATTGTATATACGCCTGTTGACGCTTATTTTCAATGCTGGGATATAATATAACTTCTCATCAAAGGCTGTCAATGTATACCTCTTAGATATCTTTATCATATCATCATTAATATCTAACGTATCAGAAGTGCCATTTCTCAGAACTTCAACTCCTGAAGCTATATATTGAGAGCGCTTAAAATAGGGAAATATAATGGAAGATTTCTTTGGTGCTGTCACGGTTAATATCAAATCTGTCTGATCTCCTATTAGCATTTGCATATTCTCTATTCTCGTATCAACTGAGACTTGAGAAAAAGCTCCCAAAGAACAAAACATTAATAATATTATATGAAATAAATGTCTCATTAATATAAATTTTCATTTTTTATAAACTATCAGAAATTATTATGACTTTTCTAAATCATATTAACTTCTTAGCTTCGCATAGAAAAGAGCTGCATTAAAGATTGGACATAATCATCTGCTGTTGAAAGAGAAATATTGTCAACATTGCTTTTCTGAAATATCTGCTTTAACTTTTTCTGTCGCCTATACCAATATAACTCATATGTTTTTCTCACACGAGAGTCATTTGTATCTACATATATTTCATAATTAGTCTCTGCATCTTTCACTTTCATTATGCCTATACTTGGCAATTTCTTTGCACGCAAGTCATAAACCTGAAGTGCTATGACATCATGTTTACGATTACAAATCGTCAACGGCATCAAAAAATCTTCTTGCACGTAAAAATCACTCAAAATAAAAGCTGTACATCTTCTTTTCATAATATTATTCAAAAAATCAATAGCAACTTTTATACTTGTTTTTTTACTTTCTGCTTTAAAGTTCAACATTTCCCTAATAATAAACAGAATATGCTTACGCCCCTTTTGTGGCGGTATATATTTTTCAATCTTATCAGAAAAGAATATCACTCCAATTTTATCATTATTCTGAATAGCGCTAAATGCTAATGTCGCAGCAATCTGTGTGGCCATATCTTTCTTTGTCATTTTTTGCGTTCCAAAATTCAAAGAACCACTGACATCAATTAATAACATTACAGTCAGCTCGCGCTCTTCTTCATATATTTTAACAAACGGATGATGAAAACGGGCTGACACATTCCAGTCTATATCACGGATATCATCTCCAGATTGGTACTCCCTAACTTCTGAAAAAGACATTCCTTTGCCTTTAAAGGCAGAATGATACTGTCCCGCAAATATATTATTACTTAATCCGCGAGCCTTTATCTCTATTTTTCTTACATTTCGTAAAATTTCTTGTGTGTCCATTAAGGAACCTCCACCTTATTAATTATATTGCTAATAATATCTTCACTTGTAACATTTGTAGCTTCTGCTTCGTACGACAAACCTATTCTATGTCGTAACACGTCATGAGCCACAGCACGAACATCCTCGGGAATAACATACCCACGATGCTTTATAAAAGCATATGCGCGAGCTGCTTTTGCCAAATTAATACTTGCACGGGGACTACCACCAAATACAATTAAATCTTTCAATTGCTGCAATCCATATTTTTCTGGATAGCGAGTTGCAAAAACTATATCTACAATATATTGTTCTATTTTTTCATCAATGTATATTTTCTGGACTGCATCACGAGCATCCAAAATATCATTAATGGAAACAACTGGTGCAACTGTAGGCAATGAACCAGCAAGATTTTCTCTTATGATAAGTTTTTCTTCTTCTATTGAGGGGTAATTAATGACTACTTTCAACATAAAGCGGTCAATTTGTGCCTCTGGCAAAGGATAAGTTCCCTCTTGCTCTATGGGATTTTGCGTTGCCATTACCAAAAATGGTGATGGTAATTGAAAAGTCTTACTACCTATTGTCACCTGATACTCCTGCATAGCTTCCAATAATGCGCTTTGCACTTTTGCAGGTGCACGATTAATTTCATCTGCTAATATAAAATTAGCAAATACAGGTCCTTTTTTTACCTGAAAAGTTTCTTCTTTCTGCAAATATATCATTGTTCCAATCACATCTGCAGGTAGTAAATCAGGTGTAAATTGTATACGACTAAAATCAGAATCAATAAGTTGAGACAAAGTTCTAATTGCTAATGTCTTGGCCAATCCAGGTACACCTTCTAATAAAATATGGCCATTACTCAATAAGCCAATAAGTAATGCATCAACCAAATGCTTCTGTCCGACAATAACTTTATTCATTCCAGAAGTTAGAACTGATATAAATGAACTTTTTTGCTCAATCAAACTATTTATTTCTCGAATATCTACAGCTTCTTCCATAATCATTTTTATGTTTCTAATTTTTCGCAAAATTACAACATAAAAAATTTCTGTGCGAAATTTCGAAACTAAATAATATTAAAAAGCCCTTAATACATTCCATTTAAGAAGAAATAATACTTTTAAGTGAATCCTAAAAATTAGTTTCATAAGATTACAATGCTATTTTTGAAAAGAATTCATTTGCAAACTAAAGCGCAATGCAAAAATAAAGGAAATGAGTAAACAAATAAATCAACCTCAAAATAGACGAAAGACAAAATGCAATTTTTCAAATATTGCTGTCCGCTAAAACTCAAAATAGCATAGAAGCCCTATCCGCAATGCCCATAAATAGGTATTGCGGATGATTTTTTGAAAAAGTAAG
>ERZ808240.4500-NODE-4500-length-12268-cov-33.572259_pt1 | contig 12268 bp, 10 predicted proteins | sample MGYA00521084_ERZ808240 | MGnify/ENA primary metagenome ERZ808240 (study PRJEB31516, sample SAMN03275571) | gut metagenome | biome: mammalia-associated habitat; material: feces | host: Papio cynocephalus | place: Kenya | collected 2012-08-06 ... | reverse complement strand
GGAAACTCCGAAGACTGAAGTTCAGCTCATTCTGGAAGAGGCTGACTCGGCTGAGGCCCCGGTGGTCATATCGCTGGAACAGGCGCTGAAGATTGCACTGAGCGAGAACATTGCCGTGAAGGTCGCGGACAAGGAAATCGAAAGGACGAAGTATGCGAAGAAAGGCACCTACGCCTCTCTTTTCCCGCAGATTGACGCTACCGGCTCCTATCAGAGAACAATCAGGAAGCAGGTGATGTACATGGACTTTGACATGAGCAGCCTCGGGGGCGGTTCCGGTTCTGCGGGCTCAGGCAGCGGTTCAGGCGAGGGCAGCGGTGAGTCCGGTGAAGGCTCCGGCAGCGGCTCTGCGTCTTCCGGAAGCTCAAAGTCCAACGGCGGGCTTGAGGTCGGCCGATGGAACACCTGGAGCGCGGGAATTTCAGCATCGATGCCCGTAGTGAACGCCCAGCTCTGGAAAAGCATAAAGATTTCCGGAATGGACGTGGAGCTTGCGGTCGAGAAGGCGCGCGCCTCACGCCTCGACATGGTAAGTCAGGTGAAGAACGCCTACTACGCGGTTCTTTTCTCCAAGGAGGCCTTCAATGTATATAAGGAGGTGTATGAGAACGCGATGACCAACTACGCGGAGACCGAGAAAAAATACAATGCGCAGAAGGCCACCGACCTTGATATGGCACGCGCAAAGACCACAGTCGCCAACGCCATCCCAAATGTCTATAACGCCGAAAGCTCGATAATCCTCGCCTTGTGGCAGCTCAAGGCCGTCATGGGAATCGACCTTGAGATGAACATCGACGTCGAGGGCGCGATTGAGGATTATGCCGATTATATGACTTCCGATGTCACGGCGGCCGACAGCATCTCGCTCGACCGCAACTCCACGATGAAGCAGCTTGAGATTCAGGCTAATGAGCTTGCCCAGAGCATAAAGGCGCAGCAGTATGCCTACATCCCGACCCTCGCCCTCGCGTTCAACTACAGCTACAACGCGATGACCAATGACTTCAATTTCAAGGAATACAGGTGGACTCCATATTCTTATGTCGGAGTGAGCCTTTCCATTCCTATTTTCTCGGGCGGAAAGCGTCTCAACCAGGTACGTCAGGCACGCAACAGCTACGAGCAGATGAGGCTTCAGATGACCTCGACCGAGCGTAACCTCAGAATTTCCATCCGCCAGTCACTCAACACGATGGAGACCAATGTCAAGAGCTACGACGCGGCGAGGGATGCCGTCGCTTCGGCAGAGAAGGCCTACAGCATAGCCGAGAAATCCTACGAGGTGGGACGCGCTACCCTCACCGACCTGAACGACGCGCAGCTTGCGCTCACGCAGGCGCGTCTCTCCGAGTCTCAGGCGGTCTATAACTACATCGTCGCCAAGGCACAGCTTGAACAGACACTCGGACAGGACTTTACGGAATAGCCGACAAACCTCGGAACAACAGATTTTGAAAATATTGAAGATATGAACAGGATAGTAAGAAAATTTGCATTTGCGGCCGCTGTGATTGCAGCCGCGTCGTGTGGCAACGGAAAAAAGTCCGCGCCTGCTGCGGAGACGGCCGCGGAAGACGAAACCCCGATTGTGACCGTCGTTACGGTCGGTAAGCAGGAGGTTCCGCAGACTTCAGTTTATACTTCGTCGGTCGAGCCTTACGCCAAGAACAACATAGCTCCGCAGACTTCGATGAGAATAAGCAAAATCAATGTTGAGGTAGGAGACTTTGTCCGTGCAGGTCAGATACTTGCCGAGATGGACAGGCTTCAGCTCCAGCAGGCCGAGCTTCAGATGAAGAACAACGAGACAGAGTACAACCGTCTCAAGGGTCTCTACGATGCCGGCGGGCTTTCAAAGTCTGATCTCGACGCGATTGAACTCAGTTACAAAGTCAGCAAGACCAGCTATGACAACCTTCTCCAGAACACCATTCTTCGGTCTCCGATTAACGGAGTGGTGACGGCAAGAAACTACGACAAGGGGGATATGTTCTCGATGGGACAGCCGATTTACACCGTCGAGCAGATTGCTCCGGTGAAGCTTCTCGTCGGAATCTCTGAGAGCGACTACTCCAAGGTGAAGAAGGGCAACGAGGTGAACATCACCGTGGATGCCTTCCCCGGCAAGGTCTTCGTCGGCAAGATTAACAGGATATATCCGACAATCAACGAATCCACGCACACCTTCGACGTCGAGGTCATCGTCCCTAACAAGGACAATGTCCTCCGTCCCGGGATGTACGCCCGCGTGACCGTTCAGTTCGGCGTGAACAACAGCGTGGTCGTTCCTGACACGGCGATAGTGAAGCAGACCGGCTCCGGCGAGAGGTTCGTCTATGTCCTCAACGCTGACGGCACCGTGACTTATCAGAACGTTAAGCTCGGCCGCCGCATCGACTCCAAGTACGAGATTCTTTCCGGAGTCGAGGACGGCGCGAAGGTCGTGACCGAGGGACAGGTCCGCCTGAAGGACGGCATAAAGGTGGCTGTCGCAGAATAGATTTATAAGGAAAAAGATATGAGCATATACAGAAAAGCGGTTGACAATCCGGTGACGACGGCCCTGGTGTTCACGGCCTTCGCAATCTTCGGAATCTTCTCGTTGATGAACCTGTCCATCAACAATTTCCCGGACTTCGACGCGAACACCATCATGGTGATGTCGTCCTATCCCGGGGCGAGTGCCGAAGACATAGAGACGAACCTCACCAAGGTTCTGGAAAACTCGCTGAACGGTGTGAGCGACCTCAAGCATATCACCTCTCAGTCAAAGGAGAATGTCTGCATCATAACCCTCGAGTTTGAATATGGCGTCGACATCGACGAGGCGACGAACAATGTCCGCGACAAGCTGGATATGGTGAATTCTAACCTGCCCGACGGCGCGTCCGTCCCTGTCATATTCAAGTTCAGCGCGGACGACATGCCTATCATCATCTTCTCCGCGACGGCGAGCCAGAGCATCCCCGCCCTTGAGAAGATTCTCGACGACAAGGTCTCCACACCGCTCGCCCGCGTGTCCGGAGTCGGCACCGTGTCCGTCTCGGGAGCCCCTAAGCGCGAGATTCAGGTCTATTGCGACCCGAACAAGCTTCAGGCATACGGACTTTCCATCACCGGGATTTCCGGCGTCCTCGCCTACGAGAACAAGAATGTCCCGTCGGGCAGCCTCGACATCGGCTCTGACACATATACTCTCCGAATTGAGAAGGAGTTTGGCAGCGCGGACGAGATGCTCGACGTGGTGGTCGGCTACTCCGCCGGCGAGGCTGTCTATCTCCGCGATGTCGCCACCGTCAAGGACGGTCTTGAGGAGAAATCTCAGGAGGCCTACACCAACGGAGTGCAGGGCGCCCAGATTATAGTTCAGAAGCAGTCCGGAGCCAATACGGTGAATGTCATAAAGAAAGTGAAGAAGACTATGGCTCAGATTCAGGAGACCCTGCCTTCCGACATAAAGATAACTACCGTCGTCGATAGCTCGCGGAACATCATCAACTCCATCAACTCCCTGAAGGAGACGATTATAATCACCTTCCTCGTGGTCGCGCTCATCGTGTTCCTCTTCCTCGGAAGATGGAGGGCGACGTTCATCATCGTTCTGGCGATTCCGATTTCCCTGCTCGCGTCTATCATCTATCTGTTCGCGACGGGCAACACGCTGAACATCATATCAATGTCCGCACTCTCAATCGCAATCGGCATGGTCGTCGATGATGCCATTGTGGTGCTCGAGAATGTCACGACGCACATCGAGAGGGGCGAGAAGCCCAAGGAGGCCGCTGTGCACGGAACTCAGGAAGTCGGTATTTCCGTCGTCGCATCGACCCTCACCATGCTCGCCGTGTTCCTCCCGTTGACGATGATTCAGGGTATGTCCGGAATCATGTTCCGCCAGCTTGGATGGATTGTGTCTATCATCATGATTGTCTCCACCACCGGTGCGCTTACCCTTGTGCCTATGATGTGCTCGCGCATGCTTCGTCTGAAGCTGACGCACGGCAAGGTGTATAACTTCGTGTTCGGCAACATCAACAAGTTCATCGCATGGATTACAAGGGGCTACGGTCATGTGATTCACTGGGCGGTAAGGCACCGCGTCGTGGTCGTATGCACGGCTCTGGCCATATTCATCGGCTCCATCGCTCTCTACGTCCCGAACATGAAGACCGAGTATTTCCCGCAGTCCGACTCCGGTCGTCTCCGTGCGACAATCGAACTGCCTGTGGGAACCGGTCAGGACGTGACGCGCGAACTCGCGAATGAAATCTATCAGAAAGTCGTGGCCGCCGCTCCGGAAATCAGGGTCTATAGCTACTCACTGGGGCAGGCGGACTCCGACAACGCCTTTGCCTCCATGCAGAACAACGGCACGAACATCATCTCGGTCAATATCGACTGCGGAAGTATGGAAGACCGTGTGCGCTCCTCTTCTGAAATCGCGGACGAAATGCGCGCGGTGCTCAATACCTATCCTCAGATAAAGAAGTTCACCGTCACGGAAGGCGGAATGGGTATGGGCGGTTCGACGTCAGTGAAACTTGAGGTCTATGGCTACGATTTCACTAAGACCGACGACATCGCCGCGCAGCTTGCCTCGAAGATGCGGGAGGACGCCGCCTTCTCTGAGGCTGTCGTAAGCCGTGACGAATATACCCCTGAGTATCAGGTGGATTTCGACCGAACGAAACTCGCGCTGAACGGGCTGAACAGCACCACCGCCGCCGCTGCGGTAAGCGCCGCTATAAAGGGTTCGGTCCAATCCTACTACCGTGAGGACGGAGATGAATACAACATTCGTGTGCGTTATGCCCCCGAGTTCAGGACGGACATTTCAGACGTGGAGAACATCGTGGTCTATACGCCGGCAGGAGCGTCAATAAAGGTCAAGGATCTCGGCCGTGTAGTCGAGACTTCCACCCCTCCTACGATTGAGAGGAAGGACCGGCAGAGGCTTGTGACCGTGACAGGATATGTCGCCCGGGGCTACGCGCTTTCCGATGCGGCGGCCATGGCACAGAACGCCATAAAGACCACTGACATCCCGTCGGAGATTACCGTGAACGTTGCCGGCGACATCGAAGATCAGCAGGACACCTTCAAGGACCTTATCACGCTCCTCATCCTGATTGTCATCCTCGTCTATATGGTGATGGCATCCCAGTTCGAGTCGCTCATGAGCCCGTTCGTCATCATGTTCTCCATCCCGTTCGCGCTCACAGGTGTCGCCCTCGGATGCATGATTACGGACACGGCGCTCGGAGTTATGGCTCTCATCGGTGTGATTATCCTTATGGGTATAGTCGTGAAGAACGGCATCGTGCTCATCGACTACACCATCCTCCTCCAGGAGCGGGGCTATGAGGTGAAGAACGCGGTCGTCACAGCCTGCAAGAGCCGTCTCCGCCCTATCCTGATGACCACCCTCACGACCGTCCTCGGCATGGTTCCTATGGCAATAGGCACCGGCGAGGGTTCGGAGATGTGGCGTTCGCTCGGTATCACCGTGGCCTGGGGTCTTACAGTCTCCACGCTTGTGACCCTCATCATCATCCCGACGATTTACACCTCCTTCGTCGAGGCCGGCAACCGTCGTCGCGCCCGCAAGGCCGCAAGGCTCGCCGCGAAGAACGCGTAGTGTGCAGGGTACATGACTGATGAAAAGAAATGTAGTCAGATGACCGAAACATTTGTGCAGTATTTTTGAGGACAGATTTCATGAAAACAATATTTATAGCATATAATCAGGCGTACAACATGGAACTCGCCGACGTCCTTGCCTCCCATGGCTGCAAGGGCTACACCATGTGGAACGAAATCACCGGACGCGGCTCCGAGACGGGCGAGCCGCATCAGGGCACGCATGCGTGGCCGACCCTTAACAACGCTATGCTCGCCGTCGTTCCGGATGAAAAAGTGGATCCGATTCTCGCCGGGCTTGGGGAGAAGAACAGGGAATATCCCGAACTTGGACTCCGCGCCTTCGTCTGGAACGTCGAGAAATTTATATAGGCAGTCTTCTTTCACTGGCTTCTTTCGTCGGCGTTTTTGCATTGACGTCATAAATTGTTATATTTGTAGTCCGGATTTTCGCGCCTGCGGATCCGGACTGCTTTTGTTTTATCATGATAAACCGAAATGATTATGGAACAGGTTGTGAATGACGCGAATTTCGCGGGTATTATTTCATCAAATAGTGTCGTGCTCATAGATTTCTGGGCAACATGGTGCGGTCCGTGCCGCGCTCTCGGCCCGACGATAGCGGAAATCGCGAAGGAATACGAGGGACGTGCCGTTGTGGGGAAGTGCAATGTCGATGAGAACAGCGAGGTTGCCGGACAGTTCCGCATCATGAGCATCCCGGCGCTGCTTTTCTTCAAGGACGGCAAGCTGGTTGACAGGCTCGTGGGAGCCCAGCCCAAATCGAACATTACAGCTAAGTTGGATGCTATATTGTAGTTTTGTATGAAAAAGATATTTTCAATTTTTGCGGTCGCCGTCGTGTCCGTGCTCTTTGCCGCGAACGCGAGCGCACAGTTCAACTACGGCGTAATCGGCGGAGCGACCTTCTCTTCCGCCAAGTCGAGCGACTGGAAGCTCACCAAGGACACTCAGTATCATGTCGGGGCCACGTTCAAGCTGTCCCTGCCTCTCGGTTTTGCGGTGCAGCCTTCCGTGATGTATCAGGTGAAGGGCACGAATGTCCCGTCTTCGGTTGAGGGCGTAAGCTCTTTCGACTACAGCGCGGGCTATCTTGAGGTCCCGGTTTCAATCCAGTGGGGGCCCGACCTCCTGATTATGAGGCCTTATTTCGAGTGCGTGCCATTCTTCGGCTATGCCCTGAACAACAAGTACAAGGGCAGCGAGTCCGTAAAGAACAATTGGACGGGACTCAACCGCTGGGAATATGGTGTCGGACTCGGCGCCGGCGTGGAGGTGTGGCATTTCCAGATTTCCGCAAGATATAACTGGAACTTCGGAACGCTCTTCGACGCGAAGAATGAAATTACGGACGCAGGTTCGTTCGCCGCGAAGATGAAGGAGACAATCGGGGACAAGAGCCGTTTCGGCGGAGTGACCGTTTCCCTTGCCGTGCTGTTCTGACGACAGGAGTCATGATTTTGACGGGGACGGGCGCATGGCGGAGGGACGGCGGAATATGGATATAAGGACGGTCAGAGACTATCTTGGCAAGGACTGGGCTGATGTTCAGAGGCTTATCTCGGAGACATTGAGGAGCGACATCGGCCTGTTGAACGCAACCAACGGGTCGATTCTCTCGCACGGTGGCAAGCAGCTTCGGCCGATGCTGGCCCTGCTCGTGGCCCGCGCCTGTCTCCGCTCGGCTGACAGTCATGTCCGCGAGGACTGCGTCAGCACGCTCCCGGCAGCGTCCAAGCGCTACGCCGCTGCCTCTGAACTGCTGCACAACGCCACTCTTCTCCACGATGACGTCGCGGACGAGGGCGACGTGCGCAGGGGGAGTCCCACCGTCCGCTCCATCCTCGGCCCGTCGGCCTCGGTGCTTGTCGGTGATTTCTGGCTGGTGCGGGCAATCCGGCTCATCCTCGGAGATGACGACGGAAGCTGCGACGCGCGCGTCATACGCATATTCTCAAGAACCCTCGGCTGCCTTGCGGAGGGCGAGATGCTCCAGCTCCAGAAGGCTCATGCCGCCGACACGGACTACGATGACTATCTGCGGATAATCTACAGCAAGACGGCGTCGCTGTTCGAGGCCGCCGCCGTCACCGCCGCGATTTCGGTCAATGCCTCGGGAATGTGCGTCGAGGCCGTCAGGGACTACGCCGTGAGTCTCGGCTATGCCTTCCAGATTAAGGACGACATACTCGACTACTGCGGCACCGATTCGGTGGGCAAGCCGCTCGGGGTGGATGTCCTCGAACAGAAGATTACCCTGCCGCTGCTCGGTGCGCTTTCAAACGCTCCGGAGCGGGAATCCGAGATACGCTCCCTCGTGGCCGATGTCGTCGCGCATCCGGAGAACCGTGACGATATAGTGAGGTTTGTCGCTGAAAACCACGGCGTTGAATATGCGGAGGAAAGGCTGGACTCATTCGTGGCCAAGGCTGTGGAGTCCATTTCCCTGCTCGCCCCGTCGGAGGAACGCGGAATGCTCGCGGAACTGGCTCGCTATACGGCCTGCCGTAACCGGTAGGCAAGACGGCTAATTATTCACGCATCGGGCTGTTTGACCTATGCGGAGCAAATAAAAGAGGAATTTATGAGGTTTTGTGATATTGTCGGGAATGACGCTCTCAAGCGCACGCTCGTGTCGATGACCGACAGCGGGAGGATTCCGCACGCGATGCTTCTCTACGAGAACGACGGCTGCGGTGCGGTCGCGCTTGCCCTCGCGTTTCTGCAATATCTCAACTGTCGCCGGCGTTCCGGCGGTGAGGCCTGCGGCGAATGCCCTTCATGCCGCCAGATGTCAAAGCTGATTCATCCGGACGTGCATTTCGTCTTTCCCGTAAACAAGAGTTCCAAGGTAAGCGGGGACAAGCCCACGTCTGATGCTTTCCTGACCTACTGGAGGCAGCTTGTGCTCGACAATCCCTATTTCCGCGAGGATGACCTTCAGGAAGCGCTCGGAATCGAGGGAAAGAAAGGCGAGATCGCGCTGCAGGAGGCCAAGTCGATAATCTCGAAGATGTCCCTGACCGCAGTGGAGGACGGCTACAAGGCTGTTCTGTGCTATCTTCCGGAGAAGATGAACCCCACGGCCGCGAACAAGCTCCTTAAACTTGTCGAGGAACCGCCGGAGAAGACCGTGTTCGTGTTCGTGACCCACGCGCCGGAGAAGATGATGCAGACCGTGTTCTCCCGCTGTCAGAGCATGCGCGTCCTGCCGCTCACGAAGGAGGAGGCGGTGAAGGTACGGGGTGAGGAACGCCCGAACGAGGAGTTTTTCCCCATGGTCTCCTCCCTGCTCGACTGTGTGGCGCGACGCGATTTGCTCCATGCCCTTGAGGTGGGGGAGGCGGCTGCGGCGCTCCCTTCCCGGGAGAAGCAGAAGTCGTTCTGCACCTATCTTTCGTCATGCCTGCGCCGGCTTTTTATGACGGGGCAGGGACAGGACGAACTTGCCGGCGTGCTGCCGGAGGAGCGGTCCTTCTATCAGACCGCGTCCGCAAGGTTCGGCGCGGCGTTCTGCATGAAGGTCGAGGCCGCCATAGACAGGACGGTCTCGCTTCTGGACAGGAATGTTAATTCGAAGATTCTGTTCTGCGACCTCGTTGACAGGATTTTCGTCGCTATATAACAACATATTATGGAAAACAACGATAACGAAGCAAAAAAATACGACTGCTCCCGGGGGTGCACCGTGGAAAGGAGCGACGAGGGCGAGCTGAACTGCCGCTACAGGCCGGGATGCTGCAAGATGGAGGTCTATGATTGGCTTTCGGGAGTCGCTCAGGAGCAGTACAAGGACTTTTTCGAGGTCCGTTTCAAGAACACCAGAAAGGGAATTTACTATAACGCTTCCGGCCAGAGCATAAAGACCGGCGACCTTGTCGTGGTCGAGGCGACGACCGGACACGACCTCGGCATAGTGACCCTTGAGGGCGCCATAGTGGCGCGTCAGATGAAATGCCGCAAACTGGATCCTGCCGCCGGTGACTACAAGAAAATTTACCGCAAGGCCAAGGTCTATGACCTCGAAAAGTGGCAGGAGGCCATAGACCGTGAGCAGGAGACGATGATACGTTCCCGTCAGATTGCGGCGGAACTCGGTCTGGAGATGAAAATCGGGGACGTGGAGTTTCAGGGCGACGGGACCAAGGCCATATTCTACTATATCGCGGACGGGCGCGTGGATTTCCGCCAGCTCATCAAGGTTTTCGCCGACGAATTCCACATCCGCATCGAGATGAAGCAGATCGGGGCGCGTCAGGAGGCCGGGCTTATAGGAGGACTGGGAATATGCGGCCGCGAGCTTTGCTGCTCGAACTACATCTCCACCTTCCAGTCGATTTCCACCTCGGCGGCGAGGCTTCAGGACCTGTCTCTCAACCCCCAGAAACTTGCCGGTCAGTGCGGAAAGCTCAAGTGCTGTCTCAACTACGAGACGGCTTCCTACATGGACGCGCAGTCCCGCATACCTAAGGTAGCCAACCCGCTCGAGTTTCAGGACGGTCTTGCCTACCTGATGAAGACCGACATCCTGCGCGAGGTCATGTATTTCTCCTACGACAAGTTCTCGCAGGCAAATATGTTCCCGCTTTCGGCGATAGAGGTCAAGGAAATCCAGAAGATGAACCGCGACGGCATCAGGCCGGAGTCTCTCAAGTCCGAGCCGGAGCCTGTTGCTCCCGAGTTCGTGACGGCGGTCGGCGACGACAGCATTTCTCGTTTCGACAACATCGGCCGACGCAGGAAAAAGTCCCGTGGCGGGCGCGGAGGCAACGTCGGCCAGAACGGCAATGCCCAGAACGGCGGCAATCCGAACGGCGGCAACCGCAGCGGCAACGGACGGAATGACGGGCAGCGCGGCGGACGCGGTGGCAACGGCGGCCGTAACAGGAACCGGGGCAACAATCAGAACCAGAATAAAGAACAGGACGGAAATGGGAAAGGACAAGCTCCGCAAGTTCAGGGAGAATGAGACCTTCTCCTGCCTGCTCCAGCCCTCGGCCGACGATGTCCTTGCGGGGGTGAAGGGCGACGGCGCGGCGGAGAGCGGTTGCGCCGGACAGAACGGTGAGTGCGCGAAGAGGGACGGAACGTTGAAGGACCACCCGATTAAGGGGCATTGGGCCTCCGATTTCTTCGGGAATGACAACCCTATAGTCGTCGAGCTCGGCTGCGGCAAGGGGGAATACACCATAGACCTTGCCCTGCGCAACCCTGCAATAAACTACATCGGCGTTGACATCAAGGGGGCACGGCTGTGGAAGGGCGCGAAGTATGCCGAGGAACATCATCTTCCGAATGTGGCGTTCCTGCGCACGAGAATTGAATTCATTGAGGCTCTTTTCGGAAAGGACGAGATTTCGGAGGTCTGGATTACCTTCGCCGACCCTCAGATTGGGCGGGAGAAGAAGAGGCTGACCTCACCGCTGTTTCTTGAGCGTTACAGGCATTTCCTTAAACCCGGCGGCGTCGTGCATCTCAAGACTGACAGCCGCTGCCTTCACGAGTATTCCCGCGCCATTGCAGAGCAGAACGGTCTTAAGATTCTCGCCTGCGCCACCGACATCTACGGAGCCGACCGCGAGCGCCTTCTCGAAAGCCCGCTCGCCTCTGTCTCCGGAGAGGATGCCGTCAAGGCACTGTTCGAGGTTCAGACCTACTACGAGCAGCAGTACCTCGCGAAGGGCATCGACATCACCTACCTGGCCTTCACCATCGACCACGAGGGCTCCTACCTCAGTCCTATTTGGGATGAGGAATTGTATGAAAGGTGATTTTATAAAGTCAAGGTGAATAGGCCGGAATGGGCGATGCATAAAAGGATGGGATGCAAGGCGGATGGTGAAGATGAATACCGCAGCAACCTGATGGTTGTGAGGATTTCATCAAGACATCCAACGCCGCAGACCGCCTTTTAGGCGCGCCCCATCTCGCGTTTAAGGTCTTTCTCTTTGATTGATTGTCTTTTATCGTACTCCTTCTTGCCTCGCGCGAGGGCTATGAGCAGCTTCGCGTAGCCGTTGTCCGCGATATAGAGTTTCACGGCGACGATTGTGAGACCCTTCTCCTTGACGGCGCGGCTGAGCTTTCCGAGCTCGCGCTTTGTCAGCAGCAGCTTTCTGTCCCGTCTCGGGTCATGCTTGCCCCATGAGCCCCACCAGTAGTCGGCCACGTGCATGTTCTTCACGAACAGTTCCCCGTTGCTGAAATAGCAGAAACTGTCGACGAGCGATGCCTTTCCTGCCCGAATGGACTTGATTTCCGTCCCCGTGAGCACGATGCCGGCCTGGAATGTCTCGATGAACTCAAAGTCAAACGAGGCCCTTCGGTTCTTGATTTCTATGTTGCTTTTCGCCTTTGGCATATCCGTTTTCCTATGTTTTTGTCCGCATTGTGGCCGCCGATGACGCTCCGCCGGCTTCGGACCTGTTGCGTAATAGCCTGCAAATTTATAAATTTGTCCTCAACTGACAAAGCCGCCCGTCGTTTTTTATCGTGGACCTGCGAACATAAATTGCTGATGAAAAAGAGTTTCACCCCCATACCCGAACCCGCGCCGCTTCCTCCGGCCGAGAACATTGACGTCGCTGACATATATAATAAATAT
>ERZ808240.4499-NODE-4499-length-12270-cov-5.065166_pt1 | contig 12270 bp, 11 predicted proteins | sample MGYA00521084_ERZ808240 | MGnify/ENA primary metagenome ERZ808240 (study PRJEB31516, sample SAMN03275571) | gut metagenome | biome: mammalia-associated habitat; material: feces | host: Papio cynocephalus | place: Kenya | collected 2012-08-06 ... | reverse complement strand
AGCTCGGCGTTTCAAGACAGGCCGTTACGAAATGGGAAACAAATGCAGGCATCCCCGATATTGAAAATGTAATGGCGCTTTCGGCGCTGTTTGATATTTCTATGGATGAATTGCTTTCCAATGAAAAGGGCACAAAAAAGCCGACGGATTATCTTTTTGAAAGCATCACCGAGTATGATATTGACGAGCCGAACGGCATTAAGAGTGAACTTGTCATCTGCGCAGATGAGAACAGGGGCTGACGAGATGAAAACAAATTACCTGAAAAAATGATGTGGATCGTGCGAAATCTTATCGCATGGTCGCCGACCTACCTGCTTTTACTTGGGTGGAAATATTTCAGACCTGACGAAACAAGGGCGGCTTTTGTGAAACGATGCTTTTCCGGGAAGGTAAAGCTGCTCCCGCTGCTGCCGTGCTTGTAAGGAATAAGCTGAAAAGCTTTTGAACGTTTTACGCCATGAAAATTTATAGTTACTTTCAAAATAAAGAATTCAGATGTATAATAGAGAGGAATTCAAACAAAACCGGAAAGGTGATATATAGATGGCAAAATATCAAAAGAAATTAGAGGACGATATTCGATGTCCTTTAGAATACGGTCTTGCAGTATTCGGCGGAAAGTGGAAGTCGCGGATTATCTGCGTACTGGCATCTCATGAAACTTTGCGCTACAGTCAGATTCGAAAAGAGATGCATAACATTACCGATGCGGTACTGGCGGCCACACTAAAAGACCTGATTTCGGACGAAATTGTGCGCCGTAAATCTTATGACGAAATCCCTCCGCGGGTGGAATATTCTTTGACGGAGAAAGGACAGTCCGTTGTGCCGATTTTGCAGAGTATCTGCCAGTGGTCGGATATTTTCTATAAAGACGGCAGCGAGAATTCCCCGGCACAGTGCCAGAAATGCGATTATCGGAGGTAGACAAGATGGAATTACGGCGGTCAGCCTCGTGATGCAGCATGTGATGGGGATAATGTAAAGATTTCGGAATAGATAATCGTTTCCCGGGAGACTCTGTAGATATATAATAGTTATTGAGTGGGGATTCATGCATAATTTTACCACAAATAAACGGGGATTTGCGTAGAATATTTACTTGAATAAACGGGGATTTGCGTTATAATGTTTGCAAAGCAGGAATTTAAATCTTACATTTTGATCGATTTTGCGAATACCAGTAAAGAAATTATCGGACTCTTTGATGATATGTATAATTTAGATTTTTTCTTTTTGCAATTACAACAGTTTACCGGAGTTAGATTATATGAGAAAGAGTCTGTAATCATTTTTGATGAAGTCCAGCTCTTTCCAAAGGCTAGACAGGCAATCAAATATCTTGTAGCTGATGGAAGATATAAATATATTGAAACAGGCTCTCTTTTGTCTATAAAAAAGAATACAAAAGATATATTGATTCCAAGTGAAGAACATAAAGTATCCATGTATCCTATGGACTTTGAAGAGTTTTTATGGGCGATTGGCGATGAAATAACTGCTGACACGATTAAAATGCTCTTAAAAAGCAAAAAAGCTGCCGGAAATGCACTGCATAGAAACCTTATGCGAATTTTCAGATTATATATGCTCGTCGGCGGAATGCCGCAGGCAGTCGAAACCTATATAGAGCAAAACAACCTGCAGGCAGTCGATGAGGTCAAAAGAGAAATCGTAGATTTGTATGAGGAAGATTTCGTTAAAATCGATGGGAGCGGTCTTGCAGGTGACATTTATGATGCGATTCCTGCGAATCTCAGCAGCAATGCGTCGAGATATGTTTTATCCAATGCAAGGGAAGGGATAAGGGCGGAACAGGTGCGGGAATTAGTACCGGATATGCTGAGTTCTTTTACTGTCAATATTGCTTATCATGCAAATGATCCGAGTGTGGGCATGGCACTGGAAAAAGACGCGGGCAGATATAAGCTGTTTCTGTCTGATGTCGGATTATTTGTGACGCTTGCCTTTAAGGATAAAAAATATACGGAAAATGTAATATATAATAAGCTCCTTTCGGACAAGCTCGAGGCCAATTTAGGATATGTATATGAAAATGCGGCCGCACAGATATTGATGGCTAAGGGAAATAATTTGTTTTATTATACTATGGAAAGCAGCACTTCGAATCATTTGTACGAGATTGACTTTTTGATTTCTGCGGAGGATAAAATATGCCCGATTGAAGTCAAATCGGGCAATTACAGAAGTCATAAATCACTGGATGTATTTTGCGACAAATTCAGCCGCCGCATCGGAGATAAATATATCGTTCATACCAAGGATTATAAATGGGAGAATGGCATTCATTATATCCCGATATATATGCTTCCGTTTCTGTAGAAACAAAAGGCAAGCTCATTTTGAGACCATATAGGGAAAAAATTCGTACCCAAATATTTTAAATTTTCTATGGTATAGAGATAGAAAATGTGATAAAATTATAAAAAGAACAAATGTTTGCAAGGCGAGTGAGACAGGAGGCAGCTTAATGCTATACAAAACGCACTACGATTCTCCGCTGGGCGGCATGCTGCTGTCGGCGGACGACAAAGGCTTGACAGGACTGTGGTTTGACGAACAGAAATATTTTGCATATGGGCTGGCGGAATCGGAGGCCTGCGAGGAGCAGGAAAATTCGATATTGACTGAGGCGAAGCACTGGATGGATATTTATTTCTCGGGAAAAGAGCCGGACTTCGACTTGCCGATTAGCCTATCAGGAACCGATTTTCAGAAGAAAGTCTGGGGGATTTTATGTACGATTCCTTACGGTAAAACCATGACCTATGGACAGATTGCGGCGCAGCTTGCGGCAGAACAGGGAGCAGCGCATATGTCGGCACAGGCGGTCGGCGGCGCAGTCGGGCATAACCCGCTGAGCATTCTTGTTCCATGCCATCGCGTGGTCGGCGCGAACGGCAGCCTGACCGGATATGCCGGTGGCATTGACCGGAAAGTAAAGCTTCTTACGTTGGAGGGCGTTGATATGAGCAGGTTTTTCGTGCCGAAAAAGGGGACGGCATTGTAAAAGGCTGCAGAGCCCCCTCAATCTATATACGCAATCCGAAAATAATCCAGATATGTTTTATACTTATCCTGTGCAGCCAGACAGGTATCTGTCAGATAACCTTTTTCGCGGCTCCATTCTTTTAATCCGCGGTAATAAAACAGCTTCAGATCGTCCTCAATGATAAACGGAACGATATGATATTTCAGGCACTCCTTAAACAGGATCAGCCTGCCTACGCGGCCGTTGCCGTCCTGAAACGGGTGAATCCGTTCAAACTTTACATGAAAGTCAAGAATATCTTCGAGGGTCTGCACCTTCCTGCTATTATATTCTGCTAACAGAACCTTCATCTTGTCTGCCACATCTTCCGGCAGCGTGGTGTCCATACCACCGACTTCATTAGGAAGTTTCTTGTAATTGCCGACAGCAAACCAGTCTTTTCGGGAGTCACTGGTACTGCTTTTCAGGATTCGATGCAGTTCCTTGATGAACTTTTCAGTCAGCGGTGCTTTTGCGTGGTCTATAATCATATCGATGCAGCGAAAATGATTTGCCGTTTCAATCACATCGTCTACATTGAGAACTTCGTTTTCTATGCCGATGGTATTTGTCTCAAAGATATAGCGTGTCTGCTCGTGTGTCAGGCGGCTTCCTTCCATGTGATTCGAATTATAGGTCAGATCAATCTGCGTCTTATGATAAATACCGCCGGAATATTTCTTCTTTTTTTCTTCCTGTAAAATATTCAGCAGCGCCATAGGCAGAGCTGCTTTCTGATTGGAACGCGCGGGCTTTTTAGCGCTTTCGGGGATATTCCAGGTCTTTCCGGTAAGGAAAGCTCCCGGGACTCGTCCCTTGGCGCAGTAATTTCTTACACTGCGCTCGGAGAGATTCCATTTTTTCGCTGTATCAGCAACTGAAAAATATTGCATCTGCCGTCCTCCTGTTAAATCTGAAAGTTACAAGTCATTAAAGATAGTATACCATATTATCGGCAATAAATATACAGATTATTTGCCATAAAAGGCAATGATTTTACCGATGACGGCAAATCTACCGACCGGAAAAGATTCTCGAGAAAGTCTTTTAGAATGCTGCAAAAAGCTGACACATGACGAAATTTATGATATCCTGTTAGAAAGCCGCTGATTTTAGGCGGCTTTCTTGGGGGCTATGGTTAGCTTGTGCTAACATGGACGCGTGAGAACGCATAAAACGGAGGCGATGCAAAATGAAATACGATGCAACAGCAAAGGCGATGTGGCTGATCTTCAGAAAATCCTTTGAGGAGAAACTTATGTGCTGAATATGCCGGAAAGACCGACTGCAGAGGCACTGACTGAATACTATGAGCGGGCGATGATGAAAGGCCTCGCTCCGGAAGAGGGAAAAACGTTTTATTACGAGTTTGCGACCTGACCGACTGCTTCGTATGACGCTTACGATGAATCCGATGACACCGAGGAAAAAGCAAAAACCGAAAAACTCAAGGGCGTCGGACATTTGCACGGTTGACTGAAGAAGCACAGCCGATTAAAATAGAAATACATCGCAGAAAGACGAAAGGGGATGTACAGGAGGGAGCAGAGTCATGAAAAAATACGGAAAGAAGGAAATCACAGAGCTTTTGGACAGCAAAGGCATAGCATATGAAATCAGAGAGCATGCAGCGGTGTTCACCGTTGAAGAGGCGGCAGCCCTGAATCTGCCGTATTCGGAGACAGCGGCGAAAAATCTGTTTCTGCGGGATGATAAGAAAAAGAATTTTTATCTTTTGGTGGCGAGGGACGATGCTTCCGTCAACTTAAAAGAGCTGCGGGAGAAAATCGGTTCAAGACCGCTTTCGTTTGCGTCACCGCAGCTTTTAGATGAGATCTTGGGGCTGATTCCGGGCTCGGTTACTCCGCTTGGAATTCTCAACGATGAAGAACGCAAGGTTGAGGTTTTGCTGGACTCTGCCTTTGAGGGAAAGCGCATTGCAATGCACCCGAACGAAAACACGGCGACCCTGTGGATGCAGGAAGAGGATCTTGCGGGAATTGTCCGGGAGCACGGCAATGGCTATCGGTACGTGGAATTATAATTTTATTCAGTCCAGAACGCCACGGCTCTGAGCGGAGCTCCGTCGGCGTTCTTCCATTTCAGCGGCAATGCGAAGAACCAGAACAGATCCTTTCCACATTTGTCTAAATTACAGAGATTTTCAATGTTAATCATTTCATGCTCCCGGAAAAGCTTCTTGTGACGCGTCAGGTTTGCATCGGGAATCGGATCCATGCCGATGACATCAAAACCGATGCCTTTCTTCCCCGTGCTCAGGATGAAGTCTAAAACCTCATCGTCGATGCAAGGGTAATCACCGAAATAGCTGTCGCTGCCCCAGCGCTTATCCCAGCCAAGATAAAAGAGCAGGAAGTCGGCGGTTTTTGCTTTTTCAATGTCCGATTTTTCCAGTTCCGCCATAGTGATAGCCTCACCTTCGGCAAGATGCGCACAGTCAACGACCAGCGCTTTTCCGGCGAACTGTTCAATCGGAAGCGCGTCCAGTGTTGTCCTGTCCGCAAACAGATGGGCAGGCGGGTCAACATGCGTTCCGGTATGCGAATACATGGAAAGAAGCGTCTCCTTGAAACCGTCTTTTTCGTAGCTGTTGGCTTGCTTCAGCGCAGGCGGCTCTGTACCCGGATAGACCGGCATATCCTCTGCGATCGTATGTGTTAAGTCTAAGATCCTCATAGATAAGACCTCCCTTCATCATGTTATCTGTATTATACACTGCAAGGCTCCTGTTTATCAAATTTTTCTGATGATTGGCGAGATGCTTTTTTTCGCGAAAGCAAAGAGGACTGCACAAGAACGGGAAATCACCGTTACGGTACAGTCTTCTTTTCGCTTGAGCTTGCTTTGCTGTGCGTGCTTTATTTCCCGATGATATCTTCCATTGCGCGCAGGACGTTGCCGTGCAGGAGCATGTCGATCTGGTCTTCGTTGTAATGCTTGTGCATCGCGTCGATGACCTTATCGAAGCCCGTGTAATCGACCAGCTCTCCGGCTGATTCGATACCGTCGAAGTCGGAGCCGAAACCGACATGCTCGATCCCCGCCTTATCCACCATGTAGCGGATATGGGTAATGATCTGATCGACCGTCGCGTAATCGGAGTCTTTTTTTAAGAAAGAAGACTCAAAGTTGATGCCGACCACGCCGCCGGCTTCGCCGAGCGTCTTGAGCTGATCGTCCGTCAGATTGCGCTTGTGCGGGCAGAGCGCCTTAGCGCAGGAGTGTGTTGCCAGGAATGGTTTTTTGCTGTGGCGCGCCACGTCGTAGAAGCCGCCTTCGGACAGATGGGAAACATCGATGATCATGCCGAGCTCGTTCATTTTGTCAACAACTTGCAGACCGAACGGCGTCAGACCTTGCGCGTTCTGCTGCGGATCGTCATAGCATGGATAGCCCATGGAATTCGGGAATCCCCACAGCAACGTAAGCAGCCGAACGCCCTTATCGTAAACCTCTTGGATTCTTTCAATCTTCCCGTCAACAAAGACGCCGTCCTCGATCGTCAGGAAAGAAGAAAGATAACCATCCTCCGCATTTTTGAGGATATCCGCGGCGCAGTAAGCCGGGCGCAGGATATCTTGATTTTCCTGCAGCTCGGAAATATAGTTTTGATAAATGGACTGAAACAGGTCATAGGGATCCATCGTCTGCATCTCACGGCGCGAAAGATAGATCGCGAAAAACTGTCCCATACCCCCGTGCTCCTTCATCATCTTGAGATTCAAATGCCCCCTGCCGTCGCGCAGCGAGCGGTTTTTGTGACGCCAGCATTCGAGAAGTGTGTCACAATGCATATCTAAAATTTTCATGGATTGATTCATATTGTATACCTCCCGGAATCATTATATAACAGAATCACGGAATAAGCAAAAAAATTCCGAACTTCAAGCGTAAAAAACCTTAGATGTATGGTATACATGGACAAACACAGGAGTTTATGGTAAACTATGCCCAGAGTAAACGTTTAAGTCGAGGCAGGGGGTCGAGACATGGAGGACGCAATGCACATCATGGAAGAAATTCTGGGGACGGAATACAAGGGTCTGATTTTTATTAACGAAGAGCGAAAAATCGGTTCTTACAGTCGATGTGCAAAAAAGATCACCGGGATTCTTCTGGAACATGAGCAGAAACATCCTGGGGGCAGGATTGAAGAAGGCGATATTGTCGTTATTGCGGACAATGAAATGGGAAATGATGACGAACTGACGGTCGAAAAATTGCAGACGATCGGCATTACGGATCGTAAGATCAAGAAAGGCGACGCGTTGATTGCGGTCGGTGTCTATAAGAATAAGAAAATCCGGCCACAATATAAATATACCAAAGGGTATAATCCCAACGGTCGTTTCGAGCTGAGCGTCGATTATCTGGGGTTTGAGATCGCAAGTCGGATTGATTTCGCGCATAACAGCATGGAAATTTCGGTAAATGGTGATGTCTATACGATGCGCTTCTTTGAATCGGTCGGTCACATGGTTGTCATCGATAGCGCGACGGGAAAAGTAAAATTCTTTCAGGCGCGTGGATACGGCTACCGCGGGGAGGAGATCGGAAAGCTACTTTCCGGCAAGCCTTATCTGCCGAAGCTGGACTATGAGACGAGCGGCGAAGCGGGCAGCGAACTGCTGTCGACCATCGGCGCAGAGATTGGAAGCATCCTTTACGGCGATGAAATTCTAGCGGAAATCGAAAATATGTTCGCAGAAGCGGATGGTTGCACGAAAAAAGGCATTTATGAGATCCACAAACGCCCGATATTCTGCGGCTTGACAAGGATCCGCAAGGGTAACGCGCAGGACGGCGTATACCTGATCCTGCAGGACGCCTCCATGCTGGAAGATGTGCGCCGTGAACGCGACGCAATCATTCAAATTCTGGAACAGCGACAAAAAAAGAAGAACCGGCGCAAGACTTACGATTCGGATTTTCATGTGAATGGGATGGATGATTTCATCGGAGAGGATCCGGCGATGATCGAGATCAAACGATTGGCGTATAAGGCTTCACAGACGAATTTCAATGTGATCATCACTGGCGAAAGCGGAACGGGAAAATCCCATCTGGCGCGAGAGATCCATAAGATGGGAAAAAAAGACGCCCCATTTGTAGAGGTGAACTGCAACGCGATTGCCCCGAGTTTATTTGAAAGTGAACTGTTCGGCTATGTAGCCGGTGCGTTCACCGGTGCGGCCGCAGGTGGCAAAGCTGGATTTTTTGAAGAAGCAAACGGTGGTACGATCTTTTTGGATGAGATTGGTGAAATTCCGCTCAGCATACAGGCAAAACTACTGCATGTCCTGCAGAACAAGCGTATTTATCGCGTTGGTTCCTCTAAGCCGATCGATGTGGATGTCCGCGTGATCACGGCGACCAACCGCAATCTGGAGGAGGAGGTTCACAAAGGCAATTTCCGGCAGGATCTCTACTACCGTATCAATGTGTTTCCAATCTGCATTCCGCCGCTGCGGCAGCGCAAGGGAGACCTGTATATCCTGATCAATTCGGTACTCGATGATATCTGCAAACGCTATCATATGAAGCATATGCTGCTTTCCGAGGAGGCACTGCAGAAGATGCTAAATTACAGTTGGCCAGGCAACGTACGGGAACTGGAAAATGTCATGGAACGCGCAGTCACGATTTGTGATTCGCCGTTGATCTATTCGGAACATATTCTGATTGAAGCAGAAACCAAACGGAGGATGACGCTTAAAGAGCAGTTGGAGCGGGAGGAGTGCCGGATTATCACGGAAACTCTGGCGAATAAACGATACAAAAGACGGGAGACCATGGAAGAACTGGGGCTGTCCAAGAGCGTTTTTTACGAAAAGCTGAAAAAATATCAGCTTGGCGAAGAATAAAAAAGAAGCAAAGTCAAGAAAAGCGCCGGCGTAATGCCGGCGCTTTCGCTTGACCTTATGATTTTACGGAAATTTCCCCTAGCTTCTATCTTCGGTAAATGCGAACCGGACGCAGCGAAAGACGGGCAAGAATATCGTTCTTGTTTGTACCTGCCAGTGTCGAGGCCTCCTGAATTGTCATTTCATTTATACCGCTGCCGTAGATGGTTGCCCAGTCCCCTTCGGCAATATCGGAAATTTCGGTCACGTCAGCCATAACCTGATCCATGCAGAGCACGCCGACCAGTGGGCATTTCACGCCGCGGATGGTAACATAGCCTTTATCACGCAGATTTCGCGGATAACCATCCGCATAGCCGAACGGCAAGGTGGCGATGACGGAATCGCGCGGAGCTTTCCAAAGGTAATCGTAGCTGACCCCATCACCGGCTTTGATGTGATGGAGCTGCGAGACAGCGGCCTTAAAAGTCAAAATCTGCTCGACCGGAACGAAACCTTTGTGGAAGCCGCGCATACCGTAGATCAGTGCGCCGACCCGAACCATGTTCAACCGGAACTGCGGATCATCGACGGTGGCAATGCTGTCAGCCAGGTGGTAATAACGGAACGTGATGCTGTCTTCCTTGAGACGATCCGCGATGTTTGCAAACAACCGGTATTGCTTGTCGTTTTCTTCGTCGTTGACCAATGCCAGATGAGAAAAAAGTCCTTCGGCGTCGATGTACGGAAGCGCGGTGATCGCGCGGATCGTCTGCACGGTCTGTTCACAGTCCCTCGCGTCCAGCCCAAGGCGGTGAAAACCGGTATCCAGCTTGATGTGTACCTTTGCTTTTTTGCTTGCCTCTTCGGCCAGAGCGTTCAGGATCTGTGCCTGCCGCAGGCTGAAGATGGTGGCGGTGATATCATGCTCGACAACATGCCGAAGATATTTATCCGGCGTGTGACCCATGATAAAGACCGGATAGTCCGGATATTCTTTTTTGATCTCCACGGCTTCTGAGAGCGTTGCCACCGAGAGGTAGTCCGCGCTGCTTTCCATCAGCGTCCGAGCGACGCCGACCGCGCCATGCCCATAAGCATTGGCCTTCACCACGGCCGTGATGGCAGTATCCGAACCGACTAGCTTGCGAATCAGTCGCATATTTTGGGCAAGTTTGCCAAGGTCGATTTCAACGACCGTGTCTCTGAGAACTTCCTGTTTCATCATTCGATTTCCACCTCCATGATTTTGAGTACAGCGAGCACTTCCGCAAGAATACCGGTGCGGATGCAGCCTTCATCCGGATTGAGGATCGCGGAGTGCAGTGCCTGCACCGGTGTACCCGGCGTATGGCAGCCGAGATTAAAATACAGACCCTTGGCGGCGTGGCAGAAATAAGCGAAATCATCCGCGCCGAGGCTGGATGTTGGGTCTATCATCACGTGCGCATCGCCGAGTTTTTCGCGGCAGACCTCGGATACCGTATCCAACAGCTCTCGGTTGTTGATCAGAGTCGGATAGCTGTCGGTATAATCCACGACACAGGATGCGCCATAGGCCTTGGCGATGTCGCTGCAGAGCTCTGCCAGCTGTTTTTTGATAAAGTCACGGTTTTTCATGTCGAGCACACGGATGATGCCGGTAAAAACGGTTTCGTCCGGGATGATGTTTCCAGCCGTACCGCTGTGAAAGGAGCCGACGGTGATCAGTGCTGCGTCTACAGGCTGTAGCCGACGGGTCAGGATGCTCTGCAGGGAACTTACCATGGTGCAGGCTGGCAGAAGCGGATCAATGCCGGTGGATGGGTGAGCGCCATGACAGGATTTTCCTTTGACAGTGACGGTAAACATGGTAGATGCCGCGTTCATGCAGCCCGGAATAAATTTCAGACATCCGACTTCTACGGATGGTTCAATATGCAGACCGATCACAGACTCAACGTGCGGATCTTCAAGGCAGCCTTCCTCGATCATATCCTTTGCGCCGCCGCGGGTTTCCTCGGCCGGCTCGAACAGGCAGACCACAGACTGTGGCAGATCCTCCTGCAGAGCCTTGAGAACCGAAGCACTGCCGAGCAGGATGGAGGTGTGGATATCGTGTCCGCAGGCGTGCATCACACCATCGTTTTGCGATTTGAACGGAACTGCGGTTCGCTCGCGGATCGGAAGCGCGTCGATATCCGCACGGATGGCGACCGCCTGCCTGCTTGTCTTTCCTGCGATGACAGCCTTGACGCCGTGACCGGCGATCTCGGCGCGGTATGGAATTCCGAGTTGATCCAGTTCGGAACGAATCCGCGCAGAGGTCTGCACTTCCTGTTCACCAAGCTCCGGATTTTGGTGAATGCTTCTGCGGATGGCGATACTTTTCGGAGCGGCAGCATCAACCAACGTTTTGATTTTATCGTAGCTTATTTTCATATACAGCAGCCTCCTTGACTTTCGGTTTGTTTTGCGTTATATTCTAACTATTATAACAGATTATCGATGCAAAAAGTGTGCCGAGAGGAGAAAAAATGGATAAAATGAAGATCGCTGTGGGTCTGATCATCATCGTGCTGTCGTTTGTGTACATCATCAAAAACAAAGAGACTATGCTGAACCATCTGCTGAAAAAGAGCGCGGAGGATTACGAAAAGCAGCAGAGAATCAAACAAAAGGCGCGGGATGTTGTAGATGGCAAAGCAGATGCGTTCGACACGCTGGCAGATGCCGTGAAGCCGGTCATCGAGGATGTCAAGCAGCGACAGAAGCCGCAGTAAAACCGGGTGACACGGTGCGTGCTTTCGATTCGAAAGCCTAAAAAACGAAAAGAAAAAAGCCCTTTTGACGGAAGAGGGCTTTTATAATTTCCGGTGTTTTTTCGTTCGATCAGTGGAAGGTTTCCAATAAACCGACGATGATGGCGAGCGGCGTGGAGCAGTTCAGGAGGAGCAGAACGTCCAAACAGGCATAGGCAAAGGCGACGTATTTCCATTTGCGACCATAACCCGGGATTTCTTTATAGGAACGATAGACGACAAAACGATCCGCGTCGCCGATGGCCGCTTCCCGTTCTTTGAGCAGATCATAAAACTGCTTGTGCTCGATGGCGTTGATTTTACCATCGCGAAAGAACGGAATGAAAAAGATCGCTTTCCTCTTGTCAGCGGCATCCTCTTTTCGCGCGAAGAAACGAATCCCTCTTTTGTCAAAGAAAACCGCTTTCGCGTCTTCGAAGTGGAACTCCTTTTTTGCGCGTGTAAGCCGGTTGTGATAGACGGCTTTTTCGCTGTTGAATTCCGTGTAGCAGACCTTATGACCGTTTGAGAGCAGAAGCCAGAATGCGAAAAACACCGCATTGACGAGAAG
>ERZ808240.4497-NODE-4497-length-12271-cov-4.026195_pt1 | contig 12271 bp, 8 predicted proteins | sample MGYA00521084_ERZ808240 | MGnify/ENA primary metagenome ERZ808240 (study PRJEB31516, sample SAMN03275571) | gut metagenome | biome: mammalia-associated habitat; material: feces | host: Papio cynocephalus | place: Kenya | collected 2012-08-06 ... | reverse complement strand
TTCCTATAAATGCCCTTGCAATTGAAATACGCTGTTTCTGACCGCCTGAAAGATTTTTTCCTCCCTGAGATATTACTGTATCAAGCTTTCTGGGGAGTTTTTCAACAAATTCCCAAGCCTGAGCGATTTTAAGAGCTTTTATGATTTCCTCATCAGTTGCATTTTCATCAGCAAGTTGCATATTTTCACGCACCGTACCGGTAAACAGTACAGCTTTCTGAGGAACGTTTCCTACAATTTTTCGTAAAAAATCACTATCATATTGTTTGATATCCCTGCCGAATATTTTTATGTTTCCTGAATCCGCATCATAAAATCGTGGAATGAGTGCAGAGAGAGTGGATTTACCGCTTCCTGTACCGCCTATAATTCCAAGCATACCGCCTTTTCTGATTTTAAATGTAATATTTTCAAGTGAATTGTCACCAGCACCATTATATCTGAAAGAAACGTTTTCAAATTCAATGGAGTTTTCAGCATTTTTATCAACAGAATCAAGACTTCCTGAAATGATTTCATTTTTACATTCAAAAACATCGCTTATACGGTTTGCAGATGCAATTGCCTTTGTGAATGTTACAATAAGGTTTGCAAGAACTACAAGTGCAAGAAGAATCTGTGTCATATAGTTTATAAATGCAGTAAGTTCACCCTGAGTTATACTTCCACCGTCAACACGTATTCCTCCGAAATATATTATAGCAACAATACCGAGATTCATTACCATAAAGGTTACAGGATTTAAAACTGATGATATTTTTCCGGCGAGAATTGCATTGTCAGAAAGGTCATTGCAGGCTTTGTTGAAGTTTTTGATTTCATCTTCCTGATGTGAAAAAGCTCTGATAACTCTTGTGCCTTCAAGATTTTCTCTTGTGAGAGTAGCAGTTTTATCGAGTTTCTGCTGAGTTTTTTTGTAAAGCGGAATAGTTCTGCTCATTACAGCATATATTATAAGTGATATAATCGGTGTTATAATAAGAAATGCTATTGAAAGTTTCAAGTCTATAAGCATTGATGCAACAATTGCACCTGCTACAAGGAAAGGTGCTCTGAATGCAAGACGAATGAACATATTTACACCTGTCTGAACAGAATTTGTATCGTTTGTAATTCTGTTTATAAGCGTTGAAGTTCCGAGTTTGTCGATACTGCTGTATGAAAGTGTGTTTATGTGTTCATAAAGGGATTTTCTCAAATCTGTTCCGAATCCGTAAGCACATTGTGATGCAAAATACTGGCATACAAGGGCAAAGAGAAGTCCGCATATTCCAAGAATAACCATAACTCCGCCCATTTTAAGTATATACCCTGTATCATTGTTTCCTATGCCGTTGTCAATAATTTTAGCCATTACCACGGGAACTATAAGTTCAAATATGGCTTCAAGAAGCTTGAAAAACGGCCCGAGTATAAGCTGTTTTTTATAGTTTTTAAGATATATCAGTACTCTTTTCATAAATTTTTATATTCCTCCGTAAAACAGACGGATTTCTCCGTCTGTTTTATTTATATTTCTATACCGTTTTCAATAAGGAGATTTCTTGCAGTATCAACTGAATCAACACCTTCTGCATTTTTGACAGGTGCAAATTCGTGATTTCTTTCAACCTCATATGGAAGACAGCTTTTATGCATATGAATCATATCAAGTACAAGTGTTTCAAATTTGAATACTTCCTTGTTTACTGTGTTACCGTTTTCATCAAGACAATTTACTTTTTTCTTTACGATATGAACAGGCATCTTGTTGTTCATAATCTGTTCAAGCTTGTCAGTTCTGAAAAGATAGTTAAGAATAACACCATATCTGTATGAAAGACTTCCGTCAGGTTCAAGTCTGTGAATCATATCATCAGTCATTTCATAGTATTCAACAATTGAAGGCTTGTCATTTTCAAGACACAGTACACCTACTTTTTCATTCGGTGAAGCCTTGCTCACAACTTTTCCTCCTGATTCACATTCAGAACAGATTACAGAACCTATGAAAGCGGGGTCAGCAATCTGCTGGAGAACATTGTCAACGGCAAAAACATTAATCCATTCGATACCCTTGTTTTTAATTTCTTCCAGAAGTCCGGCTTTGGCAATAGATGAGAACCAGCCTCCGTTGCCGTTAGGGGAGAGGAATATTTTATCCTTTTCCTCAAGAATTATCTTACCGTTTTCATCAACGGCAAAAGCCATATCCTGAACAAAAAATGTTACATAATCCTTATTGTATCCAAAGTAGTTATGTTCTTCAAAGAACTGAACAGTTTCAGCATTATTTGTTTCGCTTGTCATAATATAAAGCGGAATCCATGCACCTGCCCTTTCAGCAGTGGATTTTATGTTGTTTATGAGACATTCAAAGATGTAAAGTTCCTTATTGATTCCAATATTGAACATTCCCTTTGGGTGTTCAAATCCAAGTCTTGTACCTTGTCCGCCAGCCAGAAGAACAGTAGCAACTTTTCCGTTTCTGATTGCCTTTATACCGGCTTTGGAAAATTCATCATATCTTTCTTTGACTTCATTTATAGTAACAGCTCCGAGAGGTTTGAAGTTTCCTCTTTTTTCGGAAACATTTTCCTGACCAAGACATTCCAGAAGTGACAAATCAAGTTTTTCAATCTGTGACAAGAGATTTTTCTGGGCTTCATCAGAAAGCTCATTATAATATTTTAAAACATGCTCCTGTTGACAGGAACTGAGTTTATCAAAAGCTTCTTTGTAATTCATATAAAGAAATTCCTCCTCAAAAATAGTATTATTTTTATTATATCACAATTATTTACAGAAATCAATCTTATTATTATTTTTCATGATAAAAAGGCGGAAAAAATCCGCCTTTGATTTTTATAATATAAAGCATATAAGTCCTGAACAGCCCTCATTTATGACACGTTCAAGCGTTTCCTGAAGTTTCATTCTTGCATCAGTAGGCATCTTGTAAAGCTTGCTGTGAAGTCCCTCATTGACCAGTTCATGCAAGGATTTTCCGAATATATTGCTTTCCCATATTTTAGTGGGATTTTCTTCAAATCCTTCAAGAAGATAATGTATAAGTTCTTCGCTCTGACGTTCCGTACCTACAATGGGGCTTACTGTTGTATTTATATTTGCTTTCATAAGATGTATTGACGGTGCAGAGGCTTTAAGCTTGACGCCGTATTTTCCGCCCTGTTTTATAATTTTTGGTTCTTCAAGAGAAAGTTCTTCCATTTCGGGCATAACTATTCCATATCCTGTTGCCTCAAGTTCAGCAAGAGCAGGTTCAAAGCGTTTGTATTCATTTTTTATTCTGTTGAGTTCAAGCAGAACAGGGAACAAATCACTTTCGCTTTCAATTTCTATTCCTGTTTTTTCTCCGAGTATCTTATAGAAAAGGCTGTTGTCGATTTCAGCACTTATCGTGACACTTCCTTTTCCCAAATCCATTTCGCTTACTTCTGATTTTATGATATGCGGACAGTTCATTATTGACTGGATTATATATTCTGCCTCACGCACAAGCTTTACATCTTTTGCACTGTCACGGATACAGTCCATAATATCATTTTTCAGCCAGTGACCTTTTTCAAGTGAATTTATCCATTTTGCCGTTCTGATATTTATTTCTTTGACAGGGAAGGAATAGAGTATTTCCTTCATAATAAGTTTTATATCGCTTTCACTGAGTTCAAGACAGTTTACCGGAATTACCTTGCAGTCATATTTATCAGTGAGATTACGGCACATTTCGGCAGTTTCCTTTTTTTCAGGATTTGCAGAGTTCATTATAACAACAAAAGGCTTTCCGAGTTCTTTCAGTTCAAGTATTACACGTTCTTCACATTCTTCATATTCCTGTCTCGGAATATCTGATATAGAACCGTCAGTTGTAACAACGAGTCCTATTGTTGAATGGTCAGCAATAACTTTTCTTGTTCCTATTTCCGCAGCCATATTGAACGGTATTTCTTCATCAAACCACGATGTCATAACCATTCGGGGCATTTCGTTTTCAATATATCCCAGAGAGCTTGGAACTATATATCCTACGCAGTCTATAAGGCGGACGCTGAAACTTGCATTTTCAAGATTTATTTCAACAGCTTCTTCCGGTATGAACTTTGGTTCAGTAGTCATAATAGTTTTTCCGCCTGCTGACTGCGGAAGTTCATCTATTGCCCTTTCACGTTTGAAATCACTTTCTATATTCGGAATTACAAGGGATTCCATAAAGCGTTTTATAAATGTGGATTTTCCGGTTCTTACAGGACCTACAATTCCGATATAGATATTTCCTCCGGTTCTGCCTGCAATATCACTGTATATATCTTTAGCCATTTTATATAATCTTCCTTTCCTATTTATTACAGTACCATCGGAATTAAAAGCATTCCGTCCTTTTCAAGCCTTTCGCTGTAAAGATTATTTTCCTCCATTATAGCATCAACGCTTGTGCTGTATTTTTTAGCAATATCCCATATATTTTCGTTTTCTATGCCGTAGTAGAGTTTAAGTGCATAATCACCGTCACGAACTTTTCTGACTGTATCATCAACATTTATTTCAGATATGGCTTTTACAGATGATGAATTGAAAACAGACAGTGAAACATTTACATCTGCCTTTGCAACAAGAGTATTTTCGGGAGTGATATTGTAGGAAACATTGTTTACTGTTACTTCAGATGTTGCCGAACCTTCAGGGCAACATTCCTCAACGCTGAAACTTTCTTCAAATGTTTCATCTTTATCAGTCATTATTATAAATCCTGAACTGTCTTTTCCGGCTATTGTATATGTTAACATTCCACTGACGATTACTTTCTTTTCATCAAATGAAAGGCGTGTGTTTATATTTTTCGGAGTACACCACAAATCATAGATGTTAACAGGCATATTGTCGCTTTCACAGATTTTTGCACTGTTATGTATTTCATTGTCGGTGATAACAGGAATCTGTTCTGCCTTTATTTCTGATAACAGTACATTGCAGGGATATGTTGTTGAATATGCATCTGTTCCGAGCAGTACCGAGGCGGATTTTATTCCCTTACATTCAAGTCGCAGTTCCATTTCGCATTTGAGTGTTCTGTTTTCACCTGATTTGTCTGAAACAGGAACAGCTTCACAGTAAACAGCATAAGGTTTCATACTTATCTCATAGCTGTCATCAATACCGTCCATATCCATTATCTGACTGAAAGGAACAGTAAATTCAAGCGGTTCAACAGCTCCGCCGTCCTTTTCGCAGGAATAAAGAATTTTTATAAGAGCTTCACCCTTAGCCATTATTTTTCCTGATATAATTTTCCTTTCGCATCTTATCGAACGGCAGGCACACTTTATGATATTAATTATAGGTGGCTGGGAGTCGTTGATTTCTATTTCTTCTGAAAGCTGAACGGATTTTACTGATGAAAGCTTTTTCTGTGCAAAGTTCACAGGTGTTTTTCTTATCTTGACGTTCATTCCGAATACATCACTTATTACCTCCTGACAGTTTTCGCCTGATATTTTTATCTTTACTGAAACTGCTCCTCTGAGGTCAAGACGGCGTTTGTTCAATGCACGATAATTTATATAATCGGTTTTCGGAGTGAGTTCTATTGAAGGATTTTCACAGATTTTTCCCAAATCAAGAGTTTTTGAGAAAGTCTGTTTCTGATTGACACACTGCAATGCTCCTCCTGATTCACTGCAATAGAGTATTCTTATATCACAGCGAAGTTCATAGTTGAGCTTGTCACCGTTTATGCTGTAATCAGTTACAGTCGGAACGGCTTCACATCTTACAAGTCTGAATATATCTGCATAGTAATCGGGAAGTATATAGTCAAGTTCTATTCCCTGTTCCTGCATACCCTCATAAATGCACTCTGAAACTGATATAGTTTCCTTGTTTACCTTGAAATCCATAAACTGTTGTCCTCCTAAATATTTTAGTTCTGTCACATTATATTCGTATACACGTTTTCTTATTACCTGAAAGAATAATATTTTTTCGGAATTTAAAAAAGTTCATATAAATTTTCCCTTATTTGCCATAATTTTTTTACTGATTGATATTGAAATTATTTCCCGCATTTGATATAATGTTAGTGTACATCATTGAAATATATATGATGAATATATTTTTTATGAGGACTGATTAAAAATGAATAGAAAATTTTTTATGCTTGCGGTTATTTCATTGCTCTGCCTTTTTACATACGGTTGCGGAAGTCATGAAATAGAATCCGAAAATTCATCTCCCATTATCGAAACAGTTACAGAAACATCTGTTGCAACTGAAACACAGACTTCCTGTACATTGATTACAGCTAAGACTGATATTGTTTCAACTGCTGTAACTTCTGCAACTGTTTCAGAAACTTCACAGCAGGTGACAGTTGCTTCATCAGTACAGAATACTGCTGTTGCAACATCAACAACCTTTAAATCACCTTCAGGTGAAACAAATTTTAAAACTATAACAAATCAGCATGCCCAGTATGAACCGAGAGTTCCTTCTGTTCTCAAACCGCATGAACCTGTTATATACACTACTGCACCGCCTGACAGTGAAAATCCCTCTGAAGCCATAACAACTCTTGTTTCTGATATTATAGAAACAGAACCGCCGGAAGAAAGCTCTGAAAATAATTCTCCTGAACCTGTTACTCCTGATGAGCTTTATTTTTATGGTATGACTCCTTCTGATGACATAAAAGACCTTATAGGTTCTTTCGGAGAATATGAAAGTATGACATCTACTGCCGGAGAATACAGTCCTGATGAAGTTCAGGCTGAAAACAGACATTATTATTTTTCAAATATGGAGCTTATAACATTTGTATATGATGATATGGAAATTCTCGGAGAGGTCATTATAAAAGACGATACATTTTTAACTTCAAGAAATATATCTATTGGAATGACTGCTGATGATGTTGTATCTGCATACGGCAACGGTGAATTTTATGATAATATATACAGATATCAGACTGATACGGGATATATATATTTCCATGTTGATGAAAACAACATTGTTGATTATATAGGTATGCATGGAATATACTGATAAAAAAACAAGGCAGACTTTTAAAAGTCTGCCTTTATTTTTTTAAACCGGAAGTGATGATACAATATCTGCAAGATACTGCTGTATTGCGAGAGCATCATTTGCAGTTATTCCGTCACCGTTTGCATGAACATCAGCATTTGTAATTCCTTTTTCTGATAAAGCATTTTTCTGTGAGTCACTTACATATGAGGCAACTGCAACAACATCTGCAATATCAATATTTCCGTCACAGTTTGCATCTCCCCATACTGTATCAGAATCAGGCGATTCATCATCATAATACAGTTTAATGCTTAAAAGTTCTGACGGCATATCAGTCATATCACCTTTTTCATCGCTCCATATTCCTGAAAAAGTTCTTTCTATGGTGAAATCTGTTGTATTTTCAGGGAGCTTTACTTTTACAGTGACAGTATCCTCTGCCATCTGACTTGTATCCCAGAGTGTACCGTTGATATTTCCTGCAATTCCACCGCCTTTAGTGCCTTTGAAAGTAAGTTCTGCATATTTTGCATTTTTCGCTTTGAATGTCCATTTGTTTTCATCTTGTTTTGTAAATTCGGGATTTTCTTCTGAGGGTTTATTGTCATCAGGGTTTTCAGAGGGCTTTTCAGTAGGTTTTTCAGTAGGATTTTCCGTAGGATTTTCTGAAATATCAAATCGCTGTGGTTCATCTTTTATTTTTGTCCACATATATCTTAAAAACCAGCCGTCAAAATCAGTTATTTCCATTGAAGAACCAGCCATCATTATTGAATTTCCGCCGGGGAATCCTCCGGGCGGAAAGCCGTTTTCTTCACCTTCACCGCCATAAAAGTCAGTCATTCCGAATCCATGACCTATTTCGTGTTCAAGGACATGTATTCCGCTTCCGTCAAGCATATTCAGATAGGCATCATCTGAAAGTCTCTGTCCCCAGTCTCCGCCGCAGCCTCCTATTGAAGGAAACCCCTGTGTTGCCCATAAATACATATCAAATCTTTTTTCAAGTCCTCCGGGATACTGATATGATTTATCTGTGAAATGGTCAAATCTTGAAATTTCTGACGGTGCAGATGCAAGCTTATCAGGAATAGTTTCAACGCCGTTTGAAGTATCATAAGTACTGTCATAATCCTCAATAAGATTGTCATATACAATTTCATCAGGCTGTAAGTCCAGAAGAACACTTTTGTCAATAACTGCCCAGCCGACTATTTTTACATCGATATGTTCATATGGCCAGTTTTCATATCCGGCAAGCCATTTGTTCCAGTCATTGTAGCATTTTTCGAGCATAGTTTCAAGCTTTTTACGTTGTTCAAGAGTGATTGTTTTATATGACTGCCACCTTACAACGTAATTTACAGTTCCTTTTCCTGCAATAATCTGGTCAAATATTGTGTTCCACCTTGCTGTTGACTGTTCTTTTTCAACTCGGTTCTGCCAAATCCAGTCAGCAGCATACTGGTATTCTGACGGCAAATCACTTATGCTTACTGCACTTGCAGGACAGGAAACAAATAAACTGCTGTATGCAGGAACAGAAGTTACTGCAATCAGTGAAGCCACTGTGATACCTGATATTAGTTTTTTCAACTTCATAAAAATCCTCCCCTATATGAATTATTTTAATTATACGCTGTAATTTAATATTTGTCAATGCTGTTTTTCAACTTTGTGTAAAAAATATATTGATTTTATACAAATACTAAATTTGTGTTAATTGCAGAAAATTCCCTTGACATTATTGTCAGAAAATGATAAAATATCATTATTACATAACTTTTTAAAAGGGAGATATTCCGATGAATAAACTTAATGATGAAAGAAAGAAAAATCTTGAATCAGCACTCTTTGAAAAAGGTGCTACAAAAAAATTTCTTTCTGATATAAATGATGTACAGGAACTTATATTCCTTATTAACCTGCTGAACGAACGTTCAGACAAAAATGTAGGTTTCAATATTCAGGACAGTTCTGAATCCATATACAAGCACCTTATCGGTAAGCTTTCAGAACTTTCAGAATGTTTTTTTATTGCTGATGCTTCAACAGGCGGACTTCTTATAAAGGATAACTATGCTGATTTGTTTACATGCCGTCAGTTTGCTGAAGATGCTGTAAAGCGTTATTCTGATATGGGTGTTAAATGTTCTGTTTTTGATTCATCAGAATATAAGGGAAATATTTTTGAATATCTTTATTATCTTGGTATTCAGTATCTTATGATTGACTGTACTGAAAATACTTACAGCATTGCTGTTAAAAGAAATGATATACTTTCAAATTCAAAAATAAGAAAGTCTGCTGAATGTGATATTGACAATCCTTCACTCAGATTTTCAATATCAAATTTTTACTGCTCTCTCAATCATAAGGAAAGTTTCGGAATTGATGACAAGAAACTTAATAATCTCCAGAACCTTATGATTTATTATACTGCAAATGCTCAGTATATTGTTCCTTCAAAGAGAGATTCAGAGGATTCTTCAAAACTGATAATGGCTAAAACCGTTCTTGAAAATCAGGGAGAACTTCTCACTGTATTTACTGATAAACCTGAATTTGACAAGTCATATTCAGATGAATGGGAATATATAGTTCTCGATTTGGAGCATGTTCTCCAGAGTGCTGTTGCAGGAAACTGCAACGGAATTGTTATAAATCCCTCAGGTGAAAGACTTTCACTTGACAGAGCTACAATAGCTCATATAATCAAAACTGCAAAAACAATGACTTTTAAGGCATAATTTATGATTTACAGAAAACTTTCCATAGTTGCCGGCATACTTATGATTGGCATAACATCATTTTTTTCAATGTATTTTTCAAGGGCAATTGTAAACCATGAAAAATATTCACTTCTCGGCGTTGATGTATCATCATATCAGGGTGAAATAGACTGGAATGTTATTGAGCGTCAGGGAATAAAATTTGCTTTTATAAAAGCTACTGAAGGCAGTGGCATGACAGATGACTATATACGAATGAATCTTGAAAATATTGCAGATACTGATATATATCATTCGGCATATCACTTTTTCAGCTTTGACAGTGCAGGCGAAACTCAGGCTGATAATTATATATCTGCTGTCGGAAAAGATGAAATAAACCTTCCGCCTGTAATTGATATAGAATTTTACGGCGACAAGTTTAAAAATCAGCCGTCAAGAAGTGAAGTATATGCGATACTGTCACCCCTTGTTGAACGTCTTGAAAAATATTATGAAACAAAACCCATAATATATATAACATCTCCTCTTTACTTTAAATATATAGTAAACTCTCCTTTTTCAGATTATCCCATATGGATTAGAAATGTAAATTCTGAACCTTTTATTATAGACTGGGATTTCTGGCAGTTTTCCGATAAGGGTATGCTCAAAGGATATTATGGTAAGGAAAAATATATTGACCTTAATGTTTATAATGGTGATGAAAGAAAGTTTATTTCTGAAATGACTCACTGAAAGGATTTTTATGGAACCATTTAAATTAATTCCGCCTGTAAAGGATTATATATGGGGCGGTACTCGTCTGCGTGATGAATACGGAAAGAAAAGCAGTTCCGAACGTCTTGCTGAAAGCTGGGAACTTTCCTGTCATAAGGACGGTACAAGCATAATATCAGGAGGAAAATATGACGGAATGTCTCTTGCTGATTTTATAAATGAACACCCTGAAACCCTTGGTGAAAATTGCAGGAATTTTGAATATTTTCCCGTTCTTATAAAGCTTATTGATGCACATGACAATCTTTCTGTACAGGTTCACCCTGATAATGAATATGCTCTTGAACATGAAGGTGAATACGGTAAAACAGAAATGTGGTATATTGTTGACTGTGAACCCGATTCCGAAATTATATATGGATTTAAAGAAGAAATTTCAAAAGAAGATTTCAGAAATGCCATTGAAAATAATACACTCCTTGAAAAAGTAAATCATGTTCATGTGAAAAAGGGAGATGTTTTCTTTATAAAATCAGGAACTCTCCACGCTATCGGAAAGGGAATACTGATTGCTGAAATTCAGCAGAATTCAAATACAACTTATCGTGTCTATGATTACGGCAGAAAAGGTGCTGACGGTAAACCGAGAGAACTCCACATCGAAAAGGCTCTTGATGTTGCAGATACCTGTCCGCCTGAAAATGTTAATCAGAATGACATAAAAACTGAATATACAGATAACAGCTGTACGGAATTATTAGCAAAATGCAGATATTTCACTGTCTGTAAGGATACTGTTACACTTGAAAATAAATTCCATATTAACAGAAATTCGTTTACACATATTCTTGTAATTGACGGTGAGGGAACTTTGTATTCAAGTGAAGATAATTTTGCATATAATATGAAATTCAGAAAAGGTGAAAGCATTTTTATTCCCGCAGGAATGAAATGGATTATTAACGGCAAATGCAGTATAATCTATACTGTAATATAAATATAACGGAGGATTTTTATGAAATACTATGTTGGTATTGACCTCGGCGGTACTAATATCGTCGCAGGTGTTGTTGATGAAAACTATAATATAGTTGCAACAGCTAAAACTAAGACTAACTGTCCGAGACCTGAAAAGGATATTGCTGATGATATGGCTAAAATGGCTCTCGAAGCAGTAAAAAATGCAAATCTTACTATTGATGATATTGAATGGATAGGAATAGGAACTCCCGGAATTGCTAACAGCGAAACAGGTATTATTGAATATTCCAACAATCTCGGATTCAATAACACTCCTATGGTAAAATATATTCAGGAAACTATTGATAAGCCTGTATTTATTGAAAATGATGCAAATGCTGCCGCATACGGCGAATATGTTGCAGGTGCTGCAAAGGGTGCTAAAAATGCTGTATGTATCACTCTCGGAACAGGTGTTGGTGCAGGTGTTGTTATTGACGGTAAAATTTATTCCGGTTCAAACTTTGCAGGTGCAGAAATCGGTCATACTGTAATTGAAGTTGACGGTGCGGAATGTTCATGCGGAAGAAAAGGCTGTTTTGAGGCATATTCATCTGCAACAGGTCTTATCAGAATGACTAAAGAAGCTATTGCTGAAAATCCTGACTGCATTATGGCTAAAATGGCTGAAGAAAAAGGAAAGGTTACTGCAAGAACTTCATTTGATGCTATGCGTGCAGGAGATGACATTGCAAAGGCTGTTGTTGACAAATATATTAAATATCTTGCTGCCGGAATTACAAATACAATCAATATATTCCAGCCTGATATTCTCT
>ERZ808240.4494-NODE-4494-length-12276-cov-12.350135_pt1 | contig 12276 bp, 12 predicted proteins | sample MGYA00521084_ERZ808240 | MGnify/ENA primary metagenome ERZ808240 (study PRJEB31516, sample SAMN03275571) | gut metagenome | biome: mammalia-associated habitat; material: feces | host: Papio cynocephalus | place: Kenya | collected 2012-08-06 ... | reverse complement strand
ACCAGCGACCCCTTGACCCCCAGTCAAGTGCGCTACCAAACTGCGCCACCACCCGCTGCCGCTCACTCGCAGCAGAAAAGAGAATAACAGCTACCCGGGTTCCATGCAAGGACAAATTTCAATCAATTTGGAATTTGTCTCATATGGGTGCACTGAGCAGCTATTTTGCGGTGCGGACTCCCTTGACCTTCGTGATCTGCTTGTCGCGGCGACGATCCTTGCCCCAGAAGCAGCACGAGACCATGCCAGGTCCCACGTGCGAGCCGATGGTCGGGCCGATCGTGGGCCTTGTGACGACGAGCTCCGGATCGAACTCATGGAGCTCGGAGGCGATGGCGTAGCCGTCATCGGGGGCGTCAGCATCTCCAACGCAGCACACGTGGCCATAGGGCTCGAGCTCGCGCGTCTTCTCGAAGAAGTCGACGATCTTGCGAAGACCCTTCTTGCGTCCGCGCGCCACGCCGCGAATTCCAAGCGTGCCGTCGAGGTTGAAGTGGAGCAGAGCCTTGACGTCGAGCGCGTCGCCAAGTACGGCCACGCCCTTGGGGAGGCGTCCGCCGCGGTGGAGCGCGTCGAGGTTGTCCACCATGAAGATGGTGTGCAGGTTGTAGCGCGCCTCCTCGGCCCAGCTCACGATCTGTTCGGCGTTGAGTCCGGCGTCCCTCTTTCTGCACGCCTCCTGGACGAGCAGCGTGAGCGGCGTCGAGGCCACGAGCGTGTCGACGACGTAGATGCGCACCTCCTCGTCCGGGTGCTGCTCGCGTAGGCGCTCGAGTGACATCCGTGCGCCCTCGTAGCCGCCCGACAGGCCGCTCGAGATGCAGAACATCACCGTGGGCACGCCGCTCTCGTAGGCCGCCTGGAAGGCCTCGTCGTACTCGAGCTGGGAGGGCTGGGAAGTCATGGGCATGGCGCCGTGGCGGATGGCGTCGTAGAACTCGTGGGCGCTCCTCGTCTGGAACAGGTCGTCGTCTCCGGAGAGACCGCCGTCAGGCTTGCCAGCCTCCACGTAGTGAAACGGCAGGATGGTCACATCGAGCTCTCGCGCCATCTCCGCGGTGAAGTCGCATGTGGAGTCGGCCATGATCTTGCAGATGGAACCCAAGGTTGTCTCCCTCTCTCTCCGGTCCTTGCTTGCGGCCGGGCCGTTCGCTAGTGCGTGGTGCCGAGGTTGCCCTTGATGTCCTCGTCGTGGGTCACGATGGCACCAATGGCGGCCTCGAGGGCCTTGGCCATGGTGGCAAGCGGCATCGTGGGCGTGTCGGCGGGCTTGCCCACGCCCTGCTCGCACGCGTACGGCACGTGGACGAAGCCGCCGCGGACGCCGGGGAACTTGCGGTTGAGCAGGTAGAGCACGTTGTACATGATGGAGTTGCACACGTAGGTGCCAGCCGTGTAGCTCATGTTGGCCGGGATGCCGGCCTCGCGGATGGCGGCCACCATGGCCTTCACGGGCAGCGTGGCAAAGTAGGCCGTCTCGCCATCGGCGCGCAGCGGCTCGTCAAGGGGCTGCTCACCGTCGTTGTCGGGGATGCGGGCCTCGGCGAGGTTGATGGCAACCTTCTCCACCGTCACCGAGGCTCGGCCACCGGCCTGGCCCACGCACAGCACGTAGTCGGGCCTCTCGCGCTCGATGGCCTGCTCGACCACCTTCGCGCTCCTCGTGAAGACCGTGGGGATCTCGAGCTTGACCACCTCGGTGCCGCAGACCTGCTCGGGCAGCAGCTTCACGGCCTCGAAGGCGGGGTTGACGGGCTCTCCACCGAACGGGTCAAACCCGGTGACGAGAATCTTTGACATGGCAGACTCCTTCTCACGTGCGTGCGGGCGAGCACGCCTTTAGCAAAGAACAAGCAGGTAGATGATCTGGAACACGATCATGACGAGTGCGGGCAGCACCTGGTTCTTGATGACGCCCATGCGATCTCTCATCTCGAGCATCGCCACGGGGACGATGTTGAAGTTGGCGGCCATGGGCGTGAGCAGCGTGCCGCAGTAGCCGCAGGTGAGGGCAACGATGCCCACGAGGTTGGGGTCGGCCCCCAGCGAGAGGACGAACGGCGCGCCGATGCCGACGGTCATGACGGTGATGGCCGCGAACGCGTTGCCCATGACCATCGTGAACAGCATCATTCCCACGCAGAAGACGATGATTCCGATCGTCATGTTGCCGGACGGGATCACGCCGCCCACGATCTGCGCGATGACGTCGCCCATACCCACGGCCGTGAAGATGGCGCCGAGGCTTGCGAGCAGCATGGGCAGCATGCACAGGGCGCCCATGGAGGAGAGCATGCGCTCGGAGTCGTTGAGGAACACGAGGGGCTTGTTCTTGCGCGAGAAGCAGGCGAGGATTACGCAGGCCACCATGACGCCCACGCAGCAGCCCGTCAGTGCGCCGATCTGCTTCACGAGCGCGCCGATGATGGCGAAGACGCCGAGGCAGAGGGCGGGCACGAAGATCTTCATGCCGATGCCGCGGTAGTTGGCCTCGACCTCCTCGGCGCTCGGGGCGTCGGCGTCGGACGCCTCGCCCTTCTGCACCTGCTTGAGGAGAGCCGGGATGACCATGACTATGACGAGGCCGCCATCGATTGCCGCGGGAATCCAGCGACCGAACGCGATGACCACGCCGAGGGCGCACCAGAACACGAAGGTGCCCACACGGGCGGGGTTGGTCTTGTCGCGCAGGTTACGAACGCCCGCGTAGATGGACATGAGGCCCATGAGCACGTAGAAGACCTCGAGGAGCTTCGTGCCAAACGTGATGGTGGGGTCGAGGAAGAACTCCATGGCTAGGCCTCCTTCTTGGCGAACGCGCCCGGGTAGTACGTGGCGCGCAGGCGCCTGTCCTTGACGATGTAGTACACGGCGGCAACGCCGACGGCGACGATGGCGACGGGCACCTCGACGAGGGCCATGCGCAGGAGGTCGACCTCGTAGCCGAGCGTGTCCATCGTGGACTGGACGAGAAGCGCGCCCGAGGTGCCCACGAACAGCACCTGGCCGAAGAACCACGCGACGTTCTCCATGCCCGAGGCCATGCCCTTGAGCTCCTCGACGTAGTCCTCGTTGGGCTCGAGGCCCGCAGCCTCGATGGCGCCGATCGTCATCGGCATGATTACGGGGCGCACGAAGCCGGCGACGCCGCCAAAGCTCACGTTGAACGCAGCGAACACGACGCGCATGAGGCCGTACAGGGCGATGATGAGGCCGGGCGTTGCGTTCTTGACCTTGCCGATGAGCTCGGCCGCGGCGGTCTTGAGGCCGTTGCGCTCGAGCGTGCCGGTCACGAGCACGACGATGATGAAGATGGCCATGCTGCGGTTCGAGACGAACGACGTGCCGAGCGTGGAGAGGAAGTCCACGGGCGAGACGCCGCCGATGAGGGCCGTGGCAACCGAGGCCACGGCGATGATGAGGATCGAGTCGAGCTTGAGGGCAAATCCCACAATCACGATCGCGATGCCCAGAAGGACGAGATAGTTCATGCCAGGTTGGTTCCTTTCTTGTTCGCTACCCCTCGAGGGTCTCCTCGAGCTCGAGCCACTCGGCCTCGAGCTCGTCCAGTGACTGCTTGGCGGCGTCCACGTCTGCCTGCGCCCTCTCGAGCGCCACGTAGTCCGTGGGGTCGACCTCCCCCATCGCGCCCTCGAGCTGCTCGATGCGTCCGCGCTGGGTCTCCATCTTGCGCTCGAGGCTCGCGATCTGCTTCTTGAGGCGCCACTCCTCCGAGCTCGAGAGGCCCGAGCTCGTGGCCTGCGCCTGAGCGCCTGTGCCGGCCTGGGAAGCCGAGACGGGAGCCTTGGGCGCCGGGCCCTTGCCTGAGACGTTGCCGTCCCCGTGGCGGTTGCCGATGAGCCCGAGGTACTCGTCGACGCCGCCGGGAACGTGCCTGAGCCTGCCGTCGATGAGCGCATACTGGTCGTCGGTCACGCGCTCCATGAGGTAGCGGTCGTGCGAGACGAGCAGAAGCGTTCCCGGCCAGGTGTCGAGCAGGTCCTCCATGACGGCGAGCATGTCGGTGTCAAGGTCGTTGCCGGGCTCGTCGAGGATGAGCACGTTGGGCTCGTCGAGCAGCACGCACATGAGTGCGAGGCGCCTCGACTGTCCGCCGGAGAGGTCGGCGATGGGCGTGTCGAGCTCGCGCTTGTCGAACCCGAGGCTCTCGAGGAGCTTCGTGGGCGTGTACTCCTTGCCGCCGATGACGTAGCTCTTCTTGTAGGTGCCGAGAAGCTCGCGGACGCGCCAGTCGAGCTTGTCGGCGAGCAGGTCGATGTGCTGGGAGAGGATCCCGAGCCTCACGGACTTGCCGATCTTCACGCGACCGCTCGTGGGTGCGAGCTTGCCGTCGAGCAGGCGCAGCAGCGTCGTCTTGCCCGCCCCGTTCTCGCCGAGGATGCCGTAGCGGTCTCCGGGGCCGATGAGCCAGTCGAGGTGGTCGAGGACCGTCCGGCCGTCATAGGAAACGGTGGCGCCCTTGAGCTCAAAGACCTGCTTGCCGAGCCTGCTCACGGCCAGGCGCTTGAGCTCGAGCGGGTTTCTCATGGGTGGCACGTCTGCCACGAGCGCGCGGGCCGCCTCGATGCGGAACTTCGGCTTGCTGGAGCGCGCTTGGGCCCCGCGTGAGAGCCAAGCGAGCTCCTTGCGCAGGATGTTCTGGCGGCGCTCCTCGCTGGCCTGGGCCATGCGCTCGCGCTCGGCGCGCTGCTGGATGTAGGCGGAGTAGCCGCCCTCGAAGGGCTCGACCACGCGGTCGTGGACCTCCCACATGCTCTCGCACGTCTCGTCCAAAAACCAGCGGTCGTGCGTGATGACGAGCATGGCGCCGCTCCCCCGCTGCCAACGGTGGCGGAGGTGCCCCGCCAGCCAGGTGATGGCGCCCATGTCGAGGTGGTTCGTGGGCTCGTCGAGAAGCAGCACGTCGTAGGTGCCGATGAGCAGCCTCGTGAGGTCCACGCGGCGGCGCTGCCCTCCGGAGAGCGTGCCCACCTTGGCGTTCCAGTCCACGTCGCCGATGAGTTCGGCGATGATGCGGCGCGTCTCGGGGTTCGAGGCCCACTCGTACTCGGGGATGTCGCCTACGACCTCGTGCCCTACGCTCTGCTCGTCATCGAGGGCGTCGGACTGGCCGAGCATGCCCACCGTGATGCCGCCCCTCCAGGTGACCGAGCCGCTGTCGGGCTCGAGCGTGTGCGCGACGAGCTGCAACAGCGTGGATTTGCCGTCACCGTTCTTGCCCACGATGCCGATGCGGTCGCCCTCGTTCACGCCGATGGTGACGTCGTCCAAAACGGGCTTTCCCGGCCATTCGTGGCCGACATGCTCGCATCCTATGAGAATACCCACGTGATTCCTTGCCTTGTCTACTCGTCTCGCTCGTGCGCGAGGCGCCTCATCGTCTCTTCCGTGTCCGCCCCGTCTGCCAGCGCCCGCAGCGCGGAAATCTCCGCCGCGTAGCCGGAAGCCTCGTTGGGCGTCTCGAGGATCATCGGAAGCTCCCTCGTGCGCTCGTCTCGCACGATGGCCGAGAAGCACCCCAGGCCAAGATGCCCGAGGCCCAGCCGCTCATGGCGGTCCTTGTGGGCACCCACGGGGTTCTTGGAGTCGTTGAGGTGAAGCGCCTTGAGCCGGGGCAGGCCAATGACCTGGTCAAACGTGCTCAGCACCTCGTCGAGGCTTGCGGAGACGTCGTAGCCCGCGTCGCTCACGTGGCACGTGTCGAGACATACGCCGAGAAGCTCGTCGTGGTCGACGAGCTCGATGATGCGCGCAAGCTCCTCGAACGAGCGCCCCACTTCGGTGCCCTTGCCCGCCATGGTCTCGAGCAGCACGCAGGTGGACTGGCCGGGCACGAGGGCCTCGTTGAGGCCCTCTGCAATGAGCCTGATGCCCTCCTCGGCTCCCTGGCCCACGTGCGAGCCGGGGTGGAAGTTGTAGTAGTTGCCGGGCACGAGCTCCATGGTCTCAAGGTCCTCGGCCATGGCCCTGCGCGCGAACTGGCGGACATCCGGCTTTGCCGAGCAGAGGTTGAGCGTGTAGGGAGCGTGCGCCACCAGGCGGCCAAAGCCGTGCTGTGCCATGAGCCCGCGGAGCCTGGCGGCGTCCGCCGGGTCAGCTGCCTTGGCGGCGCCTCCCCGGGGGTTTCTCGTGAAGTAGGCAAACGTCGTGGCCCCAAGCGCCAGAGCCCGCTTGCCCATGGCCTCGAACCCGCCCGAGCTGGAGATGTGACATCCGATGGCTAGCACGTGGCGTCCGTCCTCGGCATGAGCAGCGTCTGGTCCGCCGCTGCCACGTCCAGGCCGGCCTCGCCGGGCTCGAGCATGTCGTGCAGGCGGTCGATGATGGCCTCGGCGACCTGCTCCTTGGGCATGCAGTCGAGCTCGAGCTCGTCATGCGGGCCCACGAGCGTCACGCGGTTGGTGTCGGAGCCAAATGTGGAGTCCTCGCGCGAGACGTCGTTTGCCACGATGAGGTCGCAGCCCTTGCTTGCCAGCTTCTTGCGCGCGTTCTCGAGCACGTTGTCCGTCTCGGCGGCAAAGCCGATGACGATGCGGTCGCCGCGGCTCTCCGAGAGCGTGGCAAGGATGTCGGGATTCTCGGCAAGCGTGATGTTCTCGAGCGGCTCGGCGGCCTTCTTGAGCTTGTGGTCGGCCGCCTGCTCGGGTCGGTAGTCGGAGACGGCGGCGGCGAGTATCGCTGCGTCAGCCGTGGCGAACGCGTCCTGGGTGGCCTCGAGCATCTGCGCGGCCGTGGTCACGTGGATGACGCCGACGCCGGCGGGCTCGGGTAGCGAGACGGGACCGGAGACGAGCGTGACGTGCGCGCCGTGGGCCGCGGCAGCCGCGGCGATGGCGTAGCCCATCTTGCCCGAGGAGGCGTTGGAGAGGTAGCGCACGGGGTCAACCGGCTCGTGCGTGGGTCCGGCCGTGATGACGATGCGGCGCCCGGCGAGGTCTCCGCGGGCACGGAGGCGGTAGAGCGTGGCCGAGACGATCTGCTCCACGGACGCGAGCTTGCCGGCGCCGGTCTCCCCACAGGCGAGCCTGCCGCTCTCGGGGCCCACGATGAGGTAGTTGCGGCTCTTGAGGGTCTCCACGTTGGCGACCGTGGCGAGGTTCTGCCACATGTGGACGTTCATGGCGGGCGCCACGACGACCGGGCACGGGCACGCGAGCAGCGTGGTGCTCACGGCGTCGTCTGCGATGCCGTGAGCCATCTTGGCGATGACGTTTGCGGTGGCGGGGCACACGAGGGCGAGGTCTGCCCACTCGGCGAGCTCGATGTGCGGGATGGCCGAGGACGCGTCATCGAAGAGGTCGAGCGTGACATGGTGGCCCGAGAGCGCCTCGAACGTCTTGGGGCCTACGAGCTCGCAGGCGTGCGGCGTCATGGCCACGCGGACCTCGCAGCCCTGCTTCTGCAGCCCGCGAAGGACCTCGCAGGCCTTGTACGCGGCAATGCCGCCGGTCACGAACAGTGCAACGCGTGCGGCGTGGCCGTCAACGAGCGTCTCTGCCATGCTCCTTACGCCTCCTTGTTCGAAACGACGAGGATTCGCTTGCAGTAGGGGCACGTCGTGACTTCGGCGCCACTGCGACGGATGTCGGTGAACGAACTGGGCTGCAGGGCCACACGGCATGCGGAGGGGCGATTGCCCACGAGCGTCTCCACGGCAACGCCGCCAAAGCGCTTGCGCGCGGCCTCGTAGCTTGTGACGAGCGAGCCCGGAAGGCTCGCCACGATGCGCTCGCGCTCGGCGGCAAGCGACTTCACCTGCGCGGTGATCTTATCCATGGCCTGCTTGAACGAAGCCAGCTGGGCAGCCTCCTCGCGCTCGAGCTTGTCGGCGAGGGCGCGGGCGTTCTTCTCGGCGCGCTCGACGGTCTCGAGCCTGGGAAGGAGGTGCTCGGTGTCGTAGTCGCACTTCTCGAGCTTCTTGGCGAGCGTGGCCAGGTTGAACTCCATGTCCTGCGCGGATCGGAAGTCCTGGTTATAGGAGCCGCTCTGAATCTCAGTGACCTTCTCGGAGAAGAATTTCTTGGAGTCCTCGAGGTCTGCGAGCTCAATCTCCAGGTCCTTGCGCTGCCCCACGATCTTGGTGAGCTCGCCTGCGACCTTCTTGGCGGCTGCCCTTGCGGCGGCCACCTTCTGACGCTGCGGCAGGGCCTCGGCGTTCTTCTTGGCCCTCATGAGCTCTAGGTCGATTTCCTGCAGTCTCAGCAGTGCGGATGCCTCAGACATGTGATTACTCCTTCGTGACGTGCGCGTGCCAGCGCAGGTCCTCGTCCAAGATGTGTATGCGCGTATCAGGACAGGCGTCTCGAACCACCCGGGCAAGAAGGCCCGCGTAGGGCAGCTCCGACGCGTCGTGCCCTACGAGTATAACGGCAACGCCGCACTCGGTGAGCTCCAACGCCCGGTGATATCCCGCCTCCCCAGCAATCACGCAATCCGCTCCGCGCTTCTGCGCGACCGTGCCCAGCGACCCGAGGGAGCCCGAGCAGAACGCCACTCGGCTGACGCTGCGGCCCTCGTCTCCCCAGACGGTCGGCGTGGTGCCGAACGCATGCCGGGCGCGGGAGGCTAGGTCGCCAAGCGTCAGCCCGTTGGCCTCGAGCAGGGCGCCGTAGCCGTCTGGCTCGACGAGCCTGTCGCTCCTCTTGAGGCCCAGCAGCTCGGCTGCGAGGTCAAGCGCCTCCTCCGACCTGTCGAGGTTCGTGTGCATGGCGACGAGCGAGACGCCGAGTCGGGCTGCCTCAAAGACGGCCGCGCCTCCCTGGGAGCTCGTGGAGGCCTGCGGTGTGAGAATAGCCGGCGGCTCGAGGAAGGCCGGGTGGTGCGTGACGAGGACGTTGGCACCTAGGGCCGCGGCGGCCCGTACGTTGGTGGGCGTCGGGTCGAGCGCGCAGGCCACGGTCTCCACCTTGGCAACAGGGTCTCCCACGGAAAGGCCGGGCCTGTCCCACTGCTCGGCATGCCCCCTTGGGAAGCGGGCGAACAGAGCGTCCTGCAGTTCTCCTACGAGCATTTCCGCCCCTCTCATGCGAAGCGGCGGGCCAGACGTCTTGTCTGCGCCCGCCGCGTGGTGTGGCGTAGGTCTAGCGACCGGCGACGATCGCGATCAAGCGATCGCAGAACGCGTCGAGCTCGTCTGGCGTGACGCGCTCGTCGAAGCTCACGCGCAGCGACCCCAGCGCCTCGTTGCGTGCAATCCCCATGGCAGACAGCACGTGGCTTGGGTCAAGCGAGCCCGACGAGCAGGCAGACCCAGCCGAGACCTCGAAGCCCGCGTCATCGAGCTTGAGCACGAGGGACTCGGAGTCCATGCTCGGCACCATGACGCTCACCATGCCGGGCAGTCGCGTCTGGTCGACGTGGGCGACCGTGGTGGGGATGATGCCGGTGCCGGGGGCACAGATGCGCTCGTAAACATGGTTGGCAAGTGCCTCGACCCGCGGCCTCACGGAGGGCAGCTCGCGGCAGACCTGCTCGGCCGCCGCCGCGAAGGCGACAGCTCCGGCAACGTCTTGCGTGCCGGGCCTTCTGCCCATCTCCTGTCCCCCGCCGAGGGACTGGGCCTCGAACGGGCAGCGCGTGCGCACGGCCAAGGCACCCACGCCAAGCGGGCCGCCGATCTTATGTGCGGCCACCGAGATGGCGTCTGCGCCCGCGCAGTCAAGGTCGATGCGGCCGAACGCCTGGACGGCATCCACGTGCGCGAGGGCGCCCGCGGCGTGAGCAGCCTTGATGATGGCCTCGGTGGGCTGGATGACGCCCGTCTCGTTGTTCGCGGCCATAACGCTCACGAGGGCCGTGGACTCGTCCGCGAGCCTGGCCACCTCATCTGCGCTCACAACGCCGTCTCGCGCGGGCTTGGCCAGCGCGACCTCGAAGCCCCTGGAGCGCAGGATGGACGCGACGTCGAGCACGGAGTCGTGCTCGATGGCCGAGAGCACGACGCGCGTTCGCTTGTTTGAGCTCTTGCGGCGCGCTCCCTCGGCCATGCCGAGAACGGCAAGGTTGTTCGACTCGGTGCCGCCGCTCGTGAGAACGATCTCGTTGGGGCGAAAGCCGCAGCCGATGCAGCGTGCCAGCGTCCGATGAGCCGCCTCGAGGTCGCGTGCCGCCGTGCGCCCGAGCGTGTGGAGCGAGTTGGCGTTTGCCACGGAATGGGGCTTCTCGTGGTAGTCGACCCAAGCGTTCAGCGCGCAGGGGCGCAGCGGCGCCGAGGCTGCGTAGTCGAGGTAGACGTAGCTCTTCTCGCTCATCTACCTACGCCCTCTTAGCGATGCCGGCGCGACCGGCCTCGCGAATCTCGGAGATGGCGGCGGCGCGGTCGGCCTTGCCGTACACGGCGCTGCCGGCGACGAGCATCGTGGCGCCAGCCTCGACGAGCTCGGCGGCGTTGGCGGCGGAGCAGCCGCCGTCGACCTCGATGATGGGGCTCACGCCGTGCTCCTTGGCGAGGGCGCGGACCTGGGCGACCTTGCGCAGGGAGTTCGGGATGAACTTCTGGCCGCCAAAGCCGGGGTTCACCGACATGACGAGGACGAGGTCGAGGTCGTCGATGATGGCCTCGAGCGAGCTCACCGGCGTGGCGGGGTTGATGACGATGCCGGCCTTGGCGCCCGCCTCGTGAATGGCGGAGACGATGCGGTGCGCGTGCGTGGCGGCCTCGATGTGGAAGCTCACGATGTCGGCGCCGGCCTTCGCGTACTCGACGGCCATCTCGTCGGGGTTGGAGATCATGAGGTGGACGTCGGCCGGAACGGTCGTGTTGGCCTTGACGGCCTTCACGACGTTCACGCCGAACGTGAGGTTGGGCACGAAGTGGCCGTCCATGATGTCGACGTGCACGTAGTCTGCCGTGGAGATGGCATCGAGGTCGGCGGCGAGGTTGGCGATGTCCGCCGAGAGGATGGACGGGGCGATCATGACGTCTTCGAGCATGGTGTGCCTTTCTGTCTGGCTTTTGCTGATTGATGGCTTATCTGTTGGCCGGGCCCTCGCCCATGCCGTAGAACTCGATGTTTGGGGCGCGCCCGCTGAGGGACGAGACGACCTCCTCGATGGAGACGCCCCCGTGGATGAGGCTCCAGACGCCCTCGACGAGCGGTACCTCGACCCCCTTGGCGCGTGCGAGCTCGCGCACGCTCGTGGCGGCGCGTGCCCCCTCCACGACCATGTGCGTCTCGCGCTCGAACTCATCGAGCGAGGTGCCGCGCACGAAGGCCTCGCCAAAGCGACGGTTGCGCGAGTGCTCGGAGGTGCAGGTGGCCACGAGGTCTCCCATGCCGGCAAGGCCCATGCAGGTCATGGGCTGGCCTCCCGTTGCGGCAACGACGCGTCCGATCTCGGCGATGCCTCGCGTCATGACGGCCGCAAGCGTGTTGTCGCCAAGCCCGAGGCCCGCACATACTCCGCAGGCAATCGCGATCACGTTCTTCACGGCGCCGCAGGTCTCCACGCCTCGGATGTCGTCAGAGACATAGACGCGGAAGGCGGGCGTTGCCACGAGCGTGCGGGCACGCTCGGCGAGCGCCTTGTCTGGTGAGGCGAGCACGGCGCAGGAGAACATGCCTCGGCTGACCTCCTCGGCGTGGTTGGGCCCGCTGAGGGCGAGCACACGCCTCTCGCCGCCGAGCTCGTCTGCCACGACCTCGCTCATGAGCAGGCCGCTTCCGGCCTCGATGCCCTTCGTGAGCACGATGACGGGAACGTCGGCCCCCACGAGACCCGCGAGCTCGTGGCTCACGGAGCGCAGGTGGGTGGAGGGCGTGCCGAGAATGACGGCGTCGGCATCGGTGGCCGCACTCGAAAGCTCGGACGTGGCCACGACGTTTGCGGGCAGCTCGACGTCGGGGAGATAGCGGGGGTTGTGGTGCGTCTCGTTGATGGCCTCGGCGCTTCCCCCTCCGTGGCTCCACAGCGAGACCTCGTCGGCATTGCTCGCCACGAGCGCGCTCACGGCCGTGCCCCACGAGCCGGCACCTATGACAGAGACGCGCGTCACTTGGCGCCGCCCACGGTGGCGTCGTCTGGGGTGGGCGCCTCCCCCCTCTTGTGGAACGAGAAGGGCTTCTCCTGGCCGCGGACGAGCTTTCTGATGTTGGTGCGGTGCGCCCACACCACGACGAGGCCGGCAGCCTCCACGATGAGGTCCTGCCCCAGGTTGGGGCCGTAGAAGAGCGCCAGCACGAGGCCCACGATGCCGGCCACCGTCACCGAACCGGCAGAGACGCGCTTGGTGGCGTAGGCGATGACGAAGAAGAT
>ERZ808240.4493-NODE-4493-length-12280-cov-3.080982_pt1 | contig 12280 bp, 9 predicted proteins | sample MGYA00521084_ERZ808240 | MGnify/ENA primary metagenome ERZ808240 (study PRJEB31516, sample SAMN03275571) | gut metagenome | biome: mammalia-associated habitat; material: feces | host: Papio cynocephalus | place: Kenya | collected 2012-08-06 ... | reverse complement strand
AGCTGCGGCATCAGGGCCGGGCGCGACACTATCACCGACACACCCCGGTCGGGGCGGTAGCGCACCACCTCGGCCCCAGCCTCGCGGGCGATAAGCGCACCGGCGCACACGTCCCATTCGTGCAGATTGAGTTCCCAGTGCGCGTCGAGAAATCCGGCAGCCACATAGCACAGCTCGAGCGCGGCCGACCCGAAGCGGCGCAGGCCGCGCACAAGCGGCATCACACGCTCCACGTTGTCGAGGTTGTTGTCGGGGTTCACGGCCTTGTCGTAGGGGAAGCCCGTGGTGACCACGGCATGGCTCAGCGGCTGCGGACCCTGCGGCGTGGCTATGGGCTCGCCGTTAAGGCATGCGCCGTCGCCCTTCACGGCTGTGAACAGCTCGCACAGGCGCGGGGCATACACCACGCCCACCACCGTCTCACCGCGGTGGCGCACGCCTATGCTCACGTTGAAAAACGGCAGTCCCGAACTGAAGTTTGTGGTGCCGTCGAGCGGGTCGATCACCCACTCCCACTCACTGTCGCTCCCGCCATCAAGACCCGACTCCTCGCTGAGTATGGCATGACTGGGGAAACGCTCCTTAATGGCCTGCTTCACCACAAATTCCGATGCTTTGTCGGCCGTGGTGACCACATCAAAGTCGTTTTGCTTCTCCTCAACGCCCAGCGAAGCCGAGCGGAAATACTTCAGCTGCACCTTGCCTGCCTCGCGGGCAAAGTCGATGGCATGCATCAGCAGCGTGACGTAGCAATTGGCAGATGCGTCATTTTCCATAATAGTTCACTCCTTAATCAGTTGTATCTTACGACAAGCGCCAACTCCTGCCGCCCGCGCGCCGCCTCATCCGCCCGATGGCGGCCGGCTTGCGCTTGACTGCAAGAGCTGACGCCCGTTTTTGCTTTATCTTCCTTAAAATCAGTGACCACTCTCGCGGCATTAATCCTCGTCCTCGTCCACAGGAATCTGGTGCTTAAACACCTCCTTGAATGTGATGAGGGTTTCGGTGCGGCCCAGGCCCAGTTGCAGGAATTTGTCGTGAATAAGGCTGAGCAGGTGGTCGTTGTTGCGCGCATACAGCTTCACAAACAAGTCATACTTGCCTGTGGTGAAGTAGCACTCCACCACCTCGGGTATCTCTTTGAGGTGCTTCACCACCTCGTCGAATTTCGAAGAATCGTTTAGAAACACTCCAACGTAGGCGCAGGTGTCGTAACCCACGGCCGACGGGTTGATCAGCGTGATCGAACCGTTTATAACTCCCATGGAATAGAGCTTCTGGATGCGCTGGTGAATGGCCGCGCCCGACACATTGCACGCACGTGCAATCTCAAGGTAGGGCTTACGGGCATTTGCCGAAAGCATCTTCAGGATTTTGTAATCCAATGCATCTAATTTAGTATTAGCCATCTCTTTTAGTGCCAAATATTTAAATAATGTAATAATTTCGTTTGATTTGCGTTAATATAGCGATACGAACGTATAATCGGTTGCAAATGTAAGAAAAAAAACTCATATGGTAATAAATTATCACAACATTTCTCTCAAATCTCCCAATTTAAGTAATTTCTTCAACCTGTATGAGCAGTCATTCCCTGCCGACGAGCGAAGGGAAACAGCTGACTTGACACGCATTATAGAGCATTGCAACGACTTTCACATAACAGGGGCCTTCGACGGTGATACTTTTTTAGGATTTTTCACACACTGGCAGTGGAACGACCACCAGCTGGCCTACGGCGAGCACTTTGCCATAAAGCCCGAGGCACGATGCGGCGGCATCGGGCGGCAAGTGCTGGAACATGTGCTGGCCAAGGTGGGGTTTCCGGTGGTGATAGAGGTGGAGCCTGGCACCGACCCGCTGAAGCGCCGCCGCATAGCCTTCTACGAACGCGCCGGTTTCAAGCAGTGGCCAGACGTGCCCTATGTGCAGCCGCCCTACTCGCCCGGCCGCAACAGCCTGCCGCTTGTGCTCATGAGCCACGGCAATATGGCCGAAGGCTCACTGAGGCTGGCCGCCAAGCTAATTCACCAGCGCGTGTACGGCGTGGGCCAATGAGCGCCATTAGCGCAAAAAGTGCTAACTTTGCATATAAAAAGCGACAAACAGTTACACACATTTATATGAACAGATGGATCGAGGCCACGCGTCCGTGGTCGTTCCCGGCATCCACAATGCCGGCTATAATCGCATTGGCATTCGCCCAATGGAGCCTTAATGGCAACACCGACTTGACGGCGGGCCTTGCCGCCGTGGCCGGAGCTTTCATTTTCCAAATATCGGGCAACCTGATAAGCGACTACTTCGACTACCGCAGCGGCGTAGACAACAAGGACACCTTCGGGTCGAGCCGCATGATTGTGGACGGAGTGTTCAAGCCGCGCACCATATGGCTCTACGGCATGGTGTGGCTGGCACTGGGCTGCATGCTGGGCCTGTGGCTGGCGGCACGCAGCGGATGGGCGCTGCTGGCAATTGGCACGGCTGGCGCGCTGGGCACATATTTCTACTACTCGCTGAAATACCGCGCTCTGGGCGACGCGCTGATTTTCCTCATCTACGGGCAGCTGATTCCGCTGGGCACCTACTACTGCGCGGCAGGCGGCGCCATCGACTGGCGGCTGATGCTGGCCACTACGCCCATAGGCTTCATGATTGTGAACATTCTGCACGCCAACAACACGCGCGACGCCGTGTATGACTCCCGCGCCGGCATCAGCACGCTGGCCATGCGCATAGGGCTGCGGTGGTCTAAGCGGCTGTTTGCCGCGCTGGCCTGCTCGTCCTACGCCATTCTGGCATTGTGCGTGGCCATCGGGTGGCTGCCGTGGCCGTGCCTCGCGGTTATGGTCACAGCCCCACTGGCTGTGAAAGACGTGAGGTGGATGATGCGCGCCACCAGCGGCGACGGGCTTAAGGCACTGCGCGGGCTCGACGGCGCATGCGCCCAACTGGTGCTGGTGTGCGGCGTGCTGCAGGCCGCCATGCTCACAGCCACTTATTTCATTGCATAAAAAAGACTCGCACAAAATGGACACCACCAACAAAAAATCTGCCATGCGCCGCCTGACGGGCGCAATTGCCGTGGCGGCACTGCTGTGGGGCATCATGTTCTCGCCCCTCACCGCCCCTAAAGTCGACTTCTGGGCCATGATGACGGTGTCGGCCCTGGTGCTGATAGCCATAGCCTGCCTTATGGGCAAGGGAGTGAGGCAGTTCAGCCCCAAACTCACCGATGTGCTGCTGGGCATAGCCAGCGCGGTGGTGCTGTGGGGGGTGTTTTGGGTGTGCAACTGGCTGTCGCGCCTCGTGTTCAGCTTTGCCGGGACGCAGGTGGGAGCCATCTACTCACTGCGCACCGGCCACAACCCCTGGGTGGTGGGCGCGCTGCTGATGTGCATCATCGGGCCGGCCGAGGAACTGTTTTGGCGCGGCACGGTGCAGCGCATGCTCAGCGCCAAGTGGGGGCCGGTGGCGGGGTTCTTTGCCGCATCGACCGTGTATGCGCTGGTGCACGTGTGGTCGCTCAACCTTATGCTGATAGGCGCAGCCGCGGTGTGCGGAGGCTTCTGGGCGCTGATCTACGCCTGGCGGCGCAACCTCACAGCCGTGATGATTTCGCATTGCCTGTGGGACGTGGCGGTGTTTCTCGTGTTCCCCATCTCGTGAGCGCGCGCCGAGCATTGAAAAGAAACAGCAAAGCCATCTGGGCCACAAACTACAAAACGCAAAACCAATTATGCTTTGAATTGTGGCCCAGCGGCATTTATTCTATGATGTGCAATCAAGTTAAGGTATCAGACTTTTTCCCGTGTACATGCGGGCGGAATAAAAACCAGACGTGGCGCAATTTCGCCATGTGTGTATGTGTATTATGTGAGTCCCCCTCTCCTCTTTGGGGCACAATTGCTTTCTATACCGATTTCTATGTGTGTGTTTTCGCAGCTGGCGCACGCCACCACTACTTGATGTAGAACGACTCAGTGCCCACGCCGAAGTACTGAAGCGAGCCATAGCGGCCACCGCCCATGTAGGGCTGCTGATAGCTCACAGCGCGCGCCACCTTTTGGCCGCCATCGTTGCAAATGAGGTATACCGTGATGCGGCGGCGCACTATAGAGCCATACTGGCGGTCGATTTGCCAATTGCGGCTCTTGATTATGGCCTGCGTGGGGTTCCAGTCGGGATAGTCGGCCTTGGCCAGTTTAAGGCACTGGGCGGCCAAGGAGGCGTTTTTCATGCCAGGCTTAGGCATGGGGCGCGAGTTGGCCTCGCGCTCGGCTGCCTCGCGCTCTTCCTGGGCCTTCTTCTCGGCAGCAGCCTTAGCCTCGAATTCAGCCTTTATTTTCTCGTTGCGGGCCACCTCGCCGCTTGGCATCTGCGGCTCGTAGTCGGCGGCGGTGCGATAGTCGGCGGTGGTTTCATACATCTTTGTGAGGCCATCGAGCAGTTTCTTCACCTTCTTGTCGCTGTCGTTAATCAGCTGTCCGCATGCCATCACATAGTTGGGATAGGCGAAGTCATAGTAGAAGCGGCGCACGCCCTGCGACTTCGACTTCAGCGCCTTGTCGACCACCCAATTAAGTTTTTTGTAGAGCCCATCGGTTGTTTTGCCGTTGGCGTCGCTGGGAAATCCCTTGTCGGCATACATGGCCTTATACACCATCTTAATCACGGCCACATTCTCGTTTTGCATGTCGCCCGAGAGCAGATTAAGGTCGTCGCCATACGTTTTAGCGCATTCGGATAGCATCTTGTTGAGTTTAATCATCTCATAGTAGTCGGTGCACATTTCATCATCCTTGCCCTTGGCTGCAGCCTGCTTGGTGCGCAGCATGTAATAAAGGTAGTTGGCCGCAATCTGGCTGTAGTCAGTGGGGCTGACGAGCTTCTTCGAGCGGTAGATGGTGTATTTGTCATAGGGTTGGTCCTTGGTCTTCACCTCCACGTAGTCGGGGTGGTCATACTCGTCTTGCTTGAGTCCAGTCACGGCATTAGTGGCGCGGCGCTCAGCGTCGTTCACGGCCGAGTTAATGCCTTCGCGGGCCTTGTCTTCGATGGTGCGGCTCACCTTTTTCTGTGCGTCGTGCTTGGCTTGCTTCACGATGCCTTTCACACTGAACTGCGCCTGCACCGGCATTGCGGCGGTGCAAACTGCCATTGCGGCGGCGAGAGTGCGGGCAAATGTCTTGAGTTTCATAATTCGGTTTGTTTTTTATTGGTTTTGACGTTTTGATTGTTTCTGTGCCAACTGGCCGGGTAGTGCTGCCCCAGCCAACCGACGATGCAAAATTACCGGATCAAACTGCTAACGGGCGGTGAAAATCCGGACAAAAAACTGTAAAATCCACGCGAATGCGCTAAGCGCAGCAGTGAAAATCCAGACATTTTATCACAGCAATGCAGTGGTTAACAATGCATTGCAATTACAAATTCGTAATTAGGCCGTTTCGATTCAATCATGAATATATTCTGCCAATCCGTTGCGAAAAACATGGCTTTTTTGTAATTTTACTGAACCAAGCCGCCGCTATGCACAGCAGCGCTTGCCACAAACCGCTACCATACACGCTCGCAAGGCACAGATATAAACCCAAAGAAAACCGCAACAAAGATGAAAACAGCAATCACAGCACCTGCATTGAAAGGGTTGCACAGGGCCACCATCGCGGCCATGTGCGCACTGGCCATGGCGTCGTGCGGCCACAGCCAGCGCAGTGGCCGCACTGCCGAAGAGAAAGCCAAAATCGACAGCGCGGTCACGGCCGTCACCGACACCACCGCGCTCAACGCCATGCTTAACGACTACAGCAGCAAGGGCGACCTTGCGGGCGAGGCTGTGGTGTGCCGGCAACTGGGCAAAATGCACCGCGAAAACAACCGTTTTGCCGAGGCGATAGCCACCCACCGCCGCGGACTCAAGGCCGCCGAGCAAGCGGCCGACACGCTGGAGATGATAAAGGCCCTCAACAACATAGGCACCGCCATGCGCCGCATGGGAGTGCTCGACGAGGCGGCCACCTACCACTACGATGGCCTGGGGCTGTGCAACCGCTTCAGCGACAAGGACAGCCGTGACGCACGCAAGTGCCGCGTGGTGTCGCTCAACGGCATTGGCAACATTTGCCTCACCACCGGCAACTGGGAGACGGCCGACAGCGTGTTTCGCCTGGCCCTTGAGGGCGAGCACCAACTGGGCAGCGCGCTGGGCCAGGCCATCAACTATGCCAACTTGGGCTCGATATTTGAAGACAACGGCCGCACCGACTCGGCCTGGGTCTACTACCACAAGTCGCTTGAGCTCAACAAGGAGGCGGGCAGCACACTGGGCATTTCGCTGTGTCACAACAGCTTCGGGCGGCTGTATGAACAAGACAAGCGTTATGCCGATGCCATAAGTGAATACCGCAAGGCCTATGCCCTGATGGAGGGCAACAGCGACCGCTGGCACTGGCTGGAGCCGTGCATGTCGCTGGCAAGGGTATATCTCGACCAAGGCGACATGGCCAAAGCCAAGACGTATATCGACCGCGCAGCCCGAGAGGCGGTCAAACTGCACAGCCTTGAGCACGAAGCCGAGGCCTACCGCCTGTATTACCTTTACTACAAAAGCACCGGCAACAGCGACATGGCGCTGCAAAGTTACATCACAAGCCGCGACTTCTCCGACAGCATCACCAATGAGAAAAACATGAATCACATTCAAAACGTGCGCGTAAAGTATGAGGGCGAGCGCAGCAAGGCCGAACTAAGTGCGGCACGGCAAAGCTACCAAAACGAGAAGCGCATGAAGGAGGTGGTGCTTGTGGCATCGGGCATTGTGGCCGTGGCGGCGCTGGCGGCCATAGCGCTGCTCTACTACGCCCTGGTGATGCGCAAGCGCCACCAGCGCACCCTGCAGAAGCTCGATGAGATGCGCACTTCATTTTTCACCAATGTCACTCACGAGTTCCGCACTCCGCTCACCCTGATAATAGGCTTGGGACAGCAACTGGCCGACGGGCGGCTTGAGGCGGGGAAAACCAAAGCCACCCCAGAGGCCGGCAGCACCATAGTGCGCCAGGGCAAGAGCCTGCTGAGACTCATCAACCAGATGCTCGACATAGCCCGAGTGCGCTCGGCCGTGGGCCGACCCGACTACCGCACTGGCGATGTGGCCGCCTACCTGAAGATGCTCACCGAGAGCCTCCACGCCTATGCGCGCACTCGACACATCCAACTAAATTTCAGTTCACAGCCAAGCATCATCGACATGGACTTTGCCCCCGACTACATGAGCAAAATCATGGCCAACCTGCTGAGCAACGCACTGAAGCACACCGACGGCAGCGGCACAGTGTGCGTGAGCGTGCGCTGTGAGGCCGGCAAGGTGACGATTGAGGTGGCCGACTCGGGCCACGGCATTGCCGCTGCCGACCTGCCACACATATTCGACATGTTCTACCAGGGCCGCAGCGCAAAGGCAGGCGGCACGCTGTCGAGCGGTGTGGGCCTTGCCCTTGTGAAGCAGGTGGTGGAAGCCATGGGAGGCGAAGTGGCGGTGCAGAGCGAGGTGGGCAAAGGCTCGACGTTCACGGTGACTCTGCCCGCACGCTATGGCAGCGGCACGTGGCGCCGATTCGACCCGTCGGAACTCGACAGCGACGAAGGCATCCAGCTGCTCGCCAGTCGGCCTGGCGCAAACGCGCCTGCACAATCGGATTCACACCAGGCTGGCGCGCCCATGGTGCTGATTGTGGAAGACAATGCCGACATAGCGCGCTACATAGGCAGCGAACTGCGGCAGGCCTACCGCCTGCACTATGCCAGCAATGGCATTGAGGGACTTGAGAAAGCCAAGGAGCTACTGCCCGACATCATAATCACCGACCTGATGATGCCTGGCAAAGACGGACTTGAACTGTGTGCCGACATTCGCGCATCGCAGGCTCTTAACCACATTCCGGTGATTATGATCACAGCGCGCAGCACCGAGGCCGACCGCATAAAGGGGCTGGAGGCCGGAGCCGACGCCTACCTCTACAAGCCATTCAACCCGCAGGAGCTGAACGTGCGCGTGGGCAATTTACTGGAGCAAAGGCAGCTGCTGCGCGAAAAGTACCGCCAGGCCGTGGCCAGCGGCAGCACCGAAAGTGAGCAGGTGCTGAGCAAGGTGGAGCGCGACTTCCTCAACAAGCTGGTAGAGGTGGTGGGCCAGCAAATCGACGCCGGCAAGTTCGACATCGAGAGCGTGGCATCGCGCATGTGCCTGAGTTCGAGGCAGCTCAACCGCAAAGTGTCGCAAATCACGGGCGACTCCACCGCCGCCTATGTGATGCGGCTGCGCATGACGCGGGCACGCCGCATAATGGCGCAACACCCCGGGCAGAGCATAGCCGAGGTGGCCATGGACTGCGGATTCGACGACAGCGCATATTTCTCAAAGGTGTTTAAGCGCACATTCGGCATCACACCCAGCCAGGCGCGCAAGCTGCCGGAAGGCAAGCCCCAGAATTAAGGTTGCTGCAGGCGGTGGGCCAGATAGTGGCGGCGCGCAAGACCGAAGTAGCCGGCGATGCCGGCCAGGTTGACTGCCACCGCACTCCAGAAGGCGCCGCCGTAGCCAAAATGCTCGGCCATGACGCCGCCCATCAGCACCCCAAAGCCTATGCCCACATCCCACGACACAAGCAGTGTGGAATTGGCCGTGCCGCGCTGCTCGCGCGTGGCCAGATTGATAAACATATTGAGGTATGCCGGCCACAAGTGGCCGTTACCAAGGCCTATGAGCAGCGCCGCGCCATAGTAGCCCCAAAGATTGTTGACACTGACAAACAGCGTGTAGCCCGCCACCGACACCAGCATGCCCACCGAGGCGTTGAAGGTGATGCGCCCCTTGCGCAGGGTGCGCGCCCCCTCGAAGCGCGACACCATAAGCCCCACTGCCAGCAGCATGAAAAAGGTGCCCGTGCCGCTGGTGATGCCCAGGCGCTCCTTGCCATAGATGGCCAGATAGGTGCTGAGCACGCCATAGGCGTAGCCAAAAGCTATCATGGTGAAAAACAGGCGCGTGCCTGCGGTGAGGAAAAAGCGGTTAAGCCCCATTGGCCGCCGCACAGCAGGCGTCTTCTGGCCGGCTGGCATGCGAATGGTGCTGTCGACAAGCAGACCTACACCGGCCACTATCAGCGACAGCCAAAAGAGCACACTGAAGTCGTGCACGCCGTTGTAGAGCCAAATGGCCACCGATGGGCCCGTGGCCATGGCCAGATTGTTGCTAAGGCCATAGTAGCCAATGCCCTCGCTGCGGCGGCTTGCAGGCAGCACGTCGATGGCCACGGTGCTGTTGGCCACGGTGAGTGCGCCAAACGGAGCCCCGTGCAGCGTGCGCACCAGCGCAAACAGCAGCAGCGTGCCGGCGGCAAGATAGCCGGCAAAAAATATGAAGAACGCGAAATAGCAGCACAGCAGCACCCGCTTGCGCGGATAGCTGTCGACGAGAAAGCCGCTCACGGGGCGCGCCGCCAGCGCCGCCACGGTGTAGCCCGAGAGCACAATGCCTATCACGTCTTTCGTGGAGTGAAACACGTCGCTCATGTAGAGTGGCATGAGCGGCATAAGCAGATAGAAGGCGAAAAACAGCATGAAGTTGGCCACATTAGCCTTGACAAAATTGCTGTTCCACAGCCGTTCGGAATTATTGCCCATCGGCGCCCCCCTCTTTTACATGTCGACACGGTGGCCGAGCAGAGTGGCCGAAGTGGAGTCGTCGATTTTGCACATCACGCAATCGCCCACCTTAGTGTCGCCGGCGGCAAACACCACCACCTTGTTTTGCGGCGTGCGACCAAACATGTCGGCCTTCGAGCGCTTGCTGTAGCCCTCCACCAGCACCTCAAACGTTTTGCCCACATCCTTGCGGTTGCTGTGGCGCGACAGCTGGTTCTGCAGGTCGATCATACGGTTGAGGCGGTCGATTTTCACCTCCTCGGGCACATTGTCGGGCAGATGCTTGCTGGCAAACGTGCCGGGACGCTCCGAATACTTGAACATGAATGCCGAGTCGAAGCCCACCTCGCGCATCAGGCTCAGCGTCTGCTGGAAGTCTTCCTCGTCCTCGTCGTGAAAACCAGTGAACATGTCGGTGGAGATGCCGCAGTCGGGAATGCGCTGCTTTATGGCCTTGATGCGGTCGAGATACCACTCGCGGGTGTACTTGCGGTTCATCAGCTTCAGCACCTTGTTGCTGCCGCTCTGCACCGGCAGGTGAATGTGGCTGCAAATGTTGGCGTGCGAGGCCATTGCATCGATTATGTCGTCGGTCAAATCCTCTGGGTTGCTTGTGGTGAAGCGCACGCGCATTTGCGGAGCGGCCTCGGCCACCATGGCCAGCAGCGAGGCAAAACCCACCGCACTGCCGCCGTCGGCTGGCTTGAAGCAATATGAGTTCACATTCTGCCCGAGCAGCGTCACCTCCTTGTAGCCGCGGCTCTGCAGGTCGGCCAACTCATTAAGGATGCTCTGCGGCTCGCGGCTGCGCTCGCGGCCCCGGGTGTAGGGCACAATGCAGTAGGTGCAAAAGTTGTTGCAGCCGCGCATAATGCTTATGAAGCCGCCCACCTTGCTGCCGCCCAGGCGTGTGGGAATCACGTCGCGGTAGGTCTCGGTGGTCGACAGCTGCGTGTCGATGGCCTTCTCGCCGGCTTCGGCGGTGCCAATCAGGTTGGGCAGGTCAAGGTAGCTGTCGGGGCCGGCCACCACATCCACATCATGCTCCTTTATGAGCACATCCTTCATGCGCTCGGCCATGCAGCCTATCACGCCTATAATCAGGCGGCGCTGGCGGTGGTGGCGCAGCGCGTTAAGCTGGTTGAGCCGCGAGAAAATCTTTTGCTCCGCATTGTCGCGCACCGAGCAGGTGTTGATGAATATGGCGTCGGCCTCGTCGAGGCTGTCGGTAGTGCCGTAGCCGGCCATCTTCATAACCGAGGCCACCACCTCGCTGTCGGCCACGTTCATCTGGCAGCCATACGTTTCAAGAAACAGTTTTTTCGAAAATTCGCCCTGAGGCTTGTATGATAGGTTCAAATCCATGTGTTGTCGAAATTATATGCTTGTTGTTCTATAGAAATTGCCATTTCAGTCATGCTCAGCCGCGCAGTTTGCGCTTGAGTTTGGCCAGCACATATCGCGGCACAAACGATATGTGGCGCGCTATGGTGGGCAGAGTGCCATAGTAGTGGCACATTATGCGGTAGCGCTCGCGAAGCGAAGCCTTGTGGTTGCGGTCGGTGAGGCCGCCGTCGCTAAGGAAGCTTATGATGGGCGCGTCGCCGGCATAGGCGTTGGCCTGCGACTTTTTAAGCACTCTGATGCACCAGTCATAGTCGGCGCTGAAGCGGTAGGCAAGATTGTAGGGCTCAACGAGGTCGCGCCTTGCGGCAAACGCCTGGTGGCACACCAGCATGCCGCGGCTGAAGCTGCGCCAAGTGAGGTGGCGCGGCGCCGTGAGGTGGCGCATGCCCACCACACGGCCAGCCGAGTCCACGAGCTGCGTCTGGCCATATATCACGCCAGGGTCAAGGCCCATGGCGCAGTCGTGCATGCGCTGCAGCGCATCGGGGCCGGCAAAGCAGTCGCCTGCGTTGAGAAACACCACATAGCGGCCTCGCGCCTTGGCCACGGCCTTGTTCATAGCGTCATACAGGCCGCCGTCGGGCTCACTCCACACGCGGGTGCGGGCAATGCCGGCATCGCGCGCAAGGGCTGGCGTGCCGTCGGCCGACGCACCGTCCTGCACCAGCCACTCGAAGTCGGTGAACGACTGTTCTCTGATGCTGCGCACCGTGGGCCCTATTACGGGCACCACATTGTAGGTGACTGTGATTATTGAAAAAAACGGTTGTTGCTCCATTCAGTAATAAAGTAGAGTTTAGCGGCTGCAGTCATAGCATCCGCAGAATGCACCATGCAAAGTTACACTATTTTATCTAAACCACCGCGATTTAGCAACTTTCCGCACCCACTCATTTCCTGCGGCAAAAGCCACCGCACCGGGCGATGCCGCATTTTTTCCACAAAAAAGCACATTTTTCCGCAACATGTATCGCATTTTGAGTCATGCCCACCAGTACATTTGCCGCAACAACAATTCACAGTCAGCAAAACAATAATCACAACTAAAAAATAAAGCATAATGGAAAAGTCAGCAAAAATCATTGTCACAATCGTTATAGTAATTGCATGGATGCTGCTCAACGGACTGCTTACCGCAGCCAATGACGCAGCTGGCAGATCGACA
>ERZ808240.4492-NODE-4492-length-12280-cov-37.050879_pt1 | contig 12280 bp, 8 predicted proteins | sample MGYA00521084_ERZ808240 | MGnify/ENA primary metagenome ERZ808240 (study PRJEB31516, sample SAMN03275571) | gut metagenome | biome: mammalia-associated habitat; material: feces | host: Papio cynocephalus | place: Kenya | collected 2012-08-06 ... | reverse complement strand
TTTGTATGGGCTATTGGACAGAAGGGGTAACGTCATCATACCTCCTGAATACAAAGACCTGTATATGTGGAATGATTATAAAGTTGAGGTAACAGGTAACAATGGTTATAGAAAAAACATAGAGTTGTAGCAACAAAAAGACAAAATCATGGAACACAAAGACCAAAGCCGTACTTACTTTCTTGATAAGATGCAGGAGAAGTTCAATGATAAGATGAGAAAGAATGAGTGAAAATACACGGCAGATGAGGCATTATTTTGCAGAGAGTTGGACAAACGGTTAAACTTTGCCGATGGATTTAGGACATTTTGGATCGGTTCTTACCTACGAAAAAAGGAGCCGCCCATGCTCGGACAACTCCTCTTTATTATTATGATTGCTATTTTCCTAAAATCTTTCTGCTTACGAATTCATGGACAACAGGAACTCGTCGTTGCTGCGGGTTTGCTCCATGCTCTTGTGAATGGTGTTCATTGCCTCCACAGGGTTCATGTCGGAAATATATTTGCGCAGAATCCACATGCGGTCGAGGGTGGTCTTGTCCTGCAACAAGTCGTCGCGACGCGTTGAGGAAGCCACCAGGTTGACAGCAGGGAAGATGCGCTTGTTGCTGAGCGAGCGGTCGAGCTGAAGCTCCATGTTGCCCGTGCCCTTGAACTCTTCGAAAATCACCTCGTCCATCTTACTGCCCGTGTCGATAAGAGCCGTGGCGATGATGGTGAGCGAGCCGCCTCCCTCGATGTTGCGGGCTGCTCCGAAGAAACGCTTGGGTTTCTGCAGGGCATTGGCGTCGACACCACCTGTAAGCACCTTTCCCGAGGCTGGCGCTACGGTGTTGTAGGCACGTGCCAAACGAGTGATGGAGTCGAGGAAGATGACTACGTCGTGGCCGCATTCCACCATGCGCTTGGCTTTCTCCAATACGATTCCAGCTATCTTGACGTGGCGCTCGGCAGGCTCGTCGAAGGTTGAGGCTATCACCTCGGCATTGACGGTGCGAGCCATGTCGGTGACCTCCTCTGGACGCTCGTCGATGAGCAACATCATGAGGTAAGCCTCGGGGTGGTTGGCTGCGATGGCATTGGCGATGTCCTTCATCAGGATGGTTTTACCTGTCTTGGGCTGAGCCACGATGAGGGCGCGTTGTCCCTTGCCAATAGGTGAGAAGAGGTCGACGATGCGGGTGCTTAGATTGGTGGTGGCATGGTCGCCGCAGAGTGTGAACTTCTCGTCGGGGAAGAGCGGTGTGAGGTGCTCGAAAGGTATGCGGTCGCGTACCTCGGATGGGGTTCTGCCATTGATCTTTTCTATGTCGGTAATGGGGAAATACTTTTCGCCCTCGTGAGGAGGACGCACACGGCATTGCACCACGTCGCCCGTCTTCAGTCCATAGCGCTTGACGATATTGTTGGGCACATACACATCGTCGGGCGACGAGAGATAGTTGTAGTCGCTGCTACGCAGGAAGCCATAGCCATCGGGCATGACCTCGAGCACGCCGTTGGCCGTAATGATGTTGGTAAAGTCGAAGGTAGGCTCGGCCTTCTTCTGGGGTGCAGACTGAGGAGGCTGGGGTGCAGGCGTGGTAGTAGGACGGTCGAAGATATCGAAGGCAGGCATGGCCGACTGGTCTTCGATGGGAAGGTCTACTACGGGGATAAAGTCGGTTTCGTTGCCCGGGTCGCCCTCCCAGATGCCTGTGACGGATTGTACAGAAGGTTCGGCTGTCGCTATTTCGTTTTGGGCGTTCATCTTGGTCTGTAGCTTTGCAGCCAGGGCGGAAGCATCGTTCTCGTTGCTGGCGGCAGTCTTTGCAAGGTTCTCTTCAGGAATGGTGCTGGTTTCGGCAGCTGTGGCTTGTTTTTCTTCAGTATTATCTTCCGAGGTTGCATCTTCTGCAGGAATAGGGGTGTCGGCTTCCTGTCCGCCCTGTATCTTGTTTTTCTCTTGCAGAGCCGCAATTTTGGCTGCTGCGATGGCTTCGAGTTCTGCCTTGCTCTTGCGACCTCTGTGCTTGGCAAATGTTTTCGTTATGTCTTGCTCTGCACTGCTCTGTGCCACTTCGTCTTCAGTAGTATCAGCACTGGGGGCAATCTGTATGTTCCCAGCTTCGGCAGCAGGCTCACCTTGTTGTGAGAGGTTCTTGAACAAGGGGGTGTCTATGGGCGCAGGACCTTTGACTTGGTTCTTCATCACATCGTAGTTTTCTCCGTCCTTTCCCTTCACCGAGTAAACCTTGTCTTCCTTCTTTGATATTCTCACTCTCTTTCGCTTGGGAGCCGCGGCATTCAGAATGGGGGTCTCGGCCTGGGTGTCGAGAATGGCGTAAACAATAGTCTTCTTGTTGTCATTAGACTTTATTTTAGCACCTATCTCTTTTGCAATGTCTTTCAGTTGAGCGACATTTTTTGCAGTTAATTCGTCTATGCTATACATTATTTAAAAAATAGTATATGATGTTTTTGATTGATTGATAAGTGTTTCGAAGAGTGATGAAACACCTATTAGAATTGAAATCGAGTGCAAAGATAATTAAAAAATTCGTTTCTGCCAAATTTTTTCCTTATCTTTGCAGAAAAAAATAAGAAATGGCTACGCAGATACCCTTTTTGGACGTACAGAACCTCACCAAACGCTTTGGTGCTCAGGTTCTTTTCGAGAATATTTCGTTTTCCATTGCCGAGGGACAGAAGGTGGGACTTGTTGCACGCAACGGCACGGGAAAGTCGACTCTGATGTCGATATTGATGGACAGGGAGAGCCACGAGGCTGGCTCTATCATCTATCGGCGCGACTTGAGGTTGGGTTTCCTGGAGCAGTCGCCTAAGTTCGCCCCAGAGGAGAGTGTGCTCGATGCCTGCTTCAACCATGAGGGTGCCCCCGAGAAGGTGCTCAAGGCAAGACAGATACTCACGCAACTGCACATCACCGACATGGAGCAGCCTATGGGGCAACTGAGCGGTGGACAGCAGAAGCGTGTGGCGCTTGCCAACGTACTGATTACCGAACCCGACTTCCTGATGCTCGACGAACCTACCAATCACCTCGACTTGGAGATGATAGAGTGGTTGGAGGGTTATCTGAACCGGGGCAACAAGACCATATTTATGGTGACGCACGACCGATTCTTCCTCGACAAAGTGTGCAACGTGATATTGGAACTCGATAACCGGAGCATCTACACCTATCGTGGCAACTACGCCTACTATTTGGAGAAGCGACAGGAGCGCATGGACAACCTGCGGGCGGAGGTTCAGCACTCGAAGAACCTATATCGCCGGGAGTTGGACTGGATGCGACGCCAGCCACAAGCCCGTGGGCACAAGGCAAAATACAGGGAAGATGCCTTCTACGAGCTCGAGAAGGTGGCGAAGCAACGCATTGAGGAGCGACAGGTGAGGCTGAAGGCTTCTGCCGTGTACATCGGCTCGAAGATTTTCGAATGCCAGTATGTGAGCAAAGCTTTCGAGGACAGAGGCGTGAAAAAAGTGATTCTGCACGATTTCTGTTACAACTTCGCCCGTTTCGAAAAGATGGGCATCGTGGGGAATAACGGAACAGGGAAGTCGACCTTCGTCAAGATGCTCTTGGGCGAGGTGAAGCCTGACAGCGGGCAGTTTGACATAGGCGAGACTGTGCGTTTCGGATACTTCTCGCAGGAGGGCTTGAAGTTCAGGGAAGACCAAAAGGTGATAGATGTCATTACGGAGATAGCCGACTACATAGACCTTGGCAGCGGCAAGCACATGACCGCCTCGCAGTTTCTGCAGTTCTTCCTCTTCACGCCCGAGGAGCAGCACAACTACGTGTACAAGTTGAGCGGCGGCGAGAAACGCAAGCTATATCTCTGCACTGTGCTGATGCGCAACCCCAACTTCCTGGTGCTCGACGAGCCTACCAACGACCTCGACATTCAGACTCTGCAGGTACTGGAGGAGTATCTGCAGGATTTCGCTGGATGCGTGATCGTTGTGAGCCACGATCGTTATTTCATGGACAAGGTGGTGGACCATCTGTTGGTTTTCAAGGGAAATGGCGAGATACAGGACTTTCCTGGCAACTACACTCAGTATCGTGAATGGAGTCGATTGCAACCCAAGGCCTCAAACGAAGAGCCTGCCAAGAAATCAACTAAGGCGGTGTGCGGAGGGCAGTCTTCGGCAACCCCGAAGCGAGGCGGCAAGCGAAAGTTGACTTACAAGGAGAAATGTGAGTACAAGCAGTTGACTACGGATTTGGAACAGCTCGAAAGCGAGCAGAAAGCCATCGAGGAGGCACTTTGCTGCGGATTGTTGTCGGTGGAAGAGTTGACGGAGAAAAGCAAGCGTCTGCCCGAAATCAAAAATGAAATCGATGAGAAGGAAATGCGTTGGCTGGAACTCGCCGAGATAGAAGGGTAGTGGGGAAAGAAGCGAAAATGTGGAACAAAGCTTATCAATATAACAACGTAACAATATATGGAAATAAAGAAATCGGAATTCACTATGTCAGCTCCCAGACTGAGTATGTGTCCTAAGGACAACAAGGCGGAGTATGCCTTCATAGGCAGAAGCAACGTGGGCAAGTCGAGCCTTATCAACATGCTCTGCAATCACAAGGGACTTGCCAAGACATCGGCAACACCGGGAAAGACTTTGTTGATTAACCATTTCATTATCAACAACGAATGGTATGTGGTCGACCTGCCTGGCTATGGTTTCGCCAAACGCTCGAAGACTGTCCAGAAACAATTGGAGCAAATGATTTCCAGCTATATTCTGCAACGCCCACAGTTGGCCAATGTCTTCGTGCTTATCGACGTGCGCCACGAGCAGCAGAAGATAGACCGTGAGTTTGTTGACTGGCTGGGCGAGAGCGGTGTGCCTTTTTGCATCGTCTTCACCAAAGCGGACAAGTTGGGACCGGTGAAAGCACGTATGAATGCCGAGAAGTGGATGCATGCGCTGGAAGATCGTTGGGTGGAGTTGCCGCCTTACTTCGTCACCAGCAGCGAGAAAAAGTTGGGCAGAGACGAAGTGCTCGACTATATCGACCAAATCAATAAGACCTTGAAAGAGGTAGAATAGTCGCTTGAAATACAATAAGGTGTAAAAGAAGGGAGTCTTCGGTTCCCGGCCGTCATCATAGTGAAGAAGAACAAATGGGTAGCATTAAACAAATCAATTGGGGATTTATCGGTTGTGGAGAAGTGACCGAGAAGAAATCGGGACCTGCCTTCAACGAGGTGGAAGGCTCGAAGGTAGTGGCTGTCATGAGCCGTGGCGAGGACAAAGCCCGCAGTTATGCGGAGCGCCATCACATACGCAAATGGTACACGGATGCCCAGGAGTTGATAGACGACCCCGACGTGAATGCCGTCTACATAGCCACGCCACCATCGTCGCACGCCACTTTTGCCATCATGGCGATGAAGGCAGGCAAGCCGGTGTATGTAGAGAAGCCCTTGGCTGCCAGCTACAACGACTGCATTCGCATCAATCGAGTGAGCGAACAGACAGGAGTGCCCTGTTTTGTAGCTTATTACAGACGTTATCTGCCTTACTTCCGCAAGGTGAAGCAGATAGTGGAGCAGGGAGGCATCGGAAACGTGCTGAACGTACAGGTTAGGTTCTCGGTTCCGCCACGCGACCTCGACTATGCTTCGGGCAAGGAAATGCCTTGGCGGCTACAGCCAGACATTTCGGGTGGTGGCTATTTCTACGACCTGGCTCCCCACCAGATAGACCTCCTGCAGGATCTCTTCGGTGTCATCACTCGTGCGCACGGCTATCCTGCCAACCGCGCCCATCTGTATGAGGCAGAAGACACTATCTCGGCTTGCTTCTACTTCGAGAGCGGCATCCCAGGCAGTGGCAGTTGGTGCTTTGTGGGGCACGAGAGCGCCAAGGAAGACAGCATAGAGATCGTTGGCGACAAAGGCTCTCTGTCGTTCTCGGTTTTTACCTACGACCCCATCCTGCTTGTTACAAGCACAGGAAAGACAAGTATCGTTGTGCCCAATCCTTCGTATGTGCAGTTGCCTATTATCAAGGCCATGATAGAAGACCTGCAGGGCCTCGGGACCTGCGAAAGCACCTGTGTGGCTGCCACTCCAACCAACTGGGTACTCGACAGAATATTATGGAAGAACTAACGACATCGCTTGCAAGCCTCCAGAAAAGCCAGAACTTTATTATAGCCTCGGGAGGCTGACCTTTTGCGCAAGACCAGAAAGAACATAGTATAGTAATGAAGAACAGACTTGTTTGCGTCATCATGGCTTTCAGCCTTGGCTTCTGCTTCCCAGTCAAGGGAGCGGAGGAAATGGCGGATTCTACTTCGTTGAGGACTTTGTTCAACTCTACGATGTTTCGTCCGCATTCATTGGACAGCCTCACCATGGCGCGCCACAAGAAAACTTTTTTCCACAGGGTGGGGGACATCTTCACCAAACTGTTTCGAGAGTTCAACACCACCGACGAAAACTACATCGAGTCGCAGCATTACAACTATACCGTGATGCTGCAGAATACCAACACCTACGAGCGCTACACGTTATCGAGCAAGGAAGGACATAGCATTTCCTTTGCTCCAGACATCACCTATCGTTTAGGTCCTTACTTAGGCTGGAGATGGGTATTCTTGGGGTATGCCATCGACTTGAAGAACATAGGTTTCGGTTCGTCCCATTCGCCCAAGAAAGGTTTCTCGGTGAGTCTTTACAGTAGTCTCTTGGGCATTGACCTGTTCTGGCGGCAGACAGGAAACGACTATCACATCAAACGCCTGTATTTGGGCGACGGAATAGACACCTCGCCTGTCAAAGGAATAGACTTTGATGGTGTAAAATCAAGTGTGAAAGGATTTAATCTTTACTATATCTTCAACCATAGAAAATTCTCTTATCCAGCAGCTTACGCACAGAGTACCGTTCAGCGAAAGAGTGCTGGCAGTTGGTTGGCAGGCATAGGTTACACACGCCACACGCTGGAGGTGGACTGGGAGAAGTTGGAAGATGTGGTGGTCGGAAAGATGGGCGATGAGTTTGGGGGAGATGTCGACAACAAACTGCGATTCGGCACGGTGAAGTACACCGACGTGTCGGGCAGTTGCGGCTATGCCTACAATTGGGTCTTTGCCAAAGACTTTCTCTTCAACGCCTCGCTGTCCTTGGCTTTGGCTTACAATCAGTCGATGGCAGATGTGGAACGCGAGGAGAGCACGAAGATTCGCGAATTCAGTTTCCGCAATTTCAACTTCGATGGCATCGGGCGCTTTGCTCTGGTTTGGAACAACACTCATTGGTACGCTGGGGCAAGTGCCATTCTGCATACATATAATTACAAGAAAGACCGTTTCTCTACCAACAACTCCTTTGGAGAGCTCAATATCTACGTAGGGGTCAACTTCGGCAGAAAACGATAGGCTCGGTAAGCACCACCCCCCCATTGACATTCCGCTTTGATTTCCGTCGAGAGTTGAGGCGCAGAAAAAAAGAGAAAACATAAAATGAATGGCATCATGAAAAAAACAATCATTCTTTTGTTGGCATGCTTGTTGGCTTGCCACGTTTCGGGCCACACACGTCAGGATAGTATCAAGATAGCACACCTGCTACAGGAGGCGAAGTCGCTCAAACATAGGCCAAAGAGTTGGATGCTGTGGTTTGGCAAGAAGTTTATCGGAGTGCCTTATGTGGCTGGAACCCTCGACAAGGCCAAGAAAGAGCAGTTGGTGGTCAACACCCGCCAGCTCGATTGCACCACCTACGTAGAAATGGTGACTGCATTGACCCTATGTGCACAAAAGGGACAAACTTCCTTTGCGCAATACTGCGAGCATCTGAAACACGTGAGATACATCGACGGGAAGGTGGAATACACTAAGCGCCAGCATTATTTTACGGTGTGGATCAACGACAACGAGATGGAAGGCATCGTGACAGACGTGCATCCCAATCCACCTTTCACCGCCATACAGAAAGTGGCTGTCAACTGGATGAGCACACATTCCTCCAACTACAAGATGCTCGCGGCGCATCCCGAGTGGATGGCTGGCATCAAGGCGATGGAGCGAAGCATAACAGGGAAAAAATACAGGTACATTCCGAAAAGCAAGATTGCCAACAGCCGTATGTTCAGGTCGACCATTCTCGATGGCGACATTATCGTAATCATCACCAATAAGAAAGGACTTGACACCACCCACATAGGACTGGCCTCGTGGCATGCAGACGGCTTACACCTTCTTAATGCCAGCCGCATTCATCGCAGGGTTATCGACGAGCCCATGCTTCTTCGCACCTACATGAGCAAACATCCCGTACAGATAGGAATCAGAGTTTGTAGGGTGCGTTGAAGAAACAAAAGTATAAATATACATTTAAACTGTCATAAATCCAGAAAAATAATTTCAAACTGATAATTTTTCTCCATTTCGTGCAACTAATTGCAAATTAATTTGTATATTTGCAAACAGATTTCTAAAAGTGGTGAATTTTTATCTAAAAGTAAACAATAATGATACTGGACATTGAAATGCTGAGAAGCTTTTATGCTTCGTATTCGGATAGTGTAAAACAAGCCAAGGCTACATTGAAACGACCCCTAACCTATGCAGAGAAGGTACTCTTTGCTCATCTCTATGATACCACCCAACTGCGACCATATAGAAGAGGTATAGAGTATGTCGATTTCCGTCCCAACCGTGTGGCGATGCAGGACGCAACAGCACAAATGGCTCTCTTGCAGTTCATGAACGCAGGCAAGGACAGGGTAGCCGTACCTGCTTCTGTTCATTGTGACCATCTGATTCGCGCCGATGTGGGCGCTACAACCGACCTTAATGAGGCTTGCAAGACCAATAAGGAGGTGTACGATTTCCTGAAGTCCGTATCTCAGAAATATCACATTGGCTTCTGGGGGCCTGGAGCTGGAATCATACATCAGGTAGTGCTCGAGAATTATGCTTTTCCTGGTGGTATGATGGTAGGAACCGACTCACATACGCCAAATGCAGGAGGCATCGGTATGGTGGCAGTAGGTGTGGGCGGAGCCGATGCGGTAGATGTGCTGACAGGGCTGCCATGGGAACTCAGGATGCCTCGTCTTATTGGCGTTCATCTCAAGGGTAAGCTCTTAGGATGGGCTACTCCCAAGGACGTGATTCTTGAAATCCTTGGCATCTTGACCGTCAAAGGTGGCACAAACGCCATCCTCGAATACTTTGGCGATGGCCTCAACAGTATCTCGACCACGGGCAAGGCAACCATCTGCAATATGGGTGCCGAGTTGGGAGCCACTTGCTCCATCTTCCCATTCGATGAGAATGCGGACGAATACTTGCGCAAGACAGGCCGCGAAGAAATTGCCGTCCTTGCCCAGCAGAATGCCGTTGAACTTCGTGCAGACGACGAGGTAATGGAAAATCCATCGGCTTTCTACGATCAGATAGTGGAGATTGACCTTTCCAAGGTAGAGCCTCACCTCAATGGCCCATTTACTCCCGATGCAGCCACTCCCGTCTCGCACATGAAGGCGAAGGGGGTTGCCAACGATTATCCTATGGTGGTAGAGGTGGGATTGGTGGGCAGTTGTACCAACTCTTCCTATCAAGACCTTGCACGTGCTGCCAGCGTGGCACACCAGGCTTACGAGAAAGGTATCAAGGTGAAAGGACAGCTGATCATCAATCCTGGTTCGGAGCAAATTCGTTACACGGCAGAGCGTGATGGCATCCTCGATGATTTCAAGAAAATTGGTGCTTTGATTATGACCAACGCATGCGGTCCTTGCATCGGACAATGGAAGCGTCATACTGACGATAATACCCGGAAGAATTCCATTGTCACATCTTTCAACAGAAACTTTCGTCGCCGTGCCGACGGGAACCCAAATACTTATGCTTTTATCGGTAGCCCGGAACTTACTGTGGCACTGACGATTGCAGGCAGACTGGACTTTAATCCTGCCACGGACACCTTGCTGGACAGGGAAGGGAATAGCGTGAAACTGGATGCCCCAACCGGCTTCACATTCCCTCCTAAGGGATTTGCCGTAGAGGACAAGGGATTTGTCGCCCCAAGCGAAAACAACGCAAATGTGGAAGTGGTGATTTCACCCGACAGCAATCGTTTGCAGAAGTTGGTTCCGTTTGCTCCATGGGATGGCAACGAGCTAAAGGATATGCCTCTGCTCATCAAAACTGAAGGAAAGTGCACTACCGACCATATCTCTATGGCTGGTCCGTGGCTGAAGTTCCGTGGTCATTTGCAGAATATCTCCAACAATCTCTTGATGGGAGCCGTCAACGCCTTCAATGGCGAGAGTAACAAAGTAAAGAACCAATTGGATGGTAAGTACGTGGAGGTTTCCACAGCCGCCAAGGCATACAAGGCACAAGGCGTCAGTAGCATCGTCGTGGCAGAAGACAACTATGGAGAAGGATCTTCGCGTGAGCATGCAGCCATGGAGCCACGTTTCCTCAACGTAAAAGTGATTCTTGCCAAGAGTTTTGCCCGCATACACGAAACCAACTTGAAAAAACAGGGTATGTTGGCACTTACATTCTGCAACAAGGACGATTATGACAAGGTGCAGGAAGACGACCGCATCTCGATTTTGGGCTTGAAGGAATTTGCTCCAGGCAAGAAGCTAACCGCTGTCCTGAGGCACAAGGATGGATCTGAGGACAGCTTCGAGGTGGAACACACCTACAATGATACGCAGATAGCATGGTTTAAGGCAGGAAGTGCGCTTAACTATATGCGCCAAAGAAAGTAATTCAACACTCAATATTGTTAAAGGATGAACAAGGAATATTTGATATACAAGCTAAGCGATGAGGTAAAAAACTCATGTAAGATAGACAGGGAAGCTTTCACCAAGTTCAATGTGAAGCGTGGTCTTCGCAACGAAGATGGGTCTGGTGTGCTCGTGGGGTTGACAAATATTGGCAATGTTGTAGGCTATGAGCGTGATGCCGATGGCAAACTGACACCTACGAAGGGTAAACTATATTACCGTGGTTATGAGCTCGACGACCTGGTGACTCCTTTGCTGAAGGAGAAACGCTTCGGGTTCGAGGAAGTGGCTTTTCTTCTTCTTTCTGGCCAGCTACCCGACAAAGAGGAGTTGGAAGCCTTCAGTGAACTCTTGAACGACAACATGCCACTCGACCATCGTACCATCACCCACATTATCGAACTGGAGGGTAGCAACATCATGAACATCTTGGCGCGTTGCGTGCTTGAGATGTACACCTTCGACCCCAATCCCGATGACATCAGCCGCGATAACTTGATGCGCCAGAGCATAGAGTTGATAGCCAAGTTCCCAACCATCATCGCCTATGCCTACAATATCTACCGCCACTCGGTGCAGGGGCGCAGTCTGCATATTCGCCATCCACGAGAAAACCTCTCCATTGCCGAAAACTTTCTCTACATGATGAAGCACGAGAATTATTCAGAACTCGATGCCCGCATGCTCGACCTGTTGCTCATCATCCAGGCAGAGCATGGCGGTGGTAATAACTCAACCTTTACTGTGCGTGTCACTTCTTCCACCCGCACTGATACTTACAGCTCTATTGCTGCTGGTATCGGTAGTCTGAAAGGTCCGCTTCATGGCGGTGCCAACATCAAGGTAATCAATATGTTCCACCACCTGAAAGAGCAAATCAGGGACTGGAAGAATGTGGAGGAACTGGATTTTTACCTTACCCGTATGCTCAACAAGGAAGCCTACGACAAAACTGGACTCATCTATGGTATCGGCCATGCCGTATACACATTAAGCGACCCTCGTGCCGTAGAGCTGAAGCGTCTGGCAGGAGAATTGGCAAAGGAGAAGGGAAGAGAAAACGAGTATGAATTTCTGAAATTGATAGAGCAGGAGGGTATCAAATGCTTGCAGGAGCATCGTGGTGGAAACAAACCAGCTTGTGCCAATCTCGACTTCTATAGCGGATTCATCTATGAGATGATAGGCTTGCCGCAGGAAATCTATACACCCATATTCGCCATGGCACGCATTGTGGGTTGGACCGCCCATCGTATAGAAGAGCTCAACTTCGAAGGCCGCCGTATCATCCGTCCTGCTTACAAAAACATTTTAGGCGAGCAGAAATACACTCCGATTAGCGAACGATAAGCCTTGGGTAAAAATAGTGCTTAAATAGTGTTTGTAGGATAGAAATATAACACAGAATCGGCAGGTGGCGGAGAAAAAGCTGTTCGGGTGAGATTTCTATCTTTCGCTCACAAATCTCCCGCATTCGCTCCGAGAAAGTCCTCGCTGT
>ERZ808240.4490-NODE-4490-length-12285-cov-3.018643_pt1 | contig 12285 bp, 9 predicted proteins | sample MGYA00521084_ERZ808240 | MGnify/ENA primary metagenome ERZ808240 (study PRJEB31516, sample SAMN03275571) | gut metagenome | biome: mammalia-associated habitat; material: feces | host: Papio cynocephalus | place: Kenya | collected 2012-08-06 ... | reverse complement strand
CCGGTCGGCCGCCTCGCTCAGGCTCACGGCGTCGGCCAGCGTCAGAAATTCGCGCAGGTGCTCAATGTCCATTTTTGCCCCTCCATCTATGCAGGCTCTGCATAGATGCTACCGCAAAACGGTTTGCTTGTCAAGCATTCGGCCCGATATAATGAGCGCAGAACCGCAGATCCACCGCCTGGCCAGGAGCGGATGTTGCCCGCGCCGCTGCGGCGGCGCAAATCCACAAAAGACTGCGGCCCCGGCCGCAGCGGAGGCCATCATGCAGAACAATCAGCTTTTCTACCCCGGCGACTACCTGCCATGGGAGCAGCCCGAGATCGGGCCGCGGCTCGACTTCGCCGCGAACTTCACCGCGCACATCCCGGACGACACCGACGCGTGTGAGATCATCGACGAGCACGCCGTGCTGGAATTCAACAAGCGCTGGAACCCGTATGACCCGCTCTACAACGACCCGGACTACGCCCGGGCGCAGGGTCTGCCCGGCGTGCCGGTCATGCCCGGCTTCACGTACCGCAAGATTGACCCGCGCGACGCGGCCAACCGGCCGCTCGACCGCCGCATGGCCAGCCAGTTCTACTATACGGCGCTCGGCGGCGACCTCTACTACAACAAGCGCTTTTGCAGCGGCGAGTGCGTGCGCAAATTCCAGAGCGGCTCGGCCATGCGCGACGTGACCGCGCCCGGCAGCGACCTGCGCGTGTTCGACTTCGACCGCGTCATGTCCATCTACGACGAGGAAGGCCGCGAGACCGACCGCTCCGTCATCTACACGCGCGAGGGCTACCGCAAATTCATCGACGGCCGCCCGCCGGTCGACTACACGCAGAACATGACCGAGTGGGAGGCCTATTTCCCACCCGCCCGCTACACGGGCGACGAGGACTACCTGCGCATGAAGCGCATCTGGGACGCGGAGAAGATCCAGGGCGAGACGCCGCTCTACTGGGAGGACGTCGCCGTCGGCACGGAGGTCCCGAAAACGTGCACGGCCGGGCCCGTCACGTATATGCACATCGTCGCGTGGGAGCCCATCCCGCCGGAATACCTGCTCACGCGCGAGGAGCTGCTTAACCGCGACTACACCGCGACGGTCTACCGCGACCGCTTCGGCAGCTTCCTCGACGAGACGGCCGTCCACTTCGGCGGCCGCAACAATCCCGGCACGCGCATGGTGTTCTACAACACGGACGCCGCGTTCCTGGTCGCGCGCACCGTCACGAACTTCATCGGCAACGCCGGCGAGATCCGCCGGTTCGGCTGGCGGCTGTTCCCATTCTTCCGAGAGCTGCGTCTGGAAAAACTCGGCGCGGATATGTTCGCCGACGTCCCGGGTATGGCCGGCCGGTACTGCGAGCGCCATGGCGCCGAGGGCGATACCGTCATCGGCCGCGCCGTTGTCACCGGAAAATACATCGCCGAAAACGGCGAGCACCGCGTGAAATTCGCCCTCTGGGCCGAAACGCTCGACGGCGAGATCATCCAGACCTGCCCCGTCGAGGCCGCGCTGCCCTCCCGGAACGACTGACCGCTTTTTTGAGACTTGAGAAATGAAAGGAAGGATCTCTATGGCTCCCGCGAAAAAATGGCTCGCCCTGCTCCTCGCACTGCTCATGACCGTATCCTGCCTCGCCGCCTGCTCGTCGGACAAGGCGTCCGACGGCGGCGCGTCCGATCCCGCCCCGGCCGGCTCCGACGCCGCCGCGCCCGCAGACGACGCGCAGGCCGACTCCGACCGCACCGTCACCATCGGCGTCCTGACCGCAAACGATACGCACGACCTCGTCGCCAACTCCGAGGTCCCGCGCTATCAGCGCCAGATGATCTACGAGCACCTTATGAACATTGACCCCGAAACGCGCGAGGTCGAGTGCCAGCTGGCCGAGAGCGTCGAGTACACCGACGAGACGACGCTGCGCATCACGCTGCGCGATGACGTGAAATTCACCGACGGGCAGACGCTCACGTCCCGCGACGTCTTCTACAGCCTGCGCGACGTCTGGGCCGTCGGCAACCAGGCCATGTACTTCTCCTGCTACGACTGGGACAACAGCAAGATCGTCGACGACCGCACGCTCGAGCTGAAGTTCACCCAGCCGTTCGGCCCGGCCGTCACGTACCTTGCGCAGTATGACATCTTCTGCTACGACGACCTGTTCGGCGAAGATCCGGCAGGCGCCGACAAATGGTACTCCAGCCCGAACGGCACGAGCCCGTATTACTGCGTGGAAAACGTCGCCTCGTCCTACGTCACCTACGCCCGCAAGGACGCCGCCGACTATTACGGCGAGCTGCCCGCCTGCGAGCGCGTCACATACCGCTACTACTCCGAGTCCACGACGATGTACATCGACTTTGAGAGCGGCGTGCTCGACGTCGCCTGCGCGCTGGGTTCGCAGGACGCCGCGCGCGTGCTGGATGGCGACTGCCCGGGAAACACGGGCCACAGCGTCAACCCGCTCAACGACGTGCTCATGCTCATCCTGCCGGAGTACAGCGAGCTGTTCTCGGACGAGTCCGTCCGCAAGGCGTTCGCCATGTCCGTCGACGCCGAGAGCGTGGCCGTGGCCATGTACGGCGCGCTGTTCGCGCCGGCTGACTCCATCCTCGCCTCCACGATGCCGTTTTACAAGTCCGAATCCGTCGCGGCCTACGATCCCGACGGCGCGAAAGCGCTGCTGGCCGAGGCCGGGTACCCCGACGGCGTCGACCTGCGCTTCATCGTGACGCAGGACAACCGCGTGCTGGCCGAGGCGCTTCAGGGCTCGCTCGAGGGCGGCGGCTTCCGCGTCGCCGTGGAGAGCTACGACGTGCCGACGTGCATCGGCATGTGGCAGAACAGCGAGACGGACTTTTTGTGCAAGGAGACCGCCGGCGGCGGGTATCTGAACGATCCCGCGCAGGTGCTCAATACGCTCAGCCCGACCTCGACGCTCACGCCCGCGAAGATGGAAAACGAGACGTGGGTCGAGCAGTTCAACGCCGCGCTCTACAACACCGATCCCGCCGTCCGCCGGACCGCCTACGAGGCGCTGCAGGACTACGCGGTCGGGACATACCGCTGCATCCCGATCTGTGAGCGCGTGAATATGACCGTTTGGAACAGCGAAAAGATCGCCGCCTTCCCCATGGCCATCGCCGATGCGCCGAACGCGCGCTACATCCAGTTCGCATAAACAAAGCGAGGCCGGCCATCTGGCGATGGCCGGCCTCTGGCATAACGCCCGGCTGCCTTTTGGCAGCCGGGCGCTGCGGTTTATTTCTTTGGGATCTTGATGTAGCCCTCCATGAGCTTGAGCAGGCCCTCGGGGAGGTAGAAGCCGGGGCGAAGCTCCTTGGCACCGCCGGAGCCTTCGGCCGTGCCCATGAGCAGGCCGCGGGCGCCCTCGTAGCGGCCCGTGCCGCCGCAGACGACATTGAGCAGGACATCGTTGCGGAACGACGGAACGTCGAGCCCGAGGCCCTCCTGGCCGGAGATGAGCGTGCCGAAAATGCCGTCATAGCAGTAGATGTCACCGTCGGGCAGGCGGTAGATCGCGAAGCCCATGTCGCAGAAATCCTCGGAGAATTTCTCTGTGAAGAGGTCGGAGATCGGGAAACCGGCCGCCTCGGCCATGTCGAATTCGCCCATGTAGTACTTGCACTGGCCGAACGGGTGGAAATAGCCAATGCCGCAGTGGAACGTCGTGCCGCTCGTCCAGTCCTCGAACTGGGCGTAGCCCGCCTGGAACGCCATGCGGACCGGGAACGTCTCGAACTTGTCGCCGAGCTGCTCGGTCACGATCTTGCCGTCATCGTTTGCTAATGCCATGGTAGTACCGTCCTTTCTTTTTGTGGCTTACAGCCGCTTCAAGATCGCCTGCGCCGCACAGACGCCGGACGCGCCGGCCTGCGCGAGGCCGCGGGTGACGCCCGCGCCGTCGCCGATGGCGAAGAGGTTCTTCCGCTCGGTCTCCAGCTCGCCGGACAGGCGCGGCCGGGACGAGTAGAACTTGACCTCGACGCCGTAGAGGAGCGTATCGTAATTCGCCGTACCCGGCGCGATCTTGTCGAGCGCGTAGATCATCTCGATGATGTTGTCCATGTGCCGCTTCGGCAGGACGAGGGACAGGTCGCCCGGCGTCGCCGCGAGCGTCGGCTTGACGTATGACTGCGACAGGCGGTGCTCATTCGTGCGCGCGCCGCGGATGAGGTCGCCGAAGCGCTGGACGAGGACGCCGCCGCCGAGCATGTTGGAAAGCGAGGCAATGTGCTTGCCGTAGGCATACGGCTCCTTGAACGGCTCGGTGAAGCGGTTGGAGACGAGCAGGGCGAAGTTCGTGTTCTCCGAGCGCAGCGCGGGATCGGCGTAGCTGTGGCCGTTGACGGTGATGAGATCGTCGACGTTCTCGGAGACGACGTGGCCATACGGGTTCATGCAGAACGTGCGGACCGTGTCGCCGTACTGCTTCGTGCGGTAGAGCAGCTTGGACTCGTAGACGACGTCCGTGATGTGCTCAAAGACCTTGGCCGGAAGCTCGACGCGCACGCCGAGGTCGACCTGGTTGTTCGTGAGCTTGAGGCCGAGGCGGCCGCACTCGCCCGCGAACCACTCCGCGCCGCCGCGGCCCGGCGCCGCGACGCAGTAGCGGCAGTCGATGTCACCCTTCGGCGTAGCAAGGCGGTAGCCGTCGTCCGTGGCCTCGATGGACTCCACGGGCGTATGGAAGCGGAACTCGCACTTTTCGCGCAGATATTCGTAGATATTCGTCAGGATGCGCAGGTTGTTCTCCGTGCCGAGGTGCTTGCAGCGGGCCTGCAGCAGGTGCAGGTCGTTTTCAAGCGCGCGCTTTTCCAGCGCGCGGGCCTCGGGCGTATCCGTGGAGAAGACGACATCCGTCGCACCGAACTGGACATTGACCGAATCGACGTAGTCAATGAGCGCCATCAGGTCGCGGTCGGGCATGTAGTCGCCCAGCCAGCCGCCGAACTGCGTGGTGAAGTTGTACTTGCCGTCGGAAAACGCGCCGGCACCGCCGAAGCCGGCCATAATGGAGCACGGCTTGCAGTGGATGCAGTCCTTCACCTTTCCGGCGACGATCGGACAGCTGCGGCCGTAGATGTCCGCGCCGGCCTCGAGCACGAGGACTTTGAGCTCCGGGCGCTTTTTCGTCAGCTCGTAGGCTGCGTAGACGCCGGCCGTGCCGGCGCCGATGATTGCAACGTCATAGGTCATAGTGGTTCAATGGCTCCTTTATTTTCTTACCTGGATGGGGTTTGCTTTTGCCCAGATAGGTTTTGCTTTTTGCGGTCGGATTGCGTATAATAGGGGTCAGAATCTTGGAGAAGGTGAGAAAATGCAAGACGGATTTGTCAAGATCGCCGCCGCGACGCCGGCCGTCCGGCTGGCGGACCCGGCATACAACGGCGCGGCCGTCATCGAGCTGATGAAAAGCGCCGCAGAGCAGGGCGTGAAGATCGCGGTGTTCCCGGAGCTTTGCCTGACGGGCTACACGTGCGGCGACCTGTTTTTGCAGGAAGCGCTGCTTTCCGGCGCGCTGCGCGCGCTGGACGCAGTGCGGGAGGCCTCGCGCGGGCTCGATCTGCTCGCGCTCGTGGGGCTGCCGGTCGCGGTGCGCGGGTGCCTTTATAACTGCGCCGCGGCCGTGTATGAAGGGCGCGTGATCGCGCTCATTCCGAAGCTCCATCTGCCCAATTACGCGGAATTTTATGAAAAGCGCCACTTTGTCTCGGGCGCGGGAGTAAACGAAACAGTCTGCCTGTTCGGGGAGGACGTGCCGCTGCGCGCGGACGTTCTGCTGCGCCACGAAAAGCTCCCCGAGCTTGCCGTGGGCGTGGAGCTGTGCGAGGATCTGTGGGTGCCGGAGCCGCCGTCCATTCGCCTTTCCAAGGCGGGCGCGACGGTCATCTGCAACCTGTCGGCCTCGGACGAGCTCGTCACGAAGGACGACTACCGGCGAAGCCTCGTCTCCGGCCAGTCGGCGCGGCTCGTTTGCTGCTACGTCTATGCCGACGCGGGCGAGGGCGAGTCGACGCAGGACCTCGTCTACACCGGGCACGACCTCATTTGTGAAAACGGCGCGGTGCTCGCCGAGTCCAACTGCCGCACGGGGCTCATCGTCTCGGAGACGGACGTGCAGCTGCTCGATAGCGAGCGGCGCAGGATGGGCACGTTCTGCGGCGCGGCCATGGAAGAGATCACGTGGGGCGGCGCGCTTTCCGAAACGGCGCTCACGCGCCATTACAGCCGGGCGCCGTTCGTCCCGACCGGGCAGACGCTTCGCGCGGCGCGCTGCGAGCGGATCATCACGCTCCAGTCGCTGGGACTCAAGCGCCGCATCGAGCACACGAGAGCGGGCAGCGTCGTCATCGGCGTGTCCGGCGGGCTCGACTCCACGCTGGCCATGCTCGTCGCGGCCAGGGCCATGGACCTTTGCGGGCGCAGCCGCGGCGACATCATCGCCGTCACGATGCCCTGCTTCGGCACGACGCACAGGACGCGCTCGAACGCGGAGATCCTGGCCGAATCGCTCGGCGCGACGCTGCGCACCGTCGATATCACGGCCGCCGTGAACCAGCACTTTTCCGACATCGGGCACGATCCGGAAACGCTCGACGTCACGTTTGAGAATTCACAGGCGCGCGAGCGCACGCAGGTCATCATGGACATCGCCAACCAGACCGGCGGCTTCGTCGTCGGCACGGGCGACCTGTCCGAGCTCGCGCTCGGCTGGGCGACGTACAACGGCGACCACATGAGCATGTACGGCGTGAACGCGTCCGTGCCGAAGACGCTCGTGCGCCACCTCGTGGCCTATGTCGCGGGGACGTGCGGCATCCCGGCGCTCGCCGAGTGCCTCGAGAGCATTCTGGCCACGCCCGTCTCGCCGGAGCTTCTGCCTGCGAAGGACGGCGAAATTTCGCAGATCACGGAGGATCTCGTCGGCCCGTATGAGCTGCACGATTTTTACCTCTACCACGCCATCCGCCGCGGCTGCCCGCCGAAGAAGGTGTACCGTCTGGCGCGCTACGCGTTCGCGGGCACGTATGACGACGAAACGATCTTAAAATGGCTGCGGACGTTCTACCGGCGCTTTTTCGCGCAGCAGTTCAAGCGCAGCTGCCTGCCGGACGGGCCGAAGGTCGGCTCCGTCACGCTCTCGCCGCGCGGGGACTGGCGCATGCCGTCGGACGCGGTGAGCACGCTGTGGCTGCGCGAGCTGGATGTGCTCGGCAGCTGACCTGCGCAAAAACAGCGCATGGACTCACGCGCTGTTTTTATCATAGCACAAACCGGCCGCCGCGGGCAACCTCTTTTCCTGCGGCGGGCGCAATTTGAGGTGATTTTATGGCCACGACCTCCGCGCGCGACCGCGCGGTCGACCTCGTCAAGACGTTCGCCATCGTGGGCGTGCTGCTCATCCACGTGAGCGCGGGCGGCTTCGTCGGGCAGGTAAAGTCCGCCGGATGGCTCGCCGCGCTGTTCTGGGGCAGCGTTTCGCGGGCGAGCGTGCCGCTGTTTTTCATGTGCACGGGCGCGCTGCTGCTCCGGCCGGAGCGGGAGTATCCGCCGCGGCGCATCCTCACGCGCAACCTTCCGCGCATTCTGGCCGCGCTCTTCTTCTGGGCGGCGTGCTACGGCGCGTATCACCTCTGGGCGGGCAGCGACTTTTCCTCCGCGGCGATCCTCAATGCGCTGAAAAGCCTCGTGCTGTTCCGGCATGAGTCGCACCTGTATTACCTGCACATCACGATCCTCATCTACCTCTGCGTCCCGCTGCTGCGCGTTTTTACAAGCAGCGCGGATGAAAAGCAGCTGCGCTACGCGCTTGTCATCTGGGTTCTGACCGCCATCGTCTACCCGACGGTGCGGCCGCTGTGGCCGTTCCGGCTGCTCGGCGGCATCCCGGCGCAGTGGGCACTCAATATGACATGGGGCTCGATGGGCTACTGCCTGCTCGGGCACTATCTGCGCACCTACCCGCCGGAAAAGCGCGCGCTCGGCCCCGCGCTCTGGGCCGTCGGTCTCTGCATGGTATTCGGCGGGACGCTCGCCGCCTCCGAGCGAACCGGGACGCTCCGGACGCAGTACCTCGAGGGCATGAGCATCGGCGTCGCCGTCATGGCCTGCGGGATTTTCGCGTCGCTCTCGCGCCTGACGCTCAAAGAGCGCGCCGCGCGCGTCTGCGGCACGGTCTCGGGCGCGAGCTTCTGCGTCTACCTCGTCCATATGTTCTTCGTCTACCTCCTGCGCCGCTTCGGCCTGTCCGGCGCGCTCGCACCGAGCGCGGTCACGATCCCGGCCGTCGTCGCGCTGGTCTTCGCGGGCAGCTTCGTCGTCTGGCTCGTCCTGCGGCGCATCCCGGTCGTGAACCGCTGGCTGATCTGAAAAAAACGCTCCGTCTTTCGACGGAGCGTTTGATTTTTTATGAAGCTCAGCCCGCGCTCGAGACGTCCGGGGCGTCCGGGACGCTGATGCGGCGGATGTCTGCGCCGATGCCGCGCAGCTTGCCGATGATGTTCTCGTAGCCGCGCTCGATGTAGTGGACGTCCTCGACGGTCGTCACACCCTGCGCGGCGAGGCCCGCGATGACCATGGCCGCGCCCGCGCGCAGGTCAAACGCCCTGACCGGGCAGCCGTAGAGCGCGCGCACGCCGGTCGCGACGGCGATGCGGCCGTCGACCTGGATGTCCGCGCCCATGCGGTTGAGCTCCGCGGCGTAGCGGAAGCGGTTGTCGTAAATGCCCTCGGTGACGATGCTCGTCCCCTGCGCGAGCGCGAGGCACACGACGGCCTGCGGCTGCATATCCGTCGGGAAGCCGGGGTACGGCATGGTCTTGATGTTCGCCCGGCGCAGCGGGCCGGTGCGCTCGACCAGGATCGAGTCGTCATAATCCGTTATGGAAACGCCCATTTCGCGGAGCTTCGACGTGATGCAGTCCATGTGCTTCGGGATGACGTTCTCCACGAGCACGCTGCCGCCCGCGGCGGCGACGGCGGCCATATACGTGCCGGCCTCGATCTGATCCGGGATGATGGAATACGTGCCGCCGGACAGGCTGCGGACGCCGCGGATCTTGATAACGGCCGTGCCCGCGCCGGAAATGCGCGCGCCCATGGCGTTTAAGAAGTTCGCAAGATCGACGATGTGCGGCTCGCGCGCACAGTTTTCGATGACGGTCATGCCATCGGCCATCGCGGCGGCGATCATGATGTTCATCGTCGCGCCGACAGAGACGATGTCGAGGTAGACATGCGCGCCGTGCAGGCCGTTTTCGGCCGAGGCGCGGACGTAGCCGCCCGTCTGCTCGACCGTCGCGCCGAGGGCCTCAAAGCCCTTGATGTGCTGGTCGATCGGGCGGACGCCGAAGTAGCAGCCGCCGGGCATGGCGACCTGCGCGCGGCCGAAGCGGCCGAGCTGCGCGCCGATGAGATACGACGAGGCGCGGATGCGCCGCACGAGCTCCTCCGGCGCGACCGCATTGCGGATATGACTGCAATCAATTTCCACCACAGACGGGCTGAAGCGGCGGATGCGCGCGCCCATGCCGCCTAAGATGTCCAGCAGCAGGTGCACATCGGAAATATCGGGCAGATTTTCGATCCGGCACATGCCGCTCACGAGCAGCGCAGCCGGCAAGATGGCAACGGCGGCGTTCTTCGCGCCGCTGATCGTTACGTTTCCATGCAGCGGCCGCCCGCCGGAGATCACATACTTGTCCATACATTTCCCTCTTTGTCTTCAGTATGTCCCGCGTCAAGTAGGGCTTGCATACCAATTTTCACCGCAGAACAGTATACCACAGGCTTCCTGCCTTGTAAAGTTCAAATTACAATTGGTTACAAAACGGCGTCATCCCGCCGCTGTGACCGTACCGGTCTGGCCGTCGACGTCAAAGGCGCCCGCGTCGGTCTCGATGCGCCAGACGGGCGCGAGACGCACCGTCGTGGCCGAGGCCGTTTCGGCCTGCACATAGCCCTGCCGGACGCTGACGACGCGGCTTCCGACCCAGCCGAGGCTGTCGCGGCTGCCGAGGAACGCGATGAGCGCGTCCGCGCACGCGATGCCGTCCTCCGCGTCCGCCGCGGCCGTCGGCGTGCCGGTCAGAAACGTGCCGGAGATGGCCGTCAGGCTGCCGTTTGCGTAGGTGAGCGTCAGGCGCGCGGAGAAAACGGGGCTGTCCGCGACGCGCTGCGTGGCCGTCACGGTGTACACGCCCGCGCTCAGGCGCACGGGGATCCCGGCGCCATCGCAGTCAAAGCCCATGCGGGAGAGCAGCTTTTCCGACGCGCGCGTCAGGTCGTCCGACGTGCCTTGCCCCGTCAGCTCGGCAGAAAAATTGCCGCCGTGGACGAACTGGCACGTGCCGCCGCCGGAGCGGTAGACGCTGCGGTAGCTGCCCGCGCCCGCGCCCGCGGATGCGCCGCTGCCGAGCAGGGCCTCCGCGGCCGTCTGCTGTGCGGACGCGTCGGACTCGAGCGTCAGCGGGGCGAGCGGCTGCTCGCCCGCGGGAAGGTCCGCGTCCAGCGTGACGCCGTACTCGGAAAAAAGCGTCTGTAAATTGTCATACATCGCCTGCGCCCGCGCCCCGGCCGCGCGGCGGGCGGGGACGACCAGGATGAGCAGGAAAATATTCGTCAGAAGCAGGATCACAAGGATAACATTTTTGAGCTTGGACACCGGCACCGGCCGTCACCGCCTTTCCGCAGGGAATTTTTCAGTCCATCCACCCGACGCCGGGCGTGGAGTCGCCGGAGTCGGCATAGCCGACGCGAAGGCGGCCCGTTTTCGTGAGCGCCGCAGCCTGGTGCACGGGCAGGAGCTCGCTCGCCGCCGCGCCGGTCTCATAGGCGCGCACGCGGACGGACAGCTCCGTGATGGCCGCGCCGGACAGCGTGACCGCCGCGGCCGCGCCGTCCGTCAGCTCGACGGGGATGCCGCCGACAAAATAGCCGAATATCAGCGTCGTCAGATCGCCGTCCGACTCGGCGGAGGTCAGATAGAGCGCGGCCTCGCCTGTCCGGCCGTCCGTCAGGCGGGAGAGCAGGCCGCGCGCCGTCTCGATCTGCGCGGGCAGGCTCTCGCCCGAGCCGGCAAAACGCGCGTCGTCCGGCGACTGATTCATGAGAAAAATGCGCCCGTCCGTGCCGATGCGCAGCGTGCAGGTGCTCTCGCTGAAGACGAGCGTGCCGTCGGACTCGGTGTAGTACCCGTCGCCATATGGGTTGAAGCCGAGGCCGGAGGCTGTCGCGCTCACAAAGCTGTCGCTCCACGCGCTCTCGGCGGTGAGCTCGCGCACAGGGTAGGCGCCCGAAGGGTCGAGCAGCGTCAGCGGCTCGAGCGAAGAAAATTCCGCCTGTTCAAACGCGAACACCGTCCCGTCCGGGCGGCTGCGGGACAGCTCGCGCGTCAGCCGCTCGGCCTGCAAATACGTCTTGCAGACGGACACCGCGTCGTCCGTTCCGAAATAGAGCATCACCGCGTCACTGCGGACGGACAGCACGAACCACGCAGCCTGGTCCTCGCCGTCATACGACGCGTCAAGCCAGCGCGCGAGCGCCGCGAGCGGCACGGCGCCGGGATATTCAAAATAGACGCTCTGCGCCGCGATCGCTTCGCGCACGGCGCTCATGGACGAGCGCTGCGCGCTGCCGGCCGACTCGAGCGCCTGACCGAGCAGGCCGCCGAAGCGCGCATACGCGTCCGCGAGCGCCGACGCGTCGTACATCGCGCTGTAGCGTCCGGCCTGCGATTGCACGGACACGGCGATCGGCTGCGCTGCGGCCTGAGTCTGCCCGGCCGCGCTTGACGACAATGCCGCATCGCCCGCGCCGAGCCACTGCGTCACGCGGCCGAAGACCGTGCTGCCGGACAGGTCGTCCGCGCTCGCCATGACGGCCAGCGCCACCGCGCTGCACGCGAGCAGCACGATCAGGATATTCTTGCCCCACTCGATGAGGCGGCGCCGCGTCGTCATGGTCTGCTCCTTTCGTTAATGCTCCGCCGGCTCCTGCTCCGGCTTGTCCTCCGGCGCGCGCGGCAGCGTGATGGTCACGCACGTGCCCTCGCCGTAGACAGAGTCGATGCGGATGCTGCCGTTGTGCTGGCTGAGGATCTCCTGCGCGATGGAAAGCCCGAGGCCCGTGCCGCCGGACTGGCGCGAGCGCGCCTTGTCCACACGGTAGAACCGCTCAAAAAGCCGCGGCAGATCCTGCTCCGGAATGCCGATGCCGTTGTCCTTCACCGTCAGGATGACGTTTTGCCCGTCCGCGCGGGCGCG
>ERZ808240.4489-NODE-4489-length-12287-cov-32.177567_pt1 | contig 12287 bp, 8 predicted proteins | sample MGYA00521084_ERZ808240 | MGnify/ENA primary metagenome ERZ808240 (study PRJEB31516, sample SAMN03275571) | gut metagenome | biome: mammalia-associated habitat; material: feces | host: Papio cynocephalus | place: Kenya | collected 2012-08-06 ... | reverse complement strand
CAAACAACACCAAATCATCCATAGGGAAGTTTCTCTCAGCAAGGATGCGCAAGAACTCCTGTCCCACTGCGCCGCTTGCACCAACAATTGCTACTTTCATAATCGAATCTTTTTATAATAGTTGTTAAGTAAATCTATGGAAAAGAAAAGAATGCTCCTCCCCCCTGCATGATGATTTCTCATCTTTGGTTGCCCAATAACGCTTATCCTCTCAAATCCGCTGCAAAGGTAAGACTTTTTCTATAAATATCAAACATTGACACCTGCAAATTATTGCTTTTTGTCGCTTTTTTACCTTTTCTGCTTACCTTTTTACAGGAATCAGTTGGAAAACGATAGAATAAAGTCGCAAAAACTGGGTCACCAGCAAAAGCAGATGGAAGGGAAGCCGCAAAACAAGACCTTACGGCTCTTCTATTGCGAAAGAACAGAATTTCCAGTCCGCTTATGCCACCATCATGCCAAAAAACATCCGACAATACGATGATTCCAAAGCGGATGGCGCAAAAAACACTGTCATCGCGACCAAGCAATGTGTCGGGAACGGTTTGTAGCATGAAGATTGCATGATTCCTTACCGGAAGACGGCAGAAACAGTGTTTCTTGCATTTTTCCTTATGGAATGGTGCAGGAAACGCTGTTTCTGCGTCCAAACCGTTAGGAGCGGACAAGGAAACAGTGTTTACGGCTGGTTTCCACGAGAATTATTGTCGGAAACAATGTTGTGGTGGCATAAACATCCATCCGTATCTTCATCTCATGAATCGCTTACTTGGTTTCGTATTTCTTATGGAAGGCCAAAAGGCAGAAGGCTCCCATCAATGCCATCGGCACACCGATGAGGGCGGGATAATGATACCCCAGCCCCATCGCCACAGGGATTCCGCCAAGGAATGCGCCTATCGCATTGCCTAAGTTAAAGGCTGCCTGGATGCAGCAACCACCCAGCATCTCGCCGCCCTCGCTATGCTTCACAATGAGATATTGCTCGGGCGAACCGATGCCGAAGAGACAGGCGCAAGAGACAAACATCATCACGGCAGAAATCCATCCATGATGAGAAAGGAAGAAAGTGGCAAGCAAGGCTGCGGCAGCCAAGAACTGGAGGTAACAGGTGAACCGCCCCGGTTGTATCTTGTCGGCGAGATAAGCGCTCACCTGGTTGCCCACCACCATGCCCAACCCTGCGAGAATCATCAATACCGAGATGCTTGCCGCATGAAATCCACCATTCACCTGCAAGAGTGGAGAGATGTAGCTGAACCAGCAAAGGATGCCGCCGTTGCCAAGGAAGGTGGCGGAGATGATGAGCCAAGGGGCGAGATTTCGCAAGAAGCGGAACTGTGCCTTCATGCCCTTATTGGGCAATGCCTCCACATCGGGCACCCATTTGTAAATCATATAAAGGGTGATGACGCCCAGCACTATCGACATCAAGAACGGGACACGCCAAGAGATGTTGTGGCTGAGGAAGGTGCCCAGAGGAACGCCCATCAGGTTGGCAAAAGGCATGCCGGCACACATCATAGCTACGGCTTGCGTGCCCTTCCCCTCCTTCGCCACCTTCACTGCCACGATGGTGGCTGTCCCGAAATAGGCCCCATGAGGCAGTCCCTGGATGAAACGGGCACAAAGCAAAAGCCAATAGCTTGGCGCCATTGTGGCGATGACGGCTCCTAAGACCACCAACGAGACAAGAAACAAAAGTATATTCTTAGGGCGATACTTATGCATCAATATCAGCGAGAATGCTCCAGCACATACTCCCAAGGCATAGATGGAGATGAGATGTCCCGCCTGCGGGATAGACACATTCATGCTGCGCGCCACATCGGTGAGGATTCCCTCGATAATAAATTCAGCCATGCCGAGGGTAAACGTGCCCAAGGCGAGTGCAAACAATCCTTTCTTCATACGTATATTATCCTTATCTTCTTATCCTAAGTTTGTCTTCCGGGTGCAAAATTACAAAAATCTCCGTACATTCAATGATAAAGAAGTAAAAGACTTTGCCCATTCAAGATTTATTAGTATTTTTGCACCCAAATGACAAGAAGAGCGGTGCCGTTGACGCCAAGAATCTCTTCTTAATAGTAAAAAGCCTATGCTGAACATTGCAGAATATTTCCCGATAACCGACCCTACGCTGATTTTCTTCGTAGTGATGATTATCATCCTCTTTGCGCCTATCATCATGGGAAAGCTCCGCATCCCACACATCATCGGCATGGTGTTGGCAGGAGTGCTCATAGGCAAGTACGGGCTCAACATCTTGGAACGCGACTCTTCCTTCGAATTGTTTGGCAAGGTAGGATTGTACTACATCATGTTCCTTGCCGCCCTCGAGATGGACATGGAGGGAATGAAAAAAACAAAGTCGAGGCTGGTCACTTATGCCCTGCTCACGTGCTTCATTCCCTTCGGACTCACCTATTGGACGAGCGTCGCGCTCCTGGGCTATTCCCAAAAAGCCTCGTTTCTGCTGAGTTGCATCATGGCATCCAACACGCTCATCGCCTACCCCATCGTCGCCCGCTACGGGCTGCAGCAGAAGCCGAGCGTAACCCTCAGCGTAGGCTCCAGCATGATTTCTCTACTCATAGCATTGGTCATGCTGGCAGGTTTGGTGGCTTCATTCACCAAGCACGACGGCGTGCTCTTCTGGATACTCTTCGCCGCCAAGTTTGCCGCTTACTGTGGCGTGATGATTTTTCTTATCCCCCGGCTCACCAGATGGTTTCTTCGTCGATACAGCGATGCCGTGATGCAGTTTATCTTTGTCATGGCAATGCTCTTCATGAGTGCCGCCCTCTCGCAGACAGTAGGCATCGAAGGTGTGTTCGGAGCTTTTCTTGCCGGTCTGATACTAAATAGGTATATCCCCCACGTGTCGCCCTTGATGAACCGGCTCGAGTTTATCGGCAACGCCCTCTTCATACCCTATTTTCTCATTGGCGTGGGCATGCTTATCAATGTGGGACTGCTCTTCCAGGGGGGCCATGTTCTCTGGGTGGTGCTGTGCACCGTGTTCTTCGGCACTCTGGGCAAGGCACTTGCCGCCTACGCCACCTGCCTGGGATTCCGCCTGCCCCTGTCTTCGGGGCACATGATGTTCGGGCTTACCTCAGCCCATGCCGCAGGCAGCATCGCCATGGTGATGGTGGGAATGAAGATTCTTGTAGGAAAAAACACCTATCTCGTCGACGACGACATGCTCAACGGCGTGGTCATCATGATATTGTGCACCTGCATCATCTCCTCGTTGCTCACCGACTGGTCTTCGCGCAAGATCGTACTCGGAGACAAGATGTTGCCAGAGGCGGAGGACGAGAAAAGCGCCAACGACGAGAAGATACTCATCCCTGTGCGATATCCCGAATATGCAGACTACCTGATGAACCTCGCTTTCTTGGTGAGAAACCAGAAACTGAACCACGGCTTGGTCTGCCTCAACGTGGTGTATGAGGACAAAGACATGCGGTACAACCAGGAGCAAGGCAAAAGGCTGCTCGAACATTGCTGCCAGTTGGCCGCTGCCACCGATGTGCTCACGCAGACCCAGGTTCGGATAGCTGCCAACATAGCCAATGGCATCAAGCACGCCTTCAACGAGTTTCAGTGCTCCGAGATCATCATCGGCATGCACATGCATCCAGAACGCTCGCCTAAGTTCTGGGGCGAGTTCCACCAAAGTCTGTTCAATGGACTTAGCCGCCAAATCATCATGGCGCGCATCCGTCAACCGCTCAACACCATACGCCGCATACAGGTGGCTGTTCCTTCGAGAGCCGAGTTCGAGCCTGGCTTCTACCGATGGGTAGAACGCCTGTCGCGCATGGCAAGCAACCTCGATTGTCGCATACTGTTTCATGGACGCATGGAGGCACTTTCGCTCATCAACGAGTTTATCAAGAATCGATATCCAGAGGTTCGTTCCGACTATACGCTCATGAACCACTGGAACGAGATGCCCCAGATAGCCTCGCAGATAGCTCCCGACCACATGTTTGTGGTGGTAACCGCCCGCAAGGGTACCGTTTCTCACAAGACAGCCCTCGAGCGGCTGCCCGAAGAGCTTACGCGTTTCTTCTCGGGCACCAACCTGATGATTATCTTCCCCGACCAGCACGGCGATGCCTCGGGCGAGCATCTCACCTTCGCCGAGCCTCAGCACCAGGAGGAAGAGAGCGCCTACGAAATCATGAGCCGCTGGCTGAAACGGCATTTCAAGCATTGAGGCTTTCCGTATATGGAGATTTTTCAAACAAAACTGAATATAGGTATTACCAACAATTATCAACACACTAAAAATTTTAACAAGATGAAGAAAACTATCACTAAATCGGTCATCGCAGTCACAGTGGGTGCCATGACTCTCAGTTCATGCATCGGCTCTTTCGGTCTTACCAACTCCGTGCTCAACTGGAACAAGAGAGCGACAAGCAACAAGTTCATCAACGAAGTCATTTTCGTGCTCATCTCTCCAGCCTACGCAGTATGCTCTGTCGCCGACCTTTTTGTGCTCAACTCCATCGAGTTCTGGACAGGCGAGAAGGTTATCGGCCAGGTGGGAACTACCAAAGACGTGATGGGAAAGGACGGACGCATGTACGCTGTAAAGACACTGAAGAATGGTTACGAGATAACCGACCCCGACGGAGAGAAGTCGTACTTTGTATTCGACAAGAAGAACAAGAGCTGGTCATACAGCAAGGATGGCGACATTCGTGAGTTGTTCAGCTTCAACGAGGACGGTAGCATCCAGGCTTGCCTGCCAAATGGCTCCAAGATGAACGTCTCCGCCGACGAGAACGGCTTGTTCCAGCTCCGCATGGCCATGAACGACGGCTTCTTCTATGCTTTCAACAAGTAAGCCGCTCATTTTTCACTGAAATTAAGTTTTTACCACCAACATAGGGTGTCGCATTCCGGCTTTAAAGGAAAAGCGACACCCTATATGCATTTTTACAATCCTTGGAAAAACACCGCTATGAGGGTAATCTATATACCTTGTTCGGGGGTAAGGAACATACCATATCTTTGCGATATCAACACTTTTTAGCCCTCTTTGTCACGAATTAGAACAAATATCTTTGCCATTTTGCCGAAAATGACTATATTTGCACATCTTTTTATAGACATCAAGGAAAAAACAAAAACAATGATAGATATCAAAGGAATTACCAAAAGTTTCGGTTCGTTGCAGGTACTCAAGGGCATCGACCTGCATATCGACAAGGGCGAGGTGGTTAGCATCGTTGGTCCCAGTGGTGCCGGCAAGACCACCCTACTCCAGATTATGGGTACCCTCGACAAACCTGACAGTGGAAGCATCGTGGTAGACGGCATCGACGTGAGCAAGTTATCGACCAAGAAGTTGAGCGACTTCCGTAACCAACATCTGGGTTTTGTTTTCCAGTTTCACCAGTTGCTTCCCGAGTTTACAGCTCTGGAGAACATCATGATTCCAGCCTTCATCGCCGGCAAAAGTCGCAAGGAAGCCAAGGCTCGCGCAGAGGAGTTGCTCGACTTCATGGGCCTGAGCGACCGTGCTGCCCATAAGCCTGCCGAGCTATCGGGTGGCGAGAAGCAGCGTGTGGCCGTGGCAAGGGCCTTGGTCAACCATCCTGCCGTCATCCTGGCCGATGAACCTTCGGGCAGTCTCGACAGCAAGAACAAGGCCGAACTGCACCAACTATTCTTCGACCTACGCGACAAGTTCGGACAGACTTTTGTCATTGTTACCCACGACGAGACATTGGCCGCCATTACCGATCGCACCATCCACCTCAAGGATGGCATGATAGAGAAAACTGTAGAAGCAGCGACACAAGACAAAGAACCTATTTCGGGCGATGAACCTATTTAAAATAAGCAAAGGAAAATAATGACAGATAAGATAAAGCTTGGCGACTATAATCGCCTTAGAGTAACTAAGAAAGTTGATTTCGGAATGTACCTAAATGGCGGAGATGAGGGCGAAATTCTGTTACCATCCCGATACGTTCCCGAAGGAGTGAGCATAGGCGACGAACTGGATGTATTCATCTACCTCGACCAAGACGAGCGTCTCATTGCCACCACGGAGAAGCCATTGGCCAAGGTGGGTGACTTTGCCTACCTTGAAGTGAAATGGGTGAACGAGTATGGAGCCTTCTTGGGATGGGGACTGATGAAAGATCTCTTCTGTCCTTTCCGCGAACAGAAGAAGCGCATGGTCATCGGCAACTCCTACATCGTACATGTACACATAGACGAGGAGAGCTACCGCATCGTGGCTTCTGCCAAGGTGGAACGATACCTATCGGAGGAACATCCTCACTATCGCCACGGCGACGAGGTAAAGTTACTCGTCTGGCAGAAGACCGACCTCGGTTTCAAGGTCATCATCGACAATAAGTATCCTGGCCTGCTTTATCAAGACCAAATATTCCAATACATACATACGGGCGACAGGGTGAAAGGCTATATAGGACGTGTACGCCCAGACGGAAAGATAGATGTAACCTTACAGAAAACAGGAATGGAGCAAGCTGCCGACTTTGCCGAAACGCTTTATCAATATCTGCTTGATAATGATGGCGTCTGCGACTTAGGAGACAAGAGCGAAGCCGACGACATCTACGAGCGTTTCCATGTAAGCAAAAAGGTATTCAAGCGCGCCATAGGCGACCTCTACAAGAAACGTCTCATATCCGTTAGTCCCATGAGCATCCGACTTTCTTCAACGCCCTCATTGCGTTGAGTACAGCAAGAACCGTTACACCCACATCGGCAAAGACAGCCATCCACATGGTACCTAAGCCCACAGTGGCAAGTAGAAGAACTGCAACTTTGACACCTATGGCAAAGGCTACATTCTGATGGGCTATGCGGATGGTGCGACGAGAAATGCGAACTGCAAGAGGCACCTTCCGAGGCTCGTCGTCCATCAGTACTACATCAGCTGCCTCGATGGCTGCGTCACATCCCAAGGCACCCATGGCAATTCCCACATCTGCCCTCTTCAATACGGGAGCATCGTTGATGCCATCACCTACGTAAGCCAAAGTTCTGCCATCAGGCTTTTGCCTCAACAGCTGTTCTACATGAGCCAACTTATCGGCAGGCATCAGTTCTGCGTAATATTCATCGAGCCCTAACTGACAGGCTATGCGCTCGCCCACTTCCTCACGGTCGCCTGTAAGCATAACCGTCTTGCCCACTCCCTCACTTCGCAACTGGGCTATTGCCTCGGCACTGCCTTCCTTTACACGGTCGCCCACCACAACAGGATCGCCCTCATCGGCTTGCACCAACACCTCGCCATGAGTCAGCGTTCCCGTCTTGTCGAATACCACAACACCTACCTTGGCAAGCGCATCCATATAACTGCTCCCCTTGATGAGAATACCTGCACGCGAGGCGCCGCCAATGCCTCCGAAGAAAGTAAGCGGCACACTGATAACCAAGGCACAAGGACAAGAAACCACAAGGAATATGAGCGCACGGTTGAGCCAAAGAGGAAACAGTTGCATAAAACTACCTGCGCCAAAAAACTGCACGCCGAAGCCCAAGCCCCCAAAAAGAGGTGGGACTACTGCCAAGAACAAAGCTGCCATCACGACTACGGGAGTATAGATGCGAGCAAAACGAGTAATGAAAGACTCGCTACGCGACTTGCTTGCACCAGCACTCTCTACCAATGCGATGATGCGTGAGGCTGTGCTCTCGCCAAAGGTCTTGGTGGTTTGCAAACGCAACTCTCCCTTCACATTGATACTGCCCGAATAGACCTCGTCACCTCCACGGACTTCACGGGGCACACTCTCGCCCGTAAGGGCAGAGGTATCAAGAAGCGCAGAGCCACTGACAACCCTACCATCAAGGGGTACTTTCTCTCCTCGCTTTATCAGAATCGTCTCGCCTATTTGCACCATCTCGGGTGCAACTGTCTGCACATCATCTCCACGACAGACGTGTGCTACATCTGGGCGAACGCTCATAAGATGCGAGATACTGTCGTGGCTCTTTCCCTCGGCATAGCTTTCGAACAACTCGCCCACCCGAAAGAAAAGCATGACAAAGACAGCCTCCGCAAACTCAGGCTCCTCGCCAGGAAAGAAGCCAATGTACAAAGCCCCTATGGTGGCAATGGTCATCAGAAAATGCTCATTGAACACCTGTCCATGGGCAACACCCTCGACAGCCTCGCCCAAAGTATCATAACCTACCAGCAAGTAAGGAACAAGATAAACCAAAAGCAACTGCCAAGTGGCAAGCAAGCAGTTTTTCTCGATGAAAGTAGCTCCTATGAGAAGCAATACCGTGACCAAAATGAGTAGAAGACTCTTGCCAAGGTTGCTTTGTTCATGATGCTCGTGAGCATGCTCACAACCGCATTCGCGAGTTCCCTTGGCACAGGCACATTCGTGATGATGATTTGATTTCATATTGATAAGATACTTTAGTTATGTTACATTTCTTGTTTTCGGATGCAAAAATACAAAAAGGCTTCTGCAACTTGGTTGCAAAAGCCTTTTCTACTATATAAAATAAAATGCTTCTATAGAAAAGAAGAGTTTACCATAAGGAAAAATCTCATGCAGTTTGCCATGTCCTACATCAATACCATTGCACGGCGTTGGAATAGCCACTACGCTTATCGTACTTCAAAGCATCAGTAAGCGTAGAAGCGTTACAACGGAAAGTGAAGTTATAGCTGGTATAAGGAGCCAACACCACCGAACAACTCATATTGAAACAGTGGAGGTCGCGCTGCAAAGAGGCCGTCGTCATACTCATAGCCTTGTTCTCAAAGTCGTAACCTGAAGAGAAACTAATGTTCCATCCATCGCTGATACGCACGTTACCACTGAAGTTAAGCGTCTGGGTAAACTTATAAGGATAGCGCATGGTGCTCTCGTTGAACTTTTCGCGGCGAGTATCCTCACGCATGGTAATACCATAACCCACTGAAAGCGACCAAGGCATACTGAAAGCCATGTAGCCATCATCATCGGTCTTTGCCTTGCCACCTTTCTTCTTGGCTCCGTGCTTTCCGGCCTCCATATCCTCATCGATATTGGATTCGATATTCGTATCTACTCCCTCATCGTCATCATCCTTGTCTCGAGAATTATTATTGTCACTGTCATCCCCTCCTCCGAAAAGCTTCTTCAACTTGTCGGGAGTAAGGGTGAAAGAAAAGTTCTGCGACATACCCTGGAAACGTCCGAACCGTCCCTTTCCCCATTCTGTATGGGTTCCCACATAAGGATTTCCTTGTTCATCAAGTTCATAAGCATAGGTGGCAAAGACCGCATGCATACTGTAAGTATAGTTTTTCCACCATTTCAGCCGCAAGTCGATACCGAGGTCACTCCATGGTCGCACCTTGGCAGCCGTATTGTAGCTCATATTGATATCGAAAGCATCGATAAGGCTTATCTTCTTGAATCCCGTGGAGTCTTTGTCGCTTTTGACCTTCATCTCGAGATTGTTGCCCAATGTAAAAGAAATGCTTCCTTGCTTGCCCTTGCCTGGCACACCAAAGAGGCTGTTCTCATAAGGCGAGTAGCTGACGAGCGATACATTTCCATTAGCATCCGTCTTTTGGTAAGTATCCCAGTAGCCATAACGAGAAGCACCAAAGTCTGGCGCATAACTGAAACTCACACTGGGCGAGAGCACATGACGTATGGCCTGTATTTTGTCACCAAAGAGTTTGCGGTTGGGCACCCAAAAGCCATAAAGTTTAGTAGAAGCACTAATGCTCATGTTCCAATTGTACACGTTGTGGAAACCATAAGTTGTATCAGCCACCTCGACTTGCTTCTGCTCGTCCCACGACTTCGTAACCTTATTGGTGTACATACGGTCGGTAAAATTGAAGTTAGGACTGATGTTGAGGTATTTGAAGAGCGTGAAGTTAGCGCTTACAGGAATGCGATGCTCCCACCCGTTACGCCAGTCCTTGATAAGATTGCTCTTGAAAAGCTTATCTTCTTTTGTGGAGATAGAGTTGCTCACATGCCCCGTATAGCTAAGGGCTATCTTCTCATACCAACGCTCGTCGCCCACCATTTTCTTGCGACGGAAAGGATAGAAACGGGCTATGTTGATATTGAGATCGGGCAGAGTGACAGCCAACGAGGAATCGCGCATGTTTTGCGAGAGGTTGGTAGTTGCCGTAAGCGACATGCCTATGCTCGAAAAGTTGGTGCTCCAGTTTACAGAAGAGGTTCGGGTACTCTGCGTCATCGACTGAGGATTATAGAGCGAGCTGAGATTGTTGCGCTCATAACTGGTAGAAGCAAAGTTGACACTGGCAGAAAGCGAACTGTAGGGATTGGCTTTGGAGTCCTGTCGATGACTCCACTGCAACTTGAAACTCTCCTGTTCGGTAAAATCGGGCATTCCCTTATCACCAGTCTTAGTATCCTGATAACTGAAATAGAAACTTCCCGAATACTTGTAGCGCTTGCGATAATTGCTGGCAGCCGAGAGTCCCCACGACCCTTTGGTATAGATTTCACCCAAGAGTTTCAAGTCCCACTTGTCGTTGATGGCAAAATAGTATCCACCATCACGCAGATAGAATCCACGGTCGCTCTCATCTCCATAAGTAGGCATGATGAAACCGCTGCTGTAGCTCTTGGTAAAGGGAAAGAAGCCATAAGGAATAGCAAAAGGCATGGGCACATCGCACACCACGAGATAAGCCGGGCCAAAGACTACATCCTTTCCAGGACGCACCTTGGCACGCGATAGCGAAATATAGAAATCAGGATGCTTCTCATCACAAGTAGTATAGCGTCCATGCTGCAGATATATGATGCCCGAAGAGTCGCGCTTGGATCGCACGCCCGACAAAAAACCATCCTGTTGCTCTGTATATACATTATTAATAAGGGCTTTCTTGCTCTTGAAGTTGAACTTGATGGTATCGGTATCATACTCGTCACTTCCCATCTTGAACACAGGCTTTCCTCTTACACCACCTTCGGCAGTAGAGTCCGGTGTTCCCATGGCCCTCACATTACTCTTATCCATATCCATCGAAATACGATCACTGGTGAGGTCCATGTTCTCATACTTCACCTGAGCTGATCCATAAAGATGAGCCACCTTGCTCTTAGCGTTATAGACGAGTGAATCGGAAGCCGAATAAGTTACAGGAGCATCTACTCCACCCGACTTTTTTCGAGCGATACTATCAAGACGTATGCTGTCGTCTACCACTTGATTATGCTTCCATATAGCCTTTTGTAAGGAGTCCATGTGAGCTGTATCAGCCAGCACATGGCCTGCAGAATCGCGCAAGACTGAATCGACCACCGCCGCAGAGTCGGCAGCTGCCTTCTTTTTTTTCTTCTTGAAAACAGGCATGTCTGGACTTGCCATCATACAGATGAAGGCAAATAACAAAAGTGCTATGAAAGGATATTTTCTCATTTAGTTTGCAAAGTTAAGCATTTCTGCTTAGATTACACATCATAAAGACACTTTTTAGCTCATTCGAAAAGCTTTTCCCACTCTCGGAAACGCATAACACCATCCTCGCCAAACTTAGCCAAACTTTTCTCAGCCTGCTGAATGGTCTTCTCGCGGTCAAGATGGGTCTTGCTAAAAAACTTGTCTGCATAACAGATAACCTTTTCCTCCAAGGTTTCGGGAAGGAAATCCTGATGAGGCAAAGGCAGCCCCTGACTCACTATTTGTTGGCACGTAATGCCTGCTCCTGTATGGCGCTCGCACACACGTGCATGGCGTTCGAAGCCTTCATGACGCATCAGTTCGGCCCCCAAACGACCATGACAGATGTATGGTTGACTGCCAAAACACATGATGCCAGGAGCATCAGTCAAGAAGATTCCTATGTCGTGAAGCATGGATGCCTCTTCCACGAACTTAACATCCATATGCAGTTCGGGATGAGACGAAACAATCTGTAGCGCTTTTTGCGCTACAGATTGACTATGGGTAATGAGGATATGGCGAAGTTCATTGTCCTCAGGATAATACTTATCAATAATTGCTTGATAATTCATCTTTTGTGTAATGTTAAGTGTTGAATGTTAAATGTTAAATTTGGGGCTGAAGCCGTAAGTATTTACTCTCTTTTGATAGCAGGAGGTGTAACTTAACATTTAACACTTAACATTTAACATTCTTCTCATTATATTACTCAGCCTTTCGCTCGATGTAAGCGATGACATCGCCCTTGCGGATCTTGCTGCCCTGCTTGGCATTGATTTCCACGAGCTTGCCACCAAGAGCGGCTGGAACGGTCTCAAACTCACCCC
>ERZ808240.4488-NODE-4488-length-12289-cov-12.865539_pt1 | contig 12289 bp, 7 predicted proteins | sample MGYA00521084_ERZ808240 | MGnify/ENA primary metagenome ERZ808240 (study PRJEB31516, sample SAMN03275571) | gut metagenome | biome: mammalia-associated habitat; material: feces | host: Papio cynocephalus | place: Kenya | collected 2012-08-06 ... | reverse complement strand
ACGTTGATGCCCAGGCGGCGCAGCACCTGCTCGTCGGTCGCGGAGATGATGACCGAGAAGAACGCGTCGCAGCCGCGCAGCTGCTCGAGGCCGTCGAGCACGCGCGCCGCCACCTCGTCGGTCGCCGAGGTGATCGAGAGCGCCATGAGCGTCTCGTCGGTGTGCAGGCGCGGGTTGGTGGAGCCCAGGAAGCGCGTCTTGAGGTAGCTGATGGGCTCGATGGCGCTGTTCGAGATGACCTCGAGCTCGATGTCGACGCCCGAGACCACCTTGAGCGCATTCATGAGCAGCGAGCTGGCCGCGCCCAGGCGCGTCGAGGTCTTGCCCGTGACCACCGACCCGTCCGGCATGACCATCGCGCCCACCGGCGAGCCCGTGAGCTGCTCCTTCGTGAGGGCGGCGGAGCGCGCCGGCGAGTAGTTCTTGTCGATGCCCGCCTTCTTCATGATGAGCTCGAGGCGATCGACCTGCTCGGAGCCCATGCCCGTGCGCTTGACGCCCACGGTGGCCTGGAAGTAGCGGCGCACGATCTCCATCCGGCTCGCGTCGCGGCACGCCTCGTCGTCGGTGATGGCGAAGCCCACCATGTTGACGCCCATGTCCGTGGGGCTCTGGTAGGGGCTCTCGCCCAGGATCTTCTCCATGAGCGCGCGCACCACGGGGAACGCCTCGACGTCGCGGTTGTAGTTCACCGTGGTCTTGCCGTAGGCGTCCAGGTGGAACGGGTCGATGATGTTCGCGTCGTCCAGGTCTGCCGTGGCGGCCTCGTAGGCGATGTTCACGGGGTGCGTGAGCGGCAGGTTCCACACGGGGAACGTCTCGAACTTGGCATACCCGGCCTCCACGCCGCGCTCGTGCTCGTGGTAGATCTGCGACAGGCACGTGGCGAGCTTGCCGGACCCCGGGCCGGGCGCCGTCACGACGACGAGCGGGCGGCTCGTCTCCACGAACTCGTTTCTGCCGTAGCCGTTCTCGGAGACGATGAGGTCCACGTCATGCGGGTAGCCCTCGATCGGGTAGTGCAGCTTGCAGGCGATGCCGAGCGACTCGAGGCGCGCGCGGAACACGTTGGCGGCCGGCTGATTGGCATACTGCGTGAGCACGACGGCCGCCACGGCAAAGCCCTGGCCGCGGAACAGGTCCACAAGGCGCAGGACGTCCTCGTCGTAGGTGATGCCGAGGTCGCCGCGGGCCTTGTTCTTCTCGATGTGGTTGGCATTGATGGCGATGATGACCTCGACGTCGTCGGCGAGGCTCTTGAGCATGCGGAACTTGGAGTCCGGTTCGAAGCCGGGCAGCACGCGGCTTGCGTGGTAGTCGTCGAACAGCTTGCCGCCGAACTCAAGGTACAGCTTGCCGCCGAACTGGGCGATGCGCTCTCGGATGCGCTCGGCCTGCAGCTCGATGTACTTGTCGTTGTCGAATCCCTGGCGCATGCGCCCTCCCTCGTCTCCCGCGCGGGGCCGCTCGTGCGCAACCCGGGCCGTCCGCGCGGCTATCATGTTTGCAACACTTCGACTTTACCTGACTGGAGGCCCCACGTGAGCGAGACGACCACCAACGAGCAGACGGGCGCGGCCCTGGGCGAGCCCACCCAGGCCAGCGCGGCCGGCGACGACATCACGACGCGCCTGCGCCCCATCTTCACCGAGGAGGGCCTCGCGCGCATCCAGGGCTCGCGCGTGCTCGTCATAGGGCTCGGCGGCGTGGGCTCGAGCTGCGTCGAGGCGCTCGCGCGTGCCTGCGTGGGCGAGCTGTTCCTCGTGGACCGCGACACGGTTGACCCCAGCAACCTCAACCGCCAGGCACTCGCGTTCAACAGTACGGTGGGCCGCGTGAAGGCCGAGGTCATGCGCGAGATGATCGCCGACATCAACCCGCGCTGCCGCGTGGAGTGCCGCCAGAGCTACGTCACGAAGGAGAACCTGCCCGAGGTGCTCGCCTGGGCCGGCGCCGAGGTGGACGAGCAGGGGCAGGTCGTGGGCCGAGGGAGGCTCGACTACGTGGTGGACGCCATCGACACGATCACGCAGAAGATCGAGCTCGCACGCCTCACGTGGGGCGCGAACATCCCCGAGGTGAGCAGCATGGGTGCCGCGAACAAGCTCAACCCCGAGAAGTTCGCCCTCGCCGACATCTCCAAGACGCACGGCTGCCGCATGGCCCGCACGATCCGCAAGGAGTGCTCGCGCCGAGGCGTGCGCCACCTCGAGGTGCTCTACTCGCCCGAGGAGCCCGTGCGCCCAAGCGCCGTTGCCGGAAGCTCGCACGGGGGCCTATCCAACCTGGGCACGGCGAGCTACATGCCCCCCATCATGGGCCAGATGGTGGCCGGCCGCGTCATCCGCGCGCTCATCGGCTACGAGCCGTGGCGCTGGGACAAGGCCGAGGCGTGACAAAGGTGCCGGGGTCAACTGTCACCGTGCGCGAGGCCGACGTCTTTGACCTGCACACGCACCTCGCGTTCTACGCAGACCCGGCCGCAGCCGCCCGTGAGCTTGCGGCGGAGGGCGTGGGCTCGCTGTGCGCCACGGTGACGCCTGATGAGTTCGAGCGTGCCCGTGCCGCGCTGTGCGGCGTTGCCGGCGTGCGCATGGGCGTGGGCCTGCACCCCTGGTGGCTCGCGGACGGCCACTGCGACGAGGCAGACGCGAGGCGCGCCGCCGAGCTCGCGGCCGAGAGCCGCTACGTCGCCGAGGTGGGACTGGACTTTGCCCACGGGCGCGATGCGTGCCGAGACCTGCAGGTCTCGGCGCTCGAAGCCATCCTCGACGCCTGCGCGGGCGGCGGCCACGTGCTGTCCGTGCATGCCGTGGCCTCGGCGAGCACGCTACTCGACCTGCTCGAGCAGCACGGCACGTGCGAGAGCAACGACGTCATCATCCACTGGTTCTCCGGCTCTGGCGAGGAGCTCACGCGTGCGCGGCGCATGGGGTGCCTCTTCTCCGTGAACCTGTTTGGGCTGCAAACGAGGCGGGGGCGCTCCTACGCCACGCAGATTCCGGCCGAGCGGCTGCTGCTCGAGACGGACCTGCCCGGAGAGGGCGCCCACGCACTCGAGTGGCCGCCAGCCCGCCTGGCCGCCCGCCTGCGCGAGACGCTCGACGCGCTCTGCGAGCTGCGGAGCGAGGACGTGAGCGCCACGATGGCCACCACGAGCCGCCGCCTGCTCGAGCTGTAGCGGGACAAACGTGGGACAGGCGAGCCCGTCCCCGGTGTCCCGCTACGCCTCGGCGAGGAGCTCTCGGGCGTGGGCGAGCGAGATCTCGGAGGCGTCGCCAGAGAGCATGCGGGCAATCTCGGCCACTCGCTGCTCGCCAGAGATCTCTCGCAGCGTGGTCTCGGGACGACCGTCCTCGCCCACGACCTTGGACACGAGGTAGTGGCACTGCCCCATGACGGCCACCTGGGCGAGGTGCGTCACGACGATGACCTGGTGCGTCTTGGCGAGGTCTGCGAGCACCGCGGCCAGAGAGCGGGCCGTGGAGCCGCCCACGCCCGCATCGACCTCGTCGAACACGAGCGTGTCAACGCCGTCCGCGTTGCCGAGAACGACCTTGCACGCCAGCATGACGCGGCTCACCTCGCCGCCCGAGGCTATGCGGCGGAGCGGTCGGGCCGTGAGCCCCGCGCCGGGACGATACATGAGCTCCACGCGGCCCGGGCCGGCCGCTCCCCACTGCTCGCGAGGACTGCGCTCGAGCGCCACCGTGAGCTCGGCACCCGCCATCTCGAGGCGAGCCATCTGCTCGGTGACGGCCGCCGAGAAGCGCGGGGCGGCCTCGGCGCGGACGGCGTCGAGCGCGTCGGCCGCCTTCGCCAGACGCGCCTCCGCCTCCCGGACGGCGCGCTCCGCCGCACGCTCGCGCTCGCCTGAGTCCCCGACGGCCTCCACGACTTCGCGGGCGCGGTCGCGGCGCGCGAGCACGTCGTCCATGCCGGGGCCAAACGTGCGCATGAGGCCCTGCAGCGACGCCATGCGCTGCTGCATGCGCTCGAGCTCCTCCGGGTCGAGCTCCACGGAGTCGCGGTACTCGCGCAGCTGGCCGGCGCAGTCCTCGACGTCGATGAGCGCGCTCTCGAGCGAGTCGGCGAGGTTGCCGAGGGCGTCGTCGTAACGGGCGGCGTCGCGCAGCTCGCCCACGGCGCCCGAGAGCAAATCCATCGCCCCGCCATCTCCCGAAACGGCCTCGCGGGCACCCTCGCTCGCACGCAGCAGCGCCTCGGCGTGCTCGGCGCGGGGCAGCGCCTCCTCGAGCTCCTCGAGCTCGCCGGGCTGTGGATTCACCTCGTCAATGCGACGGAGCTCGAACTCGGCCTGCTCGAGCCGCTCGTTGCCGGAGCGCGCAAGCTCGCGCACGCGCTCGAGCTCGGCGGCGGCGTCCGTGGCGGCCGCGAGCGCGTCGCGGTACTCGGCAAGCGCCCTCGCGGCGGGCTCGCCCGTCCAGGCGTCGAGCATCTGCGCATGGACGGCCACAGAGAGCAGGCGCTGGTGCTCGTGCTGGCCGCACAGGTCCACCGTGGAGCCAACCTTCGCCGCGAGCTCGGCCACGCTCGCCATGTGGCCGTCGAAGCTCACGCGGCCGCGGCCCGCCGCCTCCACCCTACGCCGCACCACATGCCCGTCCGCATCGTCCGCGCCCAGGTACACGTGTCCCTCGACGAGCAGGTGATCGTCCCCCTCGCGCACGGCACCCGCGTCGGCGCGCTCGCCCACGAGCAGCTTGAGGGCGCTGAGCAGCGCCGTCTTGCCGGCGCCCGTCTCGCCCGTGAGCACGGTGAGACCGGCGGCGGGGCGAATCGTCGCATCCCTGATGAGGGCCACGCTCTGGACGTGGAGCTCGTCGATCATGGTTGGCTGCCTCCCTGGCGCATGGCAGCGGCCGCACGTGGCGGCCGCGAGTGATGATTCCTACTGCTTCTTGCGCATCTGCCCGTAGAACACGCGCGACACCGAGTCATAGAACCCGCCTGCGTCCGAGTCGAGCAGGATGACGTCTCCGGGGCCACGGCGCACGGAGCACGAGGCCACCTGGCCGCCCTCGGGACAGGTGACGAGCTGGCCGTCCACGAACACGCTGCTCTCCGCAGGGCGCTCGTCCGAAAGCTCGATCTCGACGATGTCGGACGACGACGTGAGAAACGCGCGGGCAAGGATCGTGTGCGGCGCTATGGGCACGCAGACCATGCCGTTGAACTCGGGCGTCACGATGGGGCCTCCCGAGGAGAGCGCGTATCCCGTGGACCCGGTGGCCGTGGCCACGACGAAGCCGTCCCCGCGCAGCCGATCGATGCGGTTGCCCGAGACCGAGACGTCGAACTCGATCATGTCCCCGAGCGCGCCGCGCGTGAGCGCGAGCTCGTTGAGGGCAAAGTGGTGCGTGTCCCTGAGAAGGCCGCCGCCACAGTCGAACGTGACGTCCACGTCGAGCGTGGCACGCCTGCTCTGGTGCATCTCCCCTGCAAGCGCGCGCGAGACGGACTCCACGATGTTGTCGGACCCGGCTCCCGTGAGAAAGCCGAGGTGCCCAAAGGAAAGGCCGAGAATGGGAATCTCCCGATAGCCCACGATGCTCGCCGCGCGAAGCAGCGTCCCGTCCCCGCCAAGTGACACGACGAGGCAGGCGCCCTCCGGGTCGCAGACGCGGTTGGGCTCGCGCTTCTTGTCATGGGCCCACACGACCTCAACACCCTCGCGCGAGAGCCACACCTCAAGCGTCGCCGCCGCCTGGATGGCGTCGGCACGCGAGTAGTTGGGAACGAGCAGGACCTTCACGCGGCACTCCCCTTTCTGCGGCCCCTTGGCCGAGAAAACATTCGTTCGATGATTCTACCACCAAGGGACAGACCGCATGCCGGCCATCAGGCCAAGCGGCCAGTCCCTCCGTTTCCGTCAGTCCACGTACGAGCCTCGATCCGCCTCCGCAGGCACGCCGGGACCGCAGGAATGCCGGCCGAAGGCCGAACGGCACCCCCGCGACGGACCCGTCGGCCTCAGCCCAGAGCAGGGCCCGGCTCCCGCGCCACCCCGGGATTGCAAGAGTGCCGGCCGAAGGCCGAATGGCATCCCGCAGCCGCGAGACAGCAAGGGCCCGGGAGGTTCCGTAGCGGACATTCCGCAGCGGCCGAGTGCCTCGTTTTCCACGAGACCCCCATCCGCGAGGACGTCCGCGAGGAACCTCCCGGGCCCGACGGGTATCCGTCAGCAGCGCCTACTGGTACTCAGCCACGTCGATCCACCCGCGGAGGAACTCCTCCTCCTTGGCATCACGGTGACGGGCAAGCTCGCTCGCCGCGACGATGCTCGTCCAGCGGCGGACGACCTGCATGGGCATGTCGGCCATCTTGCAGAACATGATGAGGTACTTGTCGGCAAGCGACAGGTCCTCGAGGGCAAACAGCAGGTAGGTCATGGCGGCGTCGGCGGCAGGCGATCCCTGCGTGGCGTGCGCCCAGTCGCAGACGTACAGCAGACCGTCGTCGCCCACGATGACGTTAGACGGGTTGAAGTCGCCGTGGCAGACGCGGTTCTCGACCTTCATGCCGTCAAGACGGATGAGCAGCTCGTAGCGGGTCGTGGCGTCAATCTCGGTGAGGCCGTTGATCATGCGGGCGTACTTGTCGCGCTGACGGTTGAGCAGCGGCGCGGTGTGACCGTTGACCTCGAGCTGCAGGCGGACGAACTGCTCGAGGTACTCGTCGATGTTCTTCTTGTCGGCGTTCATGCGCTCGGCAAGCGTCGTGCCCTGGACCTTCTCGGTCGCGAGCGCCCAGCCCTCGTCGCACTTGGAGACCTCGAGGATCTTGGGCACGCGAATGCCGGTCTCCTGGATGCGGGCGAGATTGAGCGCCTCGTTAAAGACGTCGCTCTCGGCCTTGGAGACGTTGAACACCTTGACGATGCGGTCGCCCGTGTCATAGACCACCTTGTTGCCACGGCGGACAAGCTCCTGCTTGTTCTGAGGAAGCTCCATGCTAAGCCCTCCCTAAAGGGTCTTTGGTGAGTGATGGTGGGGAGGCCGCCAGCCCCTGGCGGCCACTCCCCTCCCCCCTATGCCTCGGCGCCGGGCGCGGCATCGCGTGCGCCCGGCGCATCAGCGGAAAAACTAGTCCTCGTAGCTCTTGGGCTCACGGCCGTAGTAGGCATCGAGGTAGAGCTCACGAATCTCGCTCATGAGCGGGTAGCGCGGGTTGGCCGGGGTGCACTGGTCGTTGAAGGCGTTCTCGGTCATCTCGTCGAGCGTGTCGAGGAAGTACTTCTCGTCCACGCCGTAGTCGGCGATCGTGGCCTTGACGCCAACGTGGGCCTTGAGCTCCTCGATCTTGGCGATGAAGCTCTCGAACACCTCGTCGTCGTTCTTGCCGGTGACGCCACAGTAGCGGGCGGCCTCGGCGTAGCGGGCCTTCGCGTGCGGGTAGGCGTACTGCGGGAACGTGCCCATCTTGGTGGGGACGTCGGCGGCGTTGTAACGCATGACGCGCGTAAGGATGACGGCGTTGGCCAGGCCGTGCGGGATGTGGTGGTAGGCGCCGAGCTTGTGGGCCATGGAGTGGTTGAGGCCGAGGAAGGCGTTGGCGAAGGCCATGCCCGCCAGGCAGGAGGCGTTGGCCATGCGCTCGCGGGCCTCGGGGTCCGCCGCGCCGTTGTCGTAGGCACGCGGCAGGTACTCGAACACGAGCTTCATGGCGCGAAGGGCCATGGAGTCGCTCCAGTCGCTGGCCATGACGGAGACGTAGGCCTCGAGGGCGTGCGTGAGGACGTCCACGCCAGAGGCGCTCGTGAGGCCCTTGGGCTGGGTGTCCATGTTGTTGGCGTCCACGATGGCCATGTTGGGCAGAAGCGCGTAATCGGCGAGCGGCCACTTGATGCCCGTCTCGGCGTCCGTGATGACGGAGAACGGCGTGCACTCCGAGCCCGTGCCCGAGGAGGTCGGGATGGCCACGAAGTAGGCCTTCGAACCCATCTCCGGGTAGGTGTAGACCCTCTTGCGGATGTCCATGAAGTCCATGGCCATGTCCTCGAAGTTGGCCTCGGGGTGCTCGTAGAGGACCCACATGATCTTGCCGGCGTCCATGGCAGAGCCGCCGCCGAAGGCGATGATCACGTCGGGCTCGAAGCTCGTGAGGATCTCGGCGCCCTTGCGCGCGCACTGAAGCGTCGGGTCAGGGGCGACGTCCCAGAAGCAGGCGTGCTCGATGCCCAGCTCGTCGAGCTTCTGCTCGATGGGCTTGATGAAGCCGTTCTTGAACAGGAACTGGTCGGTGACGATGAACGCGCGCTTCTTGTGCATGACGCGACCGAGCTCGTCGAGGGCGACGGGCTGGCAGCCCCTCTTGAAGTAGACCTTCTCGGGTGCGCGGAACCAGAGCATGTTCTCCCGCCTCTCTGCGACCGTCTTGATGTTGAGCAGGTGCTTGGGACCGACGTTCTCGGAGACGGAGTTGCCGCCCCAGGAGCCGCAGCCCAGCGTGAGGGACGGGGCCATCTTGAAGTTGTAGAGGTCGCCGATGCCGCCCTGGGAGGACGGGGTGTTGATGAGGATGCGGCACGTCTTCATGGCCTCGGCGTGCTTGGCCATCTTCTCCTTCTCCGTCGTGGCGATGTAGAGGGAGGACGTGTGGCCGTAGCCGCCGTCTGCCACGAGGCGCTCGGCCTTGGCGATGGCCTCGTCGAACGTCTTGGCCTTGTACATGCCCAGGACCGGGGAGAGCTTCTCGTGGGCCATCTCCTCGGAGGGCTCCACGCTCGTGACCTCGCCGATGAGGATCTTGGTCTTCTCGGGGACGTCCACGCCGGCCATCTGGGCGATCGTGTGGGCGCTCTGGCCCACGATCTTGGCGTTGACCGAGCCGTTGATGATGACGGTCTTGCGGACCTTGTCGAGCTCGGCGCCCTTGAGGAAGTAGCAGCCGCGCGCCTTGAACTCGGCCTTGACGGCGTCATAGACGTCCTCGAGCACCGTCACGGACTGCTCGGAGGCGCAAATCATGCCGTTGTCGAAGGTCTTGGAGTGGATGATCGAGTTCACGGCGAGCTTGACGTCTGCCGTGGAGTCAATGATGGCGGGCGTGTTGCCGGGGCCTACGCCCAGAGCGGGCTTGCCCGAGGAGTACGCGGCCTGGACCATGCCCGGGCCACCGGTGGCCAGGATGATGTCGGCCGAGCGCATGAGCTCGTTGGTGAGCTCGAGGGAGGGCTGGGCAATCCAGTCGATGATGCCCTCGGGGGCGCCGGCGGCCACAGCGGCGTCACGCACGATGCGCGCAGCCTCGATGGTGCAGGCCTTGGCGCGCGGGTGCGGGCTGATGATGATGGCGTTGCGAGTCTTCAGGCAGATGAGCGTCTTGAAGATGGCCGTGGACGTGGGATTGGTGGTGGGGATGACGGCGGCGACGATGCCGATGGGCTCGGCGATGCGCTTGTAGCCAAACGAGGGGTCGTCCTCGATGACGCCGCAGGTCTTCATGTCCTTGTACTTGTTGTAGATGTACTCGGCCGCGTAGTGGTTCTTGATGACCTTGTCCTCCACGATGCCCATGCCGGTCTCCTCGACCGCCATCTTGGCAAGCGGAATGCGCGCCTTGTTGGCCGCGATGGCCGCCGCGTGGAAGATCTTATCGACCTGCTCCTGGGAGAACGTGGCGAACTCGGCCTGCGCCTTGCGCATGGACGCGATTCGCGAGGTGAGGGCATCGAGACTATCGATGGCCTTCTCCGCCTTTGCCATAGCTACCTCCAGATCGGTTCGCGGACGGGCGCGGGCCCGCCCAGGTTGACGGTTGGTCACGAGGGCGCCCAGACAGTGGCGCAGATGACCAGTGGCCTTTGGTCATGCATAAAAGCGAAAGGCTCCGAACGGCTTCTATGATACTTGAGAGTAGCCTGGTTATATGCCCAGTTGGGCGAGCGGTTGGCCGTCTACCTGCGGTTGAGCAGCAGCCTGTGGTCATTTGTGAGAGGGAAGGCGAAGCGAGGTTGACCAGCATTCTATGGGCAATATGGCAAGTATATGCATATAATCACAAAGGAATGCATATTCCAATTTTGATTGCAACAATTCGCCGCTGTATAGGCCACTTTTTGGCGAAACCGCGAATGCATAGCGCTCTGAACTTTAGGCTCTCACGGCTGCGTTGGTATGAATCTGGGGATTATGCCCGATGACTGCCGCTCGCCGCCGCAAACCAACCGTTCGCCGCCAATGGCAACCGATCGCGCCCCGCGAACGGTCGTGGTGACAGAACGACCCCGTCCCCAACTGTCACCGTGACAGTTGGGGACGGGGTCAAACTGTCACCGCCTAGTGATGATGTGAGCCGCGGCGCAGAGCGCCCCGGGAAAGACGAAGGCGATTCCTCCCAGCAAGGTGAGGACGGGTCCGCCCTGCAAGGAGATGTCAGTGAACCCCAGGAGGAAAAGGCCGGCGGTCTGTCGCGCGGCGACACAGACGATGGATAGGCCAGCCACGACGAGAATCGAGAGGAGCAGGGCACGACGGCCACGGCAACCGCGTAACCAAAGAACAGCCACATAAGCGGTCTAGACAGGATGACTGCCGCCAGGGTCGCCCCATCGATCCCCATAATGGTGCTTGGGGTGCCACTGACAAGATAATACGCATCCACAAGCGCGTAGCCCCAGACCGGCCCTGTCGAAGAGGGCAGCCGCAGCCAGGTAATCGCCGCAAGCACTGCGAGGACGAGCAAAACGGCCGTAAACCTTAGCCTGTTCACGACCGTCACCTCTCTGTCGAAAAAAGAAGGACAGTCAAAGTCTGCCCTAGCAATCCGCGAACGTCAGCCGACGGTGACAGTTTGACCCCGTCCCCAAGTGTCACCGGGTGAGGATGCGTTCGAGGCGGAGGACCTCAGCGCGAGCGTCGGCAGCAGCGCGGCGAGCGTCATAGCGCACCCACGTGCCGTCCGAGATCAGCACGTCCACGAGAGGGCCAAAGCCACCGCACAGGGTACAGGAGGCCTCGTGGTAGCTGGCGTCACCCGTGAGCCCCGGGTAGCGCACGGCCTCAACGGCCGGGTGGCACGCGAGGTAGCTCGCCACGACCTGAGCCACGTCGGAGACGCGCCGCCACACGACGGCGTCCATACCCGTCTGCAACTCGAAAAGCTCGGACAGGCAGGGGCCTCCCCCGCCGCACGGCGAGAGAGGCCCCTCAAGGTTGTTCGTATCGAGAGTCACGACGCGAGACTAGCTGCGACGCTCGGCGATCTCTGCCGAAACCTCGGAGATGAACTCGTCGAGGCTCTTCTGGACAGTCTCGTTGGAGCGGTCGCGGACGGAGATGTTACCGGCCTCGACCTCCTTCTCGCCCAGGATGAGCATGTAGGGCACGCGGTCGATGGAGCGGGCCTCACGGATCTTGTAGCCGATCTTCTCGTCGCGGTCATCGCACACGGCGCGGATGCCGGCGGCATCGAGCTTGGCCGTGACCTCGTCTGCGTAGGCGCGGCTCTTCTCGGAGACGGGCAGGACCTTGACCTGGACGGGCGCGAGCCACGTCGGGAACTTGCCGGCGTAGTGCTCGATGAGGATACCGATGAAGCGCTCGATGGAGCCGAAGCACACGCGGTGCAGCATGATGGGGCGCTTCTTGGAGCCGTCGGCGTCCGTGTACTCCAGGTTGAAGTTCAGCGGCATCTGGAAGTCGAGCTGGACGGTGCCGCACTGCCAGGTGCGGCCGAGCGAGTCCTCGAGGTGGAAGTCAATCTTGGGGCCGTAGAAGGCGCCGTCGCCCTCGTTGACCTCGTAGTCCTTGCCCAGCTGCTCGAGGGCGTCGCGCAGGCCTTGCTCGGCGCGCTCCCAGTCCTCGTCCGACCCCATGGAGTCATCGGGGCGCGTGGAGAGCTCGAGGTGATACTTGAAGCCGAACTTCTGATACACGGAGTCGATGAGGTTCACGACGCCCACGATCTCGTCGGTGAGCTGGTCGGGACGCACGAACAGGTGCGCGTCGTCCTGGTTGAAGCAGCGCACGCGGAACAGGCCGTGCAGGGCGCCGCGCAGCTCGTGACGGTGCACGAGGCCGATCTCGCCGGCGCGGATGGGAAGCTCGCGGTAGGAGTGCGGCTTGGAGGCGTAGACGAGCACGCCGCCCGGGCAGTTCATGGGCTTGATGCAGTACTCCTCGTCATCGATGACGGTGGAGTACATGTTGTCCTTGTAGTGGTCCCAGTGGCCGGAGGTCTTCCACAGCTGCTTGTTCATGATGAGCGGCGTGGAGATCTCCACGTAGCCGGCCTTGTGGTGAATCTCGCGCCAGTAGTCGAGCAG
>ERZ808240.4487-NODE-4487-length-12299-cov-2.925841_pt1 | contig 12299 bp, 14 predicted proteins | sample MGYA00521084_ERZ808240 | MGnify/ENA primary metagenome ERZ808240 (study PRJEB31516, sample SAMN03275571) | gut metagenome | biome: mammalia-associated habitat; material: feces | host: Papio cynocephalus | place: Kenya | collected 2012-08-06 ... | reverse complement strand
GGATGAATATCGCCATTACGAACGCCAATTCTCAAACCTTTAGCAATCTCATGTTCATCAAATGTTTCACCAGAAAAGAATTTTTCCATAAGATCATCATCTGTCATGGCAATTGCTTCTGCAATTTCATCATAATATTCTGAAACTTTCTCTTTAATCGCATCTGGCACTTCTTTTGCTTCACTTGGATCATCATAATACCAAGCTTTATTTCTCAAAATATTTACGGATCCAATGACTTTTCTATCTTCTATGATTGGTAATTCAAATAAGAACACAGACTTACCAAATTTTTCTCTCAAATCATCGATAACTTGTGAAAAGTCTGCATTTTCGTCATCTAATTTATTAATAAACAAGATGGTTGGTAATTTTCTCTTTTTTACTGCTTTTTTCCAAGCTCTTTCCGTTCCAGACTGCACACCATCTTTTGCACTAACAACGATCAATGCATTATCACCCATTGTAAGTCCTGTGTCTTCTTCACCTTCATAGTCCATATATCCAGGTGTATCAATAAAGTTGATTTTACGATTTTTCCATTCAACTGGTGCTAGATGTGTATATACTGATACGCCTCTTTTTCCTTCTTCACTATCAAAATTTAATGGAGATGTACCATCATTATTTCTAGTCATCTTATCGATTGCCTTTGTATGGAACAAGCAAGCTTCTACCAATGTACTCTTCCCACTACCAGAATGTCCTAAAACAGTAACATTTCTAACTTCATTTGCTAAATAATCTCGCATAAAAAATACCTCTACTTCAAAACTTCCTTAAGTTCATCTAGGCATTCTTTACGCACATAGTGAATAGCCATATTTCCTTTATAATCTTTTGCATCCTTATTAGCACCATTTTCCAATAATGAATTAACTAATGAAGGAATACCAATATAAGCAGCACGCATCAATGCTGTACAGCCCTTATTATCTTCTGCGTTTACATTAGCTCCATTTTTGATCAAGATTTCGATAACATCTGTTTTATACGCATTTACCGCTTCCATTAACGCAGTACGTCCCTGTTCATCAGTTGCATTTACTTCAGCACCCTTAGAAAGCAGATACTCAACTGTTTCTGTTTCCCCAAGTAAAGCTGCTCGCATCAATGCTGTACGTCCTTTATTATCATGTGAATTCACGTCACCACCAGCATGAACGATCATTCTACAGATTTCTGTATGTCCCTTTTTAGCTGCTCCCATTAAAGCCGTTTTATTATTTTTATCACGTGCTCTAGTATCCGCGCCATTGTCAAGAAGGAAACGCACAATATCTTCGTACCCTCTCTTTGCACTTCTCATTAATGCAGTACGTCCATCTCCGTTTCTAACATTGACATCTGCGCCTTTAGAAACCTGTGCACATACTTTGCCAAAATCACCTGCAGCTGCTGCATCAAAAAATTCCTGATTAACCTGATCCATAATGATTACCTCCTATTAGATTTCAATCAGATAAATTACAAAAAAGATGGACACATGAAAGTCCACCTAAAAACCACACTGATGTGTATTGAATAGCCCAACAAAAAGAACCCCTTCATCTATTAAATTTTGTACAATAAAAACACCTTTCGTATTCTTCATGATAGTTGCTCCTTGATTAGAAATTCAAATACATCTTATAAATACATTTTACAGTAACCATATAGAAGTTCAAGCGAAAGCGCTTACTTTTTTCTTTGAATTTTATGGATAATGAAAATAGTCTTTGATTAATTTTCAAAGACTATTTTAGAATTTGTATTTTCGTATATGGGATTTCAATATTATTTTCTTTAAACGATACTAATAATTTCTTTCTCACATCACTTGCAGCCTTAAAAGAGCTTGTAAAATCTGTGGTATATAGAGGAAATGTCAATTTAATCCCACTCGATTCGAATTCATCGCACCGTACTACAAACGGATCTTTTCCCCTTTGTATTTCTTCTTTTGTTCGAATATCAACGACATTCGTTGTTGAAAGAACAGCTTTAAAAATCAATTCTTCTGCAACTTTTATATCGCTATCATACCCTATATCAAAGCTAATATACCGTACATAATTTTCTTGTCCATATACACGATTTTCTACGATTGCATTATTCATGACACTATTTGGGACGATAATTTTAGCATTTTCAATTGTTAAGATTTCCGTATGCCGAAATGTGATTCCAATCACTTTACCTGAAATATCTTTCTCCTTGATATAAATAACATCACCAACATTAAAAGGTTGATACATTGCCAAGAAAAAACCTGCGATAAAATTTCCGAAAGACTCTTGTGCAGCAAGACCTATAATAACTGATATCACTGAAGTTGCCCCTAATAAAGCAGACCCCAAGCCTGATAATGGTTTAATTCCACCTAAAATAGTAAACACTGCAATTATATAGATTGCTGCACGTACGATTCTTCCAGTAAAGCGCACTGTCATTTCTTTTGTATCATCAGCATTTACAATTTTACTAAACATTTTTTTAAATGCTTTAGCGACGATAGAAGCTATTACAAGAATCAAAGCACCACGAATACAAAAACTTAACAAACCACCTTCAAACAAATTTGTTCCAATATTCCAAATTGAATTTTCCACTTTTCCTCCTAATGATTCAATAAATCACTATAGTATTTATAATTTGGCATAAATTCACGTACCACATCATAAAATGCAGAAGAATGATTTGGAACCAATATATGTGCATACTCATGAATCAAAACATATTTCAAGCATTCCTTAGGATAATGAATCAACCGAACACTCATAGAAATACGACTTTTCGCTGGTGTACACGACCCCCAACGACTCGTCATATATTTAACGGTTATATTGGGTAACGCTTTACCATTGCGCATACATATCTCCTCATCTAATGGAATTCTAAGCTCGTTAATCATTTTAGCCATTTTTTCTGCAGCAAACATATAAAATAATGCTTGTATATTTTCTTTAGAAAATTCGTCCGATGCGAAGATGAATTGATTGTCTTCAATTCTAATACTTGATTGTGTTGCTTGAACATAATGACAAGAATATGTTTTCCCAAGCAGTGTCACTTCTCCATCAATTCCACATTTCATCTCATGCTTCTTTCGATTTTGTTGTCTTTCCGCTTTTAAGATCCATGTTGTTTTTTCTCTCAAAAAAGCAAGAATTTGTTTTTCTGTAACATAGCTAGGACAATTCACACACAAATTTCCATTTTCATCTATACGAAGAACAATACTCTTCATACGTTTATGATGAACAATAACATTTCTACTACATCCATTAATTTCAAATTTCATTACGATACTATATCATTCTTTGCAAACATCGACCCAATCTACAAAATTAGAGACATTCTCTAATTCTTCTAGACTCAATTTCACAGCACTTTGGTCATTCCCACAAGCTGGATAAACAAACTCAAATTTCTTTAACGTTTCATCAAGATAAACTTTAATTCCTTCATGTATACCAAATGGACAAACACCACCAGGAGCATGTCCAATATATTGTTCAACTTCTTCATAAGGAATCATTTTAGCTTTGATATGAAATGTCGATTTATATTTATGGTTATCTATTTTTGCAGTACCTTCTGTAACAATCAATATTGGTTCATCATGAATCAGTAATGATAAGGTTTTCGCAATACTAGCAGCAGGAACATGTAATGCTTCTGCTGCTTCTTCTACTGTTCCACTCTTCTGCTCTGGAATAATAATTTTATCTCCATAACCCTTTTCTTCAAGATACGCTTTGGCTTTTTCAAAAGACATATTCAACCTCCACACATTTGAAAAATATTTTACAACAAATTTTTGGGATTATTAAAAAAACTTGTGAATAGAGTATTGATGAGGTCATTTTTATGAAACAATTCTTGAATAATTCTAAAGTTATACTCCTATGTTTTTTCTTGTTCGCATATGTTGGCCTACGTTTATCGAAACAAGACTCTAATAACAATAAAATGACCTCTTCTTTTATCGCAAAAAAAGACATTTTACCCCGCACTCGCATTCAAGAAACAGACATAGAAGAAATCAAAGTACATACATCATTCATCAATAAAAACACTATACAAAACAAATACGACATTATTGGAAAATACACAGACATTCAAGGAAAAATTCCTGCTGGATCCTTTTTCTATAAAACGATGTTGTTCGATGCAGAAGAATTACCAGATTATCCTTCGACTCAACTTTATGCAAATCAATCAATCTTCCAACTACAATTAGACGCGCTATCTCTTTCCTATTTAACAAAGTCACAACGAATCGATATTTCAGCAACGATTCAAACAAATACGACACAATGCACAGACATGATTGTCTACCATAGTAGAATTCTGATGATACAAGACTGCAACGGTATAGATATAGAAAGCCAAGAAAGTACAACTATACCAAACGCCATTCTTATAGCTGTTAATACAAGTGATATCGAAATACTCAACGAGCTCAAAACCATCGCTACATTTCAAGTACAAGTCTCTGCAAAAACATACGAACAAGCAGAAGCTCAAATCAATACAAAATCAAAACTAATAGCTTATATGAAATAAAAAAAACTCATACCATACAGATATGAGTATTTAGGGCGACTAGTGGGACTCGAACCCACGAGTGCTGGAGCCACAATCCAGTGTGTTAACCAACTTCACCATAGCCGCCACAACGCTTAATTATTATTGCAAACAATTTATAATATTGCAAGTAAAATATTAAAAAAAGAGGAATTTTTTTTCCTCTTTTTTCATTAAGCTTCTACATGCTCAGCCAAATACTTCTTAATAGCTTCACGAGCCTCTGGCTTACATGGTTTACACTGATCTGGAGTAGATTCCTTGTTTACTAACTTTTCTGCCATAGCAGCACAACCAGGGTTTCCGCAACCACCACAGTTGTATCCAGGAAGTAAAGCTAATACATCATCAACTCTTGTATCAGGCTCAACATAGAATTTCTTTGATGCAAATCCTAAAACCGCACCTAATGCAGCACCTAGAACAAGCATCATAACCAATGCTTTAACGATTGCCATTCTCTTCCTCTTTCCTCTTTTCATAGACACCACGCGTCGGACAATCTTTTAATCCACATGCATTGCAATCTGGCGTTAGATTTTCACAGCCTTCAGGCACAGGTGTCTTTTTATTGAGTCTTAGTAGCACTACATTCAACAAGAATAATCCCGCAGCTAATGCTACCGCAACTATAATTTTTACCATCTTATACTAGTCCAGCAAGAGCAGAGAATGCAATTGCCATGATACCAGCAACAACGAACGCAATTGGATTGCCCTGGAATGCCTTAGGAACTTTATTTTGATTGAGTCTTTCACGAATTGTCGCAAAGATGACCAACATCAACATAAAGCCAGCAGGCGTTGCAATAGAGTTAACCATTGTTGTAATAAGATCATATCCCTGTGTGATATTATCTTGTGCAACATAAAGTACTGTACAGTTCGTTGTAATAAGTGGTAAATAAATACCTAACTGTTTATACAATGCTGGAGAATACTTCTTAACGAATAATTCTACAAATTGTACGAATGCAGCAATCAAAAGAATGAATGTAATCAATTCCATATACTCTAGATTTAATGGAACGAGAACATAGTAATACAAGAAATACGATAGTACAGAAGCACCAAAGATAACAAAAATTACGGCAGCTCCCATACCAATAGCAGAATCCAAGTGTGTAGAAACACCCATAAATGGACACATGCCCAAGAATTTCGTCAATACAATGTTATTGATCAACATTGCACTAATGAATAAAGCTAAGATATTCATATATTATGCTGCCTCCTTTGCTTTTGCAGCCTTAGCTGCTTTTTCTTTGGCAGCTGCAATCTTTGCTGCTTTTGCAGCTGCAGCTTCTTCTTCAGCAAGCTTGTTCTTATAAATAGCTACAAGCGCTGCAAGTACCGCAAATGTAAAGAATGCACCTGTTTCACCAGTAAACATTGGGATTGTAAATTGTTCAGGAATCAATCGAACAGAAAAGATAACTGCTGATCCAGCAAATGGATTTGTCAATTCGAGAACACCTGTACCAAGAATCTGTCTAATCAAAGACATAACAACAAGTGACAACGTATAAGAGATACCCATCATCAAACCATCCATTGCAGATTCTTTTACATTGTGTGAAGAAGCAAAAGCTTCAGCACGACCAAGAATGATGCAGTTAACAACGATCAATGACAAGAATGCACCTAATGCTGTATACAAATCCACTGCATATGCATTTAAGAACATCTGTAAAATTGTTACCAATGTAGCAATAACAACGATATACACTGGAATATGAATATCATCCGGTGTAATTGGAGCAAGCAAACTTACAACCACGTTACTTAATACAAGAACGAAAATTACACCAGCACCCATACCAAGTGCATTGTTAATTGACGTAGAAATAGCCAATGTAGAACAGATACCAAGATACAATCCAAATACTGGATTATCTGTAATCATCTTAGAGAAGAAGCCACGTTTCTTTGTTTTATTTTCACTCATTTTTTCTCCTCCTTACTTAGCAGCCTTCAATGCTGCAGAGATCATATTTTTGACACCGTTTGTCGTGAATGTTGCACCAGACAATCCATCAATATCATCCGCACTAGATACACCCTCTAGGCTAGAAGAATCTTTGAACCAATCATCTCCAACACCATCGCCATCGTCGTCGCCCTTCAAATCTTTAACAGAAGTGATCTTACCATCTTCAACACCAATCGTAGTAGCTGTTAGTTCACCTGCAAAACCTTTTGCTTTACAAGCATATGTACCATCACCATTATCTGTACAAGTTGCATCATCACTATCATCAGACTTTTCATCTGTTGTTGCTGATGTATTACCATTTGCCATATCGAGAGCAGCTTGAACCATTCCCTTTACCGCATTACTTGTACCTGTAGCACCAGACAATGTATCAACTTCATCTGCACTAGACACACCATCAAACATAGAAAGATCATCAAACCAATCATCCATGTAATCATCTTTATCAGCGCCTTCAAGATCACTAACCTTAACAACTTTGCCATCTTTGATTTCTACAGTTGCTGTATTTTCACCCATAGCACCAGTTGCCTTACATGCATAAGTACCATCACCATTATCTGTACATGTTGCATCACTCTTAGGTGAAGCATTTTCTGCAGCACTTGCAGCAGCATCCGCATCAAAATCAATACCAACGATCTTGTTGTATACTTCTTCTGCTTGTGTAACAGCAGCTCCAACAGCCTTAGTTGTAATAGTTGCACCAGAAATCAATGGCATAGAATCTGTTGAGGTCAAACCAACAACTTGATCTTTGTATTCATCCTTGAACGCTCTATCACCTTTACCTGCTGTTTCAGAGTTCTCCAAGCCTTCATATCCAACGATGTTTCCATCATTGTCAAATGCAATAGCAAACTTGAATCCATCTGAAGAATAACCAGTGTTATGTAATGTAAAGACATACCCTTCACCATCTGCTTCATAAACACCATCAATCAAGTCAGTATCATCTGTCTTGTACTTATCTGTTACATCTTCAAATGAACCATTTGGAAAGAATGTTTCCAAAGTTGCTTGCACTTGCTTCAATGAGTTTTCAGCAATTACTGGTGCTGTCAAAGCATTCACTGCAGATAAAAGCAAACCTGCACATGCACTAACTACACCGAGGAGAACCGTTTTATACATACTTGAATTCTTATCCATATTTCTCCTCCTTATCCAATATCCACTGTTTCAACAACAGCTGTTTCATGACTATTTGCTGCAGCACTTTCACTTGGATTCTTTAATGTTGCACCAACAAGAACTGTAATCACAACAGAAACTGCAGAAATAATTGCTACATTTCGAACAATCTTCTTGATATCTTTGATCTGAGAGCCATCACAAAGCTTATCAATTGCTGGAGTAAACATATTCATCAACAAGATGGAATATAATGCTCCATCTGGTAAAGAAGCCTTCCAACGAATGATCAATGTTAAACAACCAGCACAAACAGCAAATAAGATCTTACCAGCATCAGATACAGGTGTTGTAACTGGATCTGTAATCATAAACACGCCACAGAATAAAACACCACCAACCAATAAGTTAAATACCGCAAATTCGATGCCAGAACCATGGAAGAAACCAGTAATCAATGACACAATAAATACTGTTACAAAATATGTAATAGAAAGTCTTGCATCGATAACTTTCATATAGATCAACCATGCACAAAGGATCAAAAGCAATAAAGCACAACTACCACCAATTACAGTTGCATAGTTGCCAAGCAACATGGAACTAACGCCACCAAAATCAGTAATGACACCGGAAATAACGCTCTGTCCAGAAGCCCATCCCTGTGTTGCCATGCTAGTTAAAGGTGTTGCACCAGACAATACTTCACTTGTAACATTTGCATCTACAGAAGATCCAAAGCTATTCATGATCAATGCTTCGCCAAAAGCTGCAGGATTGAAGATATTTTGACCAAAGCCACCAAATACGAGCTTACCAAATACAACCGCAATAACAGTTGCTACAAAAATTGCATAATAGCTCACATCGATCTTTGTAATCAAAACAATAATGATACCTGTAACCCATCCATAAGAACGAGAAATATCATGCAAAATATTCTTAGAACCTGTTAACTTAAAATAGATTCCTTCACTCAATAACGCTGCAGCAACAGCGCTCACTGCCATCAATACAATACGTAAGGCATACGCACCGCCGAATCTCATACCATACCATGCTGCTGAAAATACAAGAACACATAAAAGTGCAATCGTAAGAATACGCATGATATCTGTTGTAGACTGCTCATTACGATAGTTTGGAGAAGGTTTAAATGTGAACTTCATATTTATTTTTTACCTCCCTGTAATCGAATGAAATTCTTAGCACGTCTTACATTTTCTGTAACATCGATCTTAGATGGACAAATAAATGTACACAAACCACACTCAATACAATCCATTACATGTAGTTTATTCAATGCTGCTTCATCTCTGCTCTTGCCAGCAGCTGCAATGCGCACTGGCTGCAAACCAGAAGGACATGTTGTTGTACACTTTCCACAACGCAGACATGCAACTTCATCCTTTTCCTTATTTTCAATAACTGTGATTCCATTATTCTGCGGAGCAATAACAAACTGATCATTTGGAATTGTCTTGCCCATCATTGGACCACCAGCAATCAAAAGAACATTGTCGATACCTTCTTTATATCCACCAACAGCTTCAATAATTTCATGTACCTTTGTTCCTACTGGAACATACACGTTCTTAGGATCTTTCAATGCATCACCAGAAACCGTCACATACTTATGTGTAATTGGCATGCCATTATCAATAGCATTCCCCAAAGCAATTGCTGTGGAAGCATTGTTCAAGATCATACCAGCTTCAATAGGAAGCATGTTATATCTCTTGCCTGTTAATTCATATACCAATGTACGTTCCCAGCCCATTGGATATAAGTTTGGAACTGTGCGAATTTCAATGGGTGTACCAGCAAATGTTTTCTGCAAATCTTCAATCTGCTTTTTCTTGTCTTCCTTGATTGCGATACAACCCTTCTTAGCCTTTGAAAGCTTAAAAAGAGCCAATGTACCCGTCTTCAACAAAGAAAGATTTTCTTCAATGTTTTTATAGTCTGCTGTAAGATACGGTTCACATTCCACCGCATTTACCGCAAACAAGTCAACATTTTCAGGCTTCATATATTTGACATATGTTGGAAAACCTGCTCCGCCAAGACCTAACATACCAGCATTCTTTACAAAATCGAGCAACTCTTCCCAGCTAGCTTTTTCGTAATCAAATGCAGCAAATGCTCTTTCTGCTGTATGCTTATGATCATTCTGGATTTTTAAGTGATCTGCCTGTGCCATGCCAGATGTCATGAACTTTTCTACTGCAGTAACTGTTCCAGATACTGGAGAGAAAATTGGCAGATAGAATCGATCGTTTCTTTCTGCGATCTTTGTACCGACTTTCACTTCATCACCAATCTTAACCAATGGTGTGCAAGGGGCATTACCATTGATAAGTGGTATATAGACATAATCAGGATCGATGGATTTTAAAACATCTTTATCCATCGTTAAATCTTTATGTCCATTCAGGTGATAGTGCATCGGACCTGTAAACAATGACATATTGTTCTATCCTCCTAACAAAACACCCTTATTCTACCATTAAATATCACACTATTCCAAATATTCATTCTTGTATAAGCAAAGTAATTTTTTCACAAAGTTTATCAGCATTAAATATGAACAATTGAGCATAAATCGAAGTGTTTGGCGACTTTGCAACCTCGTGATACAATACGAATCGTTATGAAAAAGAAAAATATTATATTGAATACGATTTTGACAATCTGTCTACTTACGGGTTGTGCAACAAAAGCACAAAAATCTGCAGCTTCAACAGTAGCAGATTCTTATTCCAATACTTCTATGGAAGAAGTATTTGACACAGTATTCTCATTCAAAGAATACACAACAAATAAAGAATTGGCAGCATCTCACTTCAAAACAAGTGAAAAGCAACTCCAAAATTACACTCAGCTTTTTGATATCTATAACACATATGACGGTATAAATAACTTAAAAACGATCAATGACAATGCAGGTATCAAACCAGTTGAAGTTGATCCTGTCATCATTAGCTTATTAAAAGAAGCAAAAAATTTCTATGAATGGTCAAATGGAGAATTTGATATCACGATTGGTGCATTATTAAAAGTTTGGCACACTTATCGAGAAGAAGGCATTGCTTTAAACGAAGAAGGAAAATTAGGTAAGGTCCCATCTAAAGAAGAACTCGAAAAAGCAGCTAAGAATAAAGGATGGGAATACGTCGAAATTGACGATAAAGCTAACACAGTTTATATTACCAATCCAGATGTTTCCCTAGATGTTGGTGGTATTGCCAAAGGATATGCGACAGAATTATGTGCCAAAACAATGCAAGATACAGGCATGACTTCGGGAATTTTAAATGTCGGAAGAAATATTCGCCTATTAGGTGAAAAAAAAGACGGAAATTGGTCTGTGGGAATCACTGATCCTGAAGGAAAATATGCAAATGGTCTCGTTGTACTTTCTTTCTCAAATGCAGAAAGCATTGTTACAAGTGGCGATTACGAAAGATATTACAAAGCAGAAGACGGAAATATTTATCCGCACATCGTAGATCCATCTACAATGTATCCTGCTCGTTATTATCGTTCCGTTTCTATTCTTACAGAAGATTCAGGTGCTGCAGACTGTTTGTCAACTGCTTTGTTTACTATGTCCATTGAAGATGGAAAGAAATTGTTGCAAACATATACCGAAAAAACAGGTAACCCAGCAGAAGCTATATGGATCGTGGAAAAAGACAAAACGCAAAATGAAAAATATAAAACAGTTGGTGACTATAATGTCATCTACACAGATGGTTTGGAGGATAAAATACTTTGGAATTAATTATTGATATTATTTTAGACACACTCATTGATACAATCAAAATCGTTCCTTTCCTATTTGTTATCTATTTATTCCTTGAATGGATGGAACAAGAAACTGGACATAAAATGGAACACTTCTTAGAAAAACACAGAAATTTAAATCCATTAGCAGGAACGATTTTTGGATTATTGCCTACTTGTGGATTCGCGGGAGCAGCATCCTCATTATATGCAACAGGTGTTATCTCTGCAGGCACATTGGTAGCTGTATATCTAGCAAGTTCTGATGAAATGCTGTCGATCATGATCAGCATGCAAACCCCATTTTCTAAAATATGGCCAGTATTGCTCATCAAACTAATTGCTGGTATTACATGCGGTTATCTCATAGATGTTATTTCTAAACACAGAACGATCAATGTCAATGAATTCTGTGAAGCAGAACATGACGATCATTCTCACGGTATTCTCTACAGTAGTATCATGCATACGCTCCAAGTCACAATATGGCTATTGGTTATTACACTTATTTTTAACGGTATCGTTGAATGGATTGGTCAAGACACACTGTATAACTTCATCATTTCTCATCCTAACAAGTCTGTTCTCTTTTCATCTCTTGTAGGAATGATTCCAAGTTGTGCTTCTTCCATTCTTTTGACCACAATGTATTTAGAAGGTGTTATCACTTTTCCAGCAATTTGTGCTGGTTTGCTTGTAAATGCAGGTAGTGGAATGTTGATTCTCTGGCGTGTCAATCGTAATCTTAAAGACAATTTTCTCATTTTCTTTGTTACTTGGATTTGTGGTCTAGGTATCGGATTTTTAT
>ERZ808240.4486-NODE-4486-length-12303-cov-21.805601_pt1 | contig 12303 bp, 8 predicted proteins | sample MGYA00521084_ERZ808240 | MGnify/ENA primary metagenome ERZ808240 (study PRJEB31516, sample SAMN03275571) | gut metagenome | biome: mammalia-associated habitat; material: feces | host: Papio cynocephalus | place: Kenya | collected 2012-08-06 ... | reverse complement strand
GGCATTGACGGCCTTTCGTGAAGGCAATGCTGCTCCGATTGTGCAGCGTTTCGCCGAAGCCTGCCGCTTTGCCGCTTCCAGCGGGCGGAAGCTTATTGATAATTTGTGCGAACAGTTGGATGAGGCCAATGCGGATATGCATGGTGTGCGTCGTGATGCTGCGGTGTGGAAGGTGCTCCCGAATTTGATCGCCCAACCGATTATCAACACGCGCTACTTGCGTGAATCACTTGGATTGACGAAGGCACAGGCGGAACGTGCCATCAAGACCTTGGTCGAGCACGGAATCGTGACGGTTCGTTCAGGCAAGAAACGCGATGCCGTATATGAGCATCGGGGAATTCTTGACGTGCTTGACGATTACGCGGCCTCGTTGCGGCGCGGCTGATGCGAGTGAGACGGATGTGTGGTTGCAGTGGTTTGCTGAAAAGGCCTATACGGTCTAAGTATAGAAGTGGTATACTGAGAAAAGCCCTCTCGGATGGTCGAAATCGATGAGGGCTTTATGAGCACAAGAAAGGAGGTGTAGCCTTATGGCTAACAGTATTATCCTTGTGTTGATTCTTCATGGTGCCACCGAATTGGTACATGAATCTGTCAAGCTCATTCATGCACTTAAAACGTGACGCAATTAGTTTAGACTGGCTGCTGGACGTTATGCTCAGTAGCCAGTCTAAACGGTGAATTCATTGAGGAACGGTTTAAGTTCAAGTTCAAAGCTCAGCTTTGATTATCTTTTCCTTTGTGGAAAAGACTTCATTTTCGCGTTGACGGGCGTGGCACGTTCGCTATTACCCGCCAGCGCATTTAAACTAAATACAAAAGTATGAACATGGTTGTTCTTACCGGAATTACAGGAAGGGGCATAATAATGCGTGCACTTACTATCGAAGATCTGACTGCGGTATCTTATGTTGGTGGAGCTGGCAGCTTGGTCATGCGACAGGAATCGGAGCCTGCGAGTGGACCGGACGGAGTGATTGCTCCCGCAAAATATACTGATGGCTCACAGTCCACTTATGTGTATGAGAAACGTTATTCGGCAGACAAGGGAGAGCCGGAGAACGTTGTTTTGATTGATTCTAAAAGTTCCTTTGCGAATCGTGCTGAAAAGACTACTACGCGGGCTATGAGGGACGCGGCGGAAACAACTGCCGATGGTGGGCATGTCCCGAGTCTTCTTTCCAAGATGCCTCATATCACAGTTCAATATGACACCAAGGATAGGAAGAAAGTATTTTTCGATAATCAGCTTCCACATCGTGGTTTTGACGGACACATCCGAGTTGGCAGTTATGAAGGCGAGCCTGCGTCCAAAGCGGAAGCATATGTAAAGGCACGTAATTCCACATTGGAGAATTTGTTGCCCTTGTTCGAATTATCTCCAGAAACTGTCATTTTTGGTGGTTGGGATTCCACACGAAGCAAGAATCAATTGCGGATTCCATCTATTTTGGTCGGAGAAACTTATGGCGTTTTGGCTGACCAAGAAAGCGATCCCTGGAAAGAGGATCGTAGTGCAATTCATCGTGCAAGTGGACGTGTTGATCCAGTTGAGGCGAGTATCAAATTCACCGACAAGGATTCTAAAAAAGCGATTATTGATAGTGCGCTTGATTTAAGCGAGAAACTGAAGAATGACTTTCTCAAGAAGGGAGAAGGTTCAAAGCTTGGGCTGGGTGCTATCCCGCCAATGGTAAAAGGGAAAAAAGGTGAAGTGCTGTTAGACGGTGTTTCTGTCCGCAAAGTTATTTCCACTCGCGTGTTGAGCTTTGCCACTGTGCGCACCTTCCATTTCGGTAAGGGTGTTGAGGGTGACGCTGCAATTCGTGCCCTGATTATTGCAGTGCTTTTGCGTGATATCGCTGGCTATGATGATAATTCTTTCATCCGTGCGAATTGCTTCCTTGCAGATACGGGCAAACCAACGGTTGTGTTGAACAAGCGTTACGGTGAGAAGGAGGAGCTGGAGCCTCTCACTTCTGAGACCGCTGAGAAGCTTTTGGAAGAAGCATATGCGCAAGCGCATGAAAAGGCGGGAATTACTTGGGAAGGTCAGGAATTCCTCGTGCAGGGCAATCCTGCAGTGCTTGCCAATGCCTCTGCTGAAGACGATTCAAAGGAAAACTGATATGGCGTTTGCGATATCGGCATATTTTCCATTGGGGTTTTATCAGGGTAGCGATTCCGGTGGCAGGCCGGAGTCGTACCCTTCGCCCAATCGACTTTATTCTGCATTGGTTTCTACTGCGTATTTGACTTTTGGCTTCGAAAAAAATGAAGTTGACTGTGGTCTGACAGACGCGCAGATTCATGATGCTTTAGCTTGGTTTGAAGGCAATCCTCCGCAGAAAATACTGTTTCCGCGTTGCATCAAAGCTGAGAGTAAGGCCATTGCTTATAGGAATAAGGGTAATGTTCAAAATGAGAAGAAGCCTAAAGACAAGGTTTCTCCAAGTGCGGCTTACATAGCCACCGCTTATGAACAGCATCCAGAATCCGGAGTGCTGCTGACTTGGATATGGCATGAAAATCCTGCATCTGCAGTGAGCAAGACTTTGGATTTGCTTTGCGCCGAGGTACCGTATTTAGGCGAGGCCTGTTCTGCGGTGAGGTTGGAAACTCACGAGAATTATGATCTTCCAAATGGTGTCGAAAAACAAGTGTGGACGCTTTCCTCTGATTCGCCGTTGGTGGCTATTCGCAAAGGAGGAAGGAACATCTCTTACCCTAAAGAGAGGCGTCTTGACGATTTGAAGCAGGCGTTCGCTGCGGCGAATCCTCAGCCGAAGGGCAAGAAGAAGCTTTCTGTCAAAGGTAAGGAAGAAGAGCAGAATTTCCTTAATGAATACAAACCTTTGCAGACAGAGGGGAAGGCGAGATATCTTTCTTCAGCTGTTCAAGATACGGGGAAGAACGCTCTTAAAGCTCCTTGGACAACGGCTTTCTATATGGAAATCGACCAAGTTGGCAATGGTCGGGCTGAGAACGATAAGGTTGAGTGGAAACCGGAAGAGTTTGAATTTGTCGGCTGGGCCGTGGCGTTGCATCGTTTCCTGGTGAAGCAGTGGGGCGCTGATCCCTCTCTTGCCTTGGTTGGCAGATACGCTTCGGGAATGCGTAGGCCCGCCAATAATGTCTCGATTCAGATCTTTGATTCTGGATTCAAGGGGACATACGATTGGCAACTTCGGAAAGAGATTGCGGAAAAGGGGCCCGGCTTTTTGATTCTGCTTCCATATGACATGGCAAAAGCCGATATTCAGAAACTGCATGATGTCTGTGTATATGCCAAAGGCAAAACTTTGTACTATTCGCCAAACAAGCCGACCTTGCGGCTTGGGAATACCACGGTAATCGATGCTGAGCATCTATGGAAACCTGTAGCTGAGGGAGCGTGCCGATACTGGACGATCAGACCCATGGCCATTGCCGAGACTCGTCCTATTCCTGATGCGAAACAACATCGTAAGTGGGGCGTGTATGAGGCGCTGTGCTTGGCTTTGGGACATGTATGGCGTTCCCAGTATCCACAGTCGAGTGAAGGTAATCGCGAAGAACGCTATTGGAACATTGTCGATAAGGTGAAGGCGAAGACTTCGCATTTCCGCATATATAGCAGTCATGCAGTGCATCGTGTCAACATGACGGACTATGCGCATCATGCGGATGCTTCCAACATTTTGCATGGAATGAATGCGCTGATTGCGATTTCGGATGCCGCTGATTCTCTTGATTGTGCGGCTATGGCGATTGGCCAAAGCCGTCATCTTGGTGGAGGTTTTTTGGTGCCGGTGGATTTGCTCGCAAATTCGTTGCAACAGGATGAGGATTTTGGAAAGGGAGTCCCGACGTGGCTGAGATGAGTGTGGAACAGGAGCGGTACCTTACTGCTCGATTCAGTGAATTCATCGCCGCTGTTCATAGGAATCCTGGAACGGATCAGCCTGTTCGTGTGCCTTATCAGTGGCAGGTCAGATTGATGCTTTATGTCGCGGAACATGGGCGTTGGCCGCAAAATATCGGTGCGCCTACCGCTTCTGGGAAAACCTGTGTAATTGACATCCATGTGTTTCTTAATGCCATGGCTGGTCTTTCCGCTGCAGATGGAAGTGAACTCTCCGATTTGCCGCTGCGGAAAATTCCCCGTCGTCTTGTGTTGACGGTGAATCGTCGCTCATTGGTCGATGACCAGTTCGACGAGGCAAGCGAATTGCAGAAGCGAATGCAGTCCGAAACCAATGAGAATGATGGGCTTGCCATATATCGTAAAGGTCTGGATCTGCGTTCTGCCGTCAATGATGGGATTCGGCAAGAGTCTCCAGGTCCGCGAATGATTGCGGTCGAGCTTCGTGGCGGCATTAGTCCGGATCGTGAATGGCGTTATTATCCACAGACTTGCGCGGTAATTTGCGCAACGCCGGATATGTTCGGTAGCCGTTTGCTGTTTCGTGGGTATGGAACCAGCCGCACTATGCGTTCCATGGAAGCGGGGCTGCTTGCCTATGATACGGTGCTGATCGTTGATGAGGCTCATTTGAGTCGGCAATTATTAAAAACCGCCCGACAGGTGTCGCGTATCGAGAACATGGCTGAAATGCCTCTTACCGGGCAGATTACTCCTTTGCAGGTTGTTGAGACCACTGCGACTCCTGCGTCTGATGATAATACGCATAGTGCGGTTTCCGTCGAAGAGTCGGATTTCGACATTGATTCTGCGCTGAAAAAGCGTCTGTGTACTCCGAAGTTCGTATTCGCCAGCCTTGATTTTGCGAAGTCCAAGGACGAGATAGCTGCGATTGTCTCGAAATGCATCGAACTGATTCACGACAATGAAGAAGCCGATAGGCTAAGCGATTCCGATCCTCACGTTCTTGGATGCGTCCTCAATACTCTGGACAAGGGTAAGACGGTCGCCAAAGAGCTTGTCAAGCGTTGCAAGAAAGAGGGGATCCGGCGTCCCGTCGATGTGTATGTTGGCCCGATGCGTGCCTACGATAAATGCAAAGTGGCCGAGAAGCTTCGGAATTTGTCTTCGATGAATCCGCAGGATGCGCCTTGCTGCATCATTGGCACGCAGACCTTGGAAGTCGGCATTGATGTCGACTTTGCGAATATGGTGACTGAAATCGCTCCTGGTTCTGCGCTGGTTCAGCGTGCAGGACGTGTAAACCGTCGTGGCGTGAGGCCTGAGGGCTCTGTGCATGTGTTTGGTCTTGATTTGCAACAGCTCAGTGAGAAAAAACAGGCACAAGCGGTTGCTCCATACACTCCGGAGGATATATATGCTGCGAAGGATTGGCTGAATTCTCTGAATATGGAAGGAACCGGAAATCCTGATATTAGCGCTTGGTCCTTGACCATGAGCAAGTTCCCGATTCCAGGGGAAAAACCAGGTAGGTTGTTGTTCCAGCGTCTGGAACCATGGGACGTCGAGAATCTGTCGGTCACTGATGAGGATCTGTGTGCTGATATCAGTATGCCTGATCTGCAGCAGGGGCATTCGGATCTGAACCTCTGGTTGCGTGACGATCTCGGATCCGAAGATTGTGAAATCAGTGTTGTGGTTCGCCATCTGCCTTGGGATGAAGCTCTGGCTTGCAAGTTGTTGGAAGTGACGCAACCTGAAAACGATGAGCTATTCCCAATCAGGAAGTGGTATGGACTCAATAAGTTTTTTGACGGGCTGACAGCTAAAAGCGCTAAGGCTGAGGCTATTTTCGAGGAGGAAGCAGACTCCGGCAAGAAAATTGCCCATACTGTCGAACTCAATCACAGGGTATTCAGGTATCGTGCTTCGGATCCTGAGGGTCATCGTGTTATTTGCATGCATAATGCCAAGCAGGGTACTGTGCAATCGGGCGACGTGCTTATCTTCGATGATTATGAGAAGGTTTTCTCAACATTTTCCGAAGAAGTTGCTGTCTTCGATCCGGAAGGCTCCGAGATGGCGGTTGATGTGTTCAATCAATGCGGTTCTTCCGTCTTGATTACGGATTCCGCTGCATCTTATAACCATAATGGATCGGAAATCGATAAAGAGTTCCAACGTATTCGGGAGATCGAGGAAGAAGATCTGAGCGGGAATGGAGAAGAACTCTCTAAAGCCGCCGAGGAGGATATGCAAAATTCGCTTCGGGTACTTCGTACGGCAGCAATTAAAGAGTCGGCGAAATGCGGCGAGCACGAGGAATATTCGCTGATTTTACGGGCTGACGAAGATTCCGAAACTCGTTATGTCGATGTCAAGGGCCATGCAATTCAGCGTGATGTTCAATGGGTTGTAAGCAGCGCTTCCGAGAATGTGCCGGACTCCGAATCGGATCAGGAAATCTTGATGCCGGGGAAAAAGGAGAAGACTCTATTCCTGGGAGGTGTTTTCAATGATTCTGATAAATCTCCTCGCAAGGAAGGACACCAGGATCATGTTGCCTGTCGTGCGCAGGCACTTGGCGCTCTTGTCGGACTGGACCCCATGATGGTAGAAGATTTGCGCATCGCCGGTGACTACCACGATGAGGGCAAGAAAGACGAGCGTTTCCAGAAGCTGCTTCGTAACGACCGAAAGCCAGAGGACAAGGAACTTCGAGCCAAAAGTCGGTTTTCCCTGTCCCGCTCTCGAGAACGGGAACTTCGGAACAGGTATGAGCTTCATGGCTGGCGCCACGAGCAACGTTCTGTTGCGGAATTCCAACGTGCTTGTGGGATTCATGAGTGGTTGAAGACCATAAGCGAAGCTGATAAGCAACTCATTGAGCGTCTTATCGGTACGTCACACGGCCATGGCCGTGCGTCGTTCAGGCACGGAACAGCATATCTGCTTCCTCAGAAGAAATGCGAGTTCCTCAATGTGAGCGAGGAATTGAATAATATTTCGGAACAACTATTCGATGCGGGGGAGTGGGAAACCGTTATTGACCACACCAACCAGCGGTACGGGTTCTGGGGCATTTCGTATCTTGAAGCGTTGCTCCGTGCGGCTGACATTACCTGCTCAAAGGAGGGACTGTGATGAGCGTCATTATTCCTGCAGATGCGACTGATGCATTTTCTCATTTGTTCATGATCGGTCTTGCCTCGATTCTTGAAGACGCTGATGCCAATCGCAGATGTTCATTTCGTTGGCTTGAGAATTTGCAGACATTTGAGATTAAGACCAATGATGAATTGGATATCAACCAAATGTCGGAAATCGTAAGCGAACATGCCCAGAGATGGTCGCAGTCGGTGCCATTGGTTTCCGCAAACGACTATACGGTTGCCAATGAGTCCGATGAACCGAATGGAACACTGCACGCTACGATGTCGCCAAGGCTTAGCAATTTGGGTGTTCCATGTGGATGGGGAAATCTTCAAGAAGATAGGGAAAATGCCATCGACTCCATGCAAACATTTGGGGATTACCGATATTTTGGTGCGCTGGGGCAACCCTCGTATTGGTCGGGGAAGCAAAGTCATAGTTTGCGTTCCGACTTTGGCGCCTCTCGATGGGAAATGGTGACGCGTAACAAGGGGCAGGAGTTCATTGGGGGGCGTCTGCTTCCGCTGTCTCGGAAAGTTGCGGCGCGGTCTATTGAGATGGTTCGGGATGGTTTGCTTGGCGAGGCAATCGAAGATGAGGCTGGTGGTGATAAAGCGTCCAGCCGCACTGCGACAGGATTGCACGCTCCATCGAAAACCGACAATGCACGTGCATGGTGCGCATTGATTGGTGTCTCTGCTTTTCCGACGCGCATTACAACTATTGGTAACGAAACGTCTCGTGATAGCAGTGCGGCATTATTCCAACTGAAGGGGCAAATTCGCTTTGCGGTTTTGCCTCTGTTCGTTCAGTATTGGACGACCGCGAAGTATCGATCCATCGTGCGAAGCAAGGCGCTTACGGAATTTGGAATTCAGCGCATTCGGAACGCTGAGGCGCAGATGCAATCTGTAAGCGGAGCGTCTGGCTGGCTTGAAGAGAAGGGTGTTCCGGCATGTTGTCTCTTCAACCAGTACGTGTCCAATAATAAAAGCGCGCCGGAACGTTGGCTGGAACCCGGAGAAATCATCCCGGTAGCGGGAGCGGAATAGGCAATAAGGAGAACAATCATGGATGATGATCCCATTCCGATTAGTCTGGTGGCCAATTACATGTTCTGTCCACGCAGAGCATGGTTGGAAGCGGTCGGAGAAAAAGTCGATTCGGCACAAATCATGCGTGGTACTTATGACCATCGCAAAGTCGACCGTTATGAAGGCGCGCCGGATGCGGATTCGTATCAGGCCGTGAACATCAGACATGAGGAATGGGGCGTGAGCGGCAAGCTTGATGCCGCCAAGATGACGGATGATGGAATCGTCATCCGTGAATACAAGGCGACTCCTGTAAAGCGGGCGATGATTGTCACCGATGCGATGCGGACACAGCTCGCTTTACAGGCTGCATGCTTGGAAGACATGGGATTCCACGTTGCCGGAACGGAAATTTTCTTTACTACGCATCATCGATTGGTCGAGGTCTCTTTGGATGAAACCGATTTCGAGAATGCGCATAAGGCGGTGGAGGAAACTCGGGCTCTCGCCAATATGGAACATGCCCCTGAACCTTTGGAAGACAGTGCGAGATGCCTGCGCTGCTCGCACGTGGGTATCTGTCTACCGGAGGAACGGAAGCTGCGCGCGGTAACTCATAAGGTTATGGTTTCTTCTCCGGATAATCAGGTGACGCATCTCGCGACACCTGGAGCGAAGGCCTTTACACGCGCCGGAAGAATGATCGTGCAGAAGAATGGCGAGGAACTGGCCTCGGTTCCTCTTGATACCATGCAGGGATTGCAGATTTACGGTAATACCGATTTATCAAGCGGCCTGATACGTGAGCTTATGTGGCGCGACATCCCTATCGTTTGGTGTAGCGGAACCGGACGCATGTACGGATGGACGATGCCCTCATATGGTCCAAACGGGGAGCAACGTGTTGATCAGCACGTGGCTTCTCATGAAGGAAGGCTGGGCTTGGCCCGCGAGTTCATTGCCGCGAAGATTCACAATCAAGCGGTATTGCTTCGCCGTTCCGAATCGGACAATCCGGTATTGGCACAGATGAAACGCATCGAAAAACAGGTCACCAATGCCAACAGATGGCAGGATGTCCTAGGCTTGGAGGGTGAATCGGCGGCTCTTTATTTTTCTCAATTCGAACATTTGATCAAGGTTAATCGCCAAGCCGAATGGCCATGGGTCGCGCGTATGAGGAGGCCGGCGCCGGACGCGCTCAATGCGTTGTTGGATTTCACATATACGCTGCTGCTTTCAGATTGCGTCAGAGCGATTATTTCCTGCGGTCTTGATCCGCATGCGGGTTTTCTGCACAGCAGCAAACGCAATAAGCCTGCACTGGCATTGGATTTGATGGAGGAATTTAGGGCGCCCATCGCGGATTCCGTGGTGCAAACGGTCATCAATAACGGTGAAATCAATGCGGCTGGCTTCACCTCTGTGCTTGGTTCCGTACGTATGACCGATGCAACTCGCAAAACGGTGATCAAGGCATATGAACGAAGAATGTCCACGGAGATTACGCATCCGATATTCAAGTACAAGGCATCTTGGCGCCGAACCGTTGAAATACAGGCACGAATGATTCTTGGTTATCTCGATGGAAGCCAGAAGGAATACCGCGGCATAAGAATTCGCTAGGAGACCGGTATGAGTGATCAGAAACGTGGATACTTGGTGGCATATGACATCAATGATGATTGTCGCCGCAACCATGTGGCAAAAATATTGCAACGATGCGGAGAACGGCTGCAATACAGTGTTTTTCTGCTGAGGGTCCGTCCCTCGAAAATGCTTGATGTACGTATGAGGATCGAAGGCGAAATCGATTCCGAAACCGATTCCGTGGTGTTCTGTGCGATGGGAACTATCGAGCAGACGGAACAGGGAATGGATTTTCTTGGACGTCGAAATTACGCGGACTTAGAGATTCCATCCATCATCTAGACTTTGATTCGAGAACAATCAGGCGGCTTGATAATTTCATAGGGCTTTTTTCGGTTTCGTCCGGCGAGCGGTGAATCACTGCGCCGACACGCGATAAGCGCTCGCATATTGGCAATACTGGTTTTCGCGTTCATTAAGATGGTGCAGAAGATTTGTTGTCGCTTAGTTTCGACTAGCGCTCGCAAAACTCCGCAGGAAGCCTGTCATTGCAGTGTTTTTATAGTAGTATATTCCTGAGCCATGTGCTCAGGAACTTCATTGAGGACTGATTACCTCGTGGCAACGTCGGTTAAGGTTGCTATTCCTGAGCCATGTGCTCAGGAACTTCATTGAGGAGCGGCCGCGCGCTGCTGGTCGGGCGCGAGCGGGTATCCGCATTCCTGAGCCATGTGCTCAGGAACTTCATTGAGGATAGATCTTCCGGTCGGAGCCGAGCAGGGCATTGCGCATTCCTGAGCCATGTGCTCAGGAACTTCATTGAGGAGGTCGGCACGCCTGTCCAATTGTTTTCGACTCGGAACATTCCTGAGCCATGTGCTCAGGAACTTCATTGAGGAGAGGTGGTCGACGGCCGGCCGGTCGCGGACGACGCGCATTCCTGAGCCATGTGCTCAGGAACTTCATTGAGGATGGCCGAAGCGGGATTGGAACTAGTTCAACATTCCGCATTCCTGAGCCATGTGCTCAGGAACTTCATTGAGGATGGTGGACGGAGTAAAAAATGGGGCTCACCATCAAAATTCCTGAGCCATGTGCTCAGGAACTTCATTGAGGAGTCAGGTCAAGCGAATGCGAGGCGGTCCGGCCGACCTATTCCTGAGCCATGTGCTCAGGAACTTCATTGAGGAAGGCGGCGGGCGTGCTGACTGGGGGCATGGTGATATCATTCCTGAGCCATGTGCTCAGGAACTTCATTGAGGACCGATGTGGGACCGCTGCTACGGTTTGTGCAACACGCCATTCCTGAGCCATGTGCTCAGGAACTTCATTGAGGACGAACTTGTTGACGGCAAGGCCGGTACGGCGCATAATTCCTGAGCCATGTGCTCAGGAACTTCATTGAGGAGCGTCCGTCGCACCAGACAGTATCTTCCCGTCCGGTATTCCTGAGCCATGTGCTCAGGAACTTCATTGAGGAACCATTCACCTGAAGGCCGACCAGCATGTGACCGTCATTCCTGAGCCATGTGCTCAGGAACTTCATTGAGGAGCGATGATTGACGCGGGTGGAAGGAAAGTATGGAAAATTCCTGAGCCATGTGCTCAGGAACTTCATTGAGGAACTAGCCATGTGCGCGGTTTATTCTCCTTACGCGCATATTCCTGAGCCATGTGCTCAGGAACTTCATTGAGGAGGGGAGTATTCCCGTCGGCCAATCCGCGTCCCAGGTGATTCCTGAGCCATGTGCTCAGGAACTTCATTGAGGATGGCTGTGCCTTTTCACCAAGGACGGGACACCAAATTCCTGAGCCATGTGCTCAGGAACTTCATTGAGGAGCATGGTCGAACGCGTGAACAGGCGCCTGCTCCCGATTCCTGAGCCATGTGCTCAGGAACTTCATTGAGGAGAGCAGCAGTCCGACGACACGATCGACTGGCTCAGCACGAATTCCTGAGCCATGTGCTCAGGAACTTCATTGAGGAATCAACGATTTCAACCATCCGTCATGCTTTGACAGATTCCTGAGCCATGTGCTCAGGAACTTCATTGAGGAATGCTATGCGACTGCGGAATGTTCCGCGAGTGGGCGGAAATTCCTGAGCCATGTGCTCAGGAACTTCATTGAGGAGACGTCGAACAGGTCGCCTTCACCGACACCTACGACATTCCTGAGCCATGTGCTCAGGAACTTCATTGAGGAAAGGCCCGATTCTTCACAGACGGCTCGAACCTCAAAGGCATTCCTGAGCCATGTGCTCAGGAACTTCATTGAGGAGAGGACGAAAAGGAGGGCCTGGAATGATCGTCACGGTGGTATTCCTGAGCCATGTGCTCAGGAACTTCATTGAGGAGAGGGCACAGTGCGCCGACGCGAACAAGCTGAAATTCCTGAGCCATGTGCTCAGGAACTTCATTGAGGACGGGCGATAGTGCAACTCGAATCCGGCACGACAATCATTCCTGAGCCATGTGCTCAGGAACTTCATTGAGGAAGATTCCATATAGGAGCCAAGGGAAAAGAAAAAGAAATTCCTGAGCCATGTGCTCAGGAACTTCATTGAGGACGGAAGTGGAGTCGCGATTGTAGTGTGCGGCGATATTCCTGAGCCATGTGCTCAGGAACTTCATTGAGGGGTTTCAGATGCTTGTCAAA
>ERZ808240.4485-NODE-4485-length-12305-cov-3.332735_pt1 | contig 12305 bp, 9 predicted proteins | sample MGYA00521084_ERZ808240 | MGnify/ENA primary metagenome ERZ808240 (study PRJEB31516, sample SAMN03275571) | gut metagenome | biome: mammalia-associated habitat; material: feces | host: Papio cynocephalus | place: Kenya | collected 2012-08-06 ... | reverse complement strand
TTCTGCAGGAAGTGCACCGGCGGCAGTGCCAGCATCTAAGCTGGCAACAAGTACACCGTCCTATCAGGTCGGCAAGGTATACACTCTTCTGGCAGATCATCTTAGAGTAAGAACTGGTCCAGGGACAGGATATGCAACTAAAGCATATAAGAATCTGACAGCCAACGCCAAGGCTCATGCCTATGCCAATGGAACACTCGAGAAAGGCACCCGCGTGACTTGCAAGGACGTTCGGAAGGTCGGAAGTGATATTTGGATCAAGACTCCAAGTGGCTGGATTGCTGCATATTATGGTGGCAAGAAGTATGTAGGATAGTATTTTGATGTATATTGGTGTAGTAATTAATATAATTCAGTTGAATTTGAACCAGGTGCTACAAATCTTGAAAAAGAAGGAAAAGGTTATGTGGCTGCTTCTCTTGGTACAGACAGTGGCTATGTGCCTTACACAGCATTTTCAGCGAAGAAAAGTTATATTGATAAAAATCCAGATGTGATACAGGGCTTTACGAATGCTTTGCAAAAAGGCATGGATTATGTGCAGAATCATACGCCAAAGGAAATTGCAGAAGTAATAGAACCACAGTTTAAAGAAACTGATTTAGATACAATAAAAACAATCGTAAGTCGTTATTATGAACAGGATACATGGAAAAACAATCTGGTATTTGAAAAGAAAAGTTTTGAACTTCTGCAGGATATTTTAGAAAGTGCGGGAGAACTTACTGATCGTGCGCCGTATGAAGATCTTGTGACAACAACATTTGCTGAAAAAGCAGTAAAGTGATTTGACTTTACAAGTTAGATGGCGTATTCTGAAAAGAAAGGGGAGAGCAGTGAATTGCTCTCCCGGCAGAATACAAATCAGAGCTTTGGAATGAACTCTGAAAGAAATGTATTATATATAGAAGAAACAGGAGTAAAATTATGAAAAAAATTGGATTTATTGGCGTCGGAATCATGGGAAAATCCATGGTGAGAAATCTTATGAAAGCAGGATTTGAATTACACATTTACGCGAGAACAAAGAGCAAAGTCGATGACGTAATTGGAGAAGGAGCATTTTTCCATGAGACAATTGGGGAGTGTGTAAAAGCAAGTGAAGCAGTGATTACAATGGTAGGATTTCCGCAGGATGTAGAAGAAGTTTATTTCGATGAGGGAAACATTATGGATCAGGCTTCTGAGGGAATGTATCTGATTGATATGACAACCACAAGCCCAATGATTTCTCAGAAGATTTATGAAGCAGGAAAGAAGAAGGGGCTTCGTGTAGTGGATGCACCGGTGACAGGAGGAGATACTGGCGCCAAAGCAGGAACGCTTTCAATTCTGGCTGGTGGCGATAAAGAGGATTATGAAGCTTGTATGCCGTTATTTGAGGCAATGGGAACAAATATTAATTATCAGGGAGGAGCTGGTTGTGGTCAGCATGCCAAGATGGTGAACCAGATTATGATTGCAGGGACGATGTCGGGCCTTTGTGAGGCATTAAGTTATGCAAAAGCAAAAGGATTGGACTGTGAGACGGTATTAAAGTCTGTAGCAACTGGAGCAGCTGGAAGTAAGCAGCTGGATTCCTTTGGTGAGAAAATTCTGCACGGAGACTATGCCCCGGGATTCTTTATGAAACATTTTATTAAAGATATGAAGATTGCATTGATTGAGGCAAATCAGTGTGAGCTGGATCTGGACGTGCTTAGCCAGACGCTTGCAAATTATGAGATTCTGGAAGCAGAAGGCTACGGTGATCTTGGAACACAGGCGCTGATTAAATATTATGAAGAAGGTTTAGCAGGAGAAGTATCAGAAGACTAATTTAAGGGGGAAGGATTGGGCAGGATGTTGAAAGATTCCCTGGTAAGCATTGACATTTTCGTAAAAATCCGATATGATATACTTTATCGGGTAAAAGCGTTAAAGCGTCAAAGTTCTGAAGAATTAAAAAATTGCCATAAGTAAGGATAAGGCAGTTTAAGAACTTTAAGCTGGAAAGGGGAATTATTAGCGATGCCTATTACGGATATTTTGGAAAAGAATTGTCGTCTGTATGGCGATGATGTCTGTCTGGTAGAGATTAATCCGGAGATGCCGGAGACAAAGAGAAGCACATGGAAAGAGTTTGATCTGATTGAACCAACGCGTGCACCTTATTATAGACGTGAGATTACATGGAATGTATTTAATGAAAAAGCGAACCGTTTTGCCAATCTGCTTCTGGAACGTGGAATTCAAAAAGGAGACAAGGTCGGAATTCTTTTGATGAACTGTCTGGAATGGCTGCCGATTTATTTTGGAATATTAAAGACAGGAGCTTTGGCTGTGCCGCTTAATTTCCGTTATTCTGCAGATGAGATTAAGTATTGCGTGGAACTTGCTGATGTAGATATTCTTGTATTCGGACCGGAATTTATCGGACGTGTGGAAGAGATTGCCGATGATATTGGAAGAGGAAGACTTCTGTATTTTGTAGGAGACGGCTGCCCTGGATTCGCAGAAGACTACACATCACATACAGCGAACTGTTCCAGCCAGTCACCGAAAATTGATATTGTAGATGAAGATGATGCTGCAATCTATTTTTCATCAGGTACAACTGGATTTCCAAAAGCAATTTTACATAACCATGAGTCATTGATGCATGCAGCGAGAGTTGAACAAAATCATCATGGTCAGACGAAAGACGATGTATTCCTGTGTATCCCGCCGCTTTATCATACAGGCGCGAAGATGCACTGGTTTGGAAGTCTTCTGACAGGTGGAAAAGCAGTTCTTTTGAAAGGGACGACTCCAAAGACAATTCTGCGGGCGGTTTCCGAGGAGAAGTGTACGATTGTATGGCTTCTTGTACCATGGGCTCAGGATCTTCTTCTTGCGATTGATAACGGGGATGTAGATTTAAAGGATTATGACCTGGATCAGTGGAGATTGATGCACATTGGAGCACAGCCGGTACCGCCGAGTCTGATTCGTCACTGGAAAGAATATTTCCCGAATCATAAATATGACACGAACTATGGCCTGAGTGAGTCTATCGGACCTGGTTGTGTACATCTTGGATTGGATAATATTGAGAAAGTCGGAGCAATCGGTAAGGCTGGATTCGGTTGGGAGACAAAGATTATCGATGAAAATGGAAATGTAGTGGCACAGGGAGAGACTGGCGAGCTGGCAGTAAAAGGTCCTGGAGTTATGACCTGTTATTACAAAGATGAAAAAGCGACAGCAGAAGTCCTTCATGATGGCTGGTTATATACCGGAGATATGGCAATGGAAGATGAAGATGGATTTATTTATCTGGTCGACCGTAAAAAAGATGTCATTATTAGTGGCGGAGAGAATATATATCCAGTACAGATTGAAGATTTCCTGCGTACGAATAATAAGATTCTAGATGTGGCAGTCATTGGACTTCCAGACCACAGACTTGGAGAAATTTCGGCTGCAATTATTGAGTTGAAACCGGGGGTTGAATGTACGGAAGAAGAGATAGATGAATTCTGTAAGAAACTTCCTAGATACAAGAGACCTCGTAAATTGATTTTTGCGAAAGTTCCAAGAAATCCTACCGGAAAAATTGAAAAACCGAAGCTGCGTGAGAAGTATGGCGCAGCACATCTGGTAGCAGCACAGAATCAGGTAAAGATAAAATAGGCAGGGACAATTTGTTGAAATAATAAAGAGATAATAACAAGCAAGAGTTACGGCTGAGAATTTGATATCAACCGTAACTCTTGTTTTAATGAAATAGAAAAATAATAAAATAAAAATCAGGTGGACAAATCTTCCACCTGATAACGTATAATAAAGATAATTTATTTGTGTTCTTTCTGGTAATCCAAAGCTGCTTCAATAAAACCACGGAACAGTGGATGTGGTCTGTTCGGACGTGATTTTAATTCCGGATGAGCCTGGGTTGCAATGAACCAAGGATGATCTGGAATTTCCACCATCTCTACAATGCGTCCGTCAGGAGACAGACCTGATAACATCATACCATTCTGAGTAAGGACATCACGGTAATCATTATTTACTTCATAACGATGACGGTGACGTTCCTGGATTTCTTCTGTTCCATAGAGCTTATAAGCTTTTGATTCTTTATTTAATATACAAGGATAAGATCCAAGTCTTAAGGTTCCTCCGATATTTTCAACATCAATCTGCTCAGGCATAATATGGATGACCGGATGAGTAGTATCTGGATCTAATTCAGCACTGTGTGCATCATTGTATCCGATTACATTTCTTGCAAATTCTACAATAGCCAGCTGCATTCCGAGACAGAGACCGAGGAATGGAACCTTGTGTGTACGGGCATACTTAATTGCTTCTATCTTACCGTCGATTCCTCGATTACCAAATCCGCCCGGAACAAGAATTCCACTGACATCGCCGAGAATTTCGTCAACATTGTCAGCATTCAGCTGTTCAGAATCTACCCATTTGATATTCACGGTAGCGCGGCTGAAGATTCCCCCGTGCTTTAATGCTTCTACAACACTGATATATGCGTCGTGAAGCTGAATATATTTTCCGACTAATGCAACCGTAACTTCAGTATTTGGGTTGCGCAGGTAATTGACCATCTCTTTCCAGTCTTTTAAATCTGGTTCCGGGCAATCCAGATGGAGACAGTCACAGACAACCTGTGCCAGATGTTCTTTCTCCATAGCAAGTGGAGCTTCATAAAGATATTCTACGTCCAGATTTTGAAGAACATGACTTGCAGGTACATTACAGAACAGAGCAAGTTTATCTTTGATTCCGGTTCCAAGTGGATATTCAGAACGACATACGAGGATATCAGGCTGGATTCCCATACCTTGCAGTTCTTTAACGCTTGCCTGTGTCGGTTTCGTCTTCATTTCCTGAGATGCTTTCAGGTAAGGAATTAATGTTACATGAATCAGAATTACATTTTCATGACCTTTCTCATGCTGGAACTGACGAATTGCTTCCAGGAATGGCTGACTCTCAATATCTCCAACGGTTCCACCGACCTCAATAATTGCGACTTCTGTATTCTCAGCAGCCGGATTGCGGTAAAAACGGGATTTAATCTCGTTCGTGATATGTGGAATGACCTGTACGGTTCCTCCGCCGAAATCGCCGCGCCGCTCTTTTTGAAGTACAGACCAGTATACTTTACCGGTCGTAACATTAGAATTCTTGCCAAGGCTTTCATCGATAAAACGCTCATAGTGACCAAGGTCAAGGTCTGTTTCTGTGCCATCATCAGTTACGAATACTTCGCCGTGCTGTACCGGGTTCATAGTTCCTGGATCAATATTAATATAAGGGTCAAATTTCTGCATGGTTACAGTGTAGCCGCGAGCTTTCAGCAGACGACCAAGAGATGCAGCAGTGATGCCTTTTCCAAGTCCTGATACGACACCGCCTGTAACAAATACATATTTTACTGCCATAATGTCCTCCTTAGAATGAAAAAAATCTGTTCAAGCATGTCCCCCAAAAACATATCTTAAAAAATACTTTAAAATTATACACCTTTTAAATTAAAAAATACAGAGTTTTTTAGTCCCTTTTTTCATATTTTGCTTCGTAGGTCGCCTGGATAGAAAGACGCTTTAACTGCTTAATATCTACGGAGCTGACCATAACAGAAGTATGCGCCTGGCAGCCAGCAAGCTTTGGAAGCTGTTCCAGTGCCTGCTTTGCAAGAGGATTGGAAGCAGCACTTACGGAAAGGGCAATCAGAACCTCATCTGTGTGAAGACGTGGATTTTTACTTCCAAGATATCTGGTCTTTAAAGTCTGGATCGGTTCAATTGCTTCCGGTGAAATGACGTGGCAGGAATGTTCGATGCCGGCCAGTTCTTTTAATGCATTGAGAAGCATGGCAGCAGTTGCCCCGAGCAGTTTGGAAGTCTTACCGGTAACAATTCGGCCGTCATCAAGTTCGATGGCAGCAGCAGGACCTCCTGTTTCTTTTTCATATTCCAGGGCAGCATCTACAACTTTGCGGTCGTGGACAGTAATACCGGCCTGGTTCATTAACATTTCAATTGTGTAGACTTCATTGTCTGAGCACTGGCCAAGAAGAAGGCGGCGAAGTGATTCATAATATCTGCGTAAAATTTCCTGCTTGGAGGCTTCACGGCAAACTTCGTCATCACAGATACAGTTACCCGCCATATTTACGCCCATGTCGGTTGGTGATTTATAAGGACTTTCGCCATAAATACGCTGGAAGATTGCGTTCAGTACCGGGAAAATCTCTACATCACGGTTATAGTTGACTGTTGTCTCACCATAAGCTTCCAGGTGGAATGGGTCGATCATATTCACATCGTTCAGATCGGCAGTTGCAGCTTCGTATGCCAGGTTGACCGGATGTTTCAGAGGGATATTCCAGATTGGAAATGTCTCGAACTTCGCATAACCGGCGCGGACACCGCGTTCCAGTTCATGATAAAGCTGGGAAAGGCAGACAGCCATCTTTCCGCTTCCCGGGCCAGGAGCGGTCACTACGACTAAAGGTCTGGAAGTTTCGATGTAATCATTCTTTCCATATCCATTTTCACTTACGATGACTGGAATATTCGTAGGGTATCCGGCAATCGGATAGTGGCAGTAGACACGGATTCCCATTTTCTCAAGACGTGCTTTAAATAAGGAAGCACTTTCCTGATTGCTGTATTTTGTAATGACAACACTTCCTACATAGAGTCCGCGCTCACGGTAAATATTCATAAGACGAAGCACATCGGAATCATAAGTGATTCCCAGATCTCCACGGATCTTATTGCGCTCGATATCTTCTGCACTGATTACGATAATGATCTCGGCCTGATCAGAGAGTTTGTCCAGCATACGTAATTTACTGTCCGGCTGAAAGCCAGGAAGTACACGGGAAGCATGGTAATCATCAAATAATTTACCTCCGAACTCCAGATAGAGCTTATTGTCGAACTGACTGATACGCTCTTTGATGTGGGCAGACTGCATCTGCAGATACTTGTCATTGTCAAAACCAATTTTCATCATTAAAAAACCTCTCTTATCCTCTTTTATATATTTGAGTTCTATTCATAATATACCTGAAAATAATTGGAAGATAACCACGAATTTTCAGGCATGAAAAACCACAGAAAAAGTATACTACATATTATGGTCAGTTTACAATCTTTTCATAATGTTTTTATTGATTTCTAACAAGGCTGTCCGTATAATGGAGAGTGATACAGGAGGAGAAAAATGGACAACCAGAATGGAAATAAGGATAACAATAACAAAAAGAATAATAACAGACAAGGCTTTTCATTTGTCATATTAATTACAATGCTGACAGCACTTCTGGTGTTTGCAATGTACCAGTTCCAGGGAACCGACAGTGGTCAGGAGATTACTTATAATAAATTCCTGAAGATGATTGACGAGAAGAAAGTCGAAAAAGTCGAAATCAAGAGCGACCGCATTCTTATAACAGCTAAGAAAGAAAGCGGGGATAAAATCAACCCGGAATATTATACAGGACGCATGAATGATGACCAGCTTGTGGAGAGACTGGAAAAGGCAAAGATAGACTTTGAACAGGAGGTTCCGGATACAACTTCCGCAATTGTTGCCCAGTATGCGATGAATATTATTCCGCTTGTGATATTTATTGCCCTGATTGTGTGGATGACCCGCAAGATGTCAAAAGGCGGAGGAATGATGGGAATTGGCAAGAGTAACGCCAAGATGTATGTGGAAAAACAGACCGGTGTTACATTCAAAGATGTAGCAGGTCAGGATGAAGCAAAAGAGTCATTACAGGAGGTCGTGGATTTCCTGCATAATCCTGGGAAATATACGAGTGTAGGAGCAAAGCTTCCAAAAGGAGCATTACTTGTAGGTCCTCCGGGAACTGGTAAGACACTTCTTGCCAAGGCGGTAGCAGGAGAGGCAAAGGTACCATTCTTTTCACTGAGTGGTTCTGCGTTTGTGGAGATGTATGTCGGTGTCGGAGCTTCCAGAGTCCGGGATTTATTTAAACAGGCACAGCAGATGGCACCTTGTATCATTTTCATCGATGAGATTGATGCAATCGGTAAGAGCCGTGATACACAGATGGGTGGAAATGATGAACGTGAGCAGACACTGAACCAGCTTCTGGCTGAGATGGATGGATTTGAGAGCAATAAAGGACTTGTTCTTCTTGCAGCGACGAACCGCCCGGAGATTCTGGATCCGGCACTTTTAAGACCAGGCCGTTTTGACCGTCGTATTATTGTGGAACGCCCGGATCTGAAAGGACGTGTGGAAGTTCTGAAAGTACATTCCAAGGACGTAAAGATGGATGAGACTGTAGATCTGGAAGCCATTGCACTTGCGACTTCCGGAGCCGTTGGTTCAGACCTTGCCAATATGATTAATGAGGCGGCAATTAATGCTGTTAAGAATGGAAGAAATGCAGTATCACAGGCCGATCTTTTTGAAGCGGTGGAAGTTGTACTGGTAGGTAAAGAAAAGAAAGATCGTGTGATGAATCAGGAAGAGCGTAAGATTGTATCTTACCATGAAGTAGGACATGCACTTGTCAGTGCACTTCAGAAAGATTCAGAACCGGTACAGAAGATTACAATTGTGCCGCGTACGATGGGAGCACTCGGATATGTAATGCAGACTCCGGAAGAAGAAAAATTCCTGAATACAAAGAAAGAGCTGCAGGCGATGTTAGTCGGTATGCTTGGCGGACGTGCCGCAGAGGAGATTGTTTTCGATACTGTAACGACAGGAGCTTCTAATGATATCGAGAAAGCAACAAGCGTTGCCAGAGCTATGATTACACAGTACGGTATGAGTGAGAAGTTCGGTCTGATCGGACTGGAATCTGTTCAGCACAGATATCTGGATGGACGCCCGGTTATGAACTGCGGACAGGAGACAGCATCTGAGATTGATCAGGAAGTTATGAAGATGCTCAAGGAAGCTTACGAGGAAGCTAAGCGACTTCTTTCCGAACACAGAGAAGCACTGGATAAGATTGCAGCATTCCTGATTGAAAAAGAGACTATTACAGGAAAAGAATTTATGAAGATTTTCCATGAAGTAGAAGGAATTACAGAGGAATCTGAACAGAATTCAGAAGAAAGAATTTCAGAGAAATCAATGGAAAGCTCAGAAGCAAAGGCTTCAGAAGAAACAAATATGGACAATTAGTAATTAAGATGCCGTTTCCTGAAAGGATAAAGATCCATTTTCGGGAAGCGGTATTTTTGTTGATGTCAGAAACTAAAAAAGAACTGTATGATGTGAAGAGGAAAGCAGGAGAGGAACATGTTTGACATTCAGGAAGAATTAAAAAAACTGCCTGGAAAGCCGGGAGTTTATCTGATGCATGATGAGACGGATAAAATTATCTATGTTGGAAAGGCGGTGAGTCTAAAGAATCGCGTAAGACAATATTTTCAGAGCAGTCGTAATAAAGGTGCCAAGATTGAGCAGATGGTGACACATATTTCCAGATTTGAGTATATTGTGACGGATTCAGAGTTGGAAGCATTAGTGTTGGAGTGCAATTTGATTAAAGAACACAGACCGAAATATAACACGATGCTGATGGATGATAAGGCTTATCCTTTTATAAAAGTAACGGTACAGGAGCCATTTCCAAGGGTAATGCTTGCAAGGAGAGTACAGAAAGATAAAGCAAAGTATTTTGGGCCATATACAAGTGCAGGTGCGGTAAAGGATACGATTGAACTGATACGAAAACTTTACTTTATCCGGAGCTGTAACCGCAGGCTCCCAAAGGATATCGGAAAAGAACGGCCGTGTCTGAACTATCATATTCATCAATGCAAGGCACCGTGCCAGGGATACATTTCCCAGGAGGATTATAAAAAATCGGTGGATGAAGTCTTGCATTTTCTGAATGGCAATTACGATCCGATTCTGGAGCGTTTAAAGAAACAGATGGAAGAGGCTTCGGAAGCACTGGAATTTGAGAGGGCAATTGAATACCGGGAGTTACTTAACAGTGTGCAGAAGATAGCACAGAAGCAGAAGATTACAGATACAGCGGGAGATGACCGTGATATTGTGGCGGTCTCTAAGGATCTGGAAGACGCTGTGGGACAGGTATTCTTTATCCGCGGCGGAAGACTTATCGGACGGGATCATTTTTATCTGAAATTAGTCGATAAAGAGACAAAAGCGGAGATACTTTCAAGCTTTATCAAACAGTTCTATGCAGGAACACCATATATTCCGGCGCAGATTATGCTTCCGGAAGAGATCCCGGATCATGAGATTATCGAGGAATGGCTGACGAAAAAGCGGGAGCATAAAGTACATCTGATGGTTCCGAAAAAGGGAACAAAGGAAAAACTGGTGGAGCTTGCAGAGAAGAATGCACGTATGGTTCTTACAAAAGATAAAGAACGTATCAAGAGAGAAGAAGGAAGAACCATTGGTGCGGTGAAGGAGCTTCAGAACCTTCTTGGATTATCCGGACTTAACCGTATGGAAGCATATGATATTTCGAATACGAATGGATTTGAGTCGGTAGGCTCTATGGTAGTTTATGAAAAAGGAAAGCCAAAGAGAAATGATTACCGTAAATTTAAGATCAAAGGCGTAAAGGGCGCAAATGATTATGCAAGTATGAATGAAGTTCTGACCAGACGTTTCAGCCATGGACTACGGGAACAGGAAGAAGGAAAGGAACTGGGAGGATTTACTTCATTTCCGGATTTGATTTTGATGGATGGTGGAAAAGGACAGGTGAATATTGCATTAGAAGTGCTGGATAAGCTGAATCTGGATATCCCGGTCTGCGGTATGGTAAAGGATGATCACCACAGGACAAGAGGACTTTATTATCATAATGAGGAAATTGCGATTGACCGTAATTCAGAAGCATTTCGGCTAATTACGAGAGTCCAGGATGAAGCACATCGGTTTGCAATCACATTCCACAGACAGCTTCGTAGCCAGGGACAGGTACATTCAATATTGGATGATATCCCGGGAGTCGGACCGGCAAGAAGAAAGGATTTAATGAGGCATTTTGAGAATATTGAAGCAATTAAAAATGCTTCGGTAGAAGAGTTAAAGAGTCTGCCGTCGATGAACGAAAAATCTGCCAATGATGTGTATAAATTTTTCCATTGATATGCTATACTTTTTATATTAAGGCAAGTCAGAAGAGAAGATCATGCCTGGGAGGAGAGACATATATGCGAAAAAACGTAGTTCAAATGAAACAGATTGTTGAGAAGATGAATCTCAAGAATCTGACACCTGATGTAGAATTATCCGATAAGGCTGTAGAAGTTCCGGATATTAATCGCCCGGCACTTCAGCTGACCGGTTTCTTTGAAAGATTTGATGCTGAACGTGTGCAGGTAATTGGTTATGTTGAATACAGTTATCTGACAACATTGGAAGAAAAGAAAAAAGAGGAAATATATGATACACTTCTATCATACAAGATTCCGTGCCTTGTGTTCTGTCGTGCTTTAAAACCAGAAGATATGCTCTTAAAAAAGGCGACGGAAGCGAATATTCCTGTTTTCTCAACAGATGCCCATACATCTGCATTTATGGCAGAAATTATCCGATGGCTGAATGTTCAGCTTGCACCTTGTATTTCCATTCACGGAGTGCTTGTAGATGTCTATGGTGTCGGTGTATTGATTATGGGTGAAAGCGGTATTGGTAAGAGCGAGGCAGCACTGGAATTGATTAAAAGAGGACATCGTCTTGTAAGCGATGACGTTGTGGAAATCAGGAAGGTCAGTGATGAGACACTGGTAGGAACAGCACCTGATATTACGAGACATTTTATTGAACTTCGCGGTATCGGGATTGTGGATGTCAAGACTTTGTTCGGTGTGCAGAGTGTACGTGAGACAAAGAATATTGATCTTGTGATTACGTTAGAAGAATGGAATAAAGAGCGTGAGTATGACCGCCTTGGCCTGGAAGACCAATATACAGAATTCCTTGGAAATAAAGTTGTATGTCACAATTTACCGATTCGTCCAGGACGTAATCTTGCAATTATCGTAGAGACTGCAGCTATCAATCACAGACAGAAATCTATGGGATATAATGCGGCACAGGAGTTATATCAGAGAGTACAGCGCAATCTTACGAGAAAATAATAAAAATTATATTTAATAAATTACAGGAGTGTAGAAGAGATGGGATATTGTTTTGGAGCGGATGTAGGAGGAACAACGGTAAAACTTGGTCTTTTTACAGAAGAGGGAGAAATTCTGGATAAATGGGAGATTGTTACAAGAACGGAGAATGAAGGAGAAACAATTCTTCCAGATATTGCAAAAGCT
>ERZ808240.4484-NODE-4484-length-12305-cov-41.325714_pt1 | contig 12305 bp, 10 predicted proteins | sample MGYA00521084_ERZ808240 | MGnify/ENA primary metagenome ERZ808240 (study PRJEB31516, sample SAMN03275571) | gut metagenome | biome: mammalia-associated habitat; material: feces | host: Papio cynocephalus | place: Kenya | collected 2012-08-06 ... | reverse complement strand
TTTTTAATATAATATGTTATTATTAGTATAATTGATTAAATAATTTTTGTCAATACAATTACGCAAAAATATTATAAAATCACTTTAAATCTTATTTTTCTGATTACACAACTTATTCCATGAAAAAATCCCCATCTTAACAGACGGGGATTATCATTAAATTTTTAACATCTAAACAAAAGTATCTATTACTTTTATCATATACTTCAAAAGCTGTCCAAGGTCTTTCATATCAACATTTTCGTCACCTATAATATCTGCACTCAGCATTTGCTGTTCATCAAGGTCAATAAGTTTTACAATATACTGCCTGAGTGCTGTAACGTCACGAACATCAATGTCACCATCGCAGTTCACATCTCCGAGCATAGTTGATTTATCATCTGATACAACACGGATTCCAAGCCTTATACACTGTTTATACGATTCTTTAATCGGAGTACCGCTGCCGTCATAATAGATATCAGAAATATATGCTGTTACATCTGACAGCGGTGCAATAGGTGCAATAAAGCCTTCTTTGGCATAAAATACTTTATTGAGGTTGATTGTTTCAAGATTCGGACAATGAACTGCATCGCATGGCAATGATAATATATAGTCAGGCATTTCTATTGAAACAACTGAATCACTGCTTATTTTCAAAGGATATGTATCATGAGGATATTCATATATATCATCAGGTTCAATATAAGGAGTATTTTCATCATATTCAGCAAAACTTAATTTCACATCTTTTGTTCTGATTTCATCGTCAGATATCTGATAATTTCCGAAAATATCTCCGTTAAAACCTTTGTTGAATGCGTTTACAGAACCAACAAATTCTTTCAGTTCAGGACAGTATGCAAATGCATTGTCGCCAATTACTTCAACACTGTTTGTCATTCTGACTGATTCAAGGCTTTTGCAATTCATAAAAGCGTTATCCTCTATGCATTTAACCGTTGACGGAATGGTAATTGCTTTAAGATTTATGCAGTCCCTGAAAGCATTTTTGCCAATCACTTCAATATAATCCGGAATAATTATTTCTTCTGCTTCCTTATTGCTGTATTTCTGAAGTGTAGCTTCATCTTCCATAATAAAATAATCATTCTCTGTTTCATCAGCCTCAGCAAATACGCTGATACCTGACAGCATCAAAGCCACTGCAATTAATCCTATAAATTTTTTCATATAAAACAAATCCTTTCATATTATAATTATTTTCAGTCTTTTTTAGTCTGCCACTGAATATAAGTTCTGCCGTTATATTCATTACGCATTGTTTTTGGAAGTACAACAGTTTTCCTGCCATTTGAAGTATAAGAAATTTCCTTGCCGTCAAGCAGTTTTTTTATCTGTGTTTCAGTAAGTTCTCTGCCATAAACTTTAGCAATATTCATACCGCATTTTCCGGTACAGTAATAACCGAATTTTCCGTTTTCAACAGGTTTTCCACAATTCGGACAGCTTCCTGTTTCTTTAGATTCAGATTTAAAGGTATTATCATCAACTGTTTTATACTTTTTGCAGAGTTCCTCTATAAAAGAAATTATTTCATTTATAAATATCTCAGCTGAATATTCACCATGTTCAATTTGTTGCAGCTGCATTTCCCAGTCTGATGTGAGCTTAGGTGATTTCACTTCTTCAGGACAACAGTTAATCAGATTTATGCCTTTTTCAGTTGCAAAAATCTGTTTGCCTTTACGCTGTGCCAATCCATGTGCAACAAGACCTTCAATTGTTGCTGCTCTGGTTGCAGGAGTTCCAAGACCTTTTTTCTCTGAATTTTCATCATAATTTTCAAGTCCTGCGTGTTCCATTGCTGAAAGCAATGTATCCTCTGTATAAGTTTTCGGCGGAGCAGTAAAATGTTCAGATTTTTTTACTGAAACATTATTAAAAGTCTGACCTTGTTCAATCTCAGGGAGAGCAGAATTATTTTCATCAATATTGTCTTTGTTTTTCAAAACTGATTTTATACGTTCCTCAATCAATTTCCAGCCGTATTCCCTGACTGTTTTTCCATTAGCAGAAAACAGTATATTTTCACAATTAACTGTAATTTTTATGTTTTCATATTTGTGCGGTATACTTGTTGCAAGCAGAAGCTGTGCTGATACAAGCATAAGTATATTTTTCTGTTCTTCAGGCAAGCCTGACAAATCAGTTACTGTTATTTTTTCAGTTGGCAGAATTGCATGATGTCCGGAAACTTTTTTATTATTAATGCAGCGTTTAATATCCGGAGTATAAGAGAGTTCATTTTTAAATTCCGGAAACGCTTTATAAACGTCTGATACAGCCTTTATTGCAGTCTGTTCCATATCATCTGATAAATACTGACTGTCAGTACGTGGATATGTAGTTAATTTTGCTTCATAAAGCAATTGCAGATAATCAAGTGTCTGCTTTGCTGTATATCCGAAAAATTTATTTGCTTCTCGCTGCAAAGTAGTCAAATCAAAAAGTTTTGGCGGATTAGCAGTTTTGAGTTCTTTTTTTATTTCAGAAACAAAAGCATTTTTTCCGTTGCACATATCAGCAATTGACTGTGCTTTAATTTCATCATCAATACGTTCTGAAACTGCAATGAAATTTCCGCAGTTCAAATCGACTGTAAAATATTTTTGTTTTACAAAATTTTTAACATCATTGTCACGTTTGACAATAATTGCAAGGGTAGGTGTCTGAACACGTCCTAACGTCAGCGGAATTCTGTGTCTGACTGAAAACAGACGTGATGCATTCATTCCAACGAGCCAGTCAGCTTTTGCACGGCAGAAACCGGCTTGATAAAGATTGTCATACTCCGAACTGTCTTTTAATTTTTTCATTCCATCACGGATAGCCTTTTCTTCAAGTGATGAAATCCAGAGTCGTTTTACAGGCTTACGACAGCCGGAAAACTTATATACATAACGGAAAATACATTCGCCCTCTCTGTCAGCATCTGTAGCACAGATGATTTCTGATACATTTCTGTCGTTCATCAATGATTTAAGTATTTTAAACTGCTCATTGCAGCCTGAATTTATCTTGAATTTCCATGTTTGCGGAAACATCGGCAATTGTTCAAAACTCCATTTTCCGGACCATTGTTCTCCATAATCATTGGGCATAAACATTCCGACAAGATGACCAAAACACCATGATACTATGTAATCATTGCCCTGCATATATCCGTTTTTCTTTATTGTTGTGCCGAGTACAGGACAAAGTGCCTTTGCAACGCTTGGTTTTTCTGCTATTACCAGTTTCATTTTTGTTTAGCTCCTTTCAACATCATCAAAAAAGTCATACGGCAACTCATAAAGCATTATAATTTTTTCAAGAATATTTCCATATGGAATACAATTTCCATGTTCCCACATTGATACCGAAGACTGCGAACAACCAATCAATTCAGCAAATTCTTTCTGTGTCAGACCATTCCACCAACGCAGACGCTGTAATCTGTAGCCAAAAGAAAAGTTCCTGAGTGCATTAATTTTAATTTCAGTCATGAAATCACCTCGGCTGTTTGACTGATGACAATTTATCATCAGTAGTGACTGCTTTTTTTACTTCATCTTCAGAATGCTGTTTGTTATATGCATAAGTTACAGCGTTCACAACCGTCTGAATATCAAGATTATCAATTTTATCATGAAGCTGTGTGCTGAGTTCAAGAAATTTTTCAACTTCCTCATGAGTCATTTTTTCTTTTTTGAACCACAGCTTTGTAATTTTCTGCTGCAAATCTTCATGATAAAGTTCATTGAAGATTTTTTCAAGTTCTTTTATCTTTGCATTATCAGCCTTGAGTTCAGCTGTAAGAGCAGCAATTTTTTCTTTCTTTTTCTGAACTGATTTTTCAAATTTTACAATTTCAGACTGTACGCTTTTCAATGTATAGGCTTTTTCATCACTCATCTGAATTTCCCTCCACATAAACTTTTTCAAAGAGGTCTGATATTTCTGACGGAAATGCAAGACCTCCGTTTTCATCACCGAATAAAGTAATATCAAAGATAAAGTTTCCGGTATAGATTTCTTTCGGATTATCAGGACTGATTGTATTCTTGTTAATGACAGTCAGTATGTTTTCCTGATAAAAAGCATAATCAGGGGCAAGTCTTATTGTTTCATCATAATCTGAGAATTTTTTATTGCCGATAACGCTGAAATCTGCCGTTGAAACAGTATTCATTATTTTATGACCGTTTTTTTCTTTTCCGTCTGAACCAATTATTCCGCCGCAATATCCTGTTTTTATCATCTTATTATCTTCAAATATTCCGGAAACCAAAGTCAGTTCATTGGCATAGCAATTAGAAATTACCGCATTTTCAGCATCTGTACTGCTTTCTCCTGCAATTCCTCCGGCTGAAGACTCAGTAGTAATAACTATTTTCCTTGCAGCACAGCCCTGAATATTTCCGCCATAATAATCAGGCAGTTCTTTTCCTGTCGGATTGTACATTCTTGAACCTCCGCAGCTTCCGGCAATTCCACCGGCATTAAAAATATTTCCCTGTGCTGAAAAGTTATAAACCACTGAATTAAAGACATTTGCCGGCTTTCCGGAAATACCTCCGACATATAAAAAGTAGTCACTCAGGCTCGCAGATACTCCGAAGTCAGTAACATAACAATTCTCAATCTGACCTCCCAGACCTGTAATTGCTCCAATTGCATACTCACCATTTTTAGCAGCTTCTATATTTTCAGGTTCAATTACATTGCCGTCCTCATCATATTCCACCAAATCAGGCGGAACAACTGCCGGAGCAGTCACAATCTGAACATTTTCAGTTGTTTCTTCCTTTGGAATTTCAGCATAAATTGCAGAATGTGAAACTGAACAATGCTGAATAAGTGTTTCACCTGTTTCATAAGTTTTACCATTTCCAGTTTCATAACGGTAATTGTAAGCTTTGCACGCAATAAATCCATAATCCTTAAATTCAATGGTATTGATAAATGAATTCTGAATATTCACATTTTTTATTACTGCTCCTGAAACTGTTCCGAACAGAGGATTATCAAGATTCTGAATAGCATATCCGTTTCCGTCATATTCAAAATATTCAGACTGCAGGTCTGATTTCAGTTCATTTACCGTATCAATCGGTTTATGAGATGCCCATTCCGGAAAAACAATATCTTCTGTCTGCTTAAAATATCCTCTTGCCTTTTCTTCTCCCATAAGTTCAAGCTGGTCGAAATAATCAATCAGATACGGGTCTTCTTTTGTGCCGCTTCCTCCGCCATACTTTACAAGCACACGATAGAGCTTGATATTTTCTGAAAAACTGTATGTGTTTCCTCCATAGTACTCAATTTTCTTTCCATCAGGGTCAGTAGTAAACCCCCATGTATATCCGGAAACATGAGTAAAGAAATCGGTTTTATCAAACTCCGGCAGTGTAATCTGTGCTGAACCGTCAATAACTTCACCTTTCAGCTGTAAATCTTCAGTAGGCACAGCCGAATATGAGCGGTCAACAGAAATTGTAATTTGTTCTGCATCAGGTGAAATTTCAGCTTGTACCGGAATAATCATACCATCATCAGTTATTGTATTTTCAGTCGAAATTTTTTCAGTTGAAACAACCTGGGATTTTCCAAGAGTATTGCCTAATCCGAACGCTGAAACGCCTAAAACAACAGCACCTCCCACTATTCCAACTTTAAGTACAAGAGATGATTTCTTCTTTTTCCTGCGACCTGAATGCTTATCCTTTGCACAGTCAACATTTATTTCAGACTGCCCTATACAGGTTGCCTGACCACTTTGTATAAGATGTTCAAAGACATCGTCCTGAGTACTTGCATATATCTCTGAATCAGTTGAATAAACTCTGTAATCTGCAAATACAAGTTTAGGCTTGTACTGAGTAATAAACTCTTTATATGAATTGTTTTCAAGCAGAATTTCTTTTGTTAAATTCGGAAGCTCTTTATCTGTATCCTTTTCATTGTTCAGAACAATAAAGAAACTTTTTTCAGCATCTTTTTTTGACTGAATATGCACACTGCAAAAATAATTCACTGCAATTCCTCCTTTAATTTTCGTTTTTCTTTAAGTATCATAACTGTACAAAATCCACCGCCGATAAATAATATAAATGCATCAACCGGATAAAATCTCCATGTACAATTTTCTGTTTCATCAGTTTCAGTCTGAGAAATTTCAGCTGTTTCATCATTATTTTCTTTACTGAAAAAGAAATCTGAACATAAAAAAATTATTGCAATTACCATCATTACAATAAAAAATTTATTTTTTTCAGTAAAGCCTTTTATTTTCTGTACTCGTTCTTTATGTTTCATGTTTATCCTTCCTATAAAATATCAGAATTATTTTCAAATCCTTTTTCTGTGAGTTCTACCCATTGTTTGCTTATATCATCAAAATTCAGTGCATTCATAACCGTTTCCTTATCAAAAAACACAAGACCAATTGAATGCAAATCATGATGATGTTCGCAGATGTATGTAACTTCTTCTATGGTTTCCGGAACTGTAACCATATAATCCCAACTGTCGGAATACCGTGAATATATGTCATTTGCAAAATCCCAGCCGTAATCTGAATAATACGGACTGAAATTATATGTGCTTATCCAGTTATCAATTTTTTCCTGAATATAATCAGTAACGCCATCATTGTCATATATCATCTGTGCAATATACGTCCAGTCGGTATATGCAGACCATAGTTTATCCGTTTCATTTACAGCTTTCTCATATTCCGGATTAGGATAAACCTCAACATGACGTGTACAGTTTTCATCAGGACATACCTGATTATTATAAATACTGTCACTATATGCGGCACACTTTGAAACAATGGTATCAAAGACTTCCTGAGTATATGAAACTTTGTAAACTCTATATTTTGTATTGTTTTGCGTATTTTTTTCATTTTCAAGATATACATAGGCAATTGCAAGGAACTCACGTTCAGTAAGAGCGATATTCCATTCAGATTTCAGGGCATTTTTTCTATTGTCATCAGCAAAACTTTTTTCATAAATTGTTTTTATTCCAAGTTCATTTGTTTTTTCCATATATACAAGATTACTGTATGTCAAATCATCATAACTGTAATACAAAGAATCAATTAATGAATTGAAGTTGTTTTGATGATTTTCAAGAGCTTTATTTAAATATTCAACCCCAGTTTTATACTGTAATGGAACATCAGTTAGTCCGGCAGCTGATGAGTAAGCACGTTTAGTCGAATTTGATGCACTTACACCACCTCCTAAAAGCATTACAACAAGTAACGACATCATCATACAAATTATGATAATTGCTGCTAAAAATATAGCTATTGGATTCATAAGAGAAGCGGCAGCATATATTACTGCATTACCAACAAATCTGGATACTGCGACTGCTGATTTCACAGTAAAAGCAGTTGTTCTGTATATTGCAGTTCCGGCTTTTTTAACAACAGTTCCGGTAGTTTTTATTGTACGATGCGTGGTTTTTATTGACTTTTCTACAGTTTTTACAGCGTTTTTTCCTTTTCTGACACTTGTATATGCAAGACGCATACTTTCCATACCTGTATCTGAAACATTATTTTTATCAATGTTTTTGTTAAACGGATTAACTTTTAAAATAATGTTTTTGGCTGTAGAAAAAGGTGCTTTTACTGCTTTTTTGATACCTTTAGACTTAGACAAATTTCTCACCCCATTTACAGACTGAAAAAGAAAATCAACGCTTTTCTAAATTCTCACCAAATTTCGTTGATATGATTCTGTATATACTTGTATCTGACGGAAATTTATTTTCAAAAGGAATTGTTCCGTATTCATCAGCATAAATCAATCCGCTTCCTGCACTCGAATTAGTGACATACATCATAGTTTCATGTGAAATATTCAAAAGCCTTGAAAGCTGGTCACGGTCAGTTGCATTCTGTGCCAGCATTAAAACAAACTGTGTATTTGAAAGCATTGTTCTTGCCAGTTCAGAACGAAGCAAATCGTCTACATTCTGGGTAATTCCTGTAGGAATGCCTCCCCATTTCCTTGCTCTTTTATAAAGTTCATAAAAAAAGTTTGCAGACTGTTCAGATTTAAAAAGCAGATACATTTCATCTATATAAATTCTTGTTCCGACACCTTTTGCACGGTTTTTAGCAACTCTGTTCCATAAATTTTCAAGAACAATCATCATTCCGAGAGTTTGCAGATTTTTTCCAAGTTCTTTAATATCATAAACAACAATACGCTTGTTTATATTTACATTTGATGGATTTGAAAAAACATTCATTGAGCCATGTACATATAAGTGAAGTGTCTGACGAAGATATGCAACAGCAGATTTTGTTTCATCAGCCACTGAATTTTCATAGCTTTCTAATTCTGCATAATACTCTTTAAGAGTTGGTTTCTCATATTTTTTATAGGTTTCATGCATAACATTGTCGATAATAGTTTTCTGAATAGGAGTGATTTCCTGATTTCCGAGAATTGCAGAAAAGAATGAAAGCATAAAATCCAGTTTTGCTTTAATCGGATTATACTCCTTATCATCTTTATCAGGGTTTTCAGTCAAATCCATAGGATTTATATGTGTTTGCGAATTTTCTGAAATATATATCACTTCACCGCCAAGAAGTTCGGCAAGTGCAGTGTATTCACGTTCAGGGTCAACAATCAGAATTTCATCATTGGTGGAAAGTATTGAAAAAATCATCTCCAACTTTGCGGCAAAACTTTTACCGCTTCCGGGGACTCCGAAAATAAAACCGTTCGGATTCTTTAATTTTTTTCTGTCGAACATTATTACACTTTTTGTAAGTTTATTCTGTCCATAAAAAAGTCCATTTTCATGGAGAAGCTCACGGGAATTGAATGGCATAAAAACTGCTGTACTTTCTGATGACATTGTACGTCTTGTCTGAATGTTGTGTTCCTTATCAAATGAAATTGAATTTCCTACCGGCAAAATGCTTGAAAAAGCCTGTTCCTGACGATAAGGGGCATTAATTGGTTCAATCTGATACTTTCTGAGAATAATTTCAAGTGCTTCAGTATTCTGCTGAAGTTCATCAAAACTATCCGCTGTCAGCATTACAAGGAACTGGCATAGTGTCATTTTCTGATTGCGTTCCTGCAAATCTTCAAGAAACTCCTGAGCCTGTGCTTTGTCTATAGCCAGCTGTGTACCCTCAATTGGGTCTACAAATGCTCCGTTTGATGCTGATGAAGCTTTCTTTACCTTTATAATTTCCTCCTGTTTCATGTCAGTAATTTTTCTGTGCAGAAGTGTCAGAGCTTCTGACTGCTCAACAAATTCCACATTTTTGCTTATAATCAATGACTGATTCATTTCAATGATATCTTTGAAAATGGTATCCATAACAGACTGGGGAAGCTTTTTGAAATAAAGACATCTTGCATATTTATCGTTATACATAAAATAGTCTTTTTTAAATTCAAAATAATCAGGACAGCAAATCATTTTTTCAGAACGTCTTGCAAATTCTTCACGTGAAACAGGATAAATTTTTGAATCAACATCACGCAGAATATCTGAAATCAGTCTTACACGATTATTTGCATTAAGTGCAATCAACTCTGTTCCAAGCCGTCCAAGACAGTTTATCAGATGTGACTCAATATTGAAAAATCTTGTGCTTGCTGCATCAAAATTGATTGCTGCAACGGTAACAGTTATAAATTTTCTGCATTGAATACCATTCTGACCATGCATAATTTTATCATGCAGTATTTCATTGAATTCCTGTCTTTCAGCATCAAGACCATCATTTTTATTTTTCAGAAGCAGTTTATCTTCAAATTCTTCCTTATTGATTTTGCTGTTAAGCAATGTTATCTGCAAACTTGCTGTACTGTCGAAACCATTCAGCAAATCTATATAAATCTGCATTTTTTCAAGCTGCTGCTCTTTTGTAAGTGCAGAATAGTTTATATCCGGAACGAGATAAGTTTTAGAATAAAGATTTGTTGTTTCTCTGCCGACTTTGACATTGCTTTTCAACAGCATAATGTAATTGCTGACGAAGCACTCATAAGGCATAGTCTGAATAGTTGTATGCTTGATTTTACGTTTTTCCCTGACCTCTTTCTTTTTTACCTTTTCTTTTTTCAGTTCTGATTCACGTTTTTTATCGATATCACGTGCAGATTTTTTCATAGTTTTTTCTTTTCTGAACATTGCATTGCCTCCTTATTCATCTTCATAATCGCCATTTTCAATATGCTGATTTACAATCTCATTTTCAGCAATTTCTTCATGCAGGGAACAGAAAAGATTTATGTCTGTATCTTCATAAACTCGTCTTTGCGGAAGAAAATTCATTGATAAAAATGATTTCATAAAGACTTCAAATTTCATATCTTTAAATGTAAACCAACCCCATCCGGCAAATGGAGCGACAGATAAAATAACCAGCCATGACAGCGTATCTCCTGATATACGACCATATCCGGCAACACCCAGAGGAACTCCTACAGCTAAAGCTCCGGCAATTGCAATAATCTGACGTGTTGACATTCCGGCAATTAATTTGGATTTATACTCCTGTATATCTTTTGGAATTTTTACTTCAATCATATATGTAAACTCCTCAATTACTTACTTTTCTGAAAAAGAAAATTCATATTTATCCTATACCGCATACTTTCTTTGACCATGCTCCGCTTTTTACTACACCTAAGCCCAAGGCAGACAATTCAACAAGCTGTATCAGTCTAACTGCTTTTGCAAAGTCATAGCTTGCGAAATAATGATTAACAGCAGCATAAACAACAAACATTACTACAATCACTGCTATCTGCAAAACAGCAGCGATATAATTTTTGATGAAGTTTTTAGCAACATCATGAGTAGTATCTGATGCAAATGTTACAAGCGGCAAAGGTGCTAAAATTGTATAAATAGATAATTCAAATACTCGTCCAATAGCAATTACAAAAACTATATATGCAATAGCTTTCATAACTAAAAAATATGGCTGTAACAATACAATTTCTAAAGTTGGCATAAATAACATTGTAGTAGGCTCTGAAAGTGGATTAAGATTCAGATTAGTTCCTCCAAACTTTGCATCCGGATAAAAAATTTTGACTGATTCTTCTGAAATCAAATAAGAAAAAGTATCCCTATATTCTCCTGCACCCCAATCATACCAGTAATTCCACCAGCCTTTTTTAACCATTTTAGTCATTATTCCATCTTCATCTGTCCAAGTAAAAACTTCCGCTGTTCCATATGGCAGAAAGTCAGGCGATGTACCAGTTGCAACATTATTTATATACTGAAAGCCCGAATAAATATGCCCTATAATGACATCAGTATTCTGAACAACTTGTTTTATAACAATAATCTTTATCAGAAAAATCAATACATTTTCCCATTTTGATGACCATTCAAAATTTATCGATTTTCTGAAAAAGTCAACCATTAAAAGCAGAGCTGCTACAACCAAAGCCATACTTTTTGAAGCATTTCTTATAGAAACCGCTATATTTCCCTGTGCAGTTCCTGAAATACTGTTTACAACGTCATACGGAGATATTTGTGCAAACTCAAACGCCTTTTTTAAAATATCATTTGTTTCTTTTACATTAGAGGTTATTTGTGTATAAACATCTTGCACTTCAAAACCAAATAAATCAGCATGAATGATATACGGAGAAAAAATGTTTATTAATCCTGCAATAATAATAAACATATATATTTTGTGACGCAATGTAAGCTTTTTTTTTGATAATGTCAAAAATAATTCCTCCTTTACACAAACTGAGTCAGCACAGACGCAGCTGACAGTGCCATAGCAGTTGCTCCAGCAGCCATTGTTTTCAGTCCGGTAACTTTAGTGACTGCATTGTTATCTTTCACAGCAAATCCAAAACTCAAAGCTCCAACAAAAAATCCTAATGCTCCGACCCTGCGAATCCATTTGCCGATGAAACTCAGAATTGACCTGAATTCCGCTGTAGCTACAGCTTCTGTATACGTTGCCGGAATATTAAGAAGTCCTGCATCTATTGCTGACTGTATCATAAATCCGGAAACCATAATAAGTACTGCCTGCATTTTCCCATCATCATTATCATCTTTTATAGCCAATGCAAATTTTAATGCACCAACTATTGCAACTATACCGCCAATACGACCTATCCATGTACTGAAAAAATCTATGCCGTCCTGTGCAAGTTCTGCCGGTGTACCGCCCGGTGGTGCTGGAAGTACTGAAAGCAATGTAAACATTTTAAATAAAACCTCCTTTTTTATCTGTCTGCCCCAACAGCAGCATCGGAGCAGACAATATTTAAGAGAGT
>ERZ808240.4483-NODE-4483-length-12308-cov-3.808129_pt1 | contig 12308 bp, 14 predicted proteins | sample MGYA00521084_ERZ808240 | MGnify/ENA primary metagenome ERZ808240 (study PRJEB31516, sample SAMN03275571) | gut metagenome | biome: mammalia-associated habitat; material: feces | host: Papio cynocephalus | place: Kenya | collected 2012-08-06 ... | reverse complement strand
GGATGTTATAAGGACTATTGTGGATGCTCGTACTTCTCAGAATATGACACAGAAGGAACTAGCCGAGCGTACTGGTATTAACTAGGCAGATATCAGCAAACTTGAGAAAAACTCTCACCTTCACCTATTGATTTTTACCTCAAAATTCAGTAATATAAAAGAGGTTAGACAAGACTAACCAAAATGTGAATAAATCATGTGGACTCCTCGTATTAGGTTGTGAATCCTGAACGCATCCTATGCAGAATTGAATGAAATTCTTGCGGGGAGTACTATTATTTTGCGGAAAAGGAGATAGTGTTACGATGAATTTTTTGGAAATTGAAAAAGTAGTTGGACGTGAGATTTTGGATTCGAGAGGCAATCCGACAGTGGAAGCAGAGGTGACTTTGGTAGATGAAACCGTGGGAAGAGGTACTGCTCCAAGTGGTGCGTCTACAGGTGAGTTTGAGGCACTGGAACTGAGAGACGGAGACAAGGACCGTTATCTTGGCAAGGGTGTTGAAAAAGCTGTCAACAACATCAATACCGTGATTAATGAGGTTCTTACTGGTTTAGATGCGTCTGATATTTATGCCATTGATAAGGCAATGATTGATGCAGATGGTACGAAAGATAAATCAAAACTTGGTGCCAATGCGATTTTGGCTGTGTCGATTGCAACAGCAAGAGCGGCATCTATCGCGTTAGATATTCCGTTGTACCGCTTTTTGGGTGGTATTTCCGGCAACCGTCTTCCGGTACCTATGATGAATATTTTAAATGGTGGTGCTCACGCAGATTCAGCCGTTGATACGCAGGAATTTATGATTATGCCGGTTGGTGCACCATCGTTTAAAGAAGCGCTTCGCTGGTGCGCAGAGGTTTTCCATAAGTTGAAATCTCTGATTAAAGATATGGGAGATGTAACAGCGGTTGGTGATGAAGGTGGATTTGCACCAAACAAACTTACTTCCGATGAAGAAGCCATTGAGAAAATTCTGGAGGCTGTTAAGGCTGCCGGATTTGAACCGGGAAAAGATTTTATGATTGCTATGGATGCAGCTTCTTCTGAATGGAAATCGGAAAAAGGAATTGGTTATTATAAGCAGCCAAAATCCGGTAAAGAATTTACTTCGGATGAACTGATTGCACATTGGGAATCTCTCATTGACAAGTATCCGATTATTTCTATCGAAGATGGTTTGGATGAGGAAGATTGGGAAGGCTGGAAGAAGATGACTGAGAAGATTGGTCATAAGGTTCAGCTTGTAGGAGATGACCTTTTTGTTACAAATACAGAGAGACTTTCCAAGGGTATTAAAATGGGAGCAGGTAACTCCATTTTGATCAAATTAAACCAGATTGGTTCGGTGTCAGAAACATTGGAGGCTATTAAGATGGCGCACAATGCAGGATACACAGCCATTTCTTCCCACCGCTCCGGTGAGACAGCGGACACAACTATTGCAGACCTTGCAGTAGCGCTGAATACATGCCAGATTAAGACAGGTGCTCCTTCGAGATCCGAGCGTGTAGCAAAATACAACCAGCTTCTCCGCATTGAAGAAGAATTAGGTGCCAGTGCAGTGTACCCGGGTATGGATGCATTTCATGTAGGTAAATAATAGAATTAAAAACAGACGATGAAAAAGATTTCCGGTACATGGATATATGTGTGCCGGAAATCTTTTATATGTTGAAATTGAAAAGAAGGGCGGATGGTTTTGGCGCGAAGCTCAACGCAGGATATTGCGAAAACCATATTTTGGTGATATGATTATTGCAGTGTTGTGATTGGAATGTAGAGGAGGTTGAATTTGTGGTACAGAGTAAAGAAATAAAAAATGCCAGTGAATTGGAGTTTGCTGTATTTTGCATAGAAAATGTAGCGGCAAAGCTGGGGGTGAATGCAGAGCGTATCTATCGGGCATTTACTGAAAAAAGCGATATTCTCAATAGTTATATTGTGCCGGAATACGAGGTGCTGCATACTCAAAGCCGCGAATATATTGTAGACGACCTTCTTGAGGTGATGAAAGAAAGGGGGGTGGAAGTATGATTCTTTATCATGGTTCCTCTTTAGAGGTTGTGAAACCGAACTTGCAAATGTGTTTTCGTACAGAGAAAGCATTGTCATTATTGCATTTTGAAAGGAGAGAGGTATTATGACTGCGAATCCTATTTTACTTCAAAAAAAATATAGCCGCATCATTGAGCAATTTGCTAAAAAGCGGGGGATTTCACTGGATGATGCATTGAAATTTTTTTATCATTCGGAAGTATATCCTCTGCTCCGGGATGGCGTATCTGATATGCACTGTATGAGCGATGCGTATTTGGTGGAGGAACTGGAACGGGAATATGTTGATAAAATAATTTAAAAGCACACTTCTAACACATGACATACATCAAAATGAGAAAAACCCACATTTGCATGTTGATTTCTCGAACAAATTGTATATAATATAAAGTAGAAACGAAAGCGAGGAATCAATCATGTTAATTCAATTTAATTTTAAAAATTTCAAATCGTTCAGAGAAGAAGTTACATTAGATTTGTCTGCGGCGAAGATGACCGAGTTTTCAAATAGAGTAGTGCTTGTTGGGGGCGAAAAAATTTTGCCGGTTGCTGCGGTTTATGGCGCAAATGCAAGCGGAAAGTCTAATATATATAACGCTTTTGAATATATTACTCATTATGTTGTGGATTCTTTTAAGTATGGAGGCGAAGAGGAAAAGTTTGAGGAGTTTAGACCGACTCCGTTCTTATTTGACTCCATATCTGCTGATGCGGAATCCAGTTTTGAGGTATATTTTACATTGCCCGGTGACAAATCAGAGAGAAGCTATAACTACGGTTTTTGTATTGGTAAGGAAGGTGTGACTGAAGAATGGCTTAATTCCAAAGCAAAGACTGCAAGAAAGTACAGTACTGTATTTTATCGCGGCACAACAGATGGGGAACTTGACTTGTCAGGATTTCCTAAGAGCAGCAGGGATAATATTCAGGTGGCGCTAGAAAAGCAGGTGCTTATTATTTCTCTGGGAGCAAAGTTGAAGATTGCTAAGTGTAAGGCAATCAGGGATTGGTTTCTTGCAAACGAATTTGCTGATTTTGGCGATCCTTTTACTAACTTCTTTTTGTCACGCAGATTGCCGAAAGGATTTGTGGAAGATAAGAATGTTCAGCAGAAAGTTGTAGAATATTTCGCATCTTTTGATGAGCATATCAAGGATTTCCGAATTGAAAAGGTTCCTCAGGAGGCTGATAGCAAGGAGGAGAGATACAAAATAAATGCACTTCACAAGATGATTGATTCTGATAAAATGGCAGAAATCCCTTTGGGCTTGGAATCTGCCGGAACACTGAAGATGTTTGCGTTATATCCGGAATTACAACGTGTGTTGGAGAAGGGAAGTGTATTTGTTATTGATGAATTAAATGCTCGTCTGCATCCGTTGCTTGTAAGGAATTTCCTGCTTACTTTTTTAAATCCGGAAATTAATACAAACCATGCACAGCTTGTATTTACAACTCATGATACATGGCAGTTATCGAACCAATTGTTACGCCGTGACGAGATTTGGTTTGTAGAAAAGGATGAAAGGGGTGTATCTACACTTTACTCATTGGCTGATTTTGTAGATGAGGATGGTTCCCGTATCCGTAAAGATGAAAGTTATGAGAAGAATTATTTGATTGGAAAGTATGGCGCGATTCCTACCTTAAAGAGTATTGATTTTTTTAAGAGTGCCGGGTGTCCGGGGGACACCTGTTTAGCACCGACCGGAGTGGAACGGAGAGATTGAGTATGGGGAAAAAGGACAGAACAGGTAATAGAAAAACGAGAGACCAGAGAAAACGATTCAAAGTGCCGGAATTGGGCTACTATCTGATTGTTACGGATACAGAAGCTACGGAACGCTGCTTCTTTAACGGTCTTCACCAGGCATTGCCGGAAAATGTGAGAAACAAACTTGTAATAAAGGTGGTAGAGACAAAGACTCGTACCATGATTGATAAAGGAAGGTGAATCTATGTTATTCATATGTTATCCTAAATGCTCAACCTGCAAAAAGGCAAAAAAGTGGTTAGACGAGCATCATTTAAATTACACAGAGCGTCATATTGTAGAGGAAAATCCATCGTATGATGAATTAAAAGAATGGGTTTCTAAAAGTGGGCTTCCTCTAAAAAAATTCTTTAACACAAGCGGATTGCTGTACAAGGAGATGAAGTTGAAGGATAAACTTCCGACAATGAGCGAAGATGAACAGCTTCAATTGCTGGCAACCAATGGAATGCTTGTTAAACGTCCGCTGGTTATTGGGGATGAAGCAATTCTTGTTGGTTTTAAGGAAAATGAGTGGAGTGAAAAATTGGAGTAAGTTTTGTAGATGCCGTTCTACTATTGACAATGATTTCTTTATATGCTAATATGCAAGTAAATACTTGCATATGGAGGCGGCTATGTACGATGAAACACAGAACAAAATAATTACAGCTACGATGAAATTAGTTATGGAACGGGGCTATTCGTCTACAACAACAAAGGATATTGCATTGATGGCAGGCGTTAATGAGTGTACTATTTTTCGTAAATTTAAAGGGAAAAAAGAGATTGTATTATCAGCAATGAAACTTCCTGAATGGAACCCAAGTTTGTCGGATAAATTGTTTGTTTCTTGTGGCGAACTAGAAAAGGATTTGATTTCTTTTTCGGAAATATATATGCGAAAAGTTACACCGCAGATGGTTAAAGTATCGATAGGACTTCGTACTCCGGAGCTGTTTCCAGACACAGCAGATGGCATTTTGAAAGTGCCAAGAACCTTCAAGAAAGTATTAGAGAATTATTTTGAGATGATGAGAACAAAAGGCAAAATCTGGAGAAATGATTATGAGAATATGGCGATGACATTTCTATCTTTGAATTTTGGTTTTGTTTTTTTAAAAGCTTCATTTGGAAAAAAAATTACGAAGCTGAAAAAAGAAGATTATATTAAAAATAGTGTTCAGATGTTTATAAAAGGAATTGAAAAAAAGTAGTGGCACGGAAGTGTCATTCTTTTTTAATACACATGCAAGTGGACACTTGCAATGAGGTGATACTATGGTTTATTTTATTGCAGCAATTTGTAAGGACAGTGATAATATTGAATATAGGGATTATATTCATCAAGTAAAACCTATTGTGGAGGAATAGGAATGAAAGTATGTGAAAATGTATATCAGATAAAAGTTGAATTTAATGTTACAAAAACAATAAAAAGATATGTATATTGTTATTTGATTATGGGTAAAAAATGTTATTTTATAGACGCAGGAGTTAATGGATGCAAGAAAAATTTAGAGGTCTTGTTGCAAAAGAAAGGCCGTAAAATTCAAGAAGTGGAAGCCATTTTTCTTACACATGCACATCCGGATCATATAGGAGGTGCTTCAGAAATCAAAGAAGAGAGTAATTGCAAAATTTATTGCTCAGAAATCGAAAAAAAATGGGCAGAGGACATTGACCTTGAATTTAAAGAAAGACCAATTCCTAATTTTTATGAACTTGTAAATAAATCCGTTATTGTGGATAAGGTGGTGCAAGATAATGATAGGCTTTTGCTCGAAAATGGGATAACATTGCGTGTCATCGGAGCGGCAGGACATTCGTTTGGATCGGTGTCATATTTATGGGAGGAAAAAGGTGTTTTGTTTTCTGGAGATGCTATTCCGAATCTGAATGAGTTACCAATTCTAGTAGATAGAGAAAAAAGTCGACAAACGTTGGAACGATTTAGGAAAGAGAAAAATATTCATATTTGCTGCCCTGCATGGGATAGAGTTTATGCAGGAGCAGAAGTGAAAGAACAAATGAAAGCTAGTCAAAAATATTTGGAAAAATTGGAGGCTTGTATACAGAAAGCAAAAAAAATATATGGAGATAATATGGAAAATGTTGCTGCCGCAGTGTGTCATGAACTTGGCTTTGACATTGCCATGATTAATCCTTTATTTAAGCGAAGTATTTAGTCATTTTATAACCATACTCATTCATATAAACGGCAGAATAAAATAAGATTTTATCACAAAAAACATGGATATATATTGCCGATAATGATATAATAGTAAATATCTTATTTTAAGAGGGTGATATGTATGAAATATATAAGTGTTGGTGATGCGGCAAAGAAATGGAACGTGTCAGAGCGAAGTGCGCGGGATTATTGTTTGAATGCAAGGATACCGGGAGTGATACGGGAAGGAAAAAGCTGGAAGATACCGGAAGATGCAAGAAAGCCACAGAGAAAAAAGCGGACAGGAAATGTATCAACAGATTTATTAACAAGATTAAAGCAGGAAAAGGACTCTACGATTTCCGGCGGAATATATCATAAGGTGCAGATTGAATTAACGTATAATTCGAATCATATGGAAGGAAGCAGACTCACGCATGACCAAACAAGATATATTTTTGAAACAAATACAATTGGGGTTCAAAATGAATTATTAAATGTAGACGATATTGTTGAGACAGCGAACCACTTTCGGTGTGTTGACCAAGTAATCGAATTAGCAAATTATCCACTAAGTGAGGCGTTTATCAAGCAGTTACATTTGATTTTGAAATCAGGAACTTCGGACAGCCGTAAGTCATGGTTTGCTGTGGGTGAATATAAACGGGTTCCGAATGAAGTTGGAGGCGGTGAAACAACAAAACCGGAAGATGTTCACAAGGAAATGAGAAAACTGCTTCAACAGTATAATACGGAGAAAGAAAAGACATTAGAGGAGATTATAGAATTCCATTATCAATTTGAAAAAATCCATCCGTTTCAAGATGGAAATGGACGTGTAGGAAGATTGATACTGTTTAAAGAGTGTCTGCGAAATGGTATTGTTCCCTTTATTATAGAGGATGACATAAAGGAATTTTATTACCGTGGATTGAAAGAATGGAAATCGGAACCGGGATATTTGATAGGCACCTGCCTGACGGCTCAGGACCGATTTAAAAAATACCTCGATTATTTTAATTTAGTATAATGTGTTCTCTCAATTCCTTAATTTTATGTTATAATAAACTCATCATAATGTTGTGACACAAATCACGAGAGGAGAAAGTGATGAGGACGGAGACAGTAACATTAACGAATATGTGTATGGTTTACGATGATGCGGGGAATGTTTTGGTTCAGGACAAAGTGGACAAAAAGTGGTCAGGACTTACATTTCCGGGCGGACATATTGAGAAGGGCGAATCTTTTGTAGATTCAGTTATTCGTGAAGTTTATGAGGAGACCGGACTCACAATAGAAAAGCCGAGAATCTGCGGCACAAAAGATTGGCTGCGGGATGACGGTTCAAGGTATCTGGTTGTTTTTTATAAGACGAATCAATTTAGCGGTGAACTCAAATCCTCGCATGAAGGGGAAGTAAAGTGGATGCCGTTAGAAGAGATGAAAAAGGGAAAACTTGCAAACGGAATGGACGATATGCTTCGCGTATTTTTGGAAGAAGATATCAATGAATTTCATTACCGCAGAGAAGATGGTGTCTGGAAATATGAGCTGAAATAATGGAGGGTGTATTATGCAAATTGAGACGACGCATTTGATTCTTCGTGAGATGAACGAAGAAGATTTTGATGACTTATATTGTGTGCTTGCGGATTCGGATATTATGCAGCATTATCCGTATACTTTTGATGAAAAAAGAGTCCGCAGATGGATTGAAAAAAATCAGGAACGGTACCAGATTTTTGGCTTCGGATTATGGGCCGTGTGCCTAAAAGAAAATGGAAAAATGATTGGTGACTGCGGGCTCACGCTGCAACCGATTGGAAATACGATTAAGCCGGAAATTGGTTACCATATTCAAAAAACATATCAAAGAAAAGGATATGCAAAAGAAGCAGCAATTGCCGTAAGAGACTGGGCTTTTACACATACACCGTTTCAGACGGTTTATTCTTATATGAAAAGCACAAATCTCCCATCGATGCAGACGGCACAGTCGTATGGATGTCAACGGGTTGATGAATTTGTGGATGCGGAAAAAGAAAAAACGACAGTGTTCGCTATCTCGAAAAAAACATGGCTTGAAAAGTATGAAATGAGGCAGGAAAAAGGAACGCCTCTTTATCAGTATTTTCCATGTCAAAAAGAGAAAACGACGATTGAACAAATTGAAAATCTTCGACAGGGGAACCTGCCTTTTCAAATAAAGTCGGTGAAAAATGCATTTGACGGTATTTGCGTGGAATATGATTTGCAGTCTGCGTATGCTGGATTTCCATGTGTGAAGTCGCTTACCTTTGGTGAAAAAACGGATGCTGTTTGCAAGCGGGTACTCTGGAATCTTTGCAAAGAAAAGCAAATTGATTGTTATCAATTGACACCGCAGGCAGAACAGGAAAGAAAGCAGTTAACGGATGCGGATTTTAAAATTAATGACGAGGAAGAAGTAGATTTGCTGATTCGGCTTGTTGAGCGAATTTGCCGCAGTCAGGAGAAAATTGATGAGCGTTGTGAACGCTTTCAAGTTATGATTTCGATGGGAAATGTAGACGCCGGAATTATTGAGGAGATTCTTTCGGTTGTTGTTGACCAGCTGACAGATAGCTATTTTTTGAAAATATCCATGAATCAAATTTGTAATAGAATGCAAACAGAAGCGCAGAGAGTTTCACTTCCAAAACAGGTAGAAAAGTTGATTGAAGATGTGAGTCAGATGGTGGAACGCGTGAATCAATCGCTGCAGGAATTGACTGAGTCTGTGCCGGACGCTGCGAAAAAGGGCTGGATTCATACAGATGATGTAGAGCCTATTACAAAATCAATTGAGAGTGCTAAAAAGATTTTGCAAATTGTCAATCAAATTGGGTGGTATGCAGATAATACACATTGTTAGGAGGAATCACATGAAAAATAACACACAAAAGATACTAAGCATATTGGCAGTTTTTACATTATCAATTCGGCACTTCTTTTGAAATGGAAAACAAAAAACTAATAGTAATTTTATAGAATGTTCGTTGTATAATTCCCACAAAGTATTACAATGAGATTAGAGAGTTTTGAGAGGAATGAAAGGAGTCATTCTATGAAGAGAACAAGTCAGAAAGCTTTGGCACTTCTCACGGTAACAGCACTGAGTATTTCGAGTGTTTTTACAATGCCTGCAAGTGCTAAAGAAGCGAAACCAAAGTTAAGCAAAAAGCGTATTACCATGTGGGCAGGGACCAAGAAAAAAGTAACGATTAAAAATGCAAAAGCGGTAAAAAAAGTGGTGTGGAAAAGCAGCAAAAAATCAATTGTTACCTTGAAGAAAAAGACGAAAAAGTCTGTTCAGTTAGCAGCCAAAAAAGCAGGGAAAGCTACGGTGACAGCGAAGGTAAAGGCAGGATGGAAAACCTATAAACTTTCGTGCAAAGTTACGGTTAAGAAAAAGGCAGGAACTACCGTGGTTCCACCGGCGAATACACAAGAACCGGCAATAGTAAATCCGGGGGATTCTTCCTCTGCGGCAAAAACTGCTGAGCCTGTGAAAGAGCCGACAAAGGAGCCAACAAGGGAGCCAGCGGTGACATCGACTGCGGAGCCGACAAAAGAACCAACGCAAAAGCCGACAGCAACACCGACCACAGAGCCGACAAAAGAACCAACGCAGAAGCCGACGGCAGCTCCGACTACAGAGCCGACAAAGAAACCAACGGCAACACCGACTACGGCACCGACTCAGACCCCAACGGCTGCGCCAACCCAGACGCCGGCGGCGGAGAAAGTTACGCTTGCAATTGACAATACGTTTATCAATTCTTCAGCGTATTCGAGTGCATGGAATGGAACGGTTTATAACCTGCTTCCGTTGATTACGGCAACCGGACATAAAGTGTCGGATTTTACACAGGTAAATGTTACAATTAACCTTTTGGATGCCAACAAAAATATTATTGAAAATACAAGTGGCGCATCGATTAAGTTGTCGGTAAAAAGTAGTGACTGGGCTGGTTTTGTGGATGCCAATGGTATGCAGAGCGGCAAGGAGCAGGGTTTACAGTTAGATGCTTATCCGAGCGGACAAACGGCGCTTTACTTGATTGTTCAGAATTCAACAGCGACAGTGAAATACATTCAGGTTACCTCTGTTGTGATGGAGAACAAAGGGAAAAAAGATGCGACCGAGGCAATTGAATCCTATCAATCGCTTGCGTCTCTCGGTAAGAAATATGGTTTCAAATTTGGTACAAATATTAATGAGGCAGCATTGAAAAATACAGAGCTTACCAAACTCATTAAGTATCATTTTGACAGTACGACGTTCAGCAATGAAATGAAGGCATATTCGCTTTTGAGCCAGTCTGCTTCACAAAATGCTTATGTGGATGAAAATTCACCGGCAGTGATGAACTTTACAAAGGCAGATTCGATGGTTGCGTATGCGGTTGAAAACGGATTATCCATTCGTGGTCATGTGCTGACCTGGGATGCCGATATGTGTGACTGGTTCTTCCGTGAGGGTTACAAGACGGATGGTGCTTATGTCAGCGCAGATGTTATGAAAAATCGTCTGAAGATGTACATTGATGAAGTGATGACGCATTTTGAAGAAAAATATCCGGGCGCGATTTATTGCTGGGATGTTGTCAATGAAGCGGTTGCCGACAATGCAGGTGAATTTGCGGATGATGATGAGCGTCATGTACGACAGGTTCGCGGCGACAAGACGAATCTTTTCTACGATTATATTGGCAGTGATTATGTGGAACTTGCATTCCAGTATGCATATGAGACAAGAGCAAAATTACAGGCGGCAAACAGTAAGACAAACATTAAGCTGTTCTACAATGATTACAACACGTTTGCAACCTATGGCGCAAATAAGAGAGATGCCATTATTCAACTGGTAAAGAGCGTCAACAGTTTTGCATCGGACGGAAATGGCGGTTACCTGAAACTTTGCGATGGCATTGGTATGCAGAGTTACATTGGTGGTTATGGCCAGCAGAGTGGATGCATGAACGACAATGACATTACTTTAGTGAAAAATGCGATTGAGAAATTTGCAGAAAATAATGTTGAAGTTCATGTAACAGAACTTGCCGTCCGCAATTACGATAATGATGCAGAGCCGGAGCATGCAGCCTTTTACAAGAAACTCATGCAGACATATGTGGATATCAACAAGACGGCACAGGCAGCAGGAAAGACCGGACCGATTACGAGCCTTTCCATTTGGGGCTTGTTTGACGCACCATATCTGTCAACAGCAGATTACAGCTACAAAATGAACGGACCATACTGTGGTTTGTTTACGGAATTGTATCAGCCGAAACAATCCTTTAAGGAAGTTTATGAGGTGTTGGCGGCAGAGTAGAGAAGAAAAGAAGGTCCAACAATTGCCATGGGAATTGTTGGACCTTTTGAGTGAATGTGAAATTAATTGAAAGAGGTGAGTGCATATGCTAGACAAGATGGAATTGGACATTGTGAAAGTTAATGCGAAAAAGGGAAGAAAAGAGAAACTGATAGAACTATTTCGGCAATGGAAAGAGGCACATGGGGCGGATAGTTGGTTTGAAAAAACTTGTATAAAAGGTAAAGAGAGTGATGAGAATTTTAAAAAGTCATTTATACCCGATGGCTGCGTTGATTTTGAAAAATATAATAATGCAAATAAAAAAGTGTTATTTATTTTAAAAGAACCCGCTTCTAATGGTAAAGAAGAGGAATATAACGGAATTTCGCCGATTTCTGATTTGATGAAAACACATTGGTATAAGCTTCTGGTTGAAAATGAGGGCAACATTAAATTCAATAACGAAAAAACAAATAGGAGTAAATGTTATTATAATAAATTTAAAATTATATGTGATATGTTGCATGTGGTTCCAAAAGAAACAGCATTTATGAATATAAATAAAAGAGGCGGATATAGTAAGGGGACGAATGATAAAATGCTTTCTAATTATCTTGAAGTATATGAAGATTTTGTAAGAAAGGAGATAGAGATACTAGAACCGGATGTTATCGTATCGTGTATTGGCAATGGGATTTTAAAAGACAAATTATACGATGAAAATAGTATTCAGCAGATTGTTGCGACTATAAATAATAAAAAACGCGACTTATTTATAGCAAAGTATAATAAAAAAACGAAAGTATATGGAATGTATCATCCGGGGTGCACGCTTGGATATTGTAATTATAAGTGTTTATTTGAAAACGTTATTGTGGGAAAAAAAACTGAGTTTGAAATGATCGGGGTGAGACAAATGTTCATTGCCAGTTCATTTGGATTCCAGTAATTTCGTAGAAAAACTTTGTGGCGAGTT
>ERZ808240.4482-NODE-4482-length-12309-cov-5.710054_pt1 | contig 12309 bp, 9 predicted proteins | sample MGYA00521084_ERZ808240 | MGnify/ENA primary metagenome ERZ808240 (study PRJEB31516, sample SAMN03275571) | gut metagenome | biome: mammalia-associated habitat; material: feces | host: Papio cynocephalus | place: Kenya | collected 2012-08-06 ... | reverse complement strand
AACAACAAGCCCGACGAGCTGGACGTGAACATCACGCTGGCCAAGCACATGACCAACATGCGCTCGTCCACCGCCGACGTGCTCGAAACCCTCACCCCGCCGATCAAGATGAGCCTTGAGGAGTCGCTGGACTTCGCCAATGAGGACGAGTGCGTCGAAGTCACGCCGGAATCCATCCGCGTGCGCAAGATCATCCTCGGTCGCGAAGACTGGTACAAGTGGCGCGCCAAGCAGCGCAGGCAGAACAACGCCGCAAAGTGATGCCGCGCAATAGCGCCGTGCGGCGTGCCGTCGTGGCGTAGATGGTCATATATATGCAGGGCTCCCTCGTGGCAGGGAGCCCTTGTTTTACACTGGAGGGCTATGAGTGCCTTCAAACCGTCGCGGCGGTTGCCTCCGTCGCCATCGTCGGGTTCGCAGTCTCGACGCGATCCGATTCCGTTTATTGCGCGGCTGCTGCTGTGTGCCGTATGCGGCGTGCTCGCCGCGATGGTGGGTACCGGCGCGCATCGTATGGGGGCATCCGTCAATATTCCCTACGGGCTGGCGCTTGGGCTCGCCCTCATGGCGTGCTCTTCGGTGATGGCCCGGGCGCTGGCCGGTTCCGTGGGATTGGGCGTGCATCTTATTGTCGCCTCGATCACCGTGTGGCAGATGACCGGCTATGGCCCGGGCGGCGACATCATGATGCCCACGGGGGGATCGGCGCTCACCACCTTCTTCTCCCTGAGGGCCGCGATGATATGGTTCTACGGCATGCTGCTGGTACAGGTCGTTGTTCTGGTGCTGCCGTCCACGGTATTCGATCGTTTCCGGCCGGGATCCGCAGTCAGTCGTCAGGCCGACCGTTCCGACGCGTCGCGACGGGAGGCGTAGGTGAGTACGGTTATCCTGCATTATCTCGGGCCGGAGGGCACGTTCACCCATCAGGCCGCCATTGCCGCCTCCGAGGCGCTGGACCGTCTGATGCCCGGCGGCATCGAATGTTCGCTGGTACCCCAGCCCGACGTATCCGCCATTGTCGATGCAACCCGTTCGGGTGCCGGATACGGCGTGATCGCGTGGGAGAACAATGTCGAAGGATATGTGGTGCCGAATCTCGACGCAATGATAGACGCCGAGGATGTGGCGGGGTTCGTTCGCGTCGGCGTGGATGTGGCGTTTGACGCGTTTGTCAGGCCGGGCACCGACATGAACGAGGTGTCTGTGGTGAGCGCGCATCCGCATGGTCTGGCGCAGTGCAGGCGATTCATCGCCGAGCATGGGCTCACCGCGGTGCCCGCCGCGTCGAATGCCGCCGCCTGTCGCGATCTCGCCGCAGGCGAGATGGCCTTCGGCCCCGCCATCTGCGGCGATCTCTATGCGCTTGACGCCGTGGCGTCCGGCGTGCAGGATTTCGCCGGCGCACGCACCGAATTCCTGGTATTGGGCCGACGACGCGACGTCGCCGATTTGCTGGCCGCCTCACGCGCGGGCGGCATGGGGGAGTTCGAATCGATTCTCGCGTTCATCCCGCTGATCACGGGTCCCGGCGTGCTCGCCAACGTGCTGGACGTCATGCGTGACGCCGGGCTGAACATGACCAGCTTCATCTCCCGTCCGATCAAAGGTCATGCCGGAACCTACAGCTTCATTGCCACCGTTGACGCGGCGCCCTGGCAACGGCAGCTTCGCACCGTGCTCGCTGAACTGGCCGAGCATGGCGACTGGGTGAAAATCCTGGCCGTATATCCGAGGCGAGAGCGGTCGAATCCGCCGGTTGCCACCTGGATGCTGCCGGATGGCGGTGTGCATCTGGACGGCGACGCCCTGTCCGGGGATTGGCGGCATGATGACGCGGTACGAAGGGAATTGCTGTGGTAGATCGTAAGACGACGAATATTGGGACGGTGCGTCCTCATCCGATGACTGTCGGCGTGGTGGGGCTCGGGCTGATCGGCGGATCCTTGGCGCTGCGGCTGCTTGAACGCGGACATACCGTGCTGGCATGGAACCACACGCCGCATCACTACGCTTCGGCCGCTGCCGCCGGGGTGACATGCGTGGACTCGCTGGTGGATCTCGCCGCACGGCATCCTGATGTGATCGTGCTGTGCAACCCGTTGAAGGCCATGCCGTCGGTGCTCTCCCAACTCGCCGATTCGGGGGCGCTGACCGCTCAGACCACGCTGACCGACGTGGGCAGTGTGAAGGGCATGGTCCGCGAACAGGTTGTCGCCGCGGGGTTGGGAGCTCAATATGTGGGAGCCCATCCTATGGCCGGCAATGAGAAGTCCGGCTGGGACGCCGCCGATCCGCGGCTGTTCGATGATGCGCTGTGGGCGCTGACCGTAGACGCCGATACCGATTATCGGCGGTTCCTCACCGTCGCGTCCTTGGTTACCGACGCCGTCGGCAACCGTGCCATTGTGCTGGACGACACCGTTCACGATAAGGCGGCGGCCCTGATCTCGCATATGCCGCATGTGGTGGCGACCGCGTTGGCCAATGAGCTCACCGAGTCGCCCGACCGCAACATCGCGGTGGCGCTTGCCGCCGGATCATGGCGCGATATGACGCGCGTGGCGCTCACCGATCCCGACCGCACCCGGGCCATGGTCGAGGAGGATGCGGAGAATGTCGAAGCCCTGCTGCGTTCCATGGCCCGTCGACTGACGACCGTGGCGGATCATCTGCGCGACGGACGGCTGCCGGATGCGCAATCGGAGGCCGCCTCGGCGGGGCGTCGGGCTTTGCTGGACTTTTTCTCCGCCGCCGATCCATTCCGCGCGTACAAGGCGCTCGACGGCGTCGACGCGGCCCGGTATCCGGTGTCCGACATCACCGTGCATCCGCGGTCCTGGCGGCGCGACCTGCTCGAATCCGCCCGCAGGGGCGAGCACATCATCCGGGTCGTCGGACCTCGGACCTTCTCGGTGATTACGCGTTCCGCGCTGTAGCGGGCCGTAATCGAACCGGGCGCTCGGGAACCGGCTTGAGCCGCACGATGTCCGCGGCCCGAATCGACACGTCCTCGGCCGGCCTCGACCCATTGGCCGCCGCGTCGCGCGTCAGTTCAAGGGTCGTGCCGTTCCAGTTGCGGACATGACCCACGAAGTCGCGGTATTTTTCCCGGCCGTCGATGGGGTCGATCCCCAGCGAGGTGCGTACCACCACACGCGCCCCCGTGGGGATCGAAACCTGCGACAGCCCATTGCGCAACGTGTTTCCCATCGGTGTGTTCCCCATGTGCGCTACTCCGTTCTCAATGCGATGGCGGGATCCTGTTTGGCGGCTCCGCGCGAGGGTATGAGCCCGCCGATCAGCGTGAGGATCACGCTCAGCAGCACCAGGATGATGGCGTTGGGCCAGGGCAGCGCCGCATTGACCTCGTCGGTGCCCATGAAATGATGTAGCACGGCGTTGATCGGAATGTTCAGCAGCACGCTCACCGCAACGCCCATGATGCCGGACATCAGGCCGATAATGCCGGTTTCGGCGTTGAATACATTCGACACATTGCGCTTGGATGCGCCCATGGCGCGCAGAATGCCGATCTCCTTGGTCCGCTCCAGCACCGAGATATAGGTGATGATGCCGATCATGATGGACGAGACGATCAGCGACACCGCCACAAACGCGATGAGCACATAGGTGATCACGTTGATGATGGTGGTCACCGAGCTCATCATGAGCCCCACGTAGTCGGTGTAGGTGATTTTGTCCTTGTCCGAGGCGGTGTTGTTGTATGCTGCGATGGCGTCGGCGATGCGATCCTTGTTCTCGAAGCTGTCCACGTAAATGTTGATGGAACTCGGTGCGTCTCGGCTGACCACGCCGAATGCCGAGAGATTGTCGGCATAGGTGCCGGTGGAGACGTATTGGTCATAGATTTTGACCAGCGTGGCCTGATCGGCGTTGGCGATGCTGGCGTCGAAAGCACTGGCGAGCCGCTGCTCGGTCATGGCCGCCGAGCCCCGGGTCTGCGCCTGCTGCTGGCGAGCCGTGTCGCCCGCCTGCGTCGACTGCATCAGGTCCTGGGCCATTTGAGCTTTTTGGCTTACGCCCAGTGAGGCCACGTAGCGTTTGGCGTCTTCGGCTTTGGCGGCGTCGTCGGAGGGGGAGAAGGCCATGCCGTTGAGCACGTTATGATTCTGGTCCGCCTTCTGGTCGATTACGATCTGACTTGCGTCGGTGCTGTCGATCAGCCGATTGGTCAGTTGCCGTGTGTATCCGATGCCGCTGGCCAATGGCGTTGCCTCGGCGTTTTGGATGGGTTTGACCACGCCCACGATTTTCAGTTTCACGGCGTTGTCTGAATCCATGAGCTTGGAGATCTCGTCGGTGTCGTCGCCGACGAAGCTCCAGGTGCCGTCGGTGTTCCTGACGTATTGGCTGGCTGCCGGAATGAGGGTGAGTTCCTGATTGATCGCCTTGGTATAGTCGATTGGGTCGGTGTTGGTGTTGACGTCCTCTCCGGCATTGAGCTTGTTCATCATGTCGCGGTATTCGTCGGCGGGTTTGAGCCCAAGCTCGTATATGGTGGTCAGTGGCAGGGTGTTGTTGGCGTTGAGCACCAGTACCACTTCGTTGTCGGCTGTCGGCCAGGTGCCGTTGACGACTTGGTAGTTGTTCTTGATGACGCTGCCGATGGTGTTGCCGTCGGCGTCCGGCATGATCTCGTGGAAGGAGTCGGGCGCGGCGTTCTCGTCGGTTTTGCCGGTTAGCATCGACATGCGCGTGGAGGTGAAGGTGGATGCGTCGCTGGATTGCAGCGATCCGCTGGCCATCTGCGAGGCCATGGACTGGCTTGAAGCGCCGTTGTCGATCGTGACGCCGTCCGCGTTGACCAGCGTGCCGTTGGGGTCGTGCGTGAAAACGGAAAATTTGGTGTCGTAGGTGTACTGGATGCCGGCCGAACCGACGTAGTGGCGGATGGGGCTGTTGGGGTCGTCCAGATATTGCTTGAATGCGGACAGGTTGTTCTCGGTGATGGAACCGGTCATCGTGGAGGCGTCTTTGATCGCGGTGTCGTCGGCGTAGATGGCCGCGGCGTCATGCGACTCCCCGTGCTTGTCGGCGTTGTTCTGCGCGTCGGTCATCAGGCTGGTCAGATCGAAGGTCTTGGCGTCGATGGTGATCGGATAGGCCGTCATGGTGTCGCGCTGAATCGACGTGATATAGGTGTTCACGCCGGCTGAGACGGACATGATGAGCGCGATGCCGATGATGCCGATTGACCCGGCGAAGGACGTCAGGAACGTGCGCGCCTTTTTGGTGGCGAGATTGTTGAAGCTGAGCGACAGCGAGGTGAGCAGCGACATCGATGCGCGGCCCATCGATCGATGGTGTGAGCGTGCGGACGACGGCGCCTCATCCTTCGACGGGGCTTCTTCGGCCGGGTTGAATGGCGCCGAGTCGGAGCGGATCGTGCCGTCTTTGAGTTCCACGATGCGCGTGGCGTATTCATGCGCCAGCTCCGGATTGTGCGTCACCATGACCACGAGGCGGGTTGCGGCCACTTTCTTGAGCAGTTCCATGATCTGCACGGAAGTGTCGGAGTCGAGGGCGCCGGTGGGTTCGTCGGCCAGTACGATGCCCGGGTTGTTGACCAGTGCGCGGGCGATGGCCACGCGCTGCATCTGTCCGCCGGACAGCTGGTTGGGCTTTTTGTTGATGTGGTCGCCCAGCCCGACGTCCTCCAGCGCCTTGCGCGCCCGTTCGCGGCGCTGGGATTTCGGGATGCCGCCGATGGTCAGTGCGAGTTCCACGTTGCTCAGGATCGTCTGGTGCGGGATGAGGTTGTAGCTTTGGAACACGAAGCCGATCGTATGGTTGCGGTAGGCGTCCCAATCCCGGTCCCTGTATCGCTTGGTGGAGATGCCGTTGATGATCAGATCGCCGTCGTCGTAGCGGTCAAGACCGCCGATGATGTTGAGCAGCGTGGTTTTGCCGGAGCCCGAGGGGCCGAGGATCGCGACGAATTCGTTGTCGCGGAGGTTCAGGCTCACGGCGTTGAGGGCCTGCTGGACGAAATCTCCGGTCCGGTACCGCTTGCTGATGGCCTGTATCTCAAGCATGCTTACTCTTTTCTATGGATTCGCGGTGGCGATTGTCGGATGGGTGGCCATACCCGACGGCCGGACAGGCCGATGGAGCCTGCCGTGCGCGGTATGCTGGGCGCACCAATGATAGCTCTGCGTCATGGATCGGTGGATGTCGGCACGGGAGGCGGCCATATGTGGTATGACGAACAGGTGCGCGCCTTTATGCGCTTTTTGTCCGCCAATCGGGGGCTGAGCGCGAATACGCTGAGGGCGTACGGCGGCGATGTGAGTGAGTGCCTGCATGTGCTTGCGCTGCGCGGCGTCGAGAATCTTGGCGAGGTGGGCATCGATGATTTGCGGTTGTGGCTGGCTTCGGAGACGCGCCGCCATGCCAGAAGCAGCATGGCCCGCAAGACGGTGGCCGTCCGGGAATTCTTCCAATTCTGCTGTGAGAGGGGATTCGTTCCCGCAAATCCCGCGGCCGGGCTCATGACGCCGAAGATCCCGGATACCCTGCCGGTGGTGCTGACGGAGTCGCAGGCTGAACGGCTGATGGATTCCGCCGAGGATGATGCGCCCAGGGCTGGGGCGGATGCCGACGATCGTCGCGCCGGGCTGGCGCGTGGGGACTGCGCCGAGGCCGTCCGTCTGCGTGACGCGGCGATCGTGGAGCTGCTGTACGCCACCGGTATGCGTGTCGCCGAGCTGGTGGGCATGGATGTGACCGATGTCGATTTGGGGCGACGGGTCGCCAAGGTCACCGGCAAGGGCAGCAAGCAGCGGGTGGTGCCCTTCGGGGTGCCGGCTGCCAAGGCCGTCGGGGCGTGGCTGGATCGGGGCAGGATGGTGCTGTTGGATGCGGCGCGGCGACGGACGGGGGAGTCCTCCGTGGAATCCGTAGCTGCCTTGTTCGTGGGGGTTCGCGGTGGCAGGCTCAACCAGCGCGTGGCCCGTCAGGTGGTCCATGCCGAGGCGCGGCAGGCGGGGGTTCCCGACATCGCCCCCCATGCGCTCCGTCATTCGGCGGCGACCCATATGCTCAACGGCGGCGCGGATCTGCGTGAGGTTCAGGAGATGCTCGGCCATTCCTCGCTGGCGACCACGCAGCGCTACACCCATGTGTCCATCGAGCAGCTCAAACGGTGCTACGGCCGGGCGTTCCCCAGGGCCTGAACGGCTCGGCGCGGTCGTTCATTCGTCGCAGGAGCGATGTCTATCATGCGGATCGGGCGCAGAATTAACATGTTCGTAACAAATCGAGTCGGTTGCATATCGCGCTGGGAACAGGCTGTGAACACGCCGGCGCGTTGCCGGGCCGTGCGATGGTTCTCAATGATTCCAAGGTGAATGGAGCCTGAACAACCAACGACTTTTTGGGGTGAGATGTCCGGGAGGACGCCGATCGCGCATCATGGAATGTAAATTGTGCGATTTACATTCGCGTTGAACAATAGAGGCACCGGCACAGGGGATGCCTTGCATATCCTCTGTGCGTAAGCGTGGGAGCGTGAGCTTCCACGGCAATAAGAAATAGGAGAACCTTTATGAAGAAGAGTGTCAAACTCTTTGCTGCCTCCGCTTGCGCAGTCACCATGCTGCTTTCCGGCTGCGGCAGCACCAACAGCGATAGCAACTCCAGCTCCGCTGCCACCGATCCGAATGCCATCATCAACGTTTACGGCTGCGAGCCGGAGCACCCGCTGATCCCGACCAACACCAACGAGACCTGCGGTGGCAACCCGATCGACATGATGTTCGCCAAGCTCGTCGCCTATGACGCGGACGGCAACTCCAAGCTCGAAGTCGCCGACTCCATCACCCCGAACGACGACAATACCCAGTACACCATCAAGATCAAGGACTGGAAGTTCACCGATGGCACTCCTGTGACCGCCGAGTCCTTCACCAAGGCCTGGAGCTACGGCGCGAACGCCAAGAACGCCCAGCTCGCCTCCTCCTTCTTCGCCAACATCAAGGGCTATGACGAGCTCAACCCGACCGACACCGACGCCCTGAACAAGCTGACCGGCAACGAACAGCTCTCCGGCCTCAAGGTCGTTGACGACAAGACCTTCACCGTGGACCTCAAGTCCCCGTCCTCCACCTTCCTGATGCAGCTCGGCTACACCGCCTTCGCGCCGCTGCCGGAATCCTTCTTCAAGGATCCCGCCGCCTTCGGCGAGAACCCCGTGGGCAACGGCCAGTACACCTTCAAGGCCTGGAACCATAACCAGGACATCGAGATGACCCGCAACGACGACTACAAGGGCAACTTCCCGGCCAAGAACGGTGGTCTGAACTTCAAGGTCTACACCGATCCTGAAGCCGCCTACGCCGACATCTCCGCCGGCAACCTCGACGTGATGGACACCGTGCCGAACTCCGCAGTCAAGACCTTCCTGACCGATGAGAACGTCCAGGCCGTGAACAACAAGGGCTCCGTGTTCCAGTCCTTCACCTTCCCGTCCACCACCATGAAGCATTTCCAGAACAACGAAGAGGGCAAGCTGCGTCGCCAGGCCATCTCCATGGCCTTCGACCGTCAGCAGATCAACGAGAAGATCAACGGCGGCCTGGCCACCCCGGCCACCGACTTCACCTCCCCGGTGACCCCCGGCTACTCCGACTCCCTGCAGGGCTCCGACGTCCTCAAGTACAACCCGGACAAGGCCAAGGAACTGTGGGCGCAGGCCAACGCCATCTCCCCGTGGACCGACTCCGACAAGTTCCAGATCGCCTACAACTCCGATAACGGTTCCAAGGACCAGTGGGACGCCATCTGCAACCAGATCGCCGACACCCTCGGCATCACCGCCGAAGGCGCTCCGTACCCGACCTTCTCCGAGATGCGCAAGGCCGTGAACGCCCGTCAGATCACCACCGCCTTCCGTACCGGCTGGCAGCCCGACTACCCGTCCCCGGAGTCCTACCTGGTCTCCCTGTATTCCTCCTCCGCCGCCGACGGCAACGGCTCCAACGATGGCGACTACAAGAACCCCGCCTTCGATGAGCTCATGACCAAGGCCGCCCAGGCCAAGGACGAGGATGACGCCAACAAGCTGTACCAGCAGGGCGAGGAGCTCCTGCTGCAGGATCTGCCCGCCATCCCGCTGTGGTACACCTCGGCGAAGGCCGTGGCCGCCAAGAACATCAAGAACCTGGCGACCAACTGGAAGAACCTGCCTGTTTACCAGGATCTGGCCAAGTGAGTCTCATCCGGCCGAAACGTCGGATGAATTGACGGCAATCGCAATGTAATGTCATTGCGCAGGAAAGGGCGAGGTGTTCTGCCTCGCCCTTTTCGCATTCGTGGCGCCGCCAAACCATGGCGGAAATTTCCACTTTTGGTATGCAATTGTCGGTTCTGTTACATTGCCTTGTCGAAAACACTGGTACACTATCAACAGTTTGGGGCCAGCTGCACCGCATGCATTGAGGATATGGTGGCAGCAGCCTTACCGTTTACTAAAGGAGCAAGCCGATGGGACGATATCTTCTGCGTCGTATTCTGCAGATGATCCCTGTAATCCTCGGCACGACCCTGCTGATTTACGCACTGGTCTTCGCGATGCCTGGTGACCCCGTGGCCGCCATGTTCGGCGACAAGCCAGTCAATCAGGCCGTGGCCGCGCAGATCCGTGCTGAATACAATCTGGACAAACCGTTCATTGTCCAATATCTCATCTTTCTCAAGAACGCCCTCACTCTGGACTTCGGCAAGACCTTTGCCGGTCAGCAGGTGATCGATGTGATCGGGCGCGCGTTCCCGGTCACCATCAAACTCGCCATCATGGCATTCTGCTTCGAAGCCATTTTCGGTGTGGTCTTCGGCATCATCTCCGGTCTGAAGAAGGGCAAGTGGTACGACTCCGTCATTCTGGTGTTCTCGCTGCTGCTGATTTCCGTGCCCACCTTCGTCACCGGCTTCGTCATGCAGTACTTCCTTGGCGTCAAATGGCATCTGCTGCCGGTAACCGCCGGCGCCAACCCCGGATTCGTCGATTTGCTGATGCCCGCCATGGTGCTCGGATCGGTGTCGATGGCGTCGATCATTCGACTGACGCGTTCCGAAATCACATCGAACATCGCCGAGGACTTCGTGCGCACCGCACGCGCCAAGGGCATGAGCAACAAGATGGTGATTCTGCGCCATGTGCTGCGCAACTCCCTGATCCCCGTCGTCACATACCTCGGCGCCGATCTCGGCGCGCTTATGGGCGGCGCCATGATCTCGGAGCGAATCTTCAACATCCAGGGCGTCGGCAATACGCTCTACCAGGCCATTCTTCGAGGCGAAGGCACGCTGGTGGTGTCGATCGTGACCATCATGGTGTTCATCTTCGTGGTGTGCAACCTGATCGTCGACATGCTCTACGCCGTCCTTGACCCGCGTATTCGCTACGAGTGACGAACGAGGTGAACCAATAATCATGGCTGCAACTTCAGAAACCTCACAGGAAGAGGAATTCTTCATGGATCCGCTGCCCGGTCAGGAGCGCTATGTGGCGCCGATCGAGGAGACGCCGCTGAAGGCCGTCGACGCGGTCGACGATTCCGTTCCCCCCACCAGCATGTGGGCGGACGCGTGGAAAACGCTGCGTAAGAATCCGCTGTTCATCGTTTCGGCGATTCTCGTGGTGATGGTCCTGCTGGTGACCTTCTTCCCGCAGCTGTTCACCAGCGTCGATCCCCGCAGCTGCAAGCTCGACAACTCGCTTGAGGGCGCCACGGCCGGCCATCCCTTCGGATTCGACAAGCAGGGCTGCGACGTATACGCCCGCGTGATCTACGGCGCCCGCACCTCGGTGTCCATCGGCGTGTTCACCACGCTGCTGGTCACGGTGCTCGGCGGTCTGATCGGCGCAGTAGCGGGCTTCTTCGGTGGCTGGGTCGATGCGGTCCTGTCTCGCATCACCGACATCTTCTTCGCGGTTCCACTGCTGCTTGGCTCCATTGTGCTGCTGCAGATGTTCCGTACTTCCACTTCGATCTGGAAGATCGTGTTCACCCTGGCGCTGTTCGGCTGGGTGTCCATGGCCCGAATAGTGCGAGGCGCGGTGATCGAGGCCAAGAACCTTGAATTCAACACCGCGTCGCTGGCGCTCGGCTCCACACCGGGGCGGAACCTGTTCAAGCACATCATCCCGAACTCGCTGGCACCGGCCATCGTGATGGCCACCATGAACCTCGGCGGATACATCGTCTCCGAAGCCACCCTGAGCTTCCTGGGCATCGGCATGCCCAGCTCCGTGGTGTCGTGGGGCGGCGATATCTCCACCGCACAGTCGTTGCTGCGCACCAATCCGTCCGTCCTGTTCTATCCGTCTGCGGCGCTGGCCATTACCGTGCTCGCCTTCATCATGCTGGGCGATGCCGTACAGGACGCGCTTGATCCCAAGGCCCGCACGGCGTGAGTGGAGGAAACGCAATTATGTCTACCAACATCCAATCCACCATCGCTTCCTATCAGGCCAAGCAGGGTCCGCTGCTCGAGGTCAAGGATCTGCAGGTCGACTTCACCACCGATACCGGCAAGGCCGTGCACGCGGTTCGTCATTCCTCCTTCTCGGTGTATCCGGGGCAGTGGGTGGCCATCGTGGGCGAATCCGGCTCCGGCAAGTCCACTTCCGCCATGGCGGTGCTCGGCCTGCTGCCCGGCACCGGCCATGTCGTCGGCGGCTCCATCAAATTGGACGGCCAGGAAATCGCCGGAATCAGCCAGAAGGAATACGACAAGCTCCGTGGCTCCAAGATGGGCCTGGTGCCGCAGGACCCGATGTCGAACCTCAATCCGGTGTGGCGTATCGGCGCCCAGGTGAAAGAGGCCCTGCAGGCCAACAACATGGACATTTCCAAGGAGAAGCGTTCCAAGTTGGCTTCGGCGCTGGCCTCCGAGGAAAACTCGGTGGTGGATCTCAAAACCGAGGAGGACGAGCTGTTCGTCGGCTCCAAGGATCTGCCCGCTCTGCTGGACGCCGCCAAGAAGGCTTTGGAAGATGCCGGTTCCAAGCATGTCGAAGAGGAAATGAACTATTTCCGCGACGAGTGGGTTCCGGGCTCCCAGACGCGTTGGCGTGTGGCCAAGGACCTCATTGACGCGGGGGTTTCGGACGACTCCGCATGGACGATCGCCAAGAAGCACGTGCTGGGCTCCACGATGGAGGACCGTATTTCCGGACTGTTGTCCGAAGCTGGTCTGCCCGACGCCGCCACCCGTGCCCGCCAGTTCCCGCATGAGTTCTCCGGCGGCATGCGCCAGCGTGCGCTGATCGCCATCGGCCTG
>ERZ808240.4481-NODE-4481-length-12312-cov-45.060292_pt1 | contig 12312 bp, 5 predicted proteins | sample MGYA00521084_ERZ808240 | MGnify/ENA primary metagenome ERZ808240 (study PRJEB31516, sample SAMN03275571) | gut metagenome | biome: mammalia-associated habitat; material: feces | host: Papio cynocephalus | place: Kenya | collected 2012-08-06 ... | reverse complement strand
ACAGCATCGCCGAGCAGGAGAAGTATCTCTGTGCTGCCAAGCTCCGCATGGAGGAGGATATGCCTCACTATAGCGATGCCAACTTCACCATGCGATTGAGCTACGGTCAGGTAGGTGGATTCGACCTCAGTGGCAAGCCATCAGGTTATTACACCACTGCCGAAAGCATCGTGGAGAAGATGAAGCAGGGCGACAAGGTGCTCGACTACTATGCCGAACCTATCATGCACGAGCTTCTCTCTGAGAAGGACTTTGGCAAGTACCAGGACAAGACAACAGGAAAAATGCAACTTTGTTTCTTGACCAACAACGACATCACGGGTGGTAACTCAGGTAGTCCTATGTTCAATGGCAAGGGTGAGTTGATAGGTCTTGCCTTCGATGGCAACTGGGATAGCCTCAGCTCCGACATCAACTTCGACAAGCGTCTCGCACGCTGTATCGGCGTGGACATTCGCTATGTGCTCTATCTCATGGACAAGTGGGGACACGCAGACCGCTTGCTCAAGGAAATCAATGCGAAGTAAAGACAAATTATTATAAACCAAAAAGGTTGAAATCTACGATGGATTCCAACCTTTTTTAATTTAGTATTGCGAGATATTGTTCAGTTCCTTCATCGTGACTTCACAAGGTTTCTCTGCCAAGGTTTTCTTCAAATTCTCCACCGATATTTCGGATGTAGGATTGAAATCGGATGACTTCATATAGTCCAATACACTCTGATAGAAAGCCTTACCCTCTGGATAGATCGAAGCCTTGTCGAGACGGCTCATGCAGACGAGGAGCTTGCCTGCCCCCACCTTCCATTCCATCACCAAGCCTAGCTTGTGGTTGCGTTCGATGTTGTCAATGACCTGTACTATCGGATGATAATCCTTCGGAAAATTGTCGAGCACCAAAGGATGAGACTCCTTGATGACAGGGAACCATTGCCAGTTGGTATGCATCTCCGTAGGGAAACAACGGAAAAGGGGATGCTTAGGATTCGTGAGAATACCCATCGTTCCTGGAGATACCTTTTTCTTATTATTCTCGCAGATGGTCTTGAACATACGATAGTTCCAATAGTCGGTTTGAAACAAACCTCCAACCGTATATGGTGTGGCATTGCTAACCTGAGAAACTCTTATGAGTTCTTTCTTGCCATCTGCCTCTTTTACAATCGCACTATCAGATGCAATGAAGCTCTTCGAAGTCGTAGGAAGCCAAAGCACCCTAGCACCCTTTTCGAGTTTTTTGACAACATCGGAAGTCAAATCCGTGGCTATGACAACCTGTTTCTTTAAATCGTCGATATTCTTTGGAGTGGTATAAACCCAAAGGTCGTAGATATTGGAATATCTTGTTGCATCAAGTTCACCTTCATATATAGATAAAGAGAGGGTCAGCTTTCGAGAGCCAACATACACGTCCAAGCACTTACCAGCGCCATCATCAATTCCATTGGCTTTCACTTTCATCTTATGCACAATTTCACCAATATCTATCAAACCTTCCTCGTCAGTATTGATGGTTATCTCGCCTTGTGCCAAAGGAGAAGGCTGATTCAAATGGGTAAGAGTTTCGGCTACGCTCGAAGCATTAGGAAAACGTTCATCCTTGGCATAATCCAACTTCCAAATCAACTTCTTCCCCTTCAAGGACATTCCTCCATAATTGGCGATTTGAATCTTCGCCCTCATCGTGTCATTCTCCTCATAACAGAATCTATCCGTCACCAGTAATGGAACCACTGGCGAGCACCACTGTCGCCACTCATCAGGCGTAGTGATTCCCTTGCTCTCCATGAAAGCATCGAGGATTCCCACATAGGCACTGCCCTGTCCTGGGTAGTCCTGAATATCGAGCAGTTGGAAACCAGCCATGTTCTTGGTTCGCAAGTCCATCTCGATATCAGCCTTATAGAGTTTCACGCTCCAAAGTCCAGAAGCCTTGTGGAAGTCTTCCGCCTGCGAGAGCATTCCTGCAGCAGCGAGACGCTTGCGGAATATCTCCAAGTTATAAGGATAAAGCACACCTGTATATTTCTTAATCTCGTTGAAGTCGGGATAGGTCTGGAATTGGCCTGTCTCATGGGAGATGATTGGGATGCCAGCAGCTTGCTTGCGAGAGGAATCTGTTCCATCCGATGAAGCCCTTTGCCAAGGTTGTGGCTTTGCCCAAGGGTCGCAAACCTCGTTGAAGTTCATCGTCGAATTAGGATGGAAATGATTGATCATTCCTCCATCATAGGCATCGGCAAAAGAGAACGAGCCACGGGTATGGGTATTGTATTTGCCCCATCCCTCGCCACCGATGCGGCAAGTAGTGAAGTAATCCATCCCCTCCTTTATTCCCTGATAACCGAGATAATAGTTACTTCCGAAAGTATAATATTTATCGGGAGCTATCTTGCGGAAATCATCCACAAACTCCTTCATCTTGTCGATGTCACCCCATAGTTCATTGCCAAGAGCCATCATACGGAAGGAAGGATGATGTCCATACTCTCTTAGGATGTTCACACCCTCTTGATGGAGGAACTTCATAAGTCTTTCGTCCTTTCCATCGAAAGAGCCCCAGAAGGGCAACTCCGGCTGGAGATAGATGCCCAAGCTATCAGCCGCCACAAAGGCAGCCTCCGGTGGGCACCAAGAATGGAAGCGCACATGGTTGATACCATATTCCTTGCAAGTGCCAAGATATTTCATCCACCCCTCCACGGTCATATCCACGTGACCTGTCAGCGGCCATACCGCGGCATCGTGCTTTCCACGAAGGAAGACAGGATGTCCGTTGGCATAAAAATGAGCACCCTCGATATGGAAGTCCTTGAAGCAATCCAATACATTTGAATTGGCTTTCCCTTCGGCCGCCGAACTTTGTTTCTTCACTCTTCTGTTGGCTACCCTTCGGTCGCCGATTTTCAATTCTTCACTCTTCACTTCTTTCACTTCAAGGCGTATCTCGCCGATGATTCCATTCCAGTTGGTCTGCGTATCCTCCGTATAGGCATGGCTGGAGCCATAGATTTGCTCTGGCACTCCTTTCGAGTTATCCACCACGATTTCCAAGAGATGCTTGCCCTTCCTTACTTTCTTTGGCAAGATGTATCTCTGAGGCGTAGAGATAAAGTTGCAGGAATCCACAAGCTGTCCATCCAGATACACCCAGGTAGGCTTGGTGCGCTCCAAGAAAAGCTCCACGGCTTGGTCTTTCTTGAGTTTCCAAGCCTTAGGAATCTCGATGGTTCGGGAATATCGAGCCGCCCCCTTGTAGGCTGAGATACGAGTAAGATGCGTTGTCTCCGTCAAGTCGGTAGGCGGAACACCCAGGCGATTGGTATCGATGGTTCCCGGCAGATGGGCGCGTTTCACCTCTCCCGAAAGCTGATGTTTTCCCTTGGCAAGGCTACTCGTGCTCTCTCCCAGCTTCACCTCCCATTCGCCTGAAAGCGAAATGCTCTGTGCTTGTATGCCCAGGCTCATCAGTCCCAGGCAAACGGTTAAGATTGATTTCTTCATTGTTCAACCATTTACTTTATCCAAAGATTATGTTTGTTTTCTAACATCCTAATTTCATCCTTATCCAAAGATTTCTTTCAGTTCCCTGTTGCTCAACTTACCAATCCAGTTCTCACCCGAAGATACAGTCAATTCTGCCAAGGCACGCTTATTGTTGATCATATCGTTGATACGTTCCTCGAAAGTATTCTTTGTGATGAAACGATGCACCATCACATTCTTCTTCTGTCCGATACGATAGGCTCGGTCGGTGGCTTGTGCCTCTACCGCAGGATTCCACCACAGGTCATAATGCACCACATGGGTCGCCGCCGTCAAGTTAAGACCCGTTCCCGCAGCCTTGAGCGACAGTATGAAAATACGGTCGGCACGATTGTTCTGGAATTTATCCACCATCTCCTTGCGTTGCTTAATGGTGCATCCGCCATGCAGGAACATAGGTTCCGAGCCTGTTCTCTCTGCGATAAATCGTTGCAGCATATCTCCCATTTCCTTGAATTGGGTGAAAATGATGACTTTCTCGCCTGCCTCCCGAATGGCATCCACCAAGTCGAGCAACATTTCCGTTTTACCAGAAAGCGAAGGTACGAACTTGCCATCTTTCAAATATTGGGTAGGATGATTGCAAATCTGCTTCAATGCCAACATCATCTGCAGGATGAGCCCTTGGCGCTCAAACAGTTGTTTGCTATCCGTCTCGTCCTTGCCCATGATAACCGCCATGCTTTCATCCACCACCTTTTGATAGAGAGCCGCCTGCGAAGGAGTAAGCGAAGCAAACTCATCTTGCTCTATCTTGTCAGGCAAGTCGCTGATGATAGTCTTGTCTGTTTTCAGACGGCGCATCATCATTGGCGACGTTATCCTGCGGAATCTCTCTGCACAGGCTGCATTTCCAAAGTCTTGGATAGGCTTGGCATACTCATCGTTGAAAGCCTTGGCTGTGCCAAGATAGCCCTTGTTGGCAAAATCCATGATGCTCCAATACTCTGAGAGACGGTTCTCCACTGGCGTACCACTCATGGCAATATGCACCTCTGCTTTCAAGGAACGTACCGCCTTGCTCTGCGCCGTATCATGGTTCTTGATGTTCTGAGCCTCATCAATGACCACCACTTGCCATTTCTGCTTCTTCAGCAAATCCACGTCCGAACGCACCAAACCGTAAGAGGTCAAGAGTACATCTTCCGAAAAATCCTTCAAGTCACGCTTCGCACCATGATACAAGAAGACAGACAGCATAGGAGCAAATCGCTGAAGCTCCGCCTGCCAGTTGGCAAGAAGACCTGTGGGAGCCACCACCAAGGCATGTTTCTTATCTATCACTCCATCATCTTTGAGTTTCTGCAAGAAAGTGATGACCTGTAGGGTTTTACCCAGTCCCATATCATCGGCAAGGATACTGCCGAACCCCAACCGCATATTGTGATACATCCACGCATATCCTCTCTCTTGATAAGGGCGCAACTGGGCATGGATTTCCTTTGGCACTGGCACATCCTTCAAGGTAGTCCATTCCTTGATGAGGGCTTTAACTTCTGGAGACAACTCGACTTTTGCTCCCTTGTACTCGCCCGACAATGCCACTTGCAGCATTCTTGCAGGTGTCATCTCTCGTTGTGAAGCAAAAGTTTTCTCTATCTTCTTCAAGTCTTCTGCACTTACATAGATGTATTGTTGCTTGAACCGAATCAATCCCTCAGCATGTCCCACCAAGCGTTCGAACTCCTCTGCATCCACCAAATTGTCACCAACTGCCACTTTCCAATCAAACTGCAAGAGTTGGTCCATACGCAAGAAAGACTTCCCATCGTTCTGCTTGACAGAAAGTTTCACACTTGGACGAGGGCGCAGGATGGTCTGCAAAGACTTCGGCAATAGCAACTTGATGCCCAATAGCTTCATAGCAGGCATCACCTCAAACAAGAATGTGACAAACTCCCGATTGTCAAGACTCATAGGGAGCTGTGCCTCATGAGCCAGATAGTGTTCCAAGCCCCCTACCAGCGAAGAAAGCAAAGAGAGATTCTTCAGTATGTCAAAACGCTCCTTCGAATATGCCGACTTGACAAACACATCACGCAAACATACCATCTGAGGCTCATCCTCCTGCGTGTCCTCCACAGCCATTTCCAACAAGAACTCTCGTGCATTCTCGTCCTCATCACGTACCATCAGTACTGGTCGCCAACGCATATTGACTACCGTAAGGCGGTCTGTCCAACTCTTGATACCCAATGGGATGGCCTTTTCGCCTACCTCAGTAAAAGAATAAGATTCTCCAGAGAAGAACATACGATAAGCCTTGTTAAGCCACGTAAGAGGCTTGGATGTGCCTTGCACCAACTGAGTCAAGAAGCAAGAAGTCATCAATAAAGCCGGGCGCAAAGTCGATTTCACCTTCTTCTTACCCAACTCTATCCTGATACTATCAGCAGGGAACAAAGCATCCATCTGCCTCAACAATCCCTCAGTATGAGCATCAGCAGAAGCAGGCACCCACCATACACTGTATGTCTCATCGATATTCTGTAATATCTGCGGCATCACATTCCCTTTCATCATCAGATGGAGAGCCATCAGATAACTCATTTTCAAGGCATAGATGGTATCGGAGAAATCTCGCAAGTCTTCACTGGCGATGTTATCAAGAGCCGACATCAGCTGCGGGATGTTCAGCTTGGTCTTTCCCGATGGGCGAGAAGCCTCAAAGTTCAGCCCATCTCGCATCGTTATCACCAAATCTACGGAAGGCGAAAGTACAACGGGCTTTATCTCCCACTTTTTGAAAACCTCCACCAAACCAACTCTCTTATCGAGCAATCGCCCCGCCTGTCGCTTGGCTTTTCCAACATTCTCCGTATAAAGCTTCAAGAAATTACCATCGGTATAGAAAGGAGGTTCGTCGGGCAATAGACGCAAGAGGGCATCACCCAGTTCGGTAATCATGCTGAAATCCAGCATGGGTGGATTTTGCGCAATTTCCTTTTTCGAAAGGACGGAAGGCAAGACCAATGGCAAAGACTCCTGCCATGTAGGTATCGTCACATTACATTTTTCATCTCCCCCAATACCACGTTTCTTCAGTTCCTCCAATATATCCACTCCATGAAGTTGGAACACCAAGAATGGGTTGTTGTCTATCTCCAATCCTATCATATAGACCACGGCGGCAATGTGCTTGCAAGGCACCGCCCAGTCGGGACAGCTACAATCCATGTCCAAGTCTCTCCAAGAATCAGGAAAGACCTTCAACTTGGCTTCCTTGGCAATATCGAGCACGGCAGGAGAAAGATTCATATTGAGCAGCTGTGGTACGATGGCAGGATTTGCCAATATACCCTCCATCAGTCGTTCCGTCTCTTTCTTCGTAAACTTATTCACCTCCATGGTGACAGTGTATGGAGTCCGTCTGCTTCCTTGCACCTTTGCCTTGATTTTATTATCATCAAACTCCACGCTCTTCACCGATCCATTGCGAGCATATCGAGCACCACGAGGAATGCGATTGGAGTAATCTATATGAGAGAGGGCTTGCAACCAAGCATTGCCCCACCAAGTCTTACAAAAATTTCTTGCCATAAAATGATTAATATTTATTACAACTATAAAGCTTCATATATAATAGAGGCTTACGAGTGCAAATATAATCAAATTATTTGAAATAGAATGATTCCAAACCGTTTTATTTCAAACCAATTGGTTTCAAATCAATCTATTTCATTAGTTGGCGTTGCGATAATCATTCGGTGCACAGCCCAATACCCTCTTGAATGTAGTAGAAAAGCTCTGCACCGTATGATAGCCCAGCTTTCTGGCAATGGTACAGAGCGAATCGTTTGTGGTAAGTAGCAGTCGCTTCGCCACCTCAAAATGGCGGGCACAAACATACTTGTCGATGGTCTTGCCCGTCTCTCGCTTCAAGAAATCTGAGAAATAAGCATCGCTCATACCCAAAGGCTCGACAAAGCGACGAGTCGGCACATGACAGCAAGTCTGTTTGTGGTTTAACGATTTTAGTTGACCACTCTTTGCGCTTTTGGCTATACGATTCCCGCTATTAGGGCTCGTTAGGGACTTACACCCATTAGAATAAGCTCATGCCGAGCATACTAAAAAAAATAAGCAGTTGATTGATACTCAACTGCTTATTAATCAATGTGGACCAGATAGGGCTTGAACCTATGACCTCCAGATTATGAGTCTGTTGCTCTAACCAACTGAGCTACAAGTCCGTGATTTTTGCAAATCGTCTGCAAAGATAATAGCTTTTTGCTAAATAGCCAAATATTTTTGGCTTTTTTTTCGATAAATCAGAAAAATGCCGTATCTTTGCACCATCATCTTATGGCACATGATGTGCTTCTCGACAAATGGCAAAAGAAATAAATAGTAATTCAGGTCTTTCCGACGAACAAGTTGAACAAAGTAGAAAGAGGTGTGGACAGAATGTACTCACACCGCCTCGTCGTATATCATTATGGAAACTTTATTTGGACAAGTATCGCGACCCCATTATCCAAATTCTTCTTGTGGCTGCTTTGATTTCTTTGGCATTGGCTTTCATAGAGCACAACTTTATGGAGACGATAGGCATCTTTGTGGCTGTATTCTTAGCTACAACGGTGGGGTTCTATTTCGAACGCGATGCTGCCAAGAAGTTTCATATCCTTACAGCCTTGAGCGAGGAACAGGCTGTAAAGGTGCGCCGAAACGGAAGGGTGATGGAAATTCCCCGCCGCGATGTGGTGGTAGGCGACATCGTGTTGATAGAGGTGGGCGATGAGGTGCCAGCCGATGGCATCTTGCTCTCTTGTACCGATTTACAAATCAACGAATCGTCGCTTACAGGCGAGCTGATGACAGAGAAATCGCTCGAGGCTGGTGGCGATGGGGCTTATGCCAGCAATGTGGTTTTGCGTTCTACCATGGTAATGAATGGACGTGGAGAATTTCGGGTGACGGCAGTGGGCGATGCTACCGAAATCGGCAAGGTGGCAGCCAAGTCGACTGAGCAGACGGCTGTGAAGACACCTCTCTATGTGCAGTTGGACAAGTTGGCGACCATGATTTCCAAGGTAGGTTCGGGCATTTCTGTAGCAGCATTTATATTATTTCTTGGTCACGACATCTTAACCAATCCCGCATGGGGAGGCAAGGACTATCTTTATATGGCCGACCTTGTTTTAGGCTATTTCATGATGGCTGTCACGTTGATAGTGATGGCTGTGCCAGAGGGATTGCCGATGGCGATTACCCTCTCCTTGGCTCTCAATATGCGAAGAATGCTCAAGTCGAACAATCTTGTGCGCAAGCTCCATGCCTGTGAAACGATGGGAGCGGTCACAGTGATTTGCACCGACAAGACGGGAACGCTTACACAGAACCAGATGCAGGTGGACACCCTTTTGCTGAAGCATGGAAGCGAGCGTTTGCTCGACTTGGCTATTGCCGTCAATACCACGGCCGAGTTGGATGGCAACCAGGGCATAGGCAATCCTACCGAGTCGGCTTTGTTGCTATGGCTTAAAGCACGGGGGCACGACTATGCTGAGTTGCGCAAACAATGCACCGTGGTGAGTCAGCAGCCTTTCTCGACCGAGCGAAAGTATATGTCTACCCGTGCTCTTGCAGAAGGCGCAGAGTGTCTCTTTGTGAAAGGAGCTCCAGAAATAGTGCTGGCAAAGTGCTACTTGGACGACAAGGAGAAGCGGAAGGCACAGGACGAGCTTGTCAACTTCCAGCGGAAGGCGATGCGAACATTGGCCTTTGCCTATCAAAAAGAAGGAGAAGAGAAGATGACCTTGCAGGCCATAGTTGCCATTGCCGACCCTCTGCGCAAGGAAGTTCCTGCAGCTGTACAAGAATGCAGAAGGGCAGGCATCGAAGTTAAGATGGTAACGGGCGACACGGCAGCTACGGCTTTCGAGATAGGCAAGCAGATAGGTATTTTCGAGGAAGACAATACCAGCATCGGAGCCGATGGAGAGATAACTCCACTCGAGGAACAGATGATAACAGGAGAACAGTGGGAGGCTCTCACTGACAAGGAAGCCTATAAGCGAGCACAGAATATCCGTGTGATGAGCCGTGCCCGTCCCACAGACAAACAACGGTTGGTAGCCATGCTCCAGAAACATGGCGAAGTGGTGGCCGTAACGGGTGATGGAACCAATGATGCCCCTGCGCTCCACTATGCCCATATAGGGCTTTCGCTGGGATCGGGCACATCGGTTGCCAAGGAAGCCTCGGATATGACTTTGCTCGATGATTCGTTCAAGTCGATTGTCAATGCCGTGATGTGGGGACGATCGCTTTATCGAAATCTTCAGCGTTTCCTGTTCTTCCAGTTGGTGGTCAATGTGGCTGCCTTGCTCCTCGTGCTTGGCGGTTCGCTCATAGGTACCGAAATGCCGCTTACCGTAACCCAGATATTGTGGGTCAACCTTATCATGGACACTTTTGCAGCCTTGGCTTTAGCCTCTTTGCCACCTTCGCACGAGGTGATGAAAGAAAAGCCCCGCAAGGCTTCCGACTTTATCATTACCCACAGTATGGGGAAGGGAATTCTTTTCTGTGGCATCAGTTTCTTTATCGTGATGTTCGCTTTCTTGATATATTGCGAGCGCCGTGGCAAGGGCGGGGTCGATACGCACGAACTGACATGGTTCTTCACCACATTTGTGATGTTGCAGTTTTGGAATCTCTTCAATGCCAAAGCCTTGGGCAGCAACAGGTCTGCATTCCACCACTTCTTACGTGACAAGGGCATGTTGTTGGTGCTTCTGCTTGTATTGGCAGGCCAGTGGCTCATCGTCACATTTGGTGGTGACATGTTCCGCACACAGCCTCTCTCGCTTACTGAGTGGGCGATTATTATTGGTTCCACCTCGCTCGTTCTTTGGGTTGGTGAATTGTATCGTGCAGTGAAGCGAGCCATGTGTCACCAAGAGGAGTAAAGGCATGGAAAACAAGATGAGAACAGTATACTATACCATTCAGGACGGATGTAGGCAGAAAGACGGAACTGCCATCAAGTCGTTGAAGCCCTGTGCTGCCACCATAGGGTTTTTCGACGGAGTACACATAGGGCATCAGTATCTCATACGCCAGTTGGTGGAGAAAGCCCACAGACAGGGTCTCGAGGCAACGGTCGTCACCTTCGACGAGCATCCACGCAAGGTGTTGCAGAGCAACTATCAGCCAGAGTTGTTGAGCTCCCTCGACTCCAAGTTACTTCTCCTCTCCCGTACAAAAATAGACAATGTGGTGGTGCTGCATTTCGACAAAGAGATGGCATCGCTTTCAGCCAAGGAGTTCATGCGTAAGGTGCTGTGCGAACAGTTAAGTGTGAAAATCCTTTTTATCGGTTATGATCATCGTTTCGGGCACAATCGTGAGGAAACCTTCGACGACTATGTGCGCTATGGACGTGAAATGAATATGGAAGTAGTTCGCAATGATGCTTTCCAACTCGATGGCATCAATGTGTCTTCGTCGGTCATCCGGTCCTTTCTTCGCGAAGGCGAGGTAGAACTCGCCAACATGTGTTTAGGTTATCCTTATACTATCATCGGAAAGGTGGTGAATGGCTTTCATGAGGGTCGTAAATTAGGCTTCCCTACAGCCAACATGGACATTTCCCATTTGGGACAAATGATTCCTGCCGCAGGTGTCTATGCCGTCAAGGTAAGGTTGGGACAGGAAAAGGAAACGAAGTGGGGCATGATGAATATTGGCACACGTCCTACCTTTGGTGGAAAGCGCACGACGCTCGAGACGCATATTTTCCATTTTGATGGCGACATTTATGGCCAGCTTCTGTTGGTGAGCTTTATGCATCACATCAGGAGCGAACGTAAATTTGAGTCGCCCGAGGAGCTTGCGGAACAACTCCGTGCCGACGAGGAAACTGTTGTGGCGTTGTTGCAGAAAGACAAAGAAAACATATAGAAACGATTTTAAACAAACAGATATAAACGATGAAAGAGATAAAGAAAGGGGTCATGGATGTTCTGCTGTATGGCATTGTGTTTGTCGTAGTACAGCTTATTGTTGCATTCTTGGGGATGCTCGTTTGGGCTTTTGTTCTGCACGAGGAACTGGCAGATGTGAGGACAGCCATGCTCTCGGGGCGCAACTCCGCGTTACTTGCCATTACCTCAGTGTTCAGCAGCATGATAACCCTCGTGGTTTTCCTGAAGACCAAGTGGACCCCCATCTCTCGTAATTATCTATCGTCCAAGCCGTGGCTCACCCTTTTTTGGGTTGCCGTGTTCGCCTTGGGTTCCATAATACCTCTTGAGTTTGCGTATGAGCATGTCGGACTGGAAATGGATGAAACTACAAGTCGTATGTTCGAGGGGCTTCTCAAAGAACCTTGGGGATATGTGGCTGTAGGCATCCTGGCGCCATTGACAGAGGAAGTTGTCTTCCGCGGAGCCATCCTCCGCACCTTGTTGGGCATGATGAGCAAGCGCAATCATTGGGTTGCCATCATGATTTCTGCTGCCATTTTTGGTGCTGTACATGGCAATGCCGCCCAGTTTGCCAATGCCCTGCTCATGGGCCTTCTCTTAGGATGGATGTACTATCGCACCCACAGCCTCGCGCCAGGTATCCTGCTGCATTGGGTCAACAACACGATGGCTTATATTCTGACCAACCTTCTACCCCAGACCGACGGCAAGCTTATCGACCTCTTCCATGGCGACGAAAAAACCGTATATTATGCCGTAGGATTCTCCTTGTGCATTCTCGTACCGAGTTTCCTGCAGTTGGTTGCAAGATTTAGAAAAGCCTGAAA
>ERZ808240.4480-NODE-4480-length-12315-cov-15.633768_pt1 | contig 12315 bp, 9 predicted proteins | sample MGYA00521084_ERZ808240 | MGnify/ENA primary metagenome ERZ808240 (study PRJEB31516, sample SAMN03275571) | gut metagenome | biome: mammalia-associated habitat; material: feces | host: Papio cynocephalus | place: Kenya | collected 2012-08-06 ... | reverse complement strand
ATGTTTATAGTGATTATAATTTTACACCCCTAACAATCTAGGATACAGCGAAAAAAATAATAATAATATAATTACATTGGAATATGTAAAAGAATTAGATAAGACAACAAAATTTGTTTCTTTAACAATGGATGCTATGTTTAAAAGTATAATGAAAAGAAATAAAAAAGTATTAAAGGATTTTATTGTTGAGACATTCGGATTTGATGATGTAAAGGATACTGATGAGATCGAGTTCTTATCAAATGATTTGGAAAAGTCAAATATTAATGAAAAGTGTAAATTGATAGATCTTAATTTAAGATTGGTATAAATGTTAAAAACTGGTAAAAGTAAAATCCCTTCTTCTTAAAAATTAAAATTTGTCCTTGACAAAGGGTACATTTTAATAGAAATGATTAAATTTATGTTGGAAAATAATGCAGATTATGAGTTTATATCGAAGGTAAGTAACAAAACTATAGAGGAAATAAAAGAAATAGAAAAATCTATGAAATAGAATTCTATTTCTTTTATTTTTATTTTATTACATATATTTATTTATATTATTAAATATATAGTTATGTATTGTATTTAAATAAAACTAAAAAATTATAATTATATGTACTTTTTTCTATTATAAATCATAGATTATGTTGAGGGGTGATTATCTTGTCTACATATAAAGAGATAGTAACAAAAGCAATTATTGGTAAAGGTAAAAAATATTATAAAAATACATATACTATAGATTGCGAATATGTTCCAACAACTGTACTTGGATGTTGGGTTATTAATCATAAGTTCAAAGGTTCAGAAGTTGGTGGCCATATTGTTATAGATGGTTCTTTTGATGTTAATATTTGGTATTCTTATGATCATGATACAAAAACTACTGTAATCACTAAAACATTAAATTACAGTGAAAATGTATCAGTAAGACAAAGAGAAACTACTGATTCATCTACTAAAGATATTATAGTTAGAAGTTTAAAACAGCCTAATTGTATTAATGCTAAAGAAAATGGAAAGTCAATTAATATTGATATAGAAAAAGAATTAGGAGTAGAAATAGTAGGAGATACTAAAGTAAAGATTGCTATAGAAGAAGATGAAGAACCATGGGATATTATTGATGATAATACTTATGATGATAATATATCAAAAGATATTGATAAAGAAGTAGATGATAAGTATATTAAAGAAGATACTATAGAGAATAACGATAAGAAAAGTTAATCTCTTTTTCTTTTATTAAAAAATATTATTATATCTTGAATAATAATCTATTTTTAGGTATAATTAATTTAAAAGAAAGAGTGATAAAGATGAATGATATAAATAATAGAATGGAAGAATTAATTAAAATATTAAATGATGCTAATTACAATTATTATATATTGGATAATCCTACTATTACCGATCAAGAATTTGATAAATATTTAAGAGAACTACAAGAATTAGAAATGGAATATCCAGATTTAAAAAGAGAAGATAGTCCTACTGTTAGAGTAGGGGGAGATGTAATATCTTCATTTAATAAAGTTACTCATGAAATACCAATGCTTTCTATTGGAGATGTGTTTAATGAAGAAGAAGTTATAACTTTTGATGAAAGAATTAAAAAAGAAGGATATAATCCAGAATATGTTTGTGAATTAAAAATAGATGGTTTAAGTGTAAGTTTGCATTATGAAAAAGGAAAGTTAGTAAGGGCTGCTACTCGGGGTAATGGTACTATTGGTGATGATATAACTAATAATGTTAAAACAATAAAAACGGTTCCTTTGACTATTAATAAAGATATTGATATAGAAGTTCGTGGAGAAATCTATATGAGTAAAAATACATTAAAAAAATTAAATGAAGAAAGAAAAAAAGAGGGATTACCACTACTTCAAAATTGTAGAAATGCTGCTTCTGGTTCTATTAAATTACTAGATAGTAAGATGGTTGCTAAAAGAAATTTAGAATGTTTTATATATCATTTACCAAATCCTTTAGATTATGGTATTAAAACTCATAATGAAGCATTAGATTTTATGAAAGAGTTAGGTCTTAGAACCAATCCTAATAATAGATTAGTAAATAGTATTGATGAAGTAATGGATTATATTCATGAAAAAGGAAAAGAAAGAAGTAGTTTAGCATACGATATAGATGGTGTTGTAGTAAAAGTTAATGATATTAATATGCAACAAAAATTGGGATTTACTTCTAAGTATCCTAAATGGTGTGTTGCTTATAAATTTCCTGCTGAAGTTTGTTATACAAAATTAATTGATATAATATTTACTGTTGGGAGAACTGGTCAAATAACTCCTAATGCAGTACTTGAACCAGTTATTGTAGCGGGTTCTACTATAAGAAGAGCTACTCTTCATAATGAAGATAATATTGTTAATAAAGATATTAGAGTTGGAGATACGGTTGCTATTTATAAGGCTGGAGATGTTATACCTGCTGTTTTACATAGTTTAAAAGAAAGAAGAAATGGTAGTGAACCAATATTTACTATGATAGATAAATGCCCTATATGTGGTAGTAAGATTATCAGGAAGGAAGAAGAGGCTGATTATTTTTGCCCTAATTTAGAATGTCCTGCTAGAAAGGTAGAAAAATTGATACATTATGCTTCTAGAGAAGCTATGAATATTGAAGGTCTTGGTGATAGAGTTTTAGAAGATTTATATAATTATCATTATGTTTCTGATATTCCTGATATATATGAGTTAGAAAGTCATAGAAAAGAATTATTGGAATTAGAAGGTTATGGAAATAAAAAGGTAGATAATTTATTTGCATCTATTAATAATAGTAAAAATAATTCTTTAGAAAAGTTATTATTTGGCCTTGGCATTAAACAAGTAGGTAGTAAGATGGCTAAAACTTTGGCAAGAATTTATAAAACTTTAGATAACTTAAGTAATGCTACTTATGAGGAATTATTAGAAATTCCTGATGTAGGAGAAATAATTGCTAAAAGTATTATAGATTATTTTAATGATGAAGATAATAAAAATATGATTGATAGATTAAAGAAATATGGTATTAATATGGATTATATTAGTGGAGAAGAAGTAGTAGCAGACGAAAACTTTAATGGTAAAACTTTTGTACTTACTGGAACTTTAAATAAAATTACTAGAGATAAGGCTAGTGAGATTATAGAAAATAAAGGTGGAAAAGTAACTAGTTCTGTTACAAAAAAGACTAGCGTTGTAGTAGTAGGAGATAATCCTGGTAGTAAATATGATAAAGCTGTTAGTTTAAACATAGAAATATGGAATGAAGAGAAATTTATGGACTTAATAAAAGAAGAATAATTTCTCTTTTTTGTTGATTTATTTTTTGTTTTGTGATATCCTTTTATTAGGATATGGAGAGTGAAGAGAGTGAAGAAGTTTAAGAAAATGAAAAAAAGTATTTTGCTATTTATTTGTATGTTTATTTCTATTATTGGCTTTTCTAATAATGTCTATGCTGTAAATAGTAGTTATGTACATACGAAATATGGTGTTGTACCTTGGGCTAAACAAAACTATGGTTCTAATTTATATTACCATTATTTTGATGGCAGCATAAAAGCTTATTGTCTACAATGGAGTTATAGTACATCATCGAATGTAACTTATAATATATATAGTGACACTAGTCAGTTGACAGATTATAGTAGATATGTTGTTGCTAAAGCTATTGAGCTCATCAATAATGATAGTAGTTTAGCTGATGATCAAAAGTATACATATAGTACTTGGGTTACTAATTGTGTGTTCAAAACTTATGGTTCATCTTGTCATAGCAACTGGAATGGATACCAAAAATATGTAGAACAGGCAGTCAAAGATGTTGCTGAAATGCAACTATGTACTGGTTCTAATACAAGTGGCTGCTTTAACAGTGGGGCATTTAACTTAAAAATTGATGGTAGTAATTATACATTAAATAAATTTGGAGCAGGAAATAATTTTATTTCTAATAAAATAACTTTAACAGGCTTGCTTGCTAGTTATGGTGGTACTGGTACAGAGTATAATATTTCTATTGAATCTTGTCCAGGTGATAGTTGTTCTATTTGTACCGATCAATGGGGAAATGGTTGTGAGAATTCTAAGGCTATAAAAAATAGTGGTGATGATTATCCTTTCTATGTTAGAGTTAATAACGGACAAGCATCTAAACCAGTAAAGATTAAAGCTACTGGTAAAAATAGTGCTACTTATCCATATGCATACGTATATTATTATTCTAGCAGTACTCAAAAGCTTGCAATAACAGAAGATTACACTGTATCTAGAGATGTTTCTAAGAGTTTATCTTTATATGTTCCTGCAGAACATACAGTTATTGCTACTAAGGTAGATGAAAATGGTGAAGATTTAACAGGAGCAAAATTTGAAATATATAGGACAGATGAAAATGGTAAAAAAGAAACTTTAACTAAAAGTGATGGTAAATCTACAATATCTTATACAGAGGTAAATGATACAGATAATTGGTCTAAGTATTCATATTGTTTTGTTGAAACAGAATCTCCCAATGGATATGTTTTGTCAGAATCAGATAAGCAACCTTTCTGTATTAAACCAAAATCTGGAACTGCAGAGTCTATGTGCTATAAAAAAGAAGAAAATAGTAGAACAGAGACTGATATAGTTAATTGTGATGACTATAAATATTATTGTTCTGCAAGTGATGCAGAATTAGATGTTAATATTTGTAGAAGTAATAAAGCTGCTACTACATCTGTTCCAACATCTTGTTCTGATGGATATGAATATAATGAAGAAGATAAAATGTGTTACAAGAATGGTGAGACTGGTGGAGATACATCAGGTGTAACTAGTGGTACTACTTCTAGTGCTATAAAACCAGAAGAACCAACAAGTTCTGTAACCTCAAGTACTTCTGATACAAATACAGGTACTATAACTAATCCAACTAAAGAAAGTGCTCCTCCTAAATGTGAAAGTGGAGAGTTAGAAAGTGGCACTTGTTATACTTGTGCTGATGGTGATGTATTTGATCCGGATAAAAAAGTTTGCGTTCATTCAGAAAGTGCTAAATGTAAAAATGGTACAGGAACAGATGTAGATGCATCTTATTGTGAAAATAGACCTAATTTTGAAATAGTTAATATTTCATCAACTGGTAATATTAGTTTTATTAGAACTAATATTAGAAATAAAGTTTCTATCAGTAAACAATCTATAACTGGAGATACTGAATTATATGGTGCTAAAATGAAAGTATGTACTGATAAACCTAATGAAAAATCAGAGTGTACTGTTGCAACTTTAGCAAATTCTAATGAAAAAATTGAATGGGTTAGTGGTAATACTCCAAGAACTTGGAGAGGACTTGAACCTAATAAAACTTATTATTTAGTTGAGACTGTTGCTCCTTTAGGCTATGCAGTTACTCAATATACAAGTTTTTCTATCAGTAATGATGGTACTGTTACTAGTGGTGATACTGTAGTTGAAGATAAAACAATAGTGGTTAAAAATGATTTAAACAAGGTATCTATTAGTAAACAAGATATTGCAACGTCTGAAGAATTACCTGGTGCTAAATTAAAAATTTGTTTAATGGCACAAGATGAAAATGGTGAATATCAATTAATTAAACCAGAAGATAGTACAAATGATCAAGATTGTGTTGTTACTTTACTAAATACTGGTGAAACCGCTGAGTGGACTAGTGGTAATACACCGTTTGAAATAACTGGTCTTGATGCTGGTACTTATGCTTTAATAGAAGAGATAGCACCAAATGGTTATGATTCTGCTGAAAAAATAATTTTTACAGTTAATCAAGATGGTACTGTTTCGGATAAAGATGGTAATTTAATTACTGATAATAAAATTGTTATGAAAGATAAAAAAATTGAACAGGTTCCTACTGGAGATATCTTAATTGGAGTTGTTATTATTCTAGGTATTGTTGGAATTGGCTATGGTAGTTATTATTATTTCAAAATATACAAAAAGAATGATAATAAAAAAGAAACTAATAAATCAGAAAAAAAGGTTAAGTGATTGTTAATAACAGTCACTTTTTTCTATTTTATTATTTAATCATGTTTAAAAAAATAAAAATATGATGTATAATGTATAGGTGTGGTGGTAAGATGAATGAGTATAGAAGTCAAGAGGAATTATTTAAAGGATTGATTCCTGCGATGAATGTAAAATTAAAGTTATTCAAAAATACTAGTTATCATTATATTACTAAGGAAGACATTTGGAATTATTTAAAAATTACAAAATGGAAATCTAGCAGTAATCTTACTTTAGGTGAGATGGTAAACGATATTATTAAGTTAGAACCTAATGATATTGATAAGTATTTAAAAGAACAGATGAAAAATGAAAAGAAAGAAATTATTATTTAGTTAGGAGTGAAAATATGAATTTGAATATTATATATATCATTTTAGCAGTAATTGCTATAGTTGGTCTAATAATGTTTCTTAAAGTGAAAAATAAAATTTTTAGAGTATTAGGTGGAGTAATGGTTAGTTTATGTATAATTGTTACTTGTGCTGTTTCATTTAGTCCTTTATTAGACAAAATTCATTATGGTATTGATTTACAGGGGGGATTTGAAATATTATATCAAGTTAGTCCTTTGGATGATAAAGAAAAGCTTGATAGTGATATGGTATACAATACTTATAAATCTTTACTTAAAAGAATTGATATTCTAGGTGTTAGTGAGCCAGAAATTACTATTGAAGGTGATGATAAAATCAGAGTAAAACTTGCTGGTGTTACTAATAAAGAAGAGGCTAGAGAAGTATTATCATCTACTGCATCACTAACTTTTAGAGATACTTCTAATATGTTACTTATGACTAGTGATGTATTAGGTGGAAATGCAAAAGTTACAAGAGATAAAAATGGAAAGCCTGCAGTTAGTTTATCTATAAAAGATAAAGATAAGTTTTATGATGTTACTAATAAGATATCTAAAACCACTAATAATGTTATTGTTATTTGGTTAGATTATAAAGAAGGTGAGGATAGTTATTCTAAGGAAAAGGATAAATGTGGATCATTATCTGATTCTAGATGTTTATCTGCTGCTACAGTTTCTCAAGGTTTTGCAAGTGATGTTATTATTTCAGGTAATTTTACTGAGGAAGAAGCTACTAGTTTAGTAGAATTAATTAATTCTGGAGCATTACCAACAAAACTTACTGAGGTATCCTCTAGAACTGTTGAAGCTTCATTTGGAGCTAATTCCTTAAATCAAACTTTAATTGCAGGTATTATTGGTATTTGTTTAGTAATTATTCTTATGATTGCAATATATAGATTTTCAGGATTTATTGCTAGTATGGGACTTGTGTTATATACTTTATTATCATTTTTGATATTTTATTTAATAAATGGAGTTCTTACATTACCTGGTATTGCCGCTATGCTATTAGGTATAGGAATGGCAGTGGATGCTAATGTTATTAGTTTTGAAAGAGTTAAGGAAAATTTAAAGATAGGACATAGTTTAAAAGGAGCATATCATATTGGTAATAAGGATTCATTATCAAGTATAATTGATGCTAATATTACTACTATGATAGTAGCAGTTATCTTATTTATTTTAGGTGAGAGTTCTGTTAAAGGATTTGCTACAATGTTGATTATAAATATTATTGTTACTGTTTTAGTTATGGTAATATTTGTTAAGTTTGTATTAAAATTATTTGTAGATTGTGATTTCTTTGATGATAAATTTGGTATGTTTATAGGATTTAATAAGAAAAAAATAGTTAAATCTAAAGAAATTATTATTCCATTTAAGAAATTAGAATTTGTTAGAAATAGAAAGTTCTTCCTATCTATCACTGCATTTATTATAGTAGTAGGTATAATACTATCTTGTGTTAGAGGAGCTAATCTTGGAGTAGATTTTACTGGTGGTACTACAGTAACTGTTAATACTAATGAAAATGTATCTTTATCTAAATTAAAAAATGATTTGAAAAATATGAAATATACTATAAAGAAAACTAGTAAAACTGATAATGATGTAACTGTTACTATAGATGAAGTTTTAGGTAAGGATGAAATAAAGGACTTAACAAATAAATTGGAAGAAAAGTATGATTCTACTACTGATATATATGTAGTTAGTAAAATTGTTAAACAAGAACTTACAAAGAATGCTATATATTCATTGATACTAGCTTCTATTGCTATAGTAATATATATAAGTTTAAGATTTAAATTTAACTATGCTGTAGCAGGCATTGCAGCATTAATTCATGATGTTACAATCGTTATATTATTCTTTTGTATATTTAAGATAGAGATTACATCAATCTTTATTGCGGCAATTCTAACTATTATTGGTTATTCAATAAATGATACTATTGTTACGTTTGATATGATTAGAGAAAATTATAAAACTAAGTATAAAAATAATATTAAAAAGAGTGAAGATTTAATAGATTTAGTTAATGATAGTGTTAGACTTACTATATTTAGAAGTATTCTTACTACTATTACTACTATTATTCCTGTTATTTGCTTAATATTATTTGGTGCTAGAGAAATACTTGACTTTAATATTGCATTATTAGTTGGATTTATTGCTGGTGTTTATTCATCTATTTATATTTCTAATCAATTATGGTTAATACTAGAAGATAGAAAAATTAAAAAGCCTATTAAGCCAAAGAAAAAAGATGATGATGACGAAATAGAAGAATTAAAGATAAAGGGAGTTAATTGTTAACTCTTTTTTGACTTTTATTATTAAATATGCTATAGTATATTCACTTTCTGGGGTGATATTATGTATAATAAGGGTCTAGTTATGGATTATATAACTGGTGCTGATATTGAGAATGTTTTAGAATTAGAAGATAATTATATGTTTATGTTAGATGTTTTAAAATATTCTAAGGATAAAAAAATGTATGATTTTTGTTCTTTAAATGTTAAATTGAATTATGAATTTGTTAGAGGTCTTATTAGTATTTTTCCAACTGATTATGAATTTCTTGATATGGCTGTTAGTAAATATATTAGTAATAAACTAGATTTTATAGATAGTATTGATAGTGAATTTACTAATATAGATGCAATTCATAGTCAAGAATTAATAATCCTTATGAATAATATGTTTTTTAATACAGATGATATTAATAAATATATGATTAAGGCTTTAGCAATATTTGAGCGTGTTTATACTAAGTTACAAATTGCTATAAAACAAGCTAGGGAAAGTTATACTTTTAGTAATTTGGGATATGGGTTTGGTATTATAGAAGATGATTATAAAGATAGTAAGGTTATGATTGATTTTATGGCTAAAAATATGCTTAGAAGAATACTTATTACGGATGATTTATCATTTAAGGATCTTATTTATAAATATTATCAAAAATGTATAAAGAAACAAGGAGTATTTAGATTTATTTGTTCTTATGTTAGTGCTTATGATACTGATCTTTCTGATTATATTGCTCATAATTTTGAAATAGCAAAGGAATATATAGATGCTGGAAAGAGATATGTTGCTAATTGGGATAATTATCAGTACTCTTTAAATGAAAGAAGAATACCTTTATTTTATCAAGAATTAGTTAAAGTAATAAGTAGATATTTGAGTTATTGGAATTTTGATTTAAATTATATTGATGTAGAGATGTATGTTATTAATAAACTTGGTTTAAATAAAATAATTCCTGCTGATGAGGAACTTGAGTATACAGATTTAAGAAGAAAGAAAATAACTAATATAGAAAGAAAATGTTTAAATGAATTATGTGAATATACTAGAAAATTATTTTCAGAAGGAATTATAGATTCAAAAACTGATGATTATGATAATGCTTTAGTAGTTCCTCTTACGAAAAAGAGAATAAATAGCAATTAAAGGAATATGCTTACTTTAGATATTTTGTAAGTATATTTTTTTCTTGACAAATATAGGGATATGTTTTAATATTTAGTATATGGAAGTGATCGTATGGAAGAAGAAAATAAATTAGTTACTATTGATATGCTTGTTAATAAAGTTAAAGAGTACGATGAAGATCCAAAGGATCTTGATTTGATAATGAGGGCGTATGAATATGCTGAGAGGAAGCATTTTGGACAAAAGAGGATTAGTGGTGATGATTATATTCAACATCCTTTGAATGTAGCTCTTATTCTTACTGAATTAAAAGTTGATGCTGCTTGTATAGCAGCTGCGCTTTTACATGATACTATCGAAGACTCTGATTGTACTAAAGAAGAAGAGGCTAAACTATTTGGAGAAGATGTGGCATTACTTGTAGATGGTGTTACTAAAATTAATAAACTTCATTTTAATAATTTTTCAGAGCAAATGGCTGCTAATCAGAGAAAAATATTAGTAGGATTATCTGAAGATGTTAGAGTTATATTTATAAAGCTTGCTGATAGACTTCATAATATGAGAACTTTATATGTAATGACTGAGGAAAAGCAGAAGAAGAAAGCAAAAGAAACTTTAGAAATATTGACTCCTGTAGCAGATAGATTAGGTATTAATAAAATTAAAAGTGAATTAGAAGATTTATCTTTAAGATATTTAAAACCAGATGTTTATTTTGATATATTAGAAAAATTAAATGCTAAGAAAAGAGATATGGATGATGATGTTGCTAATATGTTAAAAGAGGTTTCTGATTTATTAGATGAACATCATATTAAGCATGAGATATTTGGTAGAAGTAAGAGTATTTATAGTATTTATAAAAAATTATCTAAGGGAAAGAAATTTAATGATATTTATGATATTTTAGCACTTAGAGTTTTAGTGGATACAGAACCTGAATGTTATTTGGTATTAGGACTTATTCATTCTAAATATAAACCAGTTCCTAATAGATTTAAAGATTATATTGCTATGCCAAAAACTAATTTGTATCAATCACTTCATACTACTGTGTTTGGGGTAGATGGTAAGTTATTTGAGATACAAATAAGAACATATGATATGCATAAGATTGCTGAATATGGTATAGCGTCACATTGGTCTTATAAGGCTCATGGTAGTGTAAAGACAGTTAAGGATTCTATGGAAGCTAAGTTACAAATATTTAGAAGTATTATGGAACTTAATGAAGAATCTGATAATAGTGTTGATTTTATTAATAGTATAAAAAAGGATATTTTAACTAATGATTCTATATATGTATATACTCCTAAGGGAGATGTTATGGAATTACCGGTTGGATCTACACCAGTTGATTTTGCTTATAAAGTTCATAGTGAGGTAGGAGATTCTATGGTGGGTGCCATAGTTAATGATAATATAGTGCCATTAGATTATGTATTACATACTGGTGATATTATTAAAGTAAATACTAGTAAGAGTAGTAAGGGTCCTAATAGGGATTGGCTTAATTTTGTTGTTACTAGTCAGGCTAGAAATAAGATTAAATCATTTTTTACTAAGCAGGATAAAGATAATAGTCTAGAGGCTGGAAGTGATCTTTTAAATGCTGAAATTAGGAAAAATGGATTACCTATTAATGAGACTTTATCTAATAAAAATATTGATACTATATTAGAAGAATTAAAAATAGGAGATGCTAGAGAATTATATATTGGTATTGGTAATGGTAAATATAACGCTAAAGATGTATTAAAAATAATTCTAAAAAAAGAGGAAGAAGAGAAAACTACTCAGGATATAATTGAGAAAATTAATGAGAGTGTTGTAAAAAGGGTTAGTAGTAAGAATGATATTTTAGTAGAGGGATTAGGAGAAGTTAAAGTAAGTTTAAGTGGATGCTGTAAGCCTATTCCTGGTGATAATATTATTGGGTATATTACTAAGGGATCTGGTATTACTATTCATAGAAGTATTTGTAGAAATATAATGGATATTGATGAGAGATTAATTAATGTTAAATGGAATGTTGATGGTTCTAAGAAGTTTCCTACTGATATAATTATTTATACTAATACTAATGATAATTTACTTGATATTATTAGTAAGGCTAGTAGTAGTGGTATTATTGTAGATGGTATTGTTACTGTTAATAAGAGTGATACTAAGATATATAGCTTAACTATTTTGGTGGAAAATACTGAAAAGTTAGATAAGTTTGTTGCGGCTTTAAGTAGTTTATCCTTCGTTATAAAAGTAGAGAGATTAATGAAATAATATAAGTAATACAATACGTAACTAGAGAGTGATAATATATCTATCATTCTTTTTTCCAACAAATTATAATAAATCTATTTTCAAAATATAATAAATTTGTTATAATTTGATTATAAGAAAATAGTAGACCTTTTTAACTTAACTGTGTCAGAACATGACATGGTTCGAGTTAAGGAGGTA
>ERZ808240.4479-NODE-4479-length-12316-cov-4.662018_pt1 | contig 12316 bp, 13 predicted proteins | sample MGYA00521084_ERZ808240 | MGnify/ENA primary metagenome ERZ808240 (study PRJEB31516, sample SAMN03275571) | gut metagenome | biome: mammalia-associated habitat; material: feces | host: Papio cynocephalus | place: Kenya | collected 2012-08-06 ... | reverse complement strand
TCATAGAAACGACTGCCATAGTAAAATTACCTCCAAATATTGTTTTGCCTCCGCATACCGTGATTCCCTTGCATATCGGATGTTCGGGAACTGCCCTCCACCATAAAAGGCACAAAAGGGCATAGTAATGCGTGTGTAATGCCTAAGTATGATAGCACAAAAAGCCGACGGATTCAAGAGGTTTTCTCTGTTTTTTACAAAAATATTTTTGATTTTTCGCTTATTTGCTGTCTGTCGTCTGGTTCAGGCTCTCCATCCCCATCCGGCTGAGGGCGTATCCCTTGCCGAACATGAGGTCATATTGGAGCATCCAGTGCTTTGCGCTCCACTGTTCCTGCAGCGAGGTCGCTGTCTGGGTCGTGCTGCCGTCACGGTTCATGATGGTGCCCCGGGTATTCGTCCGATAAGCAGTCTGGAGCTGACGGTTAAGGTATTTAAAATAGAGCGGCTGGTCGAGGCCGTAGATGTTCATCATGACCGGTGAGATGTCATACGCCGCAATGGTGCCAAGGTCAACGGCCTTATCGGTGTAGTTCGACCACATCAGCAGGGTCGTCTGATGGAGACGGGGGTCGCTGCTCTCATCACTGGCGTAGCCGCTGGCCGTGAAGATATCGTAGTTTGAGTCGATTGGATTGTAGTGGTCGCCCCAGAAGACCAGAATGACCGGCTCATCCACCTGTGAGAAGTAATCGGTCAGTTTACCGAGCATGGCATCCGCATCCCGGATACCGGTCGCAAAATCTTCCAATGCGCCAATGGTGCTGGGCTTGATGCCGACCGGATGGGCAACGACTTTCACTCGCTCATCGTCCGGGTAGTTGTCACGGTTGTAGTTGGTGTGATTCTGCATGGTGACCGCATGGAGGAAGACCGGAGCATCCGAGGTGGATTTCATTGTTTCATACTGCTGAATGATCTGGTCAGCCATCGAGTCATCGGTGACAAGGCCGGTCGTCCAGTAGTGTTTGCGGACTTTCTGGACATGGTGCATATCCTCCAGGCTGATAAAATCGTCAAAGCCCAGATTGGGATACGCCGTATCACGGCTCCAGTATTTTGCCCAGAAGCAATGTACTGCCGCTGTCTGGTAGCCTTCGGTCAGCTTGAGGTAGTTCGGCAGGGAGAACATCGGTTTCGTCACATGCTGCTGATAGGGTTTGCTGCCGTTGGGCAGATACGAAGCAGAATAGCCGGTCAGGGCTTCAAACTCCACATCGCAGGTGCCGCCGCCGAAACTCGGACTGTATGCCCGGCCGCTGGCACTGGTCTGCTGCAAAGCATGGAGGTTTGCGGAAACGTCCGTATCAAAGACGAAACCATAATCTTCCAGCTCCGAGACGTCCCAGTAGGACTCATCCATGACATAGATGATAGTAGGTTTCTTCTCTACCTCATCCGCCGGGGTGGTCGCTCCATAGGATTCCGGGTAGAGCGGCTGAGTGGTATATTTCTCCCCTGCCTGCACATCGTCCAGAATCTCGTTGACGGCTTCTTCGGAGTAATTTTCCGGCTTGGTGATCTCCAGATTCGTCAGATTGGTGAGAAAACTGGTGATAACGCCATAATAGCGGTAATAACGATCCTGCATCCATGCGTCCGGCATAATGCCGATGGCCTGCGTAACGGCAGGCTGCAGAAAGACACCGAAAATCATGACACAGGTCACCGCCGCACTTGCTGCAAAGCCGCCGATGCGCCGTGCCCAGTGGAGCTTCTGTCGTCCACGGTAAAGGAAGAATGAACCGACGGTCATCAACAGCACCAGAACGATAGCGACGATCATACTGGTCTGGATATGGATGCCGGCTGCCGACGCCACACCAGCCGCCTCCGACACCTGCGCCAGATCCCACGGCAGGAACGGCTCACCGCGCAGCTGAAGGGTGTAGAAATTGACCGCAGCCGGTGCGCAGCCCAGCACCGCTGAAATCAGCGTTGCCAACGGCGCGAACCGGGTCAGCCAGTCGATGCTGAGCCATACAAGGAAGAGCAACGCCCAAGCCAGCAGATAGGCCGGAAAATGTGGAAAAATGTACTGGGTAAAAACCGCTGCATCCAGCGTACCGCGCGCGATCCACTCGGTCAGGAGCAGAACGATGAAAGTCGCCGCCAGCGGAAATGCCAGCCGCGCGATATGCAGCGGCATCGGCATGCGTTTTTGTTGGTTTGCCATAAAGAAGTATCCTTTCACTTCCTGATATCAGTTTTTCAAAACGGCTCGACGGACAAAAACAGTCCGCGGCTCCTTATTATAAACTACTTTTTTACAAAAGCAAGACTTTCGCCCGAAAATCAAAACCGGATGAAAAACTTTCAGCCTTTAAACCAACTGCGAAGCCGTTCCAGAATGCCGTGTTTCTCCGTCTGCGGCTCCGGTGTCGACAGCTCTGTGCGAACCAGCACGGCATCGACTCCGATTTTCTCGATCTCTTCCCATGCAATCTTCAGGGTGTCTTCCCTTCCCAGCAAGCCGAAGAGCTTTGGACGGCCAAATAACAGCAGCTCCTGGATCTGAGCCGTATCCGGGTCAAGCTTCAAATCATCCACCCTGCCAAGGCAGACCCCCTCCTGTACCTGAACGACCTCTTTCGCGCAAAGCTCCCGAAATGTCATTTTTCCGCCCCCTTCTCTTAGATTTTATGCCGCCAGGCCGGGCATCATGAAAAATCCGCAAAATCCAGTGGAAATTTCTCCCACAGTTGTGCTATACTAAGACCAAACACTTGTACTTTTGACGAGGAATATAAAATGTATAAGAATATCATATTTGACTTGGGCGGAGTCATGGTCGACTTTAACCCGAAAGAATATCTCGTTGACCGTTTTTGCAATGCAGAACGGGAAGACCTCGTGTATGGGCTGACGTTCGGCAGCGAGGAATGGAAACTGCTGGATGCCGGCCTTATCTCCCGTTTTGAGGCCAACCAGCGGATGCTGGCTCATGCCAAAGAGCAGGACTGCGTTTTTGAGGTACAGGGCGTTCTGGATGAGTGGACGCACATTCTTCGTCCTCGTTACCGGATGCAGGAGCTGGTACGCCGTCTGAAAGAACATGGCTATGCGGTTTATTACTTGAGCAACATCCCGGAGGACACATTGAAACTGCTGATGGATCGCGATTTCCAAGGGCTGTTCGACGGCGGCGTTGCCTCCTGTGATGTCCACATCAACAAACCGGATCATCGAATTTACGAGGCTTTTCTTTTAAAATATGGTCTGTTTGCCTCTGAGTGCATCTTCATCGACGACCGAATGGAAAACGTTCGCACAGCGTTCACGCTGGGATTTGCCGGTATCCAGATGAAGGATAGTGTGGGTACGCTTGTCCGCAGTCTGGCGACCTGCGGCGTGACACTGCGCTGATTTTTTCACAGAACTACACAGAAAAATCCCTGTCCGGGCTTTGGAAGAGCTGGACAGGGATTTTTCGTTCCCGAGAAAGAGTGTTTTTACTTCTTTTCGTAGTTCTGGCAGAAATGCGGCGTCTCGACCTGCTGTGAAGTGCAGGTGCAGTGTTCCGTCACCTTGATCTGCGGCAGATCACATTTGCAGCTGTTCATATTGTGGCGGCACTCGCAGACATCGCAGGTAACACCTGTGTTTTCCATTATTATCACCTCTTTGACGATATTCTGCCCCGTCAAAAGAGGTTTATGCAGAACGGCTTATTTTTTCGCCTCCCGTTTGGATCTTATCGTCACCGCAACATGCTTGATGGACAAAATCGGGTGGCTCGGCAGCATCCGGGGGCCTGCCCAGCGCATAACCATTCGGATCTTTTCTCGCATTTCTGGTTTGTAGCAGTGGACTTTGCAGGCGGAGCAAAAGGTCTTCGTCTCCATAAACGGACAATGCTCGATACGTGCCAGTGCATAGTTGTGCAGCTCCTGACACTCCGGGCAGAGCTGGCCTTTCGGTGTGCTGTGTTGTCTGCGGCAGTAGAGGGAGATCATTTCACTGACAAGAAGTTTCTCGTCGGAACGTTTTTTCTCAATTTTGTTGTCAATATGTGGCATAGAATTCCTCCTGATAATAAAAAGCAGGAAACCGAGTTTTCGCTCAGTCTCCTGCCGGCAGTATTTTGTGTACAACGAATCCTGAAATCCGGCATCGCGCAAGTTTAGCGAAACTAACTTCTTGTGCTTCAAAAAAGCCGGTATTCCAGCTCGAAAATAGTTTATCAGGACAAACTCAATTTGTCAAGCAGCTGTCCACAATTACCATGCAGCCAGATCCGCACCCAGTTTGCGGCATGCAGCCTGCGTATCGTCATCGGGGGTCTCGTTGCAGATCAGGCCCTCGTCACTGAACAGAACTGCGCCATCTTCCTTGGCACGCTCGCACCAGTCACGCATCCACTGGCCGTCACCCCAGCCATAGGAGCCGAACAGGGCGATCTTTTTGCCGTTCAGAGAGCCCTCGAGAGAAGAGAACATCGGATCAAACTCGCTCTCTTCCAACTGCTCTGCGCCCATTGCCGGGCAGCCAAATGCAACAACATCAAACTCGCCCAGCTTTGCAGGAGTCATATCACCACAGGAAACGATGGTTGCGGCGTCGCCTGCACCCTCTGTGATGCAGTTTGCCATGGTCTCGGTGTTGCCGGTTGCGCTCCAGAATACGATTGCTACTTTGCTCATAAGGATCGACCTCTCTTGTTCATTTTAGGTTAGCATATTCTAACTCACGTTGTCATAAAAACGCGTCGCATGATTTACGACGCATTTTATGTGGTTAGAATTCTCTAACCATTTGTATGGTACCACAGGTTCCAGAACTTGTCAAGGGATTTTGCAAAAGTTGTTTGCCATAGCTGACTCACCTTCTCAGCAGGAAGAAAACGACGCTCATCACACCGTAAATAACCGGCTGATGCAGCATGTACAAAATCAGCGAATGACGGCCCATCCAGCCCAACGGCGGACAAACAGACTTGCGTAGCGGCTTCATCCGCTTTCTGCCGACAAGATGATGCAGATAGAATCCCGTCCAGAACAAAAACAGCCACGGCAGCAGCGGAAAATAATCGGTGGAGTAGAATCCAAAGGGGTAGAACCCGATGTAAGCGGTCAGATAATTCCGGAACCATGCCGCCGGGAGATACAGATTCCATCCGGCTATTCCCCAGTATCCGGCTGAGGTGTGATAGGTCAGCGCAAACAGCGCAAAGCTGACAACCAGACCGATGACCGGCGGAATTTTTTGCATTGGCTTTTCAAGCAGTGCTGTGATGAGCATTGCCGAACCCAGCAGGGTCAGCACGCCGAACCAGACAACATCTTCCGGCATGAACAGCAGTGTCACCAATGTAACAACAGCACCTGCGCCAAAAACGGTTGCGCCACGTCGGAAACTGTGGTGGCCGAACGGCAGACAAAAACCGGACAGCAAGATAAAGATCCAGCAAATCGACTGCTGCCACAGATGACCGGGCCAGTCGGCGTACCAATCGACCCAGACGCCAAAAATATAGATGAGGTCCCACATGCCATGGTAAAACATCATGCTGATAAGATCCAGTCCACGCAGCTCATCCAGCAGTGCGTACCGGGAAGTTTTCTGATTCATCTGAACCACTCCTTCGGGGAAGTCCTCTTCCCTATTTTTAGTGTCCAGCGACGCTGGCGATCTCCTGCAATTCAAAGCGGTACTCCTGCGCGGCATCCGGGTATTTCTCTTTATCAACTTTGCTCAGGAACATTTCCAGCGAACGGAGCCATAAACCGCCGTCACCGTAAAGCTTCCGGTAAATCACATATGGCTCGCCCGTCTCCGAATCGTGGGCGATGTCCTCGACCAGATAGTAGTCGCCCTTGAAATGGCGGTAGATACGGCCTTTCTGAATTTCACGCATGGGGAATCCTCTTTTCATGGTTGGTTTTGGTTCATTGTAGCATATTTTGATGGCTCTGTACAGTAAAACCCCACCGCTCCGGTTTTATACCAGAACGGTGGGGTCCTATTACAGATTCAGTTTACTGCAAGAAATTACAGCTCAACGTTGAAGTAACGCTTCAGCAGGCCCTCGAAGCCACGGCCATGGCGAGCCTCATCCTTTGCCATCTCATGAACGGTATCGTGGATGGCATCGAGGTTCAGAGCCTTTGCCTTCTTAGCAAGGTCCATCTTGCCAGCACATGCGCCGCACTCAGCCTCAGCACGCATCATCAGGTTCTTCTTGGTGCTGTCGGTGACGACTTCGCCCAGCAGCTCAGCGAACTTGGAAGCATGCTCTGCCTCCTCGAATGCGTAACGCTTGTAAGCGTCTGCGATCTCGGGATAGCCTTCACGCTCTGCAACGCGAGACATTGCCAGATACATGCCGACCTCGCTGCACTCGCCCTCGAAGTTTGCGCGCAGACCATCGACGATATCCTGAGGAACGCCCTCAGCCTTGCCGATGCCGACCACATGCTCGGTAACGTAGGTGTTGCCAGTCTTCTCGACGAAAGCGGAAGCAGGAGCTTTGCAGACCGGGCAGAACTCGGGGATAGAACCCTCAGCGATGTAACCACAAACGGTGCAAACGTACTTCTTCATAGTAATATCCTCCATTGTTTTGTTTATTTTCGGGCAATCCTTGGTACCGGACTGCCTTGGTTTCTGAGGCTATTATAGCGAATAATTCCTAGTTAGTCAAGTAGAACAAGTGAGAATTATTCTCATTTAATGAAATGTTCACACTTGCGAAGATCAGACCTGCAGATTGCCGCTGGTGGCTGCATCCGAACCATCCGCAGCATCGAACTCGTAGTCATTGCCGGGCAGGATTGCATTGAGCAGAATGCCGACGATTGCAGCAATCGCCAAACCAGACAGGTTGATGGAAACGCTGCCGACGACAAAGGTCAGACCGCCCACCGAGTTGAAGCCCAGAGCTGAAACCAGAATGACTGCTGCAATGATAAGATTGCGGCTGTTGGTAAAGTCGACCTGATTTTCAACGACATTGCGGACACCGATAGCGGAGATCATGCCGTACAGAACAAAGCTGATGCCGCCGATGATTCCGGTGGGGATGGTGTTGATAACGGCCTCAAACTTGGGGCTGAAGCTCAGAATGATTGCCAGAACCGCAGCGATACGGATAACGAGAGGATCATAGATCTTGCTCAGTGCCAAAACACCGGTATTCTCACCATAGGTGGTGTTGGCCGGGCCGCCCAGCAGACCAGCCATTGCGGTAGCCAGACCATCGCCCATCAGGGTACGGTTCAGACCGGGATCATTGATATAGTTATGGCCGGTAGTTGCGCTGATGGCTGCGATATCACCGACATGCTCCATCATGGTTGCCAGTGCGATAGGAATGATGGTAAACAGTGCGCTGATGAACTCCGGGCTGCCGTCAATGGCAAACAGACCCATTGCTTCTTTATGAAGAGGAATGCCAAACCAGCTGGCTTCGGCGATGCGCTGGAAATCGACTGCACCCGTTACCAGAGCGACGGCGTAGGACACCAGAACACCGATGAGGATGGGCAGAATTTTGACCATGCCCTTACCCCAGATATTGCAAACGATAACCGTGCCCAGAGCCACGAACGCCAGCAGCCAGTTCGCCTGACAGTTGGTGATCGCAGACGGTGCCAGAATCAGGCCGATGGAGATGATGATGGGGCCGGTGACGACCGGAGGGAAGAACCGCATGATGCGGCGGATGCCACAGGTCGAAATGAGCAGGCTCACCAGCAGATAGACCAGACCCGAGAACGCCACACCTGCGCAGGCGTAAGGCAGCATTTCAGTGTTGGCAACGGTCAGGTTGCCGTCGGCATCTGCCAGCATGGGAGCGACAATGGAGAAGCCGCCCAGATAGGCGAACGAAGAGCCAAGGAAAGCCGGAACCTTCTTTTTAGTGATAAAATGGAACAGCAGGGTGCCCAGACCTGCGCAGAGCAGGGTGGTCGAAACGCTCAGACCGGTCAGCAGCGGAACCAGCACCGTTGCGCCAAACATAGCGAACATGTGCTGCACGCCAAGGATCAGCATCCGGCCGGTGCCAAGCTGCCGTGCATCATAGATGCCCTTGGAGTAGTCAATGGATTGATTCATGAAAACTTCCTCCTACAAATGATGGAATCCTCAAAAAAAGAGGCACCACCGCATTCAAGCGGCAATGCCTCAGAATTCAAGAACCCGATTTTTCCAAAGAAAAGGAGAATGCTTTTGCTCGCAAATGACGCATTCTGCTCTCCCCTTTCCTTTTCTACTTGACTCAGTATACCAGAATCCGCTGAGTCATGCAACCTTTTTTCAGTCTTTTCTGGGCGTTCGGCTTGAAATCCGAGGGTTTCTACACTATAATATTACCTACTATTATAGTATTATTGCAAACATTTGAGGCAAAACATGATTTATTTAGATTATTCCGCAAACACTCCGGCGGACGAACGGGTACTGGAGCGATTCTGCTCAGTGGAGCGTGCCTGCATCGGCAACGCAAACTCTCATCATCAGGCTGGTGGAACAGCTAAGGCAGAGATCGACCGTGCAACTCAGAACATCGCTTCCCTGTTCCACGTTCAGCCTGCCGAAGTCATTTATACGTCCGGTGCCAGCGAGTCGAACAATTTCGCCCTGAAAGGATTGGCACGGCTCTCCCGTCATGTGGGAAAGCATATCATCTCAACACCTCTGGAACACTCTTCCGTGAGCGGTACCCTGACCGCCTTACAGGAACAGGGCTATGAGATCGACCTTGTGGACATCCAGCGAGACGGCACCATTGACCTCGAGCATCTGAAAGAGCTGCTCCGGCCGGACACCATCGCCGTAGCGGTCACGATGGTCGACAGCGAACTGGGCGTTGTACAGCCAATTGCGCAGATCGCTGAGATTCTGAAGGCCTACCCAAATTGTCATTTTCACGTAGACGCAACACAGGCGGTCGGCAAGATTCCTGTCAGCTTTGAGGGCATTGACACCATGAGCCTGACCGCTCATAAGTTCTACGGTCTGAACGGCATCGGCCTGCTGCTGAAGCGGCGCGGCCTTGCGCTGGAACCGCTCATTCACGGCGGTGAAAGTACGACTATCTACCGCAGCGGCACTCCGACCGTTTCGCTGGCGTCCTCGCTGGAATGCGCGCTGGAAATGGCTGTCAATGACCTGCCCCAGCGTACTGAAAAAGTAAAACAGCTCAACGCAGAGCTTCGTACTGCCCTATCTGCTTACCCGAAGGTGCGCATCAACAGCCCGGAGAATGCAATTCCTCATATCCTGAACCTGAGTGTTCAGAACGTTAAGGGAACTGTCTTTCAGCGAGTCCTGAACGAACATGGAGTCTGTGTCTCGGTCAAGTCAGCCTGCTCGTCAGACGGTCTACCTTCCCGTGCAGTGTTCGCCGTCAGCCGTGACCGCCGGAATGCGCTGTCTTCGTGGCGCATCAGCCTGAGCCACCTGACAACCGAGGAAGAGATTCAGGAGTTTATGAAGGCGTTCGACGCCTGTTACCGTGAACTGACCGCCGACTGAGCCGGTCAGCTAAGAGAGAGGATTTGAAATGAAACGTGAACTGGAACCCTACCAGATGATCGAACGCAGTATCATCAAAAAATACCGTAAAGAGCTTTGGACTCCCTTCATCGTCGCAGTAAAACGCTACGAGCTGATTCAGGCCGGTGACAAAATCGCCGTCTGCATCTCGGGCGGCAAGGACTCCATGCTGATGGCAAAACTAATGCAGGAATTGCAAAAACACAGTGACGTCCCATTTGAGCTGGTTTTTCTCGTAATGGACCCGGGCTACAACGAGATCAACCGCCAGAAAATCGAGTCCAATGCAGAGCTTCTCCACATTCCTGTGACGATTTTTGAGAGCAACATTTTCTCGGTCGCCAATAATACAGACAAAAATCCCTGCTATCTTTGTGCCCGGATGCGCCGGGGACACCTGTATAGCAAAGCTAAAGAGCTGGGCTGCAACAAAATCGCACTGGGTCATCATTTCAACGATGTCATCGAAACGACGGTCATGAGTATGTTCTATGGCTCCCAACTGCAGGCCATGCCCCCTATGCTCCACAGCACCAGCTTCCCCGGAATGACCCTCATCCGCCCGATGTATTGCATCAAGGAAGAAGATATCCTTGCATGGAAGCGTTACAATGACCTCGAGTTCATCCAGTGTGCCTGCCGCTTTACCGAAAACTGCACTATGTGCGATAATGGTGGCGGCGGCTCCAAACGCCAAGAAGTCAAGATCCTGCTCCGCCGTCTTAAACGAGATAATCCCAACATCGAGAACAGCATCTTCCGCAGCATCCATGCGGTCGCTCTGGACACCATGCCCGGCTATAAATCTGAGGGCGTTGAACACAGCTTTCTGGAACGGTTCCACGCAATGGAAGAACAATAAATCCTACCTTTTATAGAGCAGAACTTTACAAAACCCCTTGCGCCATCTTTCAAACCGTGATATAGTGTTATCAATACCCTGTCATGACAGGGTAAAAAGGAGCGTTTTTATGCGGCCTTTCGGCGTATAAAACTATTTCTGCGGCAGGTATGGCTCCCCTTTTGGGCGCAGCCGCAGATGGATCAAAGAGAGGAAAACTCCATGAGTGAAATGAAAGTAATTCCGTATATTCCGGACGAAGATTATGATAACCCTGCCATGGTGACGGACTTTTATGAGTTCACGATGGCAAACTGCCTGTTCCTGCACGGTTTTAAGGACACGACGTTGGTGTTCGATATGTTCTTCCGTAAGAACCCGGACGACCAGGGCTATTCCATCAGCGCAGGCCAGCGCAAGCTGACCCGTTTCCTGCTGGATTACCACTTCAACGAGCAGGATATCCACTGGCTTCGTACCAAGGGCATGAGCGAAGAATTCTGTGAGTATCTGCGCACCTACCGCTGGCAGGGTGACATGTACGCCCTGCCCGAAGGCACGGTCTGTTATCCGCAGGTACAGATGGTTCGTATCGAGTGTGATCTGGTCGGCGCAATTCTGATCGAGACTTATCTGCTTCAGACTATGAACTTCCACAGCCTGATCGCAACCAAGGCGACCCGTGTTGTCGGCCTGAACACCCATACGCCCCGTAACGTCATGGAGTTCGGCACTCGCCGGGCACAGGGCGAAAGCGCAGGCAACGACGGCGCATACGCTGCAATTCTGGGCGGCTGTGCCGGTACTGCAAACTGCCTGGCAGAGATGAAGTTCGGCTCCGATGTCAAGGCTGTTGGTACCGTTGCACACAGTTTCGTCGAGTTCTTCCCTACCGAGTTTGACGCATTCAAGGCTTTTGCGGACACCTATCCGGAGTCTGTCAGCCTGCTGCTGGATACCTATAATATTATGGAGAGCGGCCTGCCCAACCTCATCAAGCTGGATGACTATCTAATTGAGAAGTATCCCAACGACCCCAACCGTCGTGTAAAGTCGGCCCGTATCGACTCCGGCGACCTCGCTCGCGGTTCCAAGCGTCTGCGTAAGGCCCTTGATGCTGCTGGCAAGCCTTATATCAAGCTGGTTGCTTCCAACAGCCTCGACGAGAAAAAGATTGCAAACATGGAGCTGTATGAACACGCTCATTTTGACTCTTACGGTGTTGGTGAGAACCTCATCACCTCTGCTTCCGACCCCGTCTTTGGCGGTGTGTATAAACTAGTCGCAGTCAAGCGTCCGGACGGCACCTATCAGCCCAAGATGAAGTGTTCGGATTCCGCAAGCAAAGCCATTATCCCGGGCAAGAAGATTCCCTGGCGTCTCTACGACGAAAATGGTCAGGCACAGTGTGACCTTATCGCAATGGATGGCGAAGTCATCGAGGCCGGTAAGCCGATCACAATGGTAAATCTGGACTCTGACGCCATCGAGCGCACCATCACCATTACGCCGGCCAAGGTCAAGCAGCTTTTGGTTCCTCACATCCTTCACGGCGAGCTGGCGATTGAGCTTCCTTCTATTGCTGAAAAGAAAGCCTATATCGCAAAGCAGCTGACCGAGGAGACTTGGGAAAGCGAACTGCGCCCGGAGTTCCCACACAAACACTATGTCAATATGACTCCTGCTGTTGCAGAGTGCCGTGCCCGGATGTACGAAGAACTGCATGGCGGCAAGGTATAAGTTCTTGACAAAATAAGGATTCTAGTGTATCATATTATTGTTATAGAATGCTTTCCATTTCTTTGGGTTTGTTGCGAATTCAGTATTTGAAGTAGTGGAAAGATTTTTACCTCATTCCTGCTATTCCCGGCTCAACATAGTGATATGTTGCAACAGGGCTTTGTAAGCCGGGTCTATATGCCACTGTGGTGAAATTGGCAGACACGAGGGACTTAAAATCCCTTTCTGGAGACA
>ERZ808240.4478-NODE-4478-length-12317-cov-5.354918_pt1 | contig 12317 bp, 9 predicted proteins | sample MGYA00521084_ERZ808240 | MGnify/ENA primary metagenome ERZ808240 (study PRJEB31516, sample SAMN03275571) | gut metagenome | biome: mammalia-associated habitat; material: feces | host: Papio cynocephalus | place: Kenya | collected 2012-08-06 ... | reverse complement strand
GCATTGCGCTTGCCGGCAACCCGAACTGCGGCAAGACGACGATGTTCAACGACCTGACCGGTGCCAATCAATACGTGGGCAACTGGCCGGGCGTTACCGTCGAGAAGAAGGAGGGCAAGTACACGCGCGACAAGGACGTGACCATCACGGACCTGCCGGGCATCTACTCGCTGTCCCCGTATTCGCCCGAGGAAATCGTGGCGCGCGACTACCTGCTTGAGGGCGGCCCCGATGCTGTCATCAACCTGATTGACGCCACCAACCTTGAGCGCAACCTGTACCTGACCAGCCAGATCCTAAACCTCGGCGTGCCGGTTGTCATCGCGCTGAACATGATGGACCTGGTGGAGAAAAACGGCGACAAGATCGACGTTGCCGGTCTTTCCAAGGAGCTGGGCTGCCCCATCGTTCCTACCTCGGCGCTGAAGGGCCGCGGCATGGAGGACGTGGTGAAGGCTGCCATCGACGCTGCTAAGGGCAACAAGGTGCCCACCACGCAGATGAAGTTCGACGCTGCTGTGGAAGAGGCGCTTACCAAGATCGAGGGCGTGCTGGGCAGCAAGGTTTCCGCCGCCGCTTCCCGTTGGTACGCCATCAAGCTGTTCGAGGGCGAAGAGAAAACCATCGCCGACCTGAAGCTTCCCAAGGCCGACCTGGACGCCATCGAGGCCATTCGCACCTCCGTCGAGGACAAGCTTGACGACGATGCCGAGTCCATCATCACCGCTGAGCGTTACGACGCCATCAGCCACGTCATCGACAAAACCGTCAAGCGCACGCGCACGGGCCTGACCACGTCGCAGAAGATCGACCGCGTGGTCACGAACCGTTGGCTGGGCTTGCCCATCTTCGTCGTCATCATGTTCTTCGTGTACTGGCTGGCGGTTTCCGTCGGCGGCGGCGTGGTGACCGACTGGGCTAACGACGGCATTTCCGGTGACGGCTGGCTCTACACCGGCAACGCTGCGTTCGACGAAGCGACCGAGGAGTACGAGGATGCGCATTCCCAGGTAGTCGCCTACGTTGAGAACATCCTGGGCGTTGACGAAGAGTCCGAGCTTCCTTCCGACGAATCGCAAGAAGTGCTTGATGCGTTAGCCGCCGAAGAGCCTGAGGCTCCTGAAGACGATGCCGACGAAGACGCCATCGACGAGTACAACGATGCTATGGCCGAGTACGAAGAAGCCCAGGCCATCGTGGCCGACTTCGACGAGCAGGCCGAGTCCAGCCATGCCGTGGCTACCATGGAGGTTGAGGACGAGGACGGCAACGTTGAGGAGCAGGAAATCACGTTCGCTGATTACCAGAAGGCCCTCGAGGTTGAAGAGCCCGATGCGTCCGACGGTACGTGGGGTCTGTGGATCCCGGGTCTTGGCGCCATCATCAGCAACGCCATGGAATCGGCCGACGTTGCGCCGTGGCTGCAGTCCCTGGTTAACGACGGTATCGTAGCCGGCGTTGGCGCGGTCATCGGCTTCATCCCGCAGATGGTCATCCTGTTCTTGCTGCTGGGCATCCTGGAGCTGTGCGGCTACATGTCCCGCGTGGCGTTCATCATGGACCGCATCTTCCGCAAGTTCGGTCTGTCCGGTAAGTCCTTCATCCCGATGCTCATCGCTTCTGGCTGCGGCGTGCCCGCCGTCATGTCCACGAAGACCATCGAAAACGAGATGGACCGTCGCATGACCATCATGACCACCACCATGATCCCTTGCGGCGCTAAGATGCCTATCATCGCGCTGGTGTTCGGCGCGCTGGCCTCGGGCGATTCGTCTGCCACCTGGTACGTTGCCCCCATGTTCTACTTCATGGGTGTCATTGCCATCATCATCTCCGGCATCATGCTGAAGAAGACCAAGCTGTTCGCCGGCGACACCACGCCGTTTGTCATGGAGCTGCCTGAGTACCACATGCCTACCGTGAAGTCCATCCTGCTTTCCATGTGGGAGCGCGTGAAGGGCTACATCATCAAAGCTGGTACCATCATCTTCCTGTCCACCATCGTCATCTGGTTCCTCATGAACTTCGGCGACGCGGGCTCGGGCTTCGGCTTGCTTGACTCCGAGGACCCCGACTACATGGAGTACAGCTTGATGGCCGGCCTGGGCAACCTGCTTGCCTGGATCTTCACCCCGCTGGGATTCGATAACTGGCAGTCCACGGCAACCGCCGTCACCGGCCTGGTTGCCAAGGAGAACGTGGTTGCTACCGTCGGCATCATCACGCAGCTTGCCGATTACGGCGAGGCGGACCCGCAGCTGTGGTTCGGCTTCCTGCAGATGCTTGGCGGCTCCACCGCAGCGGTTGTTGCCTTCTGCGCCTTCAACCTGCTGTGCGCTCCGTGCTTCGCTGCTATGGGCACCATCCGTCAGCAGCAGAACTCCGCTAAGTGGTTCTGGATCACCATCGGCTACATGTGCGGTTTCGCTTGGTGCGTAGGCACCATGCTCTACCAGTTCGTGGGCTTGGCAACCGGTGAGGTTGAGTTCAACGTGTTCACGGTGCTGGCAATCATCATCGCTTGCGCCATGCTGTTCCAAATCTTCCGCCCTATGCCTAAGCGCAAGGAAGAGCAGAGCAAGTAGTAAAACGCAGGCGCAATGTCAGCTGTGCGCTACTGATGTTGTGACCTTGTGAAACGTGTAAGCCGGGTGCTGCCGTGCAGGTAGCGCCCGGCTTACTTTTGCGTTAAGATACCGGTGAACAGTAAGCAGCGCGCATATGCGCGCATGGCAAAAGAAGGAGGCTGGCTCATGTTTTTAGGGCTTGAGTTCACGCCGTCTACCGTGGTTGTGCTGGCGTTGGTGGTCGCGTGGGCGGTATGGGCCGTCCGCCGCTTGTGGCGCAACGGCATGTGTGACAGCCACGCCGACAATCCTCGCGGATGCTCCGGTGGGTGCGCGGGATGCTCGGGTTGCGGTGCCGCGGCTCGTATGGCCGCCGATATGCAAAAGGCGGTTGGCGGCAAATAGGGGAGGCTGGTTCTCGCAAAACGCGGTACTGCACCTGGCGCGCTTGCGCGTAATAGCTAATGCAGCGACAAAGCGAGGTACGGGCAACATATGTTGTCTGTACCTCGCTTTTTGTCGATTGGGGAGGGTAAGTGGCTTGCTTTCAAGCGCAAGCGGTAGTTTCTAAGCTTCAGTAAACTTTTTTGAAAAAGTTATTGACGGGTTACAATAGTTACCCTATACTGACAAATGTCAGCGGGAGCAGATACCCCCCTCGAATCCCGCTGAGTTTCCTCTCTTTTCGCTGACCCGGTGGTGAAGCTCCTCTCGTCTGGCTATCACCACATCAGCAAGCCAGCGAGGGCTATCACCCCCCTCTCCGCCCTCGCTGGCCTCCTCTCCTTTTTCAAGTTGCAGCCGCACAGGCACCGTGCTTGCTCGCTTTGTTACTTCTTGGTGGCATGTTGCATCGCTGTGGTACTATGAAACCAACTATGAAAGGAGGGCCCAATGGAAAAGATGTCCAAATCGCACGAGGACTACCTTGAGGCCATCGTAATGCTCGGGGGCACTACAGAGGTGTCCGTTCGTTCGGTTGACATCGCCAATAAAATGGGTGTTTCCAAGGCTTCCGTGAACAAGGCAGTAACCGCGCTGAAGGAAAAGGCGCTTGCTGAGCAGCCATATTATGGTGATGTTACGCTCACCGAGGCGGGGTATGCGTATGGTACCGCCGTGTATGATCGTCATCGTTTGCTTTCGAAGTTCTTGAATAAGGAGCTTGGCATTCCTGAGGACGTTGCCGAAAACGAAGCATGCCTTATGGAGCACGCCATTAGCGATGAATCGTTCGAGAAATGGAGAGCTTATATTAAAAAGCTCGACCTGTAGCGTTCGGCTATGGTGCAAATCGCAAAGAAAAACGTGCAATGATCCGCTTGTTTTCATCCGGAAAACAAGCGGGTTTCTTGTTTAAGCAACATGCTCGGGTACATGCGCATGTGGTATCCTAGCCTGTGCTTCTAGCTGAAACACACTATGAAACGAATCACGCACGCTAAGGGGCGGTCACTTTATGTCCAAGCAGGCTCATATCCTCTCGTTTGACGACGTCAGGCGCGATAATTCCCAGTACGGCAGCACGCCTGTGCGCGCACACCGTGCATCTGACGACCCGTCGCAGCCGGCGCAAAACACTCCGCGCCGCCAAAGCTCGCCGTTGCTGTCGTATCTTTCCGAAGATGATTTTGCATACCCGTATGAGCAGGATGACGCTTACGGGCACAGTTCGGCTCGCCGTCGCACCGGCCGCACGTCGCAGCAGCCTGCGCGTTCGCGTCGCGATGCGGGGGAGCGCAGGACTTCTGCACCGTATCACGAAACGTCGCGTAATCGCATTGCGCGTAACGCCGGGCCGGTAGAAGACCAGCAGGAAACCGAAGATTTTGAGAATCGCCGCATCACGTCGGAGGATCGTCGCCGCGCGAAGGCGAAGGCCAAAGCGAAGGCGAAGGCCGAGCGTGCATACAACAAGCAGTTCGGTTCCGACGCGCCCGCAGGTGAAAGCGGCCCTCGTGCTGCTGTATACAAGGGCGAAATGGGCGCAAGCCAGCGCCGTGCTCAGCGCATGCAAGAAGGGGAGGGCGCCCCGTCGGCAAATCGTCGCAAGGCGGGTTTTTCGCTTTCCGGACTTCTGCAAACGCGCGGGTTTGTGGTAGGCGCGGTTGTGGCGGCGTGCTTGGTGCTGTCCGCCGTGTTTTTGTACCCCACGGCGCAGCAGTACTACTGCAGCGTGCGCAACCACGACAAGCTGGCAATCGAATACGAGGCGCTTGCCGAGCGCAACGATGCGCTGCAAACCGATGTTGACGCGCTGCAAACCGACGCGGGCGTGGAACAACGCGCCCACGAGCAGCTTGGCTGGGTGAAAAAAGGTGAGGAATCGGCAAACGTGAAGGGCCTTGACCTGGACTCTTCCAGCGATAGCTCGGGCGTTATCGTCAACATCTCGTCCGATAGCATTCAGGCTCCCACCACGTGGTACTCACCGGTGCTTGACGTGGTGTTCGGTTACGGCAAATAAGTAAGCGAGGCGTATATGGCAAACAAACGCGATGCTGGCACGTTTTGCCCGGCACGTTATGCGGCTATCGACATTGGTACGGTAACGTGCCGCATGCTGGTTGCAGACGTGGACGCGCAAGGCACCCTTTCGGAGCTTGACCGCGAATACGCCATCACGAACCTAGGCGAAGGCGTTGACGCAACCGGCGTGTTGAAGCCCCAGGCAATTCAACGTGTGGTTGACACGGTTGGTCGCTATTGCGCGGTTCGCGATGAGTTTGCTTGCCCTGAAGGCCCGGCCATTACAACCGTGGCCGTCGCAACGTCGGCGTCGCGTGATGCGCAAAATGCTGACGAATTCGTTGCGGCGCTGCAAAACATTGGCGTTAACCTGACCGTTATCCCTGGTCAGAAGGAAGCGGCGCTTTCGTTTGCCGGCGCTTCGTGCGATTTTGCGGGCGAAGACATTATGGTGGTGGACATTGGCGGCGGCTCAACGGAAGTTGTTGTCGGCCGCGCTGGCGGCACGCCCGTTTGGGCGCATTCGTTCAACATAGGATGCCGTCGCGTTACCGAGAAATTCATCCATGCCGACCCGCCGGCACAGGAGCAGCTTGACGAGGCGCGCGCCTGGATTCGCGAGGGCATGCAGGCAAAGTTCGCGGAGATGCGGGCAACGGGGTTCTCGCTGAAACGGCTGGTTGCCGTTGCGGGCACCGCTACCACGGTGGTGGCGGTGCGCGACAAGATGGCCGTGTACAGCTCGGAGAAGGTTCACAAGGCGTGCGTGACGCGTCAGCAGCTTGACCAGGTTTTCGAACAGCTGGCAACGGTGCCGCTTGAGCAGCGCCAACGCATTGTGGGGCTTGACCCGGGTCGCGCGCCGGTTATCACCGCGGGCTTGCTTATTATGCAGGTGGTGCTTGACTTAGCAGGCGTTGACAGCTTTACCGTAAGCGAAACGGACATCCTTCACGGCATTATCCTGGATGCAGCAAAGCAAAAAGGCGCCGAAGCCTAAAATCGCATGTGATTCGTTTGCGTGAAAACGGGCTTCGGCCCGTTTTCTGGTATCATGTCCAACGTACTGTTTCGCACCGGTGCGAAACATCCATTCGGGGGCGTGGCGGAATTGGCATACGCAGCGGACTTAAAATCCGCCGCCGCAAGGCTTGTGGGTTCGAGTCCCACCGCCCCTACCATCACTAACAACATTAGAACCCGAATTGTCGTCGCAGGTCAGCGGTGGGACTTGAACCGATGAGGTGGAAAACCGTCAAGAAAACGTGCCAGTGGCACGTTTTTAGGTTTTCGCCCGACTGAGCTTGCGAAGGAGGGGTGCGCGTTCGCGAAGCGAAGGCGCGAGTCCCACCGCCCCTACCATCACTAATAGCATTAGAGTTTGAAGCGTTGTCATGCCCTAGCGGTGGGGCTCATTTTGGAGTTCCTCGGCTGATTCGTGCGCTTCGCCGTCATGCGTGAACGCAACGTTGCGCATGTGGTACCATTTGCGGAAGCATACAGGCGATTCGGATCAAGAAAGCGCTATGAAGAATATTAACGAGCTCATTGCAGACGTCAAACAACCCCCGAAAACCTTCGAAGAGTACCTTGCGGTATTCGCCGGCCCTGTCGGAGACTTGGTAAATTCGTATTTGCCCACCGGCACGCATCCCGACATGAACAAATACCTGTACGATCCGCTGAAAAAGTACAGCGAAAACGCTGGCAAGCGCCATCGTCCGCTTATTTGCTTTGCGGCATGTCTGGCGGTTGGCGGCGATATGAAGCTGGCAACCAGCGCCGCGGCGGCAATCGAGCATTTCCACACGGCTGCGCTTATCCATGACGACATCGCCGACGAGGCGGAGCTTCGCCGCGGCGAGCCGTGCATGCATCGCACCGAGGGCATCGGTCTTGCCATCAATGCCGGTGATTTGGCGTTGTCGTTGGTCAACGGCACGGTTGTGGAAGACCCCGACCTTGACGACCACACGAAGGTGCGGGTTATCACCGAGCTTATCGACATGACGCGTCGTACTATCGAGGGCCAGGCGCTTGACATCGGATGGGCACGCGACGGCCGCTACGACATCACGCCCGAGGATTACCTGGTTATGGCCACGCACAAAACGGCCCATTACTCGGGCGCCGTGCCGCTGGCTGTAGGCGCCATTATCGGCGGCGGCACCGAAACGGAAATTGAAGCCCTGCGCAACTACGGCCTCGACACCGGTTTGGCGTTCCAAATTCAGGACGACCTGTTGAATTTGGTGGGTAGCGAGGAATCCACGAAGAAGGACTTCCGCAGCGACATCACCGAAGGCAAGCGCACGCTCATGGTCGTTCACGCGCTGGCCAATGCCGAGCAGGCGGACCGCGCTCGCCTTATCGAGATTCTTTCCGCAAAGGAAAAGGACCCGGCGGTGCTTGCCGAGGCCGTGGGCATTATGCAGCGCACGGGCAGCATCGACTACGCGCGCACCTACGCTGAAAACCTTACGAGCATTGCGAAGAATCGCTTGGTGGACATGGTGAAGCCCTCAGCGGCGCGTGATATGCTGATTTCCATGGCTGATTGGTTTGTGAATCGACTGAAGTAGGCAAACATGGAAACTATCAAGCAACAAGACGTCGGCGCTGCAGTTGAAGACGTGCAGCATCGCCTTTCCCTTATCGGGCTGATGGACAGCGCAAAGGTTGACGGCACGTTCGGGCCTGAGACGGCCGCTGCTGTTCAGGCGTTTCGTGCGCAGGCTGGCCTTCCCGAAGGCACCGATATCGACGAAAAGGCATGGGCTGCCCTGGTAGACGCCTCGTATAGCCTGGGCGATCGCACGCTGTATCTGCGCATGCCGCATTTCCATGGTCACGACGTGCTACAGCTGCAGCAGGCGCTTTCCGCTTTGGGGTTTGCGTGCGGCGCGGTGGACGGCATTTTCGGCGCGTTCACGGAACTGGCTTTGCGCAAGTTTCAAACGAACCTTGGTTTGCCTACCGATGGCATTGCCGGCGCGTACACGTATTCCGCCATTCGCAACCTGCATCATTCGTGGGAAGGCAAGGAGGCGGTGCGTGGTTCGTCGCACCTAGGCTTTGCCCGTGCCGCTGGCGTGCTTGAGCGCCACGCACTGTGCCTGTTCGGAACGCAGGAGTTCACGCGCAGCGTGGCATCGCGCATGAGCAACTTAGCGCTTGCCACCAACCCCGCTTCGAAGATCATGAGCGCCGACAGCTTGCTGGTGGCGCCCGATGAGCAGATGCTGCTTGTGCACATCGTGCTTCCCGAAGAGGAAACGGGCACAACGCCGCGCGTTGTTTTCCAACCCGAAGATGCCCTGCCTACGCGTCTTGAGTCGGCGCTGAAGGCGGCGCGCTTGTCGAATCCTTCGCGCGTTGCGGTGGAGCTGCCGGGCAGCGTGTGGGAAGACGCGGGCGTCGGAAGGTCGGCGCAGCATTTTGCCATCACCTTGCTTGACGCGCTGTGCACGGCGTTGGCGAAACAAGAGCAATAACATGCGTGCAAAACGGCCCTGCGGGGCCGTTTTTTATACCAAAATGTTACTGGTGAACTGGGCGAATACTCCAGCCAGTGTACTTTTGCATCAAGTGGGTGACAGCCGCGCGCACCTGCTTGTTCTTCCCGTATACTGGCATCAGTCGATTGAGGGAGCCTATGGGGTGGTTCCCTTGTAAGGAAGAAAGCAGGTCCTATCATGGCCGATGAAACCAACGAGAAAACCAACGAGCAAGCGCCCGTGGCAAACGATTCCCAAACGCCCGTGCAGCCTGCGCAGCCTGAGCAGCCGCAACCTCAGCCCGCCGCCGCACAGCCGCAACCCGAGCAACCTGCCGCGCCGTATGCAGCGCAGGTGCCGCCCGCGGCGCAGCAGGTGCCCCCGGCGGCTTCGCAGCCCTATTCGCAGGCGCAGCCGCATCAGCCGTACGCGCAACCCGTGTATGCGCAGCCCGCATGCCCGCCGGCTCCGCTGACAAAGCTGACCGGCGGCATGAAGTTCGGCTGGTTTGTCATCGGCGCTTTGGTGGGCATCCCCGGCATCATATTGGCATGGCTGTGCAACGCCGATAAATACCCGCAGGTAAAATCCGATGCCGTGAAGTTCTCCGCAATCGGCTTTGCCGTATGGATTGTGCTGGGCATCCTGCTCACCATGATGGTCGGCGGCATGCTTGCAGCTGCGGTGGCAGGCTACGACACCGGTTACCACGGCTACTACGGCAGCATGTGGTAGCGCGAGCGAGCTAACGCCGCCGGAAGGTTGCGACTCGTTACCTTTTCCAAACGTGAATAATGCGTCATAAAGAAGAGCCCCTCGCGGGCTCTTCTGCGTTCCTGCAGATGTTGGGTGGTACAATCATGGAGTTTATCTAGTGTCCGGATTCGGACAGACGAGAGCAATCTGAAGGAGTGAACATGGCACGTCCCATGACCATGGCGGAAAAGATCCTGGCCGCCCATGCGGGGCTTGACGAAGTGCAGCCGGGGCAGCTGATCGAGTGCAACCTCGACCTGGTGCTGTCCAACGACATTACGTCGCCCATCGCCATCAAGAATTTCAAGGAAATCGGCGTTGAGAAGGTGTTCGATCCCACGAAGATCGCCCTGGTGCCCGACCACTACGTTCCGAACAAGGACATCAAAAGCGCCGAGCAGGCCAAGCAGGTGCGCGATTTCGCCCGCGAGCAGGGCATCACGCACTACTACGAGGTCGGCTGCATGGGCGTCGAGCACGCGCTGCTGCCCGAGCAGGGCGTCGTGGGCGCAGGCGACCTTATCATCGGCGCCGACAGCCACACGTGCACCTACGGCGCGCTCGGCGCGTTCTCCACGGGCGTGGGCTCCACCGACGCTGCCGTGGGCTACGCCACGGGCAAGGCATGGTTCAAGGTGCCCGAAAGCCTGCTGTTCAAGATTGAAGGCGAGCTTGCCCCGGGTGTTACCGGTAAGGACGTTATCCTGTACATCATCGGCATGATCGGTGTGGACGGTGCACTGTACAAGGCCATGGAGTTCACGGGCAGCGCCATCCACAACATGTCCATGGACCAGCGCCTTTCCATTTCCAACATGGCCATCGAGGCCGGCGGCAAGGCGGGCCTCATCGAGGTCGACGACATTACCCGCGCCTACATGGACGGTCGCACCGAGCGCCCCTACACCGAGTACCATTCCGACCCCGATGCCGTGTACGCGCACGTGTACGAGATCAACGCCGCCGACATTCCGGCAACCGTTGCATGGCCGCACCTGCCGTCCAACACGCGTCCGGTGGCCGAATCGCGCGACGTGAAAATCGACCAGGCCGTTATCGGCAGCTGCACTAACGGCCGCTTGGAGGACATGCGTCAGGCAGCAGAGGTGCTGCGCGGTCGCAAGGTGCACCCCGATGTGCGCTGCATCGTTATCCCGGCAACGCAGGCCGTGTACAAGCAGTGCATCGCCGAGGGCCTCATGGACGTGTTCCTTGACGCTAACTGCGCCGTGTCCACGCCTACGTGCGGCCCGTGCCTGGGCGGCTACATGGGCATTTTGGCCGCGGGCGAGCGTTGCGTGTCCACGTCGAACCGCAACTTCGTCGGCCGCATGGGCGATCCCACGTCCGAGGTGTACCTGGCAAGCCCGGCGGTTGCCGCAGCAAGCGCCGTGCTCGGCCACATCGGCCTGCCTGAGGACATCGCGGAATAACGGAAAGGGAAGGAAACAAGCATGCATTTCAAGGGTACCGCGCACCGTTACGGCCGCGACATTGACACCGACGTCATCATCCCGGCCCGTTACCTGAACTCCTCCGACCCCGAGTGGCTGGCGGCGCATTGCCTGGAGGATTTGGACAAAGACTTCGTGAAGAAGGTCAAGAAGGGCGACATCATCGTTGCCGAGGAGAACTTCGGCTGCGGCTCTTCGCGCGAGCATGCCCCCATTGCCATCAAGGCGGCGGGCGTGGACGTGGTTATCGCCAAGTCCTTCGCGCGCATCTTCTACCGCAACTCCATCAACACCGGCCTGGCCATCATGGAGTGCCCCGAGGCCGTTGACGCCATCAAGCAAGGCGACGTGGTTGACGTGGACGCCGATGCCGGCATCATCACGAACACTACCACCGGCGAGACGTTCAAGGCTCAGCCGTTCCCGCCGTTTATCCGCGAGATCATCGAGGAAGGCGGCCTGATCAACCGCACGAAGAAAGTGCTTGGCCTGGCATAAGGCATCACGCGGCGGCCGGATTGGTTCCGGCCGCCCATTTTCTTGCAAGGGAAGGGTAGCCGTGAACACGGGGACGGAGGAGGTGTTCACAAGACGCTTTTCCCGATGAAGCGGATTTGGCGTGAACACCTCCTCCGTCCCCGTGTTCACGTTCGCCAATCGAGTTTTTCGACGAAAGGTTGCAACATGACGAAGCAATATAACATTTGCACGTTGCCGGGCGATGGCATCGGCCCGGAGATCATCGCTGAGGGCGTAAAGGTGCTCAATGCGGTTGGCGCGAAGTACGACACACAGTTCACCTGCACCGATGCGCTGATCGGCGGTGCTGCCATCGACGCTACCGGCAACCCGCTGCCCGATGAAACGCTTGAGGCCGCCAAGGCTGCTGACGCGGTGCTGCTGGCTGCCGTGGGCGGCCCGAAGTGGGACACCACCGACCCGAACGCCCCGCGCCCTGAGGCCGGCCTTCTGGGCATCCGCAAGGGTTTGGGCCTGTACACTAACCTGCGCCCCGTGCAAATCTTTGATGCGCTGGCGGGTGCTTCCACGCTGAAACCCGAGGTCATTGACGGCGTTGACCTCATGATCGTGCGCGAGTTGACCGGCGGTTTGTACTTCGGCAAGCGCGAGCGCTTCTATGACGAAGAGGGCGCAGGCACCAACGGTGCTAAGGGCCAGCGCGCCTATGACACGCTGGAGTACCGCGAGTACGAGGTTGAGCGCATCGCGCGCCAGGCGTTCGAGGCTGCGCGCAAGCGCCGCGGCAAGGTTACCAGCGTCGACAAGGCAAACGTGCTGGAAACCAGCCGCATGTGGCGCGAGATCGTGCATCGTATTGGCGAGCAGGAGTACCCCGACATCGAGATTGAGGACCTGCTGGTAGACAACACGGCCATGCAACTGATCAACCGCCCGGCCGACTTCGACGTGGTGGTCACCGAGAACATGTTCGGCGACATTCTCTCCGACGAGGCCGCGCAGATCACCGGCTCGCTAGGTATGCTGGCATCGGCAAGCCTGGGTGATTCCACGGCCCTGTACGAGCCCAGCCACGGCAGCGCTCCCGACATTGC
>ERZ808240.4476-NODE-4476-length-12321-cov-4.803277_pt1 | contig 12321 bp, 8 predicted proteins | sample MGYA00521084_ERZ808240 | MGnify/ENA primary metagenome ERZ808240 (study PRJEB31516, sample SAMN03275571) | gut metagenome | biome: mammalia-associated habitat; material: feces | host: Papio cynocephalus | place: Kenya | collected 2012-08-06 ... | reverse complement strand
CTGAGGCAGTAGAGCCAACAGAGAAGGAAACCGAGGTAGTAAAGCCAACGGAGAAGGAAACCGAGGCAGTAGAGCCAACAGAGAAGGAAACTGAGGCAGTAGAGCCAACAGAGAAGGAAACCGAGGTAGTAAAGCCAACGGAGAAAGAAACTGAGGCAGTAGAGCCAACAGAGAAGGAAACTGAGGTAGTAAAGCCAACAGAGAAAGAAACTGAGGCAGTAGAGCCAACAGAGAAAGAAACTGAGGCAGTAAAGCCAACGGAGAAAGAAACCGAGGCAGTAGAGCCAACAGAGAAAGAAACTGAGGCAGTAGAGCCAACAGAGAAAGAAACTGAGGCAGTAAAGCCAACGGAGAAAGAAACCGAGGCAGTAGAGCCAACGGAGAAAGAAACCGAGACAGTAGAGCCAACAGAGAAGGAGACAGAAGCAGTTAATCCTACAGAAAAACCATCAGATAGTAAGCCGGTTAATAAAATATCTATAGATGATATTAAGGATGATCAGATTCCAGATGAAGTTAAGTCAGCTATTAAGTGTTCAACTGTTGAACAGGTTGTTGAGTATCTTAAGAGTGCTGTAACAGATTCAGATGAAGCTTTATCAATACTTACAGGAGTATCAAAGGATAATACATTAGTTGTGGATATTAATGTAATGATAACTACAGATGGTGGAAAAACATGGGTAAAGGCTGATGAGACGAATTTCCCAGCTGATGGTGCAGATATCGTTATTCCATATCCTGAAGGAGTAGATATCAACTTGAATGACTTTATTATAGGACATCTTATTGCACATGGATATAATAATGCTAAAGTGGGTACAATGGAATACTTTACACCTGAAAAGACAGAAGATGGTCTTAAGATTCATATAATGAGTGCATCACCATTCGTAGTTGCATGGAAAGAAGCAGCAAAGGACAATAGTGCAGACAATATTATAGTGGATAATAGTAGTACATCAGATAAGACAGAAGGTACTACAAATGTTTCTAATCCTGCAACTAAAGATAATATGGTTGCAAGAATGATATTAGTCATGAATATTATGATGATGTCAGGTATTATAGTTGTGTGTGCATCAAAAAAGAAAAGATCAAAAGATAAGTAGAATTTGACAAATTAAATTAAAAATTAAATTAAAAACTAAATTAAAAACTAAATTAAATAATTAAAATACCATATATTGTAGAGTATGTTAAACTGTTATATTTTGACAGTAATATGTTAAAGTACAAAGATAACATATTTCTATGGTATATGGTTTTTAATATATTCAATATCAACAATTAAAATACATTCAATTAATAAAAAATGATGATAAAATGCATATAATAAATATTACATATGCAGCATTTTATCATCATTTTATTAGTTAATGTATATAATAAATATAAGAATTAGTTGTTAATCCAGATTCTTAATGTAGAGATTAACTTTTCCTTAGTATCAGAATCAAGCTTAGATACTAACTGCATAATCTCATTGTCAAGAGCTGTGTTCTGGTAGTTCTTATCAACGCTGCCAGCAAGGTAATCAAGAGATACACCTGTAAGTTCAGCGTAGTATGAAAGCATTCTTAATGTCATAAGATTACGTCCGTTTTCTACGTTACTGATATAACCAGGTGTTACATCAAGTGCCTTAGCAACATCTTCCTGTGTTAATCCCTGAGAAATTCTTAACTTTTTAACTTTTGCTCCTAAATCGCTATCCATAGTAGACCTCCATTAATAATTATAAATTGTTAGTGTTAGTTGTATATAGTATCAGATAGGGGATAAGATGCTAGTTAACAACATCTTATATCTGATAGCTTCATTAATAAATAGTACAAATAATATCATTATATAGAATATAAATCAAATTATTTTTTATTAGCTCTGTATCTTGCTGTAGAATCAAGAATCTTCTTACGTATTCTTAAATGTGTTGGAGTTACTTCGAGTAACTCATCTGTATCAATATAATCAAGAGCCTGTTCAAGACTTAATATCTTAGGTGGTACAAGCCTTAATGCTTCATCAGCACTTGAAGAACGTGTATTAGTAAGATGCTTTGTCTTACATACGTTAACTTCGATATCTTCAGTTCTTGGATTCTCACCGATAATCATACCAGCGTATACTTTTTCACCAGGTCCGATAAACAAAGTACCTCTGTCCTGGGCATTGAAAAGACCATAAGTAACAGCCTCACCATCTTCATAAGCGATGAGCGAACCAGTCTTTCTGTAAGATATATCACCTTTATATTCTTCATATCCTTCAAAAGAAGTATTGATAATACCATTACCCTTAGTATCAGTAAGGAACTCACCTCTGTAGCCTATAAGACCACGTGATGGAATAGAGAACTGAAGTCTTGTATATCCACCGTTGATAGGTGTCATACCAAGAAGTTCACCCTTTCTCTGGCTTAACTTCTGTATAACTGAACCTGTGAATTCATCAGGAACATCAATATATGCAAGCTCCATAGGCTCAAGCTTTTTACCTCTTTCGTCAGTGTGATAAAGAACTTCTGCCTTACTTACAGCAAACTCATATCCTTCACGGCGCATATTCTCAATAAGTACTGAAAGATGAAGTTCACCACGTCCTGATACCTTAAATGAATTCTCAGAACCAGGATTTTCTTCAACTCTTAAACTTACATCAGTGTTAAGTTCCTTGAAAAGTCTGTCACGGATATGTCTTGATGTAACAAACTTACCTTCTTTTCCGGCAAGTGGACTATCATTTACCATAAAGTCCATAGAAAGAGTAGGCTCAGATATCTTCTGGAAAGGAATAGCAACAGGGTTCTCAACAGAACAAAGAGTATCTCCAATCTTAAGATCAGCAATACCAGATACTGCCACTATATCACCATAGCTTGCTTCATTGACTTCAACCTTATTAAGACCGCTGAAAGTATAAAGCTTAGTAACACGTACTCTCTTTCTTAGTGCAGGATCATGATGGTTAACAATCATAACTTCCTGATTAACCTTAAGCTTACCATTATCAATCTTACCTACACCGATACGTCCAACGAATTCGTTGTAATCGATAGTTGAGATAAGCATCTGTGTATCTGCATCAGGATCACCTTCTGGAGCAGGTATATTATTAATGATGCATTCGAATAAAGGCTGCATATCTTTTCTTTCGTCATCAAGATTAGCCATAGCATATCCTGATTTAGCAGAAGCAAATATGAATGGGCAGTCAAGCTGGTCTTCATTAGCATCAAGATCAATAAATAATTCAAGAATCTCATCTATAACTTCATTAGGTCTTGCTTCTGGTCTGTCAATCTTGTTAATACATACAATAACAGAAAGATTCAAATCAAGAGCCTTCTGAAGAACGAACTTGGTCTGAGGCATAACGCCCTCAAATGCATCGACAACAAGAATAACACCATTAACCATCTTTAATACTCGTTCAACTTCACCACCGAAGTCAGCATGACCAGGAGTATCAATGATATTAATCTTAGTATCTTTATAGTGAATAGCTGTATTCTTTGAAAGTATAGTAATACCTCTTTCACGTTCAATATCGTTAGAATCCATCACACGTTCGGCAACTTCCTGATTGGCACGGAAAGTACCACTCTGCTTAAGAAGCTCATCTACAAGTGTAGTCTTACCATGGTCAACGTGAGCAATAATAGCGATATTACGAATATCTTCGCGTTTAGTCTTCATTATGTTTTCCTTTCATTAATAATCTGTAACTAAGAGTCTGTAAGCAATAGTATTATAAATGTATCCGTTAAATATCCATTAAAATACATAGTATAAATAATATAATATATAATGAATATATAATAATGTAAATACATCTGTAATATATGCTGACTGATATAATATCATATACTTGGTAATATAATGACATCGTTTAATAAGATGGCACATACCAATCAAATATATAAATATTAATAAAGAAGAAAAATATACATAGTCAGGTATATATAATTAAGTATAAAATTATATATACAGCTTGTACGTTTGATCTTAAACGTAGTTACATGATAAATAATAATACAATATATCTACCAACAATATATATTATACACTAGCTGGTTATGATTAGCAACTTTTATATTCTATCACAAAGCCTATAAAATACAATAGTAAGCATATTTAAAATATTGTATAATATTTAATACATTCATGAACGAATGTTACTATAACATGAAATTATATATAAGTATACCGGTATACGTTAATGTTCTAAAAAAAATACATTGTACAATAATATACTGAAAACATAAGAAAAATTTTAATTATAAATTTTACAAAAGGTGGTCAGAATTCAGCATTTTAGCGGCTTTGCAGCAGAGATTTTAAATTTTGGTACTAATATATTTTATAATATTTAAAAAAAAATAAGAATTTGTACACATCTTCTTCAAAAAAAATGTGTAATATTACAGCTACATGGAACATATACATATGGAGAATAAAAAATAAAGCACATGATTGCTCTACTTATCATATTAAATTAAACAATAGGAAGCAGTCAAAGAAGGGAGAAATACTTATGCTTGATAAGGTAATTGAAAACAACAGGGTATGCATCATCGGAGAAGTGGTATCAGAATTTACATTCAGCCACGAAGTATTTGGAGAGGGCTTTTATATTGCCAATGTATCTGTAAACAGACTTAGTGATATGGTGGATGTTATTCCGCTTATGATAAGTGAGAGACTTATTGATGTCACTAAAGACTACAGAGGAAGAAAAATAGAAGTTTCGGGTCAGTTCAGATCTTATAACCGACATGAAGGCGTTAAGAACAAGCTTGTTCTTTCTATTTTTGTAAGAGAATTAAGATTTATAGAAGATGACGAAGTTCCAGAGGAACAGTCAAAATCGAATCAGATATTCCTTGATGGTTACGTATGTAAACCACCTATATATAGAAAGACTCCACTTGGAAGAGAAATAGCAGATATTCTTGTTGCAGTAAACAGACCATATGGCAAGTCTGACTACATACCATGTATAGCATGGGGCAGAAATGCAAGATTCGCAGGAGGACTTGAAGTAGGAAGTCATCTTCAGATATGCGGAAGAGTCCAGTCAAGAGAATACACTAAGAAGATAGGTGAAGAAGAGGTTGAAAAGAGAGTAGCCTATGAAGTATCTGTAAGCAAGATAGATCTTGTGGAGGATGAAGAGTAAAAACCAGAGCCAAGACTCAAAAGCTAACGCTTTTTCGTTAAGGCGTGACCGCCTTATAAAATCTGAAAACCAGCAATAAAAAAGTAAACTTTTTTATCACTGCTTTTCAGATTTTGCATGGCTCTGTACGAATAGTATATTAATAAGAAATAAAATAGTCAGAGTGGTTGACAATGATATATACAAGTGTTATATTCAAGTTAACTTTTTAATTCTACGAAGTAGAGGTCGCACGATTCAATAGTAACTGTACTGATGTCCCCAGGCGTATGATGTGCAGCGAAAGGGGAAAGTGCCGAAGCAGCTGATGTGGGAAGTTATCTGCTGGGCATAAGATTAATAGTCTTATGACTGTCATTATAGGCATAAGATATATGTCATATGATGGAGGGCTACGCAAGGATTTCTGATTATTTATAATGAATTCTTATAAGCCGGTCTGTCATAGAACCGGCTTATTTTTATACTGGCAACAGTATAGTAATTATGGATGAAACCAATACAGGATTTTATGCATATTTTAGCTTAAAGTGCTACCGGAATAGAATTGAAATAATACAATGATACCAGGATCAAAAGGTCTAAACCCACATGAGCTTGCTCATAGGTGGGTGAATGACTTTGTGACACGCCCAATATGAGCATAAAAGTGGGGTGATAGTCCCACGATATGCAAATATTGGGTGGGATTGTGGGAGTGCGCAGCACGGAACAATCCGTAAGTATCATAGTTTTGGGGGAGACTTTTGACCCCAACATCATATAGTAATACAACGGATAAACGTTGGAATGGAGGATTTATGTCAATATTTACAGGTGCAGGTGTTGCGATTGTTACACCTATGAAAGCTAATGGAGAGATTAACTATGATAAGCTTGCTGAGCTTCTTGATTACCAGATTAACAATTCAACAGATGCGATAGTTATCTGTGGAACAACAGGTGAATCTGCGACAATGACAGAAAAAGAACATGTTGAGGCTATAAGATTCACAGCTGATTATGTTAAGAAGAGAGTTCCGGTTGTAGCAGGAACAGGTTCTAACTGCACTAAGACAGCAGTTGAGTTATCAAAGGAAGCACAGGCAGCAGGAGTTGATGCTTGTCTTGTAGTTACACCATATTATAACAAGGCTTCACAGAAAGGCCTTATAGAGCATTATACAACAGTAGCTAAGGCAATTGACCTCCCTATTATCATGTATAATGTTCCAAGCAGAACGGGTTGTAATATACAGCCAGAGACAGCAGTTAAGCTTGCAAAGGATGTTGATAATATTGTAGCTATTAAGGCTGCAACAGGTAATCTTTCACAGGAATCAAAGACAATGATGCTTGCAGAAGGATGTCTTGACATGTATTCAGGAGAAGATGGACTTATAGTTCCACTTATGTCAATAGGAGCGAAGGGCGTTATATCAGTATTATCTAATGTAGCTCCTAAGCAGACACATGATATATGTGCAGAATTTTTTGCAGGAAATGTTGAAAAGAGCCGTCAGTTACAGTTTGAAGCGCTTGAGCTTGTAGATGCGTTATTCTGTGAAGTTAATCCTATTCCTGTAAAGACAGCACTTAATCTTATGGGTATGGAAGTTGGACCACTCAGAATGCCACTATGTGAGATGGAAGAAGCTAATCTGGCAAGATTAAAGACAGCACTTAAGAATTACGGATTATTAAAGTAAGGATATATAAATCCTAAATAATAAAATATGCAAGAGTAAAAGCAAATCATATTTACAAAGTATAAACAGGGGCAGATTATTATTTGTCCCTGGTTTGATAATATCATGTGGATGCTTTGGTATAAAAAGTATTGCTATAAACAAGTATATTCATGGTATTTAAACATTTACATCATAATATGGAGGATAAATAATTATGACAAGAATAATTATGCATGGCTGTAATGGACATATGGGAAGAGTAATTACAGACCTTGTTAGCAAAGATGATGAGTGTAAGATAGTTGCAGGTATAGATCCTTTTGATGATGGACACAATGATTATCCTGTATTTGCAGCAGTAGATGATTGTGATGTAGAAGCTGATGTTATAATTGATTTCGCAGCAGCTAAGGCAGAAGATGCACTGCTTGATTATTGCGAGAGAAAACAGATTCCAGTTGTTGTATGTACAACAGGACTTACAGAAGAACAGATAGAACATGTCAGAAAGACAGCCTGCAAGGTTGCAGTACTTAAGTCTGCTAATATGTCTTTAGGTATTAATATGCTTATGAAGCTTTTACAGGATGCAACAAAGATTCTTGCACCAGCAGGCTTTGATGTAGAAATAGTTGAAAAGCATCACAATAAGAAGGTAGATGCTCCAAGCGGTACAGCACTGGCTCTTGCAGATTCAATAAAGGATGTACTTGGAGATGATTACTATTACAAGTATGACAGAAGCCAGGAAAGAGCTGCAAGAGATCCTAAGGAAATAGGTATCAGTTCAGTTCGTGGTGGTACAATTGTAGGTGTCCATGATGTTATTTTTGCAGGAGAAGATGAAGTTATTGAATTTACACATACTGCATATTCTAAGTCAGTGTTTGCAAAGGGAGCAATTGAAGCAGCTAAGTTCTTAGCAGGCAAGAGTGCTGGAATGTATGATATGAGTGATGTTATTGCAGCAAGATAAAAATACTGTTTAACACACATTCTTAACAGACGGACAACATCATATATGCGAGAAGCAGATGCACATACATAGGCGATGCCAGAAGCTTCACTTGGATATTTCTAAGACTTTTCATATAGGCAGTGGCAACTGCCGCTACTGTTCGATATGGGACATTCTTGTCCCATATCGAACTTCCACAGACATCCTTGTCTGTGGATAGCTGTGGTGTGAAAGAAAAGTCTAAGAACTATCACAATTGAACTTCAAGTGCATCTTATGATGTATGCGCACCTGCTTTTCTCATATATGATGTCTGGTTGTGACTTAATTTATGAAAAATGAATGTGTGGTTAAATCAGAGGGGAGAGGCTTGATGGGCGTAATGTGCGCTTTGCGCTCAATTACGCCTTATATCGTCCATTCGTCACTTATCAGTGACTTCACTAAACAGTAATAATGCTATACAAGGGCATAATACTTTATTTCCTCTGTAATCATAAATCCTAATCCATTATACAGATTAACAGCAGCAGGATTTCTGCCGGAAACGTGTAAGATAAAACTCTTAGTCATATTATCATTTTTACTTAATTCATGAATCATAACAGATAAAAGATATTTTGCGCATCCTGTGTGCCTGTAATAAGGCATAGTAAAAACATCATGTATACATATGCTGCTATCGTAAGCTGAATAAGATATAGATGTAATAACAGTATCATTACGTGTGTTAATCAGTCGATACATATCATCGTATTTATCAACAATATACTTTTTATTCAAAATGTTCTTGTTAATATCCCCTGAAATAAATCCTTTCTGTTTTGAATCTAAAGGTGTAAGAGACATCAGATATTCACTGTGTGAATATTTAAAAGCTGAAGAACAGATATTTTTTTCCAGACATTTTTTTCCTGCAACAATATATTTAATCCGCGGTAATTGTATATCAGCTTGTTCACAGCATAAAGATATATATAACTTTAATTCTTTAAGAAGTGAACTGAATACTTTTTGTCCACGGAATTCAGGGTCAACCATTGCTGTGATTTCAATTTCAATGTTTTTTTGAAGCTTATTAAAGCTGGAATCATTATACAGAAACTCAGGTGTAACGCATGATATGAATCCGATGAGTTTATTGTCATTAGTATATGCAGCAAATTGGATAAGGTCATCAGTATGAGGATTATCGTAGTAGGGAGTATAGTTACATTTATTAATGAGCTGTTCAACATCATTTATGTTAAAAGTATCATGTATGGAAGTTATATCATTGTAGATTTTTCTTTTGACCATATAAAAGTATCCTTTCAAAGGTTGATAATACACTATTTGAAAAATTATATGATATAGTTATTATCAATAACATATGAATAGTACGATGTGAATGCCAAAATTATAGAATAATTTATGCATGTTTGAAAAGTGTTTTATAATCTTTGATATTCATATAATAGTGTTTTAATAGTGTTTTTAATGGTATTTTAATATAAAAAATATAAAATATAATTAAAAATATTGTAGCAAAGTCAAAGATAATGTACAATAATAAATATTATGATGACAGGAGATTGCAGAGATTACGAATTAAAGAAGCAGTCTGTCTGCATTAATAAGGAACAACACATTTTTGTCCGGGAAGAGAATTATTGTTTTCACGGAAACATACTAATAATGAACGTTTATCTTAAGTTCCTAATACTACAGAAAATAATAGAAAGGTCGATTTATGAGTAAAGTAGCGATATTAACAGATAGTAACAGCGGTATTACACAGGCACAGGCAGGACAGATGGGAGTAACAGTTATTCCTATGCCATTTTTTATAGATGGAGTAGAATATCTTGAGGATATTAATCTTTCTCAGGAGCAATTCTACGAAAAGTTAAATAATGATGCGGATATATCAACATCTCAGCCATCTATAGGTACATTACAGGACTATTTTGACAGACTTCTTAAGGATAATGATGAAGTTGTATTCATACCGATGTCAAGCGGTCTTAGTGGAACATGCCAGACGGCAACTATGCTTGCTTCTGATTACGATGGCAGAGTTCATGTTGTAAACAACCAGAGAATCTCAGTTACCATGAGACAGTCAGTTGAGGATGCCAAGGCACTTGCAGCTAAGGGAAAGACGGCAGAAGAGATTAAGAATATACTTGAGGAGCATAAGATGGACTCAAGTATATACATAACACTCGAAACATTGAAGTATCTTAAGAAGGGCGGGCGTATCACACCTGCTGCAGCAGCTATAGGAACTATGCTGAAACTCAATCCGGTACTTCAGATACAGGGTGAAAAGCTTGATGCATATGCTAAGGCAAGAGGAAAAGCTTCAGCTAAGAAGATTATGCTTAATGCCATGAAGGATGATATGGAAAAAAGATTTGCAGATTATGCTAAAGATGGACGTATGCATATGGCGGTTGCATACACTGGTAATGTTAAAGAGGCTGATGAATGGGCAGAAGCCGTTAAAGAAGCATTTCCACAGTTTGATTTCCATATGGATCCGTTATCTCTTAGCGTTGCATGCCATATAGGATATGGTTCACTTGCTATAGCTACATCAGCATATATTCCGGAGGTAGAATAATGGCGGCACCTTCAAGAAGTGAGATAGACGACAAGTTCAAATGGGCAGTGAATGATATATACAGTTCAGATAAGGCATGGAATGCAGATTATGACAAGATTATGGATATGTCTAAGGAGCCATGTAGATTTGCCGGGGTTATAGCAGATTCATATAATAATCTTTATCAGGTGTTAAAGGAAATAAGTGATGCAGATTATATCGTTGAAAGAGTGTATGTTTATGCATTCATGAAATACTATGAGGATACTACTAATCCGGTATATCAGGCTATGTCGGGAAAAGCACAGGCAGCTGCTGCTAAGCTGTCTGAGAAGTATGCATTTGCAGAGCCAGAGATATTAAATATGGATGAGAATCTTCTTGATGAATATATGCATCATGAAGAACTCAAGCTGTATCAGCATATGATAGATGATATGTTGAGCCAGAAGGAGCATACATTATCAAAGAAAGAGGAACTTCTTTTAGCAAAGGCATCACAGGTTATGTCGGTACCTAATGAGGTGTTCTCCAAGTTTAATAATGCAGATGTAAAGTTTGGCAATATAACAGATGAAGATGGTAATTCAGTTGAACTTACAAATGGCACCTATATAAAATACATGCAGAGTCAGAACAGAAATGTAAGAAAAGAAGCATTTCAATGTCTGTATAAAGAATACAAGCAACATATCAATACATTATCTTCATGTTTTTATGGTAATGTAAAGCAGGCCATGTTCAGGGCTGATGCAAGAAAATATGAATCAACACTTAATATGTATCTTTCAGATTCATTTATACCGGTAAATGTTTATAAGAATCTTATAAGCACAGTGGATAATAATCTTGATTGTATGCATAGATACGTTGACATTAGGAAAAAGGCACTTGGAGTTGATGAACTTCATTTTTATGACATATATGCTCCTATGGTAGAAGACTATGAATGGAAGGTTACATATGAAGAAGCCCAAAAGATGGTTCTAGAAGCTCTTGCTCCTATGGGTGAAGAATATGTAGCTAAGGTTAAAGAAGGCTTTGAATCCGGATGGGTTGATGTATATGAGAATAAGGGAAAGTGTACAGGTGCATTTTCATGGGGCGCATACGGAACACATCCATATGTATTTCTTAACTTTTCAGGTACGCTTGATGATGTATTTACAATTATTCATGAGATGGGTCATGCAATGCATACATACTATTCTAATTCCAATCAGCCTTATATATATGCTGGATATAAGATATTTGTTGCTGAAGTTGCATCAACATGTAATGAGGCACTTCTTATGAACTATCTTTTAAATCAGTGCAGGCAGGATGTGGTTGAAAAGAATTGTGATAATGTTAATGGTAAACAGGCACTTAATGAATTAGAAAAGAAGAGAAGATATCTTCTTAATCATTACTTTGAACAGTTTAAGGGCACATTGTTCAGACAGACCATGTTTGCGGAGTTTGAGATGAAAGCTCATAGTATGGCAGAGCATGGAGAGGTTCTTACAGCAGATAATCTGTGCGACATGTACAGAGAACTCAATAGGAAATATTTCGGGGAACAGTGTGTTATAGATGATGAAATAGCCTATGAATGGTCGAGAATACCACATTTTTATACACCTTTCTATGTATACCAGTACGCAACTGGATATTCAGCAGCTATAGCGATAGCAGCAGGAATACTTAAAGGCGACAGTAAGATAAAGGAAGGTTATAAAAAGTTCCTTTCCGGAGGCTGTAGTATGCATCCTATAGAACTGCTTAAGCTATGCGGAATAGATATGGAAAAACCAGAAGTTGTACAATCGGCACTAGATGTATTCAAAGAACTGCTCGATGAGTGGAATTAAGATATAATGAGCGCAAAATAAAAGGAAGCGGCTGCAAAGCAGCCATTTACTTTTCTTGCGCCATTAACG